>WNGN01001678.1_pt1 | contig 14734 bp, 22 predicted proteins | sample 5400561 | NCBI WGS metagenome assembly WNGN01 (sample SAMN13153379, study PRJNA577476) | soil metagenome | isolation source: 115 cm soil or saprolite under Garry oak tree replicate 2 | place: USA:California | collected 2016-06-15
CTGCCGTGGAATTACATCTACTTCATCTTCGTCTCGTCGCATCAGAACTATGTCGACGGATACCTCTACTTCCAGCAAGGGCTTGGAATGCCTCTCCAGTCCCGCTTGGAACAGAGAATCTGCCCCCCCTGCTACTAGATTGGCCTGTAGAGTTTACTCAGCCACTGGCCACACACCTCGATCGGGAGACCCTAGCCAGCATTCGCTAAGATTTCGCGAAGATGGGCACAGAATGAACCCTGATCTGCGATCTGGGAGGGGAGTTCCATACGATGCCCAGTTTACGCTTGCATGATCCCCCTAAATGCCAGAACAAAAAAACTCCTTCACACTTTAACGAATTCTCGTCGTGAGAAATCGTTCGGCATAAGCCCTAACCCAGAGTCTGTCGTTGCGATTCTATTTGAGCGCTATTTTCTTCCTGGAAACCAGCGCTTCCTGCAAGGCCAGATTGTCCCATCACAAACCCTGGCCCGCGCGTCTCCTCCATAAAACCCGTTACCTGGGGAGTCTTGCTGCAGAAAATTCTGGATTGAACTCCATCTCTCGCGACACAAGCGCAAATGCTTAGGTGGTTGAAGATTGGAGTCAGGCTCAGACCATCGGTATGCGGGACCGGTGGGATTTGAACCGCTGGCGGTGCATGAAGAATGTTCGGGGAATCCGACCTATTTTTTCCGTTGAGAAGTAGGCTGCTTCAGCCACAGCCGGACAGCATCAGTAACCGCCATGCCTAGCCAGCCCTTCTGGCCGCCGTAGACCTCCACGGCTTTCATCCTAAGCTCCTTTGCTAGTTCGTCGGGTATGACCAGGGTGACGCGGGCCATTCTGAGTATGCGCTCCGCTACGTAGGTGCATAGAAGCAGTTATATTGCCTTCTACACACGTATGTTCCTGCATACGTGAGGCTTCAAGTTGGCGTCGATTCTGCTCAAGCTGGCGGAGCTCGGGTTTACCGCCACGGCTGCTACCGGAACGGCGACTGTGACAGGTGCGCGGCCAAGAATCTTCTCACCTGGTTCTGGCATCGGAGATGGGTCTGCGACAACTGCGTCCTCAACAACCTCCTACCGGAACCGAGCCAGCCAGAGGACGATGAGACCGGAGAGTATAGTCTCAGCCCGCTAGGACCCGAGATTATTGTCCTCCCTCCTAACCAGTCGCCCCGGAGCCGGGTCTGACCATGCCGGATCTTCCAGTCGAACTCTTGAAGCGTCTCGGGCTGGAATTGTCAGAGCCGCGGCTCAGAGTCTACCTCCTCCTCGCCGAACGCCGTTGGGTGAAGGGGCTTCCAGGACTCTCAAGAGAGGACCTGTTGATGCTGACAGGGCTCTCAGTCCGGACCCTGGACCAATGCCTCGAATGGCTTGAAGCCCACCAGTTTATCGTTGAACTGCAAGCCGTGGTGGAACGCTACTTTTTTGCAGACTACTAGTCCGTTAATGCTCCACCATACGGAAACGAATCGGCGACCGTTACATTCACAGCCCCTGGTCAAGCCGATCATGAAAATACGTAGCCTCGTAAGACTATCATTCCACGGCCTACCACTGATACCGATCGCGATGATGTCTGTCGCGATAGCCGCAGCAGTCCTCGCAGCCAACACAACGATCCAGAACAGCGTTACAATCCAGACCTTCCAGATGCAAGCGACAACGGTCTCAGGCGGAGTCTGCACCGCCACAGTCATAACAAGCGTCAGCTACGGCATCGTCCCCTCCGGCCAGCCACTCCCCAACGCCAACTTCTGCCTCACCAACACATCACCATCCCAGATCTATACAGGTGGAGCCACGATAACCGGCAACATCTTTACAGTCAGCAGCGGCTCATTGCCCCCCGGCGTTACTCAGGACTGGGTTGTAGGCGCCAGCAGCAATCCGGGCTGTGTCGGCCTCAGCGTACCCACCAGTCTCACCATCAACGCGATCGCAGGATCGAACGCCTGGACCGTCACCAACTCAAAAATCGGCGCGTGCAACACCGCTGATACTGTCAGCTACTTCACACTGGCCAACACCGGCACCAGCTCAGTGCCAGGCACCTACACCTGGACTGACAGCCTCAACAGCTTCACCACCGCCACCGGCTAGATTGAATCATTGACAGATCCTAAACTCCCCGATTTTTTCGGTGATCGATAATGGCATTGACTGGTTTCGAGCAGGCAATGTTCGAGTTTGCCCTCGGCACCATCTTCGCAGGCGCCGCCGTCTGGTTCTCATGGATAATTTTCGGTCGACGGAAACCGGGTCCGGCCTCCACGGTGATGGCTCAGCTGACCCCGCCCAGCATTGCTCCACGACAGGAGCAGAAGCCGAAGACGGTCGACAAGGCCAAGTCCGGCAGCGCAATCTCCATGGCGGAACTGTCAGCGAGGACTTTCACACCGGTGGAGAACCTTGAAGAGATCGAGTCGGTGCTCGTCGACAAACGCGCTGTTGTCCTATACGGTCCGCCCGGCACTGGCAAGACCAAGACAGCCAGCGAGCTGACTGAACACTTCACAGGACCCCAGGGCGAATACGAGGTGGTGGTCTTTCACGCCAGTTATTCCTATGAAGATTTTGTGGAGGGTCTGCGTCCTCGCGCCTCTCCGTCCGGAATCGACTATCCGGTTGTTGATGGGCCGTTGAAGAGACTGGCGGCGAGAGCCAGGAGCCGGCCCAAGAACCGTTTCGTCATACTGATCGACGAGATCAACCGTGGCAACCTGGCAAGGATCTTCGGCGAGCTCATGCTCATGCTCGAATACCGAAACTACGACGTCAGGCTGCCATACAGCGGCGAAAGATTCCAGCTTCCAGACAACGTGTACCTTCTCGGCACGATGAATTCGGCTGACCGGAGCATCGCCCTCGTCGACTATGCACTGCGGAGAAGATTCGCGTTCATAGAGTTCCCGCCCAGCATAGAGGTCCTAGCACGTTACTTGGACAAGCATCCGCCCAAGATCAGCGCCAGCATAGTTCTCAACCTGCTGACGGCGCTGAACCGCCGGATTCGATCCGAAAAGTCGCTGGGCAAGAGCTTCGAGGTCGGCCACGCGTTCTTCATGGAGCCAGAGCTCGACGAGAGCAAGCTCGAATGGATCTGGCGGTACAAGATAATGCCGTTGCTGGGCGAGTACTACTTCGACCAGCCAGAACAACTGGAACAGTTCAAGCTGGAGACGATGATCACTGCCTAGCATCTACGACCAGATCGAGAAACGCTTGGTCGACCATGCCCAGTCCGTCATACACCAGGGACTGACGCGCACCTACACCGAATGCGAGGGGACTCTTCCATCTCTGCGCGGTAGGGTCCTGGTCGGAAAAGAGGCTCGGCGCATAGTCCATGATCGGATCGACTGCCGGTACAGCGAGCTCTGCCACAACACGCCTGAGAACCTCCTGCTGAAATCATCACTCCAGAGTCTACAGAACCGCCGCCCGAAAGAGATCCCGGCGTTGCTGGCGAAAATGCGCGAGGTTCCCTTGACAGACGTCCCCCGTGGAGCCTGGCCCCGAATCAGATACAGCCAGCTCAACCGCCACTACAAGCGGAGTCTCGACCTTGCCATGCTCGCGATCCGGGGGCCGCCCCGGTATATTTTGCTGGAAAGGAAGCCGCGTTGACCACGGTCCTAGCCGAACCCTTCCGGTGCCAATATTGCGACACCACGTTCCCCAGCTACCGTGATCTGCTGGACCACCAGGACTCGCGGCATGATCAGGGTCCCTATCCGGACACTGGCGAGTCAGGCGAAACCTACGACGTGGAGGCCAGCCGTGAAAGGTAGAGCAGGAGACCTCCTGCTGGTTCAGAAGAGGTGCAGCAAGTGCGGCTTGGAACAGGCAACCTGGATAACGACCACGGCCTGTGCAGTCTGCGGAGGATCCTTGGAGACCCTCTCTGACAAAACAGGGTGAAGCCGCGACGACGTTGATTATTGGAGTCTTGAGTTCAACTTCTCGCTCAAGGCAGATCTGATCTCATTCTCTGAAACGACCTTGGCCAGTTCTTTGACGAAGCGCGTCTTGGACGGAGCTATGTAACGATCATCGGAAAACAAATCCCCCCCCGACAGATCTTCCTTTGAGCTTGATCCCGTGTTTCGCCGCCAAGTACTTCAGCTCAGATAGGCTTAGCTTGTTCAGAATGCCCCGTAACCTGTCGACGGGAACTGCTACTCCCTGTTTTCCGAGGAAGACTTCCCAGTTGTCTGTGCCCTGCAGCTTGTTGCAACGGTAACAGAGAGCGACAGAATTCTTGAGCGATGTACTTCCACCCCTCGAATAGGCCTTCTTGTGCCCTACCTGCATATCGGAATACTCGATCTTCTTGCCGTGAGCAGGATTCTCACACCTGTGGCCAGCTCTCTGATAGAGGATCTGCCTTTCTCTCTCTGTGAGGGTTCGCTTGGCCGGTTCGTCCGAGTCGAAAAGACCCAAACTGCTATCCTCGTCGGCATTGTGTACTTTCAAAGTCTGAAATCAAAGGATCGTACCCCGCGCCACTCGGTTTCAGGAACAGGCCAGACCTGACACGGGTTCTCTGCGAATATCTGTTGAGTATGAGGAATACCAGTTTCGGAGGGCTAATGGTTCGTGGAGACCCGGCCCAAAACATATCTTCATCACACTGACGTAGGAACCCTGGAATGTCAAACGCAAAAACTGTCCAAGAACCAGAACTATCCAATTGTCTCCCAAAGTCACGACCAAGGGTCACAGTCACTATGCGCTCAACTCTTCTGAGCGACCTCGACGCATTCTGTGAAGACCACCACTGGTCCCGCTCCGCGATCGTGGCCAAGGCGGTGCAGAGTTTCCTGAATGGGGTTGACAATTACGAGCAGATCCTGCGAAGAGGAGTATCGAAATGAGGCTCACCGAACGCCAGGTGAAACGTGTCCTCCATGACAAGAACTACTGGACATATGTCGCGGGCCGGGTCATCGAGAACCAGCAGCGACAGGCAGTGCGGAGGGGCGACGTGAGAGCCGACGGCTACATTGTCGGCGACACGGCCAGCGCATCAGTCTCTTCCCTGGGCCTCCGGGAAATGTCGCCGGGGTTGGTCAACATCCGCGAAATGGGAACATACCCAAGGGCCGGAAATCCTAGTGGTGGACCCACCGCGAAGGGAGCAGTCCACCGTCACCTTCCGCCCGAAGAGGAAGACGAAATAACAATCTCCGTTGCGCCAGGCAGGACCAAAGTCGATCGACACTTACCAGACGAGGATCCGGATTCAGACTCGCAACTGGACCCTGGCCAAGATGGGTATGAAGAAGCGCTTCTTCGAGAGGCTGAGTGGCTGCGCAAGCAGGAGCTCCCAAGCGGGCCTATGGCAGCCGCGCAAAGCCTGTGGCGCCGCGAGTACTCACGGATCGTGTCAGGAAGAGCTGGCAGGATGAGAGGATGAGACCGCACAGACATACGGTTCGCATCGTCAGCGAGGGTCCACGCCAGACCAGCAACGTTAGAGGAGTTCCCACAGGCGACCAGATCAGCTACAAGCCTCCGGCCGCTCTTGTCCCCTTCCCAGACCAGAATCCTAGATACGGAGCACCTGGAACACCAAACCGAGCGACACAGGTCGACCCAAACCTGCCTCAGAGCCGATCCTCCACGACCCCTCTTACTGCGAAGCCGCCGGCCGCCCTAGGCTCTACCGACAGCCTGGGACCCTCAACTGTCAAGTTTCCACCGATACCGAGGAGACCTCCACAGAACCGTCGAAGGTAGCAAACAACGGCAAGCGTCAGCGAACTGAGACGAAGAGCCCAGGATGTCCGAGAGGTCCTCGAACAGTATGCAGAACGCTACCGGCAAAGGTCAGGTCTACTTACAGTGGAAGAGTACATCGCCCGACTAGCAAGGACCCGGACGGAACTGAAGAGGCCTCGAAGCAGAACAGACCATTAGCAAGCCAGCGTCGGTATTAGAAGTATAGGAACATGGGCGCTTTTGCTGGACCCGGATTCGGCCCAGGAATAAACCGTCCCGTAGCAGCGCCAAGCGTCGGAGGACCCGGAGCCGAATTCCTCGATCGTCTCTTCACTGACAAACTTGACTTCTCCATAGAAGTTATCAGCCGTGCCGAGAGACACACTCAGTTCGATGAGGATTACAAGCAAAGGATCCATAGCACAGGCATTATCTCTGCAAGTCAGCATGCGCGTCTACGCACCCGTGGGACCCGACAACACCGACACGGCTTCACGATCGAACAGACAATTGACGAAGCCAAGACGTTCAAATCAGAAGTCGAGAGTGTAGAAACCAGCGAAGCCGAAGAGATAGGCGAGGTCGCGGATCTGCTGGAAGTGGTCGAGCCGGTTGAAGCCCTAGAACGGGCAGAATCCCGCCAGAAGTCTAGAAAATGAGCACGCCACATCCGCCAGAACCGGGGAACCCTAGAGGGTCTAAAGACCCGGACAGGGTCGAAGCCCGGCGCGAAATGGTCTACGACCTACACCTGATGAATTACTCAGCGAAGCAGATCAGCGAAGCACTCGCCAAGCGAGGGTTTCAGGCTGCCCGGAGAACCATAGCCGACGATATCGCGTTCATCAGGAAGCGTAACCTGGCATCGTTCAACGCGGACAAGCATCCGGAAGAGCGGCTCGGACACCTCTACCAGCAACTGGAAGACAAGTATCGCAGGATGGAGACGATGGGCTGGCAGCTCTTCTACGCCACCCCCGCCGACCAGACGACGAGGAGGAGTGCCATACTCGGCGAAATACGGTCGACCGTTGACGGCCTAGGGAAGATTTTCCAGGCGCAATTCGAAAACGTCCGCATCGCTGAGCTGGAAGCGTTGGCCGCGAAGGTGCGGAAGAATATGGAAGACCAACGGGTCGAGCGCGAGATGCATACGCGCATTCTTCCAGTGCAAGGCTCCTAACAGTTAAACCACTATGAGCTGATGTTCGAAGACCACCATTCAGTCTCTGTACTTACTTTCAGGGGACTTGGTTACATCATGCTTAGCCGGGTTTATCTGCCTCGACAACCCCATATAGGTAAGTGTTAATGGGGAGACGCAAACAGAGTCGAAAAGTCTTGTCCACAACTGTTCTAATGGATGTAAAAGGCGAACATACAGAGGCAAACCCCAAGTACGCTTCAGTTATCTCCTCTGCTGAAATCGCTCCAAGCCCTAGGTATCCCTACCGAGTCGTGCTGACTCGGAATGAAGACGGATGGATGACAGCTCAGTGTGTTGAAGTTCCTGGCGCCATTTCCCAAGGAAAAGACGTCTTTGACGCGTTGAAGAATATCCTCGAAGCTCTCACCGGAGTACTGGAAGCAACCCACCCTGAGCAAGCATCAAATATCGTGATCTCTTGGCAAGAGAACAAAATAACGACCTAGCATGTCAGCACTTCCCGTCATATCGGGAAGACAGTTGGTCAAATATCTGACAAAGGAGAAGGGCTTCTATGTTCATCATCAGACGGGGAGCCATCTAATTCTAAAGTCTAGAGATGAACAACGCACTTTAAGCGTACCTCAACACGACGAACTTCGCAAGGGTACACTGATGGCAATTCTCGAACAAGCAGGGATCACCAGAGACCAATTTGTCAGGGAGTGGCGAAAGTGACCGCGGAACCGACGAATGCTCAGGAGATGGACTTTGCCGTAGTGTCAGAAGATTACAGTAGGTACCTCATAATCAAAGACGGGACCACTCTGAAAATCAAGATAGTTGTCAGGAAGATATTGAGGGTCGGTGACATAACTCCACAAGGTTATCCGCAAGCGATAGGTCTAGACTCAATCAATGTTATCACCGCCATAGTTCCCCCCGCCGCGAGAGGACCCCCTTCTAATGAACAATTTGACATTACGCGCGAAGTTGGTGAAGAGGTAAAGTTCGAGCCAATTGAGGAGAAGACACAAGAGTATGTAACCCCCGACGGCTATAAGATAACGGTCAGGCCGGTCGTCACGAAAGTTATCAAGTATAAGAAATTCAATTCACTAGGAGAACCCGTGTACAACGCTACCATTCAAGCGATTACCAATATGGAGCGATTTGTAACAACCGCTACCAGTCGAAATCCGTCCGTCACTCCTATCGGGCCTTAGCCATCCCCGTAGACTCGGGAGTCCTGTAGGGGGAGTCGCCTCAACCATGTGCTTGCCCAGGCGGTCAGGCCGTGATCTTGTCTCTTCCTACGTAGCCAGGCACAGTGATTTTCCAGCCAAGTCGGGCGAAGAGTAACGGAACCTGTAGGTGCGGATCGGTCTCGCCAGTAACTTGACGCAGGTCCAGGCTCCGGACCCATGCGATGAACATGCGCGTGACTACGTGAAAATAGTCAGCCTCGAACGTCTTGTCAGTCAACCGGCCCATTGCACCAGCCGCTAGCTGAACGTACGTCTCAATGCGAGCATCCTTCCAGAATTGTGGAAGATCCGACAACCGGTCTTTCATCAGCCCAGTCATCAGGGTCCGTATCTTACGCTGTTCGTCAGTATACCAGGATATCACACGGTTGCCTGGCAGGATTGGGATCCTGTGCTTCTTGATGCCAGTGGTAACATGGTACTCGGCAGTGTCGTGGAGAACTCCCTCTCCTTCTAGGTGACGAACCATCTTGCTTCTGAGCATGAATCCATCGTCGCCGAGCTCGTCTACTATGTTCTGAATCACATCATCAACGGCTTTGCCGTGTAATATTGAACGATGCTGGCCACACTTGGCGTGTAACATGGTCGACGCCAGAACATTTCTTGCGTGTAGGCTTCTCGTATAATAGTGTTAAACAATGTCCAGCATCGTCGGTGTCCGATTCCGTGACGACGACCGAAGACTTCTCGTCAAGGTCTGCAAGAGTCGGCGCGAGGATCTCTCTGACTTTGTGAGACGTAGTGTTATGGCTGAACTGGCCCGGCTGAACTATCTGCCGGATGCTGAGAAGAAGGCTTTGGGCGTGACTCCATGACAGCCACCGAGCCGGCGAAGGGCGTCAGCGTCGGTGTAACACCAGCCCCTCCTGACAATAGAGAGGTTGACCGTTCTAAAGACACGCCGCTCGAAGTTGTTCTCCTTACAGAGAAGCGGGATGAAGCAGCTATCATCGCAGAAATGCGAGGCGAAATTGTCGACACATATGTTTACTCGTTCCAGCAGGGCAACCGGACAATAACGGGGCTTGCAGCCCCTGGAGTCAAAGAAGCAGTCAGGAGAAGAGGCAATGTTGCCATCATTCCATGTTCATGCTGTAATCGACACGCCCACGTAGATGAGATCAGCGGCGAGTACAGGGCGACCGTCAAGATTCACGATCTGAAGAATAATGTCCAGTTCATTGGCACGTCTACTTCCAAAACCAGCATGCCGTTCGCCTATGTTGTAGCGGTCAACAAGGCCGAGAGAAACGCGTTCCGCAAACTTCTGCCCGAGAAAGAAATCGCGTTGCTGATCAAGGAGTGGGGCAAGTCCCCGTCGAAACAGTCTGGGTCCAAGTCCAATTGGACTGACACAAGCGGGTCCAAGCCATGAAAATTTTGTGGAGCTCGGGAGGAAGACCGAGCCCCGTGACCATCTCCAGTTTTTCGAGCCGGCGAAGACCCGAACAGGGAGAAGAGGTCGACTAGCAAACCACGCAGTCCTCGCATATTACTTTTTCCGAATCGGCCGAGTCACGACCCATCTTCCCTCTGGTCTGCCCATACTGTCACGGCGTTCTCTCGGATCTGAGCGACTATGGACGTCACAATCACATCGACTGGTGTCGGGTCATTGTGGGCGTTCCTGACGTCAAGCTTCACCAGAGCGAGGTTCAGGGATGAGCCGTAAACGTCGCTGCAACGTCTGCCAGACATACAATTCGCGGTCGAGGACCCGCTGCGCCAGATGTGGAGCAATCCTAGCATGAACACTGGACCGGCTGCACGCAGCATCTCCCTGAAAAAGCCGGGAAATTCCGGAGACACCACTCTCCCAGAATTTCGCGGTTGCCACCCAGTACAGTTTGCGGGAGGCGGAGACAACACCGGCGTCCTTTCAGCTTCTATCACCAAAAGGCCAGGGACTCTCTGCGAAAAATTCTGGGGGAATCGTGCTTGACTAAGAGTCGAGATGATAGTAAGAGGACGCGTCGGAGACGCGGATCAGGTGTGACAGCCCCGATCCAATCCGAGATTGGTGCGCTAAGAGGAGAACTCCACTCGCTGACAGAACAAGTCCGGGTCCTGGGCGGTCTGAACAGGAATATGGCGACGATTCTGAAGGCGCGACAGCCGAGCATTGTGATCGGCCCCTACCTTCACGAAGACTTCGAGCGCGACGTGATGAAGAGGTTTCTGGAAAAGTCGCAGAGAACTACGACCGAGCTCGCTCTGCGGATGGAAGCCTATCCGAAGAAGGTCCTGCGATGCATCAAGAGGATCAACAGGCGAGCGTTGAAGCGGGAGGGAGTCGCGCCACTCACTTTCGATCCGGCGACTCGTAGCTGGCTCTTGGATCTTCAGATCGTCGACGCGAAGGATCTCTGATGCCAACAAAGAAGAGAGGCTTAGAGGAGGAGCATGAAGACCCTCCGATCGTCGAGGCGCCCGGTTTCGTCTGGGAGTCCAGAATTGGGGAACAGGTCCAGATCCCAGGAAGAGGCTTGACTTATGCTATCCATGAGAAGATGGCTGATGGGTCTTGGGAGACTCGCGAAGACTCCAGCATCTTGAACCCCGATGGCTCGGGTTCGATGCTTGCGCCGTTGCACCAGCCTCTCTGGCCCCTCCCAGGCCGCCCCGAGGAGTACGGCTCGGACGTTGACCTGTTCAACGAGATCCGAGAATACTTCCAGTACCATGAGGAGCTGAGAGACAGACGATACTACGACTTCGCCGGATCCTGGATCTTCACCAGTTATCGGATCGAAGAATTCCAGACCGTACCCTACCTCTTCTTCCTCGGCCCCAGGGGCACCGCAAAGAGCAGAATGCTAGAGCTGCTGGCGTTACTCGCTTACCGCGGCTGGCTGATCACGCACCCCACAGTCGCATCCATGTTCTGGGTAATCGACCGCTACTGTCCAACACTACTGGCCGACAACTACGAGTTCTGGCCCAAGGAGACTCGCAACGAGCTCGACGGTCTCTTCAACGCAGGATATCGGAGAGGAGCCATTGTCCCAAGACGGCCCAGAGAAGGAGAATCCGGCCCGGAACTGACCATCTACAAAGTGTTCGGTCTAAAAGCGCTAGCAGGGACCCGTGAGCCGCCTGACAGTCTCGGCAGCCGGTGCATATTCATCCGCACCAGCAGGAACAAGCGGAAACGTTCTCTCGGAATCGACAAGACCTGGGCACAGAGTCTAAGGAACAAGCTCCTGACATACCGCTTCCGACACTTCGAGAACAGAAACTCAGCCGCGGACCTCTCACAGATCATGAACCCTCTCGCCAGAGTAGGCGAGCTCTTCTACGCACCCGTGCAAGTAACTCCCAGCCCCGACATCAACAAAACCATTACGGAGCTGGCACTCGGGGTCTACAGTGACCAGGTAGAAGAGACCGCAACCACAGTTGAAGCGGAGGTCGTCAGAGCTATCCTGCTGCTCAAGCAGCAGGCGGCGAAGGAGAGACAGGTCTCCATAGAGGACAGTGCGGTTAGCGACAATCGACTCTCCATTCAGGACATTAGCCAGGAGGTGAACATGGGCCGCGACGAGAAGGAGAAACTCACACCGAGGAGGATCGGCTGGATAACCAGCCGGCTCGGTTTCAAGAAGGCGAGGATGCCAGATGCGAAAGGCACCCGGGCCATTCAGCTGGACGTCCAGCTCTTGAAAGACCTCGCCAACAACTACGACGTCCATGAGAGGCTCGAGCCGGCAGATACCCCTCAGGAAACGTCAGAACGTCAGAATGTCAGAAATGACGAGCTCTACCCGTTCAATCCGGGCCGGCAGGTCACTTCTGACGTTTCTAGCCATGCCGAAATCAGTTCATCAACATTGTCAGAACCAAGGGTTTCACGTTCAATTTCTGACGTTTCTGACAATCTGACAATTACAACAGGGGAGAGGCGGGTTGACCAAGAAGTTCCCTCTGTCGATCAAAATAATGGAGGTCTACGACCGCCCTTCGTCGAGACGGGTCGTTGCCGAATCTGTAACAACCTACAGCCTCTCAGACCCGGCCACGATCGAGAATCCCTCATCTGTCAGCCCTGCTTTGACAACCCACCCGGTCCTCCGGAGGCTAGCTCTCCTTGAGACCCCGTGTCAACAAGAGTGCAAGGAGAGTTCTGTGCCACAAGTGCGGGTCCCGGATAGAAAGGGGCGAGCGATATATTCGAACCGGCGGCGGCAGCTATCACACTCTTCATTACCGAGATGCGACTGGCCGGCCGATCTTCGAGCCGACAACAGATCTTGAACGCAGCCGGGCGGCAATACCTCTCAGATTGGAAGAGGTGGCGAAGTAGGTGCAAGCCTCAGCTCCCGGGCCAACCCTGGTCGGACGAGGCAAGCTGCCCTGTCCAATCTGCTACAGCAACAATTACGGTCACTCGACTCTGGAAGTTCACCTCTGGTCTGTTCACGGCCACCGGCCGTTGCTGGTCAAGACGATCGTCGGGCTCGTAGCCTCCCATCAGCAACCTCAAGATTCACCATCGACCCACGACAGGTATCACTGTCTGCTCTGCCAGATAGAATACAGGAAGCACCTCCAGGCTGAGCATACCCAGAACGATCTGGTCACTGCGTTCGTCGATCTCCAGCTCCGGTATGAGAGGCTACTGCGAGGCCAAGTGTCAGGGTCGAGGTAGACATGGCCGCGACTGGGCTTGTCTCGAAACAGCTGGAGAAAGGCAGCCTCGTCTACGTCAAGTACTTGGATCACAGTTGGTTCCGGAACGCGGAGCCGGAGGCGGTCGCGCCTATCGTGCAGGAGGCGTATGGACGGCTCGACAGGGACGAGCCTGGCCACATCACAGTTGTGGCCGCTTCCTATCTCGATCCCAGCCTGAAGGATGGAAAGGCCCGGAGAGTTACGGGTCTCGCTATTGTCCGTTCTACTATTCTGGAGTTGAGGCGCCTCGACTAACCTTAAATTCTCCCCAATAACACACGTATGGCGGTGCGTATGAGCGCACACACCGTATCACTGCACAGAGAAGAAGAACTCGTCCCAAAGACACAGCCTCTAACCTTCACGGATCTCCAAGGCATCGTCAGACTCGGCCACGTCGACGGAGACATGCTGGTGCTGACAAAGAGCCCTAAGGGCTGGACGTTGAAAAAACCAGCCCGGTTCGCCATATCGAAGCTGCAAGGCCTACCCAGCAGAGGACTCGCAGAGTACATCGTCTACTCTCTCATCCGAGAAAGACCGTCGCTAATCGCATTCGTCCTAGACAATCAGAGCCTGGTGGAAATGGCCAACTACCTCCTCCGATACCAGACAGGAAGCCTCCAAGCCTTCTACACCTACACCCAGACCATCAAGCAGTACAGCGACTGGATAGGCTACCCTCCAGACAGGATCCTCCACGACCTCGCAGGACCAAACGGACTACCTGACCCGGAGAGAATAGCCAAACAAGTCAAGTGGCTCCAGAACTATGCAGCGAGCCTCCAGGACAGGAAGCTCTCGCCGGGAAGGGTCAACAGCTGCATCAGCCACACCAAATCCTGGTACAAAGTCAACGGAGCTACAGTAAGCCTACCTTACAGCCTACCACGGCGCGTCACCAAGAAGGACAGAGCCCCAAAACTCGAAGAGGCTCAACGAGTCCTCAACGTCTGCGACCTGAGAGAGGCGACGATCGTCAGCATGACCGTTCTCGGAGGATTCAGGGAAGAGACCCTGACATTGCTTCGATACCGTCATGTCCGCGAAGATCTCGAAGCCGGCAGGACCCCTATCCACGTCCACATCGAGATCGAGATCACCAAAGGCAAGTACGCCAGCTACGACACCTTCCTCGGCGCAGAGGCCGCTGAATATCTGAGGCTCTACCTAGAGGCCAGACGACGAGGGTCCCCGTACAAGCGCGAAGGCACGCCAGAGATCCCGCCGGAGGAGATCAACGACGAATCGCCATTGATCCGCGACTCCAGGTCACCGATACCCAAGCCGGTCGGGCCAAAGCAGATACGCAAACTGGTGCACAACCTCTACGTCAGAGCCGGCCTCCTCCAGCAAAAGAAACCTGAACCGGGGTCAAGACCAAGCTACGAACTGAAGTTCCACAGCCTCCGCAAGACCTTCAAAACACAGATGGAAGCAGCAGGCGTCAAGACAGAATACGTAGAGTACATGATGGGGCACAAACGCGACACCTACCACGACATCGAATCTCTCGGAATCGAGAAGCTGAGAAACATCTACGCCAGCGCCAACCTGTCGATCAGGCCAAGAACCACCATCGCCAAGCTGGATCTGATCAGAGAGTTCGCCAAGGGAATAGGCGTGAACCCGGAGAACATTCAGATCGAGCCTGACGCAAAGTTCGTCGACCCCCTGGAGAGGGAGAAGGCGGAGATCCGCGCCTGGATGACAGGAATCAGGGACGAGCTACGTAAACCTCCAATGGACGAGATTCCCCGAAACCACTGAATGCACCGTTAGCGTAGCGGGACCGGTGGGATTTGAACCCACGACCTTCGGGTCTCGCCGCAAGGAGCGCCGGAGCCCGATGTCCTATCCTGGTTGTCCTCGCCAGCCATGAAGCTGTCCGGGTACGATCTAGACTACGGTCCCTTGTCCAAGTG
>WNGN01005286.1_pt1 | contig 14727 bp, 13 predicted proteins | sample 5400561 | NCBI WGS metagenome assembly WNGN01 (sample SAMN13153379, study PRJNA577476) | soil metagenome | isolation source: 115 cm soil or saprolite under Garry oak tree replicate 2 | place: USA:California | collected 2016-06-15
ACCGCCACCCTCGAGATCCACGCGGACGCGATCTCGCCGGGCCAGCGCGTGCTGATCGTCGACGACGTGCTGGCCACCGGCGGGACCGCGCGCGCCTCGGCCCGCCTGGTGGAGCGGCTCGGCGGCAAGGTGATCGGCATCGCCACCCTGATCGAGCTCGGCTTCCTCGGTGGACGCGAATTGATCGAGGGCTACGAGTTCTTCAGCTTGATCAGGTACTAGAGAGCGCCGGTCATGGACCGGTGCCGCGCCTCGACCACCTGCGGTCGCGGGGGGCGGCGCGCACCGCGTGTCCGTGCCCGGCGCTCTCAGGCCCGCTCCATACCAGGGGCCTACGCTTTTGCTCGTATTGCCTCGTCGATTTGCAGCGATCGCGGCATGACGTGGGGTAAGTTGGACTCCTCATCGTAGGGTTGCCCCGCGTAACGGCAATGCGGGGTGTGAGGAATGCGTGGGTGGGCCGATGGCGCAGCAGCATGGGGCGGCGGTCCCCGACGGGCTGGCGGTTGACCGCGAGCTCGGCTCCGCTGAGCGCTCCGACGGCCAGAACGGCACCCCCGAGTGCTCCACCGACGGGCTCGCGGTAAGCCTGCTCCGCCCCTACGACGCGGAGACGCCACCCGAGCCCGACGTCGAGCGGCTGCTCCGCAAGATGAAGCACCGCAACCCCCGGGCCGACCTGGTGCTGGTCCGCCGCGCCTACGAGGTCGCCAGTGAGAAGCACACCGGCCAGGTGCGGAAGTCGGGCCTTCCCTTCGTCGCCCATCCGCTGGGTGTGGCGATGATCGTGGCCGACCTCGGGCTGGACGCGACCTCGATCATCGCGGCGCTGGTCCACGACGTGGTCGAGGACACCTCCATGACCCTGGCCGAGGTCGAGGCCCAGTTCGGGCCCGAGGTGGCCAAGATCACCGACGGCCTCACCAAGCTGGACCGGATCGGCTTCGAGACCCGCGAGGCGGCCCAGGCCGAGACCATCCGCAAGATGGTCATCGCCATGGCCCGCGACATCCGCGTGCTGCTGATCAAGCTGGCCGACCGGCTCAACAACATGCGCGACGTCGGCTACCTGCCGCGCGAGAAGCAGGAGCGCAAGGCGCGCGAGACCCTGGAGATCTACGCGCCGCTGGCCAACCGGCTGGGCATGCACCAGGTCAAGTGGGAGCTCGAGGACCTGGCCTTCGCCGCGCTGTACCCCAAGCGCTACGAAGAGATCGTGCGCATGACCACCGAGCGCCAGCCGGAGCGCGAGAAGTACCTGGCCACGGTGATCGACCAGGTCAACGCGCAGCTCAAGTCATTGAAGATCCGCGCGGAGATCACCGGCCGGCCGAAGCACTACTACTCCATCTACGAGAAGATGGTGCTGCGCGGCAAGGAGTTCTCCGACATCTTCGACCTCGTCGGCGTCCGCGTCCTCACCGATTCGATCAAGGACTGCTACGCCGCGCTCGGGCAGGTCCACGCGCTCTGGAAGCCGGTGCCGGGGCGCTTCAAGGACTACATCGCGATGCCCAAGTTCAACCTCTACCAGAGCTTGCACACCACGGTGGTGGGACCCGAGGGCAAGCCGCTCGAGATCCAGATCCGCACCAAGTCGATGCACCAGACCGCCGAGTTCGGCATCGCCGCCCACTGGCGCTACAAGTCGCGCGACGGCAAGGGCGGGGTCACCACCGAGCAGGAGATGGGCTGGTTACGGCAGCTCATCGACTGGCAGCGCGAGCTGTCGGACCCCAAGGACTTCATCGACAACCTCAAGACCGACCTCTACGTCGACGAGGTGTTCGTCTTCACCCCCAAGGGGGACGTCTTCCAGCTCCCGGCGGGCGCGACCCCGATCGACTTCGCCTACGCCGTGCACACCGAGGTCGGCCACCGCTGCGTGGGCGCGCGCGTCAACAAGCGGCTGGTGCCGCTGGAGTACGCGCTCCAGAACGGCGAGACGGTCGAGATCTTCACCTCCAAGGCACCCGACGCCGGTCCGTCGCGGGACTGGCTGGCGATCGTCAAGACACCGCGGGCGCGTAACAAGATCCGGCAGTGGTTCTCCAAGGAGCGTCGCGAGGACGCCATCGAGGCCGGCAAGGAGTCGCTGGTCCGCGCCCTCCGCAAGGCCGGCCTGCCGCTGCAGCGGCTCACCCAGGGCGGCGCCCTGGCGGCGCTGGCCTCCGAGATGCGCTTCCCCACGCTGGACGCCCTCTACGCCGGAGTCGGCTCGGGTCAGGTCACCGCCACCAGCGTGGTCAACCGCCTCCAGGCCGACCTCGGCGAGGAGGAGCAGGAGGACGACGACCTCCCCCTGCACCGCGCCACCCGGCCAGCCCGCTCGCTGCCGGCCAGCCGGGGCGTGCTGGTCAAGGGGGTCGACGACGTCTGGGTCAAGCTCGCCCGATGTTGCACCCCGGTGCCGCGTGACCCGATCATCGGATTCGTCACCCGCGGGCACGGCGTCAGCGTCCACCGCTCCGACTGTCCCAACGCCGCCGACCTGCAGCGCCACCCCAACCGCATGATCGACGTGTCCTGGGACAGCTCCGGCCCATCGGTGTTCGCGGTCACCATCCAGGTGGAGGCGCTGGACCGCACCAAGCTGCTCCGCGACATCACCGAGGTCCTTTCGGACCACCACGTCAACATCGTGTCGGCCACGGTCGCCACCGGGCGCGACCGGATCGCCACCCTTCGCTTCACCTTCGAGCTGGCCGACATCTCCCACCTCGCCCACGTGCTGGCAGCGGTCAAGCGCGTGGACGGCGTCTACGACGCCTTCCGGGTCGTCCCGCAGGGCACCGGCTCCGAGGAGGAGTAGCGGGGTGCCCGACCAGTTGCGGCCGACCATGGCACAGGCGCTCTTGGGGGGCCGTGGGGGGGGCCGGACTGTCAAGTTCCACCCATAGACAGATTCCCTGGTCCGACGCGCCCATAGCCTCACACCAACGCGGCCATCATTTGCAACCGCCTCCACCTGCCGCTCGCTCCCCAGCCCCGGAGGCGGAGGCATAGTTACCTAAGCGGCCGGTGGTCAGGACAGGCCATGACGGAGCCGCGTGAGGGTCGCCGCGCCGGCGTCCAGCATCGCCCGGGCAGCGTCCCCCGGAGCGGCGCGGAGGAGCCGCAGCGCGCGCTGCACCTGGTGCGGAAGCCGGTACGTCTCCGCAAGCGCGATCCCATCGCTGGCGTGCTCGACCGCAGCGTCAGCGTCGCCAGCGGCCAGCATCGCGGCGCCGCCGGTGACCCGGTCGATCACGCGCCATTGCGGCGCGACGACCAGCGCGGCCGCGCTACGGTCAGGCCGCTCCGCCTCGGCGACCGCCCGGCCGGTCGCCAGCAGCCCTCGGATGCGGATCTCCCGGATCGAGAACGGGTTCAGCAGCATCGTAAACTGGTCGGTGACCTCCAGCAGCCGGCCTGCCTCGCCGATGGCCGTATCGAACATGCCCATGTCGCCGTGCTCCGCGGCGGCGCGGGCGAGCAGCGCCAGTGTCGCGCCCCGCAGACTCACCTCGTCCGTCATCGCGGCAGCCTGCGACAGGCGCGCGATCGCTGCGGGCACGTGTCCGGCCTTGCGGAGCTCGTTGCCGTGCATGCGCAGCACGTGGCCCTGCAGCGCGGCGTCGTCGAGCCTGGAGGCGAGCGACCATGCCCGTCCCGTCCATCGGGCGGCAACCGCGAGGCGCTCCTCGGGAAGGATGTGGCCGAGCGCGGTTCCCAGCGCGAGCCGGCCATGGGCGAGGAGGAGCAACGCGTCCCGGTCGGCACGGCCCTCCGCAACGCGGGATTCGAGGCGGGCGACGAGTGGGCCAAGCTCGCGGGCTGCGTCGACCGCCCGGCCGGACTGTCTGGCGACCTCGGCGAGGCGCAAGGTGGACTCGGCGAATTGGACCATAGCGGCGAAGTCGTCGGCGTCGTCGGAGGACAGGCCGAGCAGGTGCGGGGGGATCGCGAGCCGGTCGGCGATGTGGGCGAGCAGGCGGATGTCGCGGATCCGGCGCTCGCCACGCTCAAGTCGGGAGATGTAGGTCTGGTCGAAGCCGAGCAGCACGGCGAGCTGCACCTGGCTGAGATGATGCATCGCCCGGTACGCAGCGAGGATCACGCCCGGTTCGCGGGTGGACAGGACCGCCTGGGCGCTCGGGGCCGCCCACACCCACAGCGCCCCACCAGGCGACGACCGGGTCGCCGGCACAGCTGTGGTGTTGTTGTCGCGGGCGGCGGCCTGGCAGAGGCCACAGCGGCTATCCGGGTTGTAGCGGCTGAGCATGGCGCCGCACTGCTCGCACCGTCTTGCTGGCCGCTGGTGCATCCCGACCGCCCTCCCCACCTTGTGGGCGAGCCCTTCGTCTGCTACCCCACTGGCTGTCCGTTGCGCTGGCGGAGCAGCTCGAACCAGGCGGCGACGGACCGCTTGTACCCATCCGGCATTTGCAGACCGGGCACCTCCGCTTCGGTGAACAGGCCCAACTCGGAGTGCTCGCTGCTGACGGTGGGCGCCGAGGTCGTGGTCGTGTGGCACCCGTAGGTGACGATCAGCACGTCGCGGCCCTCGAAGATGTGGTACAGCCACGCATCCAGGATCGGCCCGGTGGTGACGGGCCAGCCGGACTCCTCGCTGATCTCCCTGGCGACGCAGTCCTCGGGCTGCTCGCCGACCTCGAGCTTCCCACCAGGCAACTCCCACTCGTCCCGTTCGTTGCGGGCCAGCAGCACCCGCCCGTCGACCACGACGACACCCTTGCAGGACACCGGAAACGCGCGTGTCGGCATCGGCTGCCCCTACTTGACGGTTGGCTCGGTTCGGCCTGTTCGGGGCGAGAGCCTACCACGCCGAAGCCGCCCTCAACCTGCGGAAATAGCCGATATGCCAGGTTGGCATTTCACCGATCCGAGCGTCGCTCGAAGACTGGGTCTGGCCGCGCGGGCGGCCTCGCACACGAAGGTGGTCGCCATGCATCCAACCGTTGCCCGCTATCACGTAGACCCTCGCCGGCCCGACGCGACCGGCGCGGTACTCGGCTGTCTCGCCACCCATGGGATCGCCACGGTCAGCGGCGTCGTGGACCGGCACGCCGCGCTGGCGCTGGCCTGGTCGGTCGGCATGGTGGTGCCGCACCGCGACGCTGATGCTGCCGGCGTGACCATGCTAGCCGGCACCGAGCCAGCACCGCAGCCCGGCTACGCCGGGTTGAGCCGCCGTCAGTTGACGCCGCACACCGACGGGACCGCTGTCACGCGCCCCCCGACGCTCGTCATGCTGGTCTGCGCCCGGCCTGCCCCGAGCGGCGGCGAAGCGCTTCTGGTTGACGGTCGAGCCGTCTATGCGGCGCTCCAGAAGCACGCCCCCGACGCCGCCCGGGCGCTCACCCGCCCGGACGCCGCCCGGTTCGGCAGCAGCCCTGGGCGCCTTTCCCCCGTCTTCGAGCTGGCCCCCGCCGGCCGGGTCGTCGTCCGCTTCCGCGACGACGACCTGGCCGTGTTCAGCCCGCACACGCATGCCGCGCTGCCGACGTTGCGCCGCCTCATCGCCGACCACACGATCGTTCTACCGCTTGAGGCCGGGCAGGGCTATCTGGTGCAGAACGGCTGGTGGCTCCACGGCCGAACCCGCTTCGCCAGCCAGCGGCTCGCCTGGCGGATCCTTGTCGAGCCGTGGCCGATCGGGCAGGGCATCCCGCTTATCGAACCGGGCTTCGCCCCGCTGGTGTCGGCGCCTGCCAACACCACGACGTTCCCGGCCCCCGACGTGCCGCTTGAGGAGGCCCTCGATGCCTGACGCGACCCATCCCCTACGCCTCGCGCTTGTCGCGCCGCCCCTGTCGATCGTTTCGCCGTCCGCGCTCGGCGGGCTCGCCGGGAGCCACTCCAGATGAGCGGGAACGCGGCTGACCCGCTGCACGTCGAGAACGCGGGGCTGCCGGCGCTCAACGATGAGGAGTTGTCGGGGCTGATCGAGATCGGCGAGGCCGGCGGGATGTGGCCACGAAGCAGGCTCCACCCACTGGTGGTCAAGGTGCTGCTGGATGCGGCGCTGGTGTGGCCGAAAGGGCAGACCGCGCTCGGGCTGACCGCCCGCGGTACCCAGGTTCTCGCGGTGGCGGCCAAGCGGGCGGTCGGGGATGCGTAGAGCCTGGGCTGCCCTCCAACGCAGGCTGCGGGCCTGCGGGCACTTCCTCCGCTACGGCACGTCGAGATGGCAGTGAACCAGTACCAGCGCTCCAGCCCGCACGACCCGGGTTCGGACACGCCGACCACCACGGCGGCCGAGGTCTACTGGCGCCTTGCGGAAGCCGCCGCCATCCTCCGCCAACAGTCCGGAGCCGGCCAGCCGCCATCCCCCAGCCGACCCCGGACCGGGGAACCGCCCCGAGGCCAGGCCGAGTACCGCTCCCTGGCCTCGGGAGCCCCCGAAGATCTCGCTCGCCGATCGCCAACAGGAGGCCGAATCACATGGCCGCAACCCCGCCAACACCCGCGACACCGCTGGACTACCAGCAACTGGCCCGACTGCTGGATACCGCCGCCACCGAGCAGCAGCAGTTGGCCAACACCGCCGACGACCCGGTCGCCCGATACCAGTCCGGCGTCAACGCCGAACTCTTCGGCGCCGCCCGCCGATGCGCCCAAGATCACGCACGCTCCGGTCGGCCGACCCCACCCCCGCGGTGACCGTCCCGCCCCGCGTTGCGTTGGCCGGCTGGCGGCCGACCGGCGCATCAAGGGTCAGGCGCTCATCGAGGCGGGCCAGTCATGAGATACCCACCCGCACGACGCATCGACGCCAAGCACCCTATCCGCGATCCCAGCGGCCTGGCCGAGCAGATCCTCGGCATCGCCGACACCCTCACCCAGATCCTTGAGCACGCCGCCGCGCAGCGCCTGCCGGTCCCCCCATCGGTCAGCAACAGCGTCCACGAGCTGCGTGGCTGGGCCGCCCGACTCCACCACCCCGGCGGCACTCGTGCGGCAGCCGTGGACGCTACCCGGATCATCGCCTACCTCCGCGGCCTGCCTGACCAGCAGCTTCTGGCCCTGCTGGCTGACCTTCCGTGGGCACGGCTTGACGCACTGTTGGACGCCATCGAGTTGACCGAACACGCTTCGTCGAGGGTGGGCAAACACCCGTGACGAAGACGGCCCGGTCCTGGCCGACACCGCCCAGGGCGCAGCCCTGTCGAGGAGGTCGCCGGTCGCCCTGGGAGCACCTGTGCCAGGACCGGGCCAACCGTCCGAGGCTTGCGGCATCCCCCGGGCCGCCTGCGCGAACAGCGGGACACCGCACCCGAGGAGCCTTCGGACACGGGCGGGCCTTGGAGCCCGACGCGATCCTGCTGGCGGGCCCACAGGCAGGCTTCAGACCCGCCCACCCCCCGCGCAAGGAGAGAAGGAGATCCGCAGATGCCCCGACGATCCCATCCCGAAGTCCTGCGTGCTGCCGCCATCGGCTACGCCAGCCATGGAATTCCCATCCTGCCCGACCAGCCCGCCAACCACCCCCCGCCCGAGCTGACCGCCGGCCCGCCCATCTGCACCTGCCACCGCCGCGACTGCCCAGCACACCCGCTGCACCCACCACGCCAGCTCGACCGAAACCCGAACCCACGGCACGTGGCCCAGGTCGGGCGCTGGTGGGCCGCCAACCCTGATGCCGCCATCGCCACCGTCGCCAGCGCCGCCTTCGACGTGATCGAGGTCCACACCGCCACCCCACCCGAGGCCATCCTCGAATGGCTGTCCCACGTGGGCGCCACGGCTGGCCCGGTCCTGGACGCCGGCCTTGGACGCCTTCAGCTTCTGGCCGCGCCCGACTCCTACCAGGCCGACCGCTACGACAGCGCCACCGCCGCGATCCTGTACCTGGCCCCCGGCTCGCTGCTCCTGCTGCCACCAAGCCCGCTCGGCGACGGCCAGCCGGTCTCCTGGCTGCGGCCCTTGGACCCCAGCGCCGACCTGCCCGACGGTAACGAGTTGTTCTGGTCGCTGGTTGGGCTGCCCGCCAACCGGCAGCTCGCCGACCCGGACATCTACACCTTCCCCGCCCCCCACCAGCAGCCACGCCAGGCCAGCTTAGTGCGATGACCAGGATGCTTCCAGCCTCCTGCTCGGTGGGCGCGGCGCGCTCCAGTGCCCGCGTCAGCGCCGTCGAGCGTCCAGCCGGGCCACACTGGGCCGGCTGGGTGGGACCACGGCCGACCGCGGTCGGCGCGGAGGTCGGGAGGCAGGCCCAGGGCCAGGCACGGACTGGCCCTGGGCCGTCAACAGCCCACCACATCCACCCAGACCACACCCCAGCGGGCAATCCACAAGCCCCCACGGAGGCGCCGGTGCCAGCGAGAACCCCCGGGGAAGGAGGTGGTCAGCCAGGACCTGATCGCATGAGCGGATAGGCTCGTCATGGTCGTGGCGCCTCCCACACCTAGCGGGAGTTTCCGGCCTCACTCCGCCAAAGTTGGCATGAGCAGGGCAAATGATGTATTACCCAAAGTGCGACGAGCCTCGCCGGCCGTGGACCCCCTTCCGTGGCCTTCCTCCGCCCAGTCTGGCCGTCTCCCGGTCAGGCAGTTGGGTAATACACTCTCGTGCTCTCAAACTGGCCACTGACCAGCAGCTTTAGTCGCGGCTCATCACCAAGGCTGGAAACTCCCGCTAGGGTGGGAGGCGCCGGCCTTTCCCCGGAACAGTTGATCCAGCTCAGCGCCCATGTTCAGGGCTGTTGGCGTCGGCGACTGACTGGCGTTTTTCGCCTGTCTGTGCCCGTGTTCTCCAACGACCCGACCAGCGACGACACCCAACAAGCAACCAGGCGACTACGAGCACAGGCCCGAGCCCGACCACCGGCCCGCCACAGCGCCCACAACGGCCCCTGCGCGCCGCAGCGCGCCGCCCGCAGTGTCCGTTGCCCTTGGCGTCCGCGCGCCCAGGATCGCCCACAGCGCGCCCGCGCCGCCCCGCCGCCGGCGGCCACGGCCGCCTCGGCTTGCATCAAGACGGGCCAGGGGCACACCACGGGCACGCGAGGGCGCGATAAGGGCACGACAGGCGCAGCGCAAGGGCACCCCGCACCGAACCTACCGAACCTACCGCCGCCACGGACCGCTTACCGGGAACCTTCCCGGAACCTACCGGCAGGCAGCCAGCCCGCCACGACGCCGCCCGACAGCACCGCCGCGGACAGCACGCCGAGGAAGGCGACGAGCACGAGCCTCAGCAGCGCCAGCGGCAAGCAGAGCGAGCATCACCGGCGCCATCGACGTTCACAGACTTGCACTTGGAAGTGCTTGGGTTGCTGTGAGCCTTTGGTGCTTGCTTCGCTGATGGTCCGAATTGCTTGTGTCGCTTGACGGATGCGGGTTGGATGACGACCAGATCTTGGGGGGTGGCTTGGTCGGCTGTGGCAAACCACGGGATCACGACCAACGCGAAGAAGAACGCTGACGGCAGGGTGGTGCAGGGTTGAGGAGACCCGGGGCACGGGCTGTGGTCACTACTCGCATGGTTGAAGGATAAGCGCGTAGAGCGCTCCGTTTGCGCGGCCCGCCGCGGCCAGCCGGGTCACCTGGTGTTGCCCGTCACTGGGAATGAGCATGCAGCCGACGCCCCAGACGGCCACGTGCGGTGCCCCCGAGTTGCGTCCGATGGTCGCCGTGTCGCTCCCGTGCTCGCCCCTGCCGGCCGACTACGGGACTCGCCGGCTGCCACGGGACGACCAGATGCCGGCCACGCGGCACCATCCGGGCTGCCGTGCCCGCGGACAACCACACGGTTACGGCGGTGACCCGACGCCTGCCGATCACGCGGCACCAGCGGCCGCCCGCGCCGCGCACCCCCTACGAGGAGCCGATGATCCTGGTCGTCCCGCCGCTCGGCGTGGCCGACCTGCCCTGACTGCCCTGATCGGTGAGACCGCTCGGGTCGCGGTTCTGTCCGGCTGGCCGCAAGATTGGTCCCATGCCGACACAGCCCACGACCGCAACACCCCCGGCGCCGGTGGTCCTGCGTGCCCTCGAGGAGGCCGACCTGGACAAGCTGTGCCAGCTCGACACCGAGCCGGCGGTGAGCGAGCCGCACCAGTGGTTTGGGTTCAAGAACCCGCAGGCGCGCCGGCGCCGCTGGGAGGAGGACGGCTACCTCGGCGGCGACTACCGCATGCTTGCGGTCGCCTTGCCCGACGCCGACCGGACGTTCGCGGGGATCGTGAGCTGGCGCACGGTGCCCTGGGGCGTCCCGGAGGGGGCGTGCTTGGAGATCGGTATCCTGCTGTGGCCCGAGCACCGCGGTCGCGGCCTCGGCGCCGCGGCGCAACGGCTGCTGGCCGACTACCTGTTCGAGACCACGGCGGCCAACCGCCTCCAGGCCACCACCGGCGCCGACAACATCCCCGAGCAGCGCGCCCTGGAGCGCGCCGGGTTCCAACGGGAGGGCGTCCTGCGCGGCGTCGGCTTCCTGCACGGCGCCTGGCGCGACGGCCTGCTCTACTCCCGCCTTCGCGGCGATGCCGCTCCTGCCGTGTCCTGAGCGACACGGCAGGCGACACCCGTCAGAGCGTGTGAGCGGAAGCCACCTTTGCGGAGCGCCTGGTGCAGGTCGCGGCATTGACCACGCCGCTGCTTGCGTAGGCGGCGCGTGCTCGGGCGCGATGCTCGCGAGGCTGCCGAGCGCGCGGTTCGGGCCGGCGGGCGTCACCACGACCGTGACCGAGACTCCGCAGCGCGCTCTGGCACCCTCGCCCTCCCGCTCACGCTGGCGCCGCGCACCAACGCAGGGGGCCTTCGTGGTTATCCACAGCTCATGCTCGTCTGCGGTGGCCAGATGCGTTCATCGGGAGTGACGCCCAACACCTGGTGGCGTGCCTCGAACGCATCGAACTGCTCGTCGGTGAAGCGGCTGGGGAGCTCGGTCGGCATCGCATCGACGTACCCGTTGAGTACCGCGAAGAAGTGGTCTAACGCCTGCCGGACCTGGGCGACCTCAGCCTTCAGCTCGTGCGGTACCGGCTGCCGCCATAGCTGCGCCCAGGCGTCGTGGGACGCCGCGAGCCGTGCCCGATACTGCCGGGGGCGGCTGATCCCTCGGCAACTCCGGCGGCAGACCGGGCGGCAGATCCCTCGGCAGGTTAAGACCTGCCGAGGGTCTTGGGGCTGTTGGTGCAGGTCAGCGCGCCTTGAAGGGTGGCAGGTGATGCCCCCGACTCATGGAATGGAGCCGGCATCGCCCCGGTAGATGGGAACTGATGGGGCTGTGGCCGATGGACCAGCGTCTACGTGGTCGGGTTCGCCGTCGGGGACTGGACCCTGCCCCCACTGGCTGGGGTTTGGGGCCGCATGCGGCGCAGTGTCATCTCCAGCTCGCCGCCACCCTGGTCAAGGTCTACGCGGCGCAGTGCAGCAAGCCACCCGGGCAATCTTCTTCACATGTCCGGATGCACCATCGCATCGTGCTCATCGATCCACTCCTCCAAGCTCCCCTGATCCAGCCCGAACAGGCTTACCGCGCGAGCGGCTGGCGCATACAGCGCGTAGGATGCCACTGCTACAGCACCCTTGAAGCTCTCTTCGTTGACGGCTGGGCGGTAGTGAATGTGTTGACTGCCTTCGGTCGTCTTCTCAAATCCCTGCCACAGGGCAAAGAGTTCGCCATGTGAGAAGGCGGAGTAGAGGTTGTAGACACCGGCGACATCGACCTCGCCGAACATGTATTTGACGCGACGACTCGCGCTCCGCAACCGCTCACTGCCGCAAACGTAAACACGCCCGTCCTTTGACGGAGCTTCCAGGTCCAGTCTTCGTGAGTACTCTCCAACCTGGGATATCGTCTCGGTGTAGAGATAGCGCTCATCCTCTGGAACACCATCGGCCGCGGCAGCTCGCTGTCCTTCGTCGGCACTTCGGTATCGGAGTGCCTGAAGGCGCCTTACGCGGCCGATGTGCCCGATCCCTGGGTCAAGCAACCACCACGCTTGACTCGTCATCTCTGTCAAGGAACGCGCCAACACCACCACGGGTACCGCCGTGAAGCCTCCGGTCATCAGAGCGGCCATTGCCCTGCCCTGATCCAAGGCTGCGCTGTAGCTCATGGCCGCCAGCGCATATGCCGTACGGACCGGCGATTCGCCCCAGACGCCCGTATGGGCAGGCTGCTCACGTGTGGCCCGCAACTCGCACTCGGCTGGCGAGCCGGGGGCGGGAGCTACGGCGGGGTCGACGAGCACGCTGAAGATGTCGACGGTGTCGGTAAGAAGCTGGGCGTACTTGTTGAGTGCTGACCTGTTCACATCGCAAAGTGTGGTCCCTTGCTATCGCCGCGCGCCATCGCTTTTCATCTCACCCGTGGTGTGCGCTCGCGTAAGAGATGAAGCGAGCGTCCGGCACCGTAGGGCGCCAACCTGGTGGCGCCCGCCGCGCCCGACCGGCAGCACGGTCACATGCTCCAGGATCGCGCGCAGCACCCGCCGCTTCTTCTCCACACTCCACCGCGCCCACTGCGCCCGGATCTCCTCCTCGGTGTCTGCCACATCCGCCAGCGCGGCAAGATCCGGCTTGGACGCAAGGCGGGCTTCGGCCTGAGCGATGCGCTCCTCGATCGGCGCCTTGGCGATCAGCCACTCCTCGATCGTGAACCAGGGCCGGCCCGTCTTGGGATTGCGCTCACCCTTCAACCGCGCCAGCTCGGCAAGCTCGTGCCTGTCGGCCGCAAGCTGCGCCGCGGTGGCCGGGTCCTCGGCCGCCCACGCACGCATCTGCTGCTGCAATGACGCCGCGAACTCCTCGCCGGCAAGGGTGGCGATGACCGCCTCGTCCAGGAACGCCTCCACCGGCCGCGCGGTGATCCAGGTCCGGTCGCACCGCTCACAGCCGTACGCCTTCTGCGACGCGCCCCGGGAACTGCCCGTCATGCGCCCGCCACAGCCCTTGTGCCCACAGCGCAGCAGGCCGCTGTAAGGGTACGAATGAGGCCGGCCGATCTTCTGCCGGGGACGCCCGGAGAACAGCGCCCGCAGCCGCTCGAAGTCACCCCGCGAGATGACCGGCGCCCACGACGCCTCGCCGATGACCTCGCCGCGATGCACCCGCAGCCCCGCAACCCGCGGGTTGGTCAGCACCCGCCGCAGGGTGGTGGTGTGAAACGGCTTGCCGGTCGGCGTGGTGATCTTGCGGTCGTGCCAGTCGTGGACGATGGCGCCCATGCTCTCGCCCCCAAGCACCCGCTCGGCCGCCTCCCGCACCAGCTCCGCCTCGGTCGGATCGTGGTCGGTGCCGTTGCGCTGGAAGCCGAAGGGGCGGGTGCCGCCCGCGTGCGGCATGCCATCCTTGACCCGCTGGTCGTTCCACAGCATCAGCCGCTCCGCCTTGTGCTCGGACTCCCGCCGCGCCAGCGCCCCCGCGATCCGGAACATCATCCGGCCCCGAGCTGGTGGACAGGTCGTACTCGCCGCACACCGTGGCAAGCTCCACGCCGAACCGCTCCGCCAGCTCGATGATGCGGAGGTTGTCGCGGTCGGGGTTGCGGCTCAGCCGGTCGCAGTCCCACACAGCGATCCCCCGGACCCGGCCCTCCCGTGCCCAGGCAAGCATCTTTTCGAAGTCGGGCCGGTGGCCCTTGAACGCCGAGCGGTCATTGTCCACGAACACCTTGGCGACGTGGCCGCCCTTGCGGGCGACCAGGTCGCGGCAGGGTGGGTCTTGGCGTTCCACGCCGAGGGTGTCGATGGTGCCGTCGGGCTTTCTGGCGTAGGAGATGCGCTCGTAGATGGCCCACGGTGGCTGGTCCATGGCTGTTACCCTCCCTGCATGTCCCGCGACTGGAAGCTATACAGGAAGTTTGACACTCCGAGGAGCGAGCTCCCCCCACCTGGATCGGGCAGGTGAGGGCAGTCGTCTACCGGGTTTCCCGGGCCCGGGTGCTGGTGAACACAGAGGTCGTCGGCGAGATCGGCGCCGGCCTGCTGGTGCTGGTCGGGGTCACCCACGGCGACGGCCCGGCCCAGGCCGCCTGGCTCGCCGACAAGGTCGCCACGCTGCGGGTGTTCGAGGACGCCGACGGCAAGATGAACCGCTCGGTGGTCGAGTCCGGCGGCGGCGCCCTGGTGGTGAGCCAGTTCACCTTGTACGGCGACACCCGCAGGGGGCGCAGGCCCTCGTTCGTGGCGGCCGCCCGGCCCGAGCAGGCCGCGCCGCTGGTCGCGGCGGTGGCCGAGCGGCTGGGCGCCGGCGGCGTCAAGACCGCCACCGGCCGCTTCGGCGCGGAGATGACCATCGAGTCGGCCGGCGACGGGCCCGTGACCATCCTGCTGGACAGTGCGCGCTCGTTCTGAGGCGCCGCCATGACCCGCCACGTGCTGCTGGTCCTCCCGGCGGCCAACCGGGTCGACGCCTAGTACTCCAGCCGTAGATCGTGACCTGGCTGGTCGGGAGTGGGCAGGGCCGGCGAGCAGACAAGGGCGGCCACCGTTGATGATCCGGTGTTATGTGGACAACAGAAGATCAGACGGTGGCCGCGGGCCACAGCGTAGACGTAGATCCCGCCTGGTGGCAGGAGCTGTTGGACGAGTTGCTGGGTCGGGTCGCGGGTCGGTTTGGCCGGGTGGAACCACGGCGGCGGGCCAGGGCGTTCGTGCGTGGCCTGCTGGCCGACCTGCCACGCAAGAACTGCTGGACGATCGCTGAGCACGCCGGCAATGCCAGCCCTGATGGGATGCAGCACCTGCTGGGCCGGGCGGTGTGGGACCAGGAC
>WNGN01003271.1_pt1 | contig 14720 bp, 15 predicted proteins | sample 5400561 | NCBI WGS metagenome assembly WNGN01 (sample SAMN13153379, study PRJNA577476) | soil metagenome | isolation source: 115 cm soil or saprolite under Garry oak tree replicate 2 | place: USA:California | collected 2016-06-15
CCACGCCGAGAGAAAGGAGTTTGTCTACGAGCACGTCTGGCGCGTCGGCGAGCTCCTCCTCTGGGACAACCGCTGCTCTTCCCACGCGCGCACGGATTTTCCCTCGACGCAACGCCGGTTGATGTGGCGAACGACGGTCAAGGGCGCCAGGCGGCCGTACTGAGCGGCCATCGGCGAGGCGCTAGCGGGCAGCGCCTTTGAGGATGATCTGCTCGAACAGTCCGAACGATTTTTCCTGCTCGTCGAGCAGGGTCGCGGCATCGAGAAATTTGAGCTTGACGCCCTTGACCGGCCATTCGATCCTCAGGTGAGTCGGGACGTAGCCGATTTTTGCCAGCATGCGCTGTCCTTGCGCGCCGATGATGTAGTCGTAGAACAGCAAAGCGGCGTGCGGGTGCGGCGCCCTTTTGGCGACGCCGATCGCGTTCGTGATGCTCACCGCGGGCTCGATCACGAACCAGTCGATCGGCGAGCCCTTTTTCTTTGCCTGCTGCACGCTGTATTGATAGACCGTCAGCGCGAGCGGCACTTCGCCGGAGGCGACCAGGTTCGTCAATAAGGGATGGCCGCTGCGGACCGAGAGCCCGTTGCTCGCGACCAGGTCGCGAAAGAACTTGGCGCCCTCGGCTTCGCCCATGTCCGCGATCACTGACGACACCCATTCGTGATCGTCGCCTTCGATCGCGAGCTTGCCTTTCCATCTGGGCGAGAGCAGATCCCGATACGTTTTGGGTAGGTCCTCTTTCCTGACCTTGTCCGTGTTGTAGGCTTGCACGAACACGTGGTGCAGGGTCGAGACCCATTCGCGGTGCGCGGGCACGGCGGAAGGGACCAGGCCCTTGTGATACGGAGAGTGAATTTCCTGCAGCAGATTCTCGCGCCGCAGCGCTTCCTCCTGAGGCGAAATGATGGCGATCACGTCGGCGCTCGCGCCGCCGGCGCGCGCTTCGGCGATGACCTTCCGCAGGACGATTTCCGAGCGGGCACGCCAGACGTCGACTTTGATTCCGTATTTGTTCTTGAACGGCTCGATCAGTTGATCGGCGTATTCGACCGGGAAGGTCGTATAGAAAAGAAGCGAGCCTTCGGCTCCCTCCGTCAGGCGCTGCTGCCGGTCTTCGCCCTGATACGTGGCGAGCTTTTGCAGCGTTTGTGAATGCACGGCGTGAGCGAAAAGCGCCAACGACACCGCGAACACCAGAGCAGTAGCAACGCGCTTCAATATCGGCCGCCCCGCTTGAGTATCACCTTCTCGAAGGACATGGCCGAGTCTACCAGCGTAGTTGCGGGAGTCTCTTGGTGTTATAGCGAACGCGCTATTGTATGCTTGCGCGCGAACGCATGACGTGGAGGCAAAGATGTCCTCGGGCAGCACCACCGTGATACTCGGCACCGCGACGCCGGGCGGCGGCTTCCAGATCTACGGCGCGGCGTATTCCGCGGTGCTCAACGAAATGGACGAGACGCTCTCGGTCGAGCAGCGCAGCACCAAGGGCAGCACCGAGAACGTTCCGCTCATCGAGGCCGGCGAGATCGACATCGGCCTTGCGACGGGCGAAGTGACCTACGAGGCGCTCGCCGGCATCGGCCGCCCGCGCGGGGACCTGCGCATCATCAACGCGATGTATCCGAACTCGGGCATGTTCATGGTGCGCGGGGACAGCCCGTACCGCACGATCGCGGATTTGAAAGGCAAGCCCATCGCCTGGGGCGCAAGCGGCTCGGGCTTCGTCGTGCTCGCGCGCTACGTGTTCGACGGCCTGGGCCTGGACATCGACAAGGATTTCACGCCGATCTTTCTCGAGCACGCCGGCGACGGCTCGAAGAGGGTGCTCGACGGCCGCGCGGCGGCGCTCTGGGGCGGCGGCGTCGGCTGGCCGGGATTCGTCGATATATCGAAAGCGCCCGCGGGCGCGCGCTTCATCACGCCCGATGCGGACGGAATGAAGCGCATCCTCGCGAAGCACCCCTTCATCAAGCCGGTCACGCTGCTAGCGGGGAGCTATCCGGGCCAGAACGCGCCGGTCGCGGCGCTCGGCTCCTGGTCGTTCGTGCTCGCGCAGCCGTCGCTGCCCGACGAGGCCGCGTACAGGCTCGCGCGGGCGCTGCACAAGGGCGCAGCCGCGCTTGGCGCGAAGCTCGCGCAGGCGAAGGAATCGACGCTCGCCAACACGCTCGCCGCCGCGCCGCGGCAGGACCTGATCCATCCGGGCGTATTGAAATACATGCGCGAAACCGGCATCCTGCGGTGAGGCCGCCCGCCGGGCAATGCTCGCACCGAAAGGAAATCCCCATGCGTAATGTGCTGCTTGGTGTTCCCGCACTCGCGTGTCTTGTCGGCAGTCTCTTCCTCTCCGGTGCCTTCGCTCAGATTCCGTCCGGGGCGATCGCGAGCAACGTCCGCGTCGTCGGCTACAGCGAAGTGGACGGCCGGCCGCCGTTCAAGCTCTCCATCCAGGAGCGCAACGGCCGCTGGTATCTCTACGCGGGCCACCTCTGGCACCGGGGCTGGACGATCCTCGACGTGACCGATCCCGCGAAGCCCCGCGTCGCGAACTTCATCCCCGGCCCTTCGAACACCTGGACGATCCAGATGGAGATCGGCGGCGACAAGATGATCACGGCGCTCGAGAAAATCGGGCAGGGATGGGGCGGGGATCCGGCACAACCGAACGACGAGGGCGTGGTGATCTGGAGCCTGGCCGATCCGGTGCATCCGCAGCGCCTGGGTCAGTACAAGACCGGCGGAACCGGCACCCACCGCAACTTCTATTCGGGCGGGCGCACCATGCATCTGGCGGCGGGGATGCCGGGCTACAGCGGCAACATCTACGTGATCGTGGACATCGGCAACCCGGCGCAACCGGTCGAGGCCGGCCGCTGGTGGGTGCCGGGACAGCACCTGGCGGGCGGCGAAACGCCGAAGCGCGACGTCTCGCTGCACGGGCCGCCGTACGTCGAAGGCTCGCTCGCCTACCTGTCCTACGGGGAAGCGGGCCTGGTCATCCTCGATATCGCCGACGTCTCCCATCCCAAGCTCGTCGGCCAGCTCGGCTTCACGCCGCCGTTCCTCGGCTTCATCGGGGTGCACAGCGTGCTGCCGCTGCCCTCGCGCAAGATCGCGGTGGTGAACTCCGAGGCGATTCGCGAGGATTGCAAGGAGCCGCTGAACCAGGCGTCCCTCGTCGATATCGCCGATCCGGCGAAGCCGGCGCTCCTCTCCCTCTTTCCGCTCCCGGTGCCGCCCGCGGGCGCGCCCTACAAGAACTTCTGCGAGAAAGGGGGACGATTCGGCCCGCACAATCAGAACCAGCACTACCATAACCCGTTCGTCGAGCATTCGGACAGGCTCGTATACCTGACCTACTTCAACGCGGGCCTGCGCATCGTGGACATCTCGGACGCGCGAGCGCCCCGGGAGGTCGGCTACTTCCTTCCGCCCGATCCGACCCGGCGCTATGGAACGCTCCCGACGAAACTCGTCGCGCAGAGCGAGGACGTGCTGGTCGACGCGCGCGGCTATATCTACGTCACCCAGAAGAACCAGGGGCTCTGGATTCTCCGGTACACCGGCCCGCGGTGATCGGCTTAGCCTGACGGGATAGAGCGGCCAGAGCTCCGGCCGGAATTTGCAACTTGGCCTTGCGTGCGAGGCATCGCGGCGAGCCGCCGCGCCAACTCGGCCAGATCCTCGAGCGCCTGCAGTCGCTCGCGAACCGTCAGCGAAAGCGCGGCGCGCAGTTGCGCGCGCCGGCTGCCTTCCCAGGTCGCGGTTTCCCAGCCTGCGTCAACGGCCCGATTCATCGGCGACATCAGGTCTTCCAGGAATCCCGCAGCGTCACCGCGCGATTGAACTTGGGCTCGGCCGGCTTCGAGTCGACGGGGTCGGCGATGAAGTAGCCGTGCCGCTCGAACTGGAACCGCTCCTCCGCCCTTGCTTCTTTCAGCGCCGGCTCGAGCTGGGCGGTGATGACTTTCTTCGATTCGCGGTTGAGGTCAGCCAGTGGATGTTGCCCTTCACCCTGGCCTTCTCCGCGCCGGGCGTGCCTGATTTCGTGTCGGGATCGTATTTGCAGCGCACCGTGTCGGCTGCCTTGTCGTAGCCGGTGCACTCGACGACGTAGCCGTAGCGCAGGCGCACCCTGTTGCCCGGGAAGAGCCGGAAGTAGCCCTTCGGCGGCTTCTCGGCGAAGTCCTCCCGCTCGATCCACAGCTCGCGCGAGAACGGCAGCCTGCGCCTGCCCCGTTCCGGTTTCTGCGGGTGGTTGGGGGCCTCGCACTCCTCGGCCTTGCCCTCCGGGTAGTTCTCGATGACGAGCTTCAAGGGATCGAGCACCGCCATCCGGCGCGGCGCGGCCTCGTTCAGGTGCTCGCGCATGCAGTCCTCGAGCACGGAGAACTCGATCCACGAGTCGGCCTTGGCGACGCCGATGCGCTCGGCGAAGACGCGGAAGCCCTCGGGCGTGAAGCCGCGCCGGCGCGCGCCGACGAGCGTGGGCATTCTCGGGTCGTCCCAGCCGTCCACGCGGTGCTCGTCGACCAGCTGGATGAGCTTGCGCTTGGAGAGCACGACGTAAGTGAGGTTCAGGCGCGCGAATTCGACCTGCTGCGGCAGCGGCCGCTGCAGGAGGCCGGGCCTCTTCACGCCGTCGTATCCGGTCCAGTCTTCCGCGAGCCGCTCGTTGAACCAGTTGTAGAGCGGCCGGTGGTCCTCGAACTCGAGCGTGCAGATCGAGTGCGTGATGTTCTCGAGCGCGTCGGACACGCCGTGCGCCCAGTCGTAGGTGGGATAGATGCACCACCGGTCGCCCGTGCGGTGGTGCGCGGCGCGGCGGATGCGGTACATGGCCGGGTCGCGCAGGTTGATGTTGGGCGAGGCCATGTCGATCTTCGCGCGCAGCACGTGCTCGCCGTCGGCGAACTTGCCCAGGCGCATTTCGCGAAAGAGCCTGAGGTTCTCCTCGACCGGGCGGTCGCGGTAGGGGCTGTGCTTTCCGGGCTCGGTGAGCGTGCCGCGCATCGAGCGCATCTGCTCGGCGGAGAGGCTGTCCACGTAGGCGTGGCCGCGGCGCACGAGCTCCTCGGCGAACTGGTACAGGTATTCGAAGTAATCCGAGGCGTGGTACTCGTGGTCGCCCCAGTCGAAACCGAGCCACCTCACCGCGTCGCGGATGGAATCGACGTATTCCTCTTCTTCCTTCGTGGGGTTGGTGTCGTCGAACCGCAGGTGGCAGACGCCGCCGTAGTCGCGCGCGAGGCCGAAGTTGAGGCAGATCGATTTTGCATGGCCGTAGTGCAGATAGCCGTTCGGCTCGGGCGGGAAACGCGTGCGGATCTTCGCCGGATCGAGCGCGGCCTCGTCGAGCGCAAGGACGGAACCGGGCTTGCCGTTCCACCTGCGCTTCGCGTACTTGCCCGCCATGAGATCGGCCTCGACGATCTGGCGGATGAAGTTCGAGTGCGAGGCTTCCTGAGGTTTCTTGGCCGGGGAGGACATCGCGCTGCTGTATAGGTATGGTTTCGGCGATTTTACTCTAGAGGGCCGGCGCGCAGCGGCGTAGCCGTCGCCAAGCCCTCTTCACGGCTGGGTTTTTCGTGCCGACATGATTGCCAAGGCAAGGCAGATCGCGACGGCGGCGGAGAACGCCGCGGGCGCGATGAAGAAATATTTTCCGCTCACGACCGTGAATGCCAGGTAGCCGAGAAACAGCGAAACGAGGAGCGGGCGCATCCGGACCGCGTCGGTCTTCGCGAGCGCGGCCAGTTGCCACAGCATCACGGCGAGCAGGAGCAGGGTCACGCTGAACAGGATGCTGTACCCGCGGTAGAACTCCCAGTGCGTGCGGACGGCTCCCAATATCCTGAACCGGTAAGACTGCATCGCCATGAATACCGCCGCATCTGCCGGCTCGCGGATCGGAGCGAACAGGCTTCCATAGGTGTGCCCGGCGCAGAAAATCAGAGAAAGCACCGAAGCGATGCGGAGCAGGGTTGATGGTTTCACTTGGGCCTCCCGCTGTGAAAAGAATCCCGGTGCCTGAGTGTAATGCACGTCATTTGCCGAGAGGTGAAAAAAATCCCCCCGCGCGCCTTCGGCGCGTCGACCCCCTTTGACAAGGGGTTTGCGGCGGGCGCGCACATTGATTTTCCCGGCGGTTTGCAGCATCCTGTGCGCTCCGTCATTGGAGGGGAAAACATGAAAATCAGCAGACTGTGGCCCGCGTTCGCCGCCGCAGCCGGGCTTGCGCTCGGCGCGCTGCCCGCCGCGGCGCAGACGATCAAGATCGGCTTCATCAGCTCCTTTTCCGGGCTGAACGGCAACCTCGGCCCGTACATGGAACGGGGCATGCGGCTCTATCTGAAGGAGCACCAGAAGGAGCTCCCGCCCGGGGTGAACATCGAGTTCCTCATCCGGGACGACACCGGCCCGAACCCCGACAAGGCGAGGCAGCTCGCGCAGGAGCTGATCGTGCGCGACAAGGTGAATCTGCTCACCGGCGTGATCTTCACGCCGAACGCGCTCGCGATGGCGCCGCTCGCCACCGAGGCGAAGGTCCCGTTCGTGATCATGAACGCCGGGACCGCCGTGATCACCACGCGCTCGCCCTACATCGCGCGCCTCTCGTTCACCCTGTGGCAGTCCTGCTATCCCCTCGGCCAATGGGCGGCGAAGCGGTTCAAGCGCGCCTACACGATGGTGAGCGACTTCGGCCCCGGGCACGACTGCGAGGACGCCTTCGTTAAGGCGTCGAAGGAAGCCGGCGGCGAGGTCGTCGGCACCGTGCGCGTTCCGCTGGTGAATCCCGATTTCGTTCCCTACATGCAGCGCGTGAAGGACGCGAGGCCTGACGCGCTGATGGTGTTCATCCCGGCCGGCAAGACCGCGACCGCGGTTCTGAAGGCGTTCGGCGAGCTCGGCCTCTCGAAGGCCGGCGTCAAGCTGATCGGGCCGGGCGACGTCACCACCGACGAGGAGCTGGACAACATGGGCGACGTCGCGCTCGGCGTGCTCACCGTGCACCACTATTCGGCCGCCGCGACGCGTCCCGCGAACAGGGCGTTCGTCGCCGCGTGGAAGCGCGACTACGGCGCGAACGAGACGCCCAACTTCGTCGCGGTCGGCGGCTGGGACGGCATGGCCGCGATCATGTACGCGATCCGCGAGCAGAACGGCAAGCTCGATCCGGACCGGACCATGGAGCTGCTGAAGAAGTTCAAGGACCCGGACAGCCCGCGCGGGCCCATTTCGATCGACCCGGAAACGCGCGACATCGTGCAGAACGAGTATCTGCGCGAAGTGCGCAGGGTCGGGGGCAAGCTCGCCAACGTCGAGATCGAGACGGTCGGAACCGCGGTGAAGGATCCGTGGAAGGAGTTCAACAAGAAGTAACTCCGGACGCTCCGCGCCGGGTTACTTCCGCGCGATGGAGCCGACGCGAAGCGCAGCTCATCGCGCGGGGCTATGCGTGAAGAAACTGACGCAAAGCGCAGCTCATCGCGCGGTTTCCGTTGCGACCGAATCACGATGACGGCATGGCGGATCCGATGGCTGCCCGCGCTCGCGGCTCTGCTGCCGCTCGCGGCGCTCGCCCAGGCCTGGCCGAGCCGTCCCGTGCACATCATCGCGACCAGCCCTCCCGGAGGCTCCGTCGATTTCCTCGCGCGCGCGCTCGCCGAGGATTTCACCCGGAACTTCGGCCGGCCGTTCGTGGTGGAGAGCCGCCCGGGCGCAAACGGCAACATCGGCGCGGAAATCGTGGTGAAGGCGCCGGCCGACGGCCACATGCTGTTCGTATCGCCGCCGGGCCCGTTTTCCATCAACGCCCACCTCATGGACTCGATGCCTTTCGATCCCGCGGCCGACATCGCCCCGGTCGCGCTGCTCGGGGTCGCGCCGCTCCTGCTCGTCGTGCATCCTTCGGTGCCGGCGAAAAACCTGCGCGAGCTGCTCGACTGGATGCGCGCGCAGCACGGCGACGTGCACTACGCGTCGCAGGCGGTCGCCTCGACCGGCCACCTCGCGATGGAGCTCTTGAAATCGCTCGCCGGCGTGGAGGCGACGCACGTGCCGTACAAGGGCTCGGCGGCGCAGGCGACGACCGACCTCCTCGCGGGCCGCGTGGCGATGAGCTTCGTCAACACCAGCACCACGCTCCAGTACATCCGCGACGGTCGGCTGCGCGCGATCGCGGTGGCGGAGCTGAAGCGCATCCGCGCGGCGCCGGACATCCCCACGCTCGACGAGTCGGGCCTGCGCGGATTCGAGGCGACCCCGTGGCTCGGGCTGGGCACGCGCGCGGGCACCCCGGCTTACATCGTCCACCGGCTGAACGACCGCGCCTCGCGCGCGCTCGCGCGGCCGGAAGTCTTCAGCCGCATGGAGACTCTCGGCATCGAGCCGCGCGTGATGGCGCCCGATGAGTTCGCCGCCTTCGTCCGCGCCGAGAGCGCGAAGTGGGGCGAAATCATCCGCCGCTCGGGGGCGAAGGCGGAGTAGCATTGTCCGGCATGGCCATGCCGACCGAACTCACCCACCTTTCCGCCGCTGAGCTCGCGCGGCTGATCCGCACGAAGAAGGCGGGCCCCTTCGAGGTGACGCAGGCGCACCTTGCCGCGATCGAGCGGCTCAACCCCGAGATCAACGCCTTCTGCACGGTCGCGCCGGAAAAGGCGCTCGGGTGGGCGCGCGAGGCCGAGCGCGCGATCGGCAAGCGCAGGAAGCTCCGTCCCTTGCACGGGGTTCCGGTCGGGATCAAGGACCTCACGCCGACCGCGGGCATCCGCACCACGTGGGGCTCGACGCTGTTCAAGGATCACGTGCCCACCGAAGACGCCGAGGTCGTCGTGCGGCTGAAGGCGGCGGGCGCGATCGTGCTCGGCAAGACCAACACGCCCGAGTTCGGCGCGGGGGCCAACACCGTCAACAAGGTGTTCGGCGCGACGCGCAATCCGTGGGACACGGCGCTGTCGGCCTCCGGCTCGACCGGCGGCGGCGCGGCGGCGCTCGCCGCGCGCATGGTGCCGCTCGCCGAGGGCACCGATTTCGGCGGGAGCCTGCGCACGCCGGCGGCGTTCTGCGGCGTCGTCGGCCTGCGCACCACGCCCGGCCTGATACCGAAGCATCCGGCGACGCTTCCCTGGCACGACCAGAGCGTCGCGGGGCCCATGGCGCGCTCGGCCGAGGACTGCGCGCTCCTGCTCGACGCGATGGCGGGGTTTTCGCTGAAATCGCCGCTCTCGTCCGCCGTGCCGTGGAGGAGCGCGTACGAGCTCGTCGCGAAAACGAAAGGCTTGAGGGGGATGCGCGTGGCGTACGCCGCGGACATCGGCGGCATCGGCGTGGACGAGGAGATCGAGCGCGTCTGCCGCGAGGCGGCGCGCGATCTCGCGCGCGCCGGCGCCTCCGTCGAGGAGATCGAGGTCAATTTCTCCGACGGGCGCGACGCGTTTCTCGCGCTGCGCGGGGAATCCATGGTCGGCAACCACCTCGACCGCCTGGAGCGGATCGGCGAGCTGGGCGACAACCTCGCCGGCAACATCCGCGCCGGGCTCGGGACGACGATCACCGACGTCGCGCGCGCCGAGAGAAAGCGCGCCGAGATCTGGCACCGCTGGCGCGCGCTGCTCGAGAAGTACGATCTTTTTCTCACGCCGACGGCGCCCGTGCCGCCGTTTCCGGTGGAGAAGAACTATCCCGACGTGGTCAACGGAAAAAAGCTCAAGCTCTACATCGACTGGATCGCGCAGACCTTCCTCGTCTCGCTCGCGGCGCTGCCCGCGGCGAGCGTGCCGGCGGGGCTCACCTCATCGAAGCTCCCGGTGGGGCTGCAGATCGTCGGTCCGAGGTACTCCGAGCCGCGGATACTCGCGCTCGCGAAGTGCGTCGAGCGCGCGCATCCGATCGGGCTGCCGCCGAATTGCGCGTGAGGGGCAGATAGCGCCGCCCGCGCTGCCGAAAGCAGTATGCGGTCGGCGCTGGAATTGATTGTTACAAAGCAAGGCGCTTTCCTGACACCACCCGTCAGCCTGGAATAAATCCCCGCCGTCGCTTGTTTTACGTTCCCAAGATCCTGGTCCGCGCGAAAAAGGATGGAACGCCTGATGCGGAGCAGGATTAGCAATTGCTGACGAACGATCGAGCCTGGGTCGGCGCTTTGAGCAGTGGGAGCATGAATCGCGAAAGGCGAGAAGGAGGTCACCATGGGTGTTCAGAGCGGGTTTGTCAGGAAAGCTTCGAGATACTGCGCATTCGCGCTTTCGCTGCTGCTTGCGTCCTGCGGCGGGGATGGGTATGGCGGGGGCGGGGGCGGAATGGGAATGGCGATCTACACCGTCGGGGGAACGGTAATGGGCCTTGGAGCGGGCAAGTCTGTGGTGCTGAACCTCAATAGCCCCGGTCAGAATCTCACGGTCTCCGCAGACGGCAGCTTCACCTTCTCTTCCTATCCCTTGCAAAACGGCGCCCTTTATACTGTTACGGTAGCTATGCAGCCCGCCATGCAAACGTGCTCAGTGACGAACGGCGGACCGGCCTATGTGATGAATGCAATGAACGTGACGAATGTTGCCGTCACTTGCACACCTTGACGATGCCCTCGCGCGCTAGCGCACCTTAACGATGCCCTCGGGCACGGGCTTCGCCGGCATCCGGATTTCCTGCATCGCGCCCGAGCGGCTCACGAGCACGCGGTCCGAGCGCACTTCGGCGAGGATGACGCCCGTCGCGATTTCCTCGCCCGCGCTCACGGGCTGCGCCGGCTGGCCGTCCACGGCGAGAAGCGCGATGCCTTTTCCTTGCGCGCCCTGCGCGATGACGCCGACGAGCTTGATGTCCCCCGCGTCCGCTCCGGGGCGGGCGCCGAAGAGGACGGCGACCGGCGCGACGTCCGGCGCCTGGGTGCGCGCGGCCGGATTGCCCGTGGCGACGACGCGCAGGGGTTCGAGCGGCGTGCGCCGCGCGGTGAGAATCAATACCCAGTTCGTCGCGCTCGCCGCGAGCGCGAGCACGAGCACGAAGGTGCACAGGCGCGGCAGACTCGCCGCGGAGACGCCGAAGCGCGGCCAACGCCAGGCGCGCGGTCGTGCGCCCGTGAATTTCGGAAAGAGCTTCATTTGCCTGAATGATAGTCACCGGCCCGGCGGCGGTAAAGGAGCCGTAACCGGGCAGCTTGCCCCGAATTAGCAACGGAAACATAATGCACGGCTCGGGCCCGCCCGCAGCGGGCCCGGTGCAGCGAGGGCAAGATGATCGAAGGCGGGACCTGGAATGCGCGCTCGACGCGCGGCTTCACGCTGGTCGAGATCATGGTGGTGGTGGTCATCATCGGCATCCTCGCGGCACTGATCGTGCCGCGCGTGGTCGGCCGCACCGACGACGCGCGCGTGGTCGCGGCGAAGCAGGACGTCGCCACCATCATGTCGGCGCTCAAGCTCTATCGCCTGGACAACGGCCGCTATCCGACCACGGAGCAGGGCCTGCAGGCGCTGGTGACGAAACCGGCCACGCTGCCCGTGCCGACGAACTGGAAGCAGTATCTGGACAAGCTGCCCAAGGATCCCTGGGGCAGCGCCTACCAATTCCTCAATCCCGGCGTGCGGGGAGAGATCGACGTGTTCTCGCTCGGCGCCGACCAGCAACCCGGCGGCAGCGGCGCCGACGCCGACATCGGTTCCTGGGACCTGTAGCGGTCCGCATCGGCATGCGCCGCGCCGGCTTCACGCTCATCGAGCTGCTCGTGGTGATCGCCATACTCGGCATCGCCGCGGCGATGGCGGCGCTTTCGGTGTCGGTCGGCGACGGCCGCCGGCTGCAGGAGGAAGCGGCGCGGCTCGGGGCGCTGTTTCGCATCGCCCAGGACGAGGCGCGGATTTCGGGGCGCACGCTCCTCTGGGAGGCGGATCTCAGCGGCTACCGGTTCCGCCCGCTCGATGCCGAGGCCGGGGAGGACTGGAACGACGAAATACTGCGGCCGCGGTCCTGGCCCTTCGAGGTGCGCCGCATCGACGTCGCGCGCATCGTGTTCGGCCGCGAGCCGCTGCTCGACCCGGTCGCCTTTCGCATCGTCACTTCGGAGCGCGAGGCGCGGCTGTCGCTCGATGCGTTCGGCAACCTGAGGCTCTCCGATTGAACGGCCGGCCGGCGCGCGGTTTCACGCTGATCGAGGTGCTGGTCGCGCTCGCCATCGTCGCGGTCGCCCTGCTCGCCGGCGTGCGCGCGGTGGGCGCGATGGCGCAGACCAACGCCGAGCTGAAGCTGCGCCTGCTCGCCCAGGTCGCCGCCGAGAACCGCGTCGCCGAGCTGCGCGCGGCGCGCGCCTTCCCCGACATCGGCAGCCGCACGGTGGCGTGCCCGCAGGGCAGGGCGCAGCTCCAGTGCGTCGAGGAAATCAAGGCGACGCCCAATCCGCTCTTCCGCCGGCTCGAAGTGCGTGTCTATGACGGCGCGGGCCGCGAGCGCATGCTCGCCGAGCTGATCGGCATTCTCCCGCGCGACTCCTAAAGGCCATGCGCGCGAGGCGCTCGGGATTCACCCTGGTCGAAATGCTGGTGGCGATCGGCCTGCTGGGGCTGCTCGGCGTCATCGCCTGGCGCGGGCTCGACTACGTGGCCGGCCAGCGCGAGCGCATCGACCGCGACGCCGAGGAAACGGCGCGCATCCTGCGCGTGCTCGCGCAGCTCGAGCGCGACATCGCGCAGCGCGCACCCGACATCGTTCTGCCGCCCGCCGCGGCGCCGGGCGTGCTGCCGGCGTCGATCGCCGTGACCGCCGCCGATGACGGCGCGGTGGCGCTCGAGATCGTTCGCCTCACCTCCGCGGCCGCGGGGCCGGCCCGTTCGCAGCGCGTCGTCTATCGCGTCGCGGACGGGGCGCTCGTGCGCAGCGCGTCGCCCGCCTCGACCGGCTGGCCGCCCGCGCCCGCGGCCGGCGCGGTCGTGCTGCTGCCGGGCGCGCGGCGGCTTGCGGTGCGTGCTTATTCCGGCGGCTTCTGGGCCGAGCCGGGGCCCGGACCCGCGGTGCAGCCGCTCGCTCGCGCGACCGGCCTCGAGATCGCGATCGAGGATTCGGACGGCGCGCGCTACGTTCGGGTGCTGGCGCTATGAGGCCCCGTGCGCAGCGCGGCGGAGCGGTGGTGATGGCGATGCTCGTCGTCGCCGTGACGGCGACGCTGGTCGCCGGGGTCTTCTGGCGGCAGAGCGTGATCATCCGCCAAGCGGAGAACGAGCTTTCCTATGCGCAGGCGAAGTGGCTCATCCGCGGCGCGATCGACTGGGCGGGCGTCATCCTGCGCGAGGACGCGCGCACCTCGAGCGTCGATCACCTCGGCGAGCCCTGGGCGGTGCCGCTCGCCGACACGCGGCTGAACGAGGACGACGGGCGCGATCCGGTCTACCTCGCCGGCGCGATCCGCGACGAGCAGGCGAAATTCAACCTGCGCAATCTCGTCGGGGCCCAGGGCGTGAATCAGCGCGAGCTGGAAGTATTGCGCCGGCTGCTGTCGCTCGCGGACGTGAAGGCCTCGCTCGCCGATCCGATCGCGCAACGCATGCTCGCGGCGATGCCGGGCACCGGCGGAGGCGCGCCCTCCGCGCTCGGCCTTGTCTCCATCGATGATTTGCAGGGCATCCAGGACATCGACGCCGCGGACATCGAGCGGCTGCGGCCTTTCGTCACGGTGCTGCCGCAGCCGACCCCGGTCAACGCCAACACCGCGCCCGCCGAGGTGCTCGCCGCGCGCATCGCGAATCTCGCGCTCGCCGATGCGCGCCGCCTCACGGCGAGCCGCGACCTCGCCTATTTCAAGGACCGCGCCGACGTTCTGAACCGGCTGAGCGGACTCCAGCTGCAGGCAGGTCCCGACGAGATCGCGGTAGCCACGAGCTTCTTTTCCGTCGACGGGAAGGTCAGCTACCAGCGCGCGCGGCTGCATGCGCTGGCTCTGCTCAGGCGCGATTCCGGTCGCGTGCAGATGCTGTGGCTGCGCGAGGCCGCATGAAGACGCTGCGAGTGCGGCTTTGCCCGCTCGCAGAGCTTGGCGCGGAGGCCGCGCTCGAATACGAAATCCTGGACGCGGAGCGCCGCGTGCGGGAGCGCGGCACGGCGGTGCCCGCGGCCTTGCCCCGGCTCGCGCGCACCGAGCTCGCGATCGCCGCGCCCGACGTGCTGCTGCTCGATGTCGCGCTCCCGCGCCTGTCCGGCGCGCGGCTGCGCGCCGCGCTGCCCGCGCTCGCCGAACCCTCGCTGCTCGGTGACATCGAGCAGGCCTTCGTCGCCGCCGGCGGGGCCGACGCCGCAGGGCGCGCGACGCTCGCGGTGCTCGAGCGCGGGCTCCTGCGGCGCGCGCTCGATCTGTTCGCGCGGCTCGGCATCGTGCCGGCGAGCGCCACACCCGAGCAGCTCGAGCTCGCAGCGGGACCGGGAAGATGGCGGCTGAAGCGAGCGGCCGCTTACGGCAGCCTGCGCATGGGCCAGCGGCTCGGCATCGCCTGCTCTCCCGGCGACGGCGCGGAGCCGCCGGTGGAATTGCGCCTCGCGCTCGAGCAGGCAGGCGGCGCCAGGCCCGAGGCGATCGAAGTCGAGGGCGAGTGCGACGCCGCGGCCTGGAGCGCGTCGCTCGGGGTGCCGGTCGTCGCGGCCGCGGCCGATCGCGCTCGCGCCGCGCCGCCCCCCGTTCTCGAATTGCTCCAGTACGAATTCGCGCCGCGCATCGTCGACTGGCGCG
>WNGN01004471.1_pt1 | contig 14717 bp, 7 predicted proteins | sample 5400561 | NCBI WGS metagenome assembly WNGN01 (sample SAMN13153379, study PRJNA577476) | soil metagenome | isolation source: 115 cm soil or saprolite under Garry oak tree replicate 2 | place: USA:California | collected 2016-06-15
CGCGGACGTTGTGCTCCATCATTCGCTCCGCAGCTTTTCGAGTTCTGCGTGGGTCATAATTTGTGTCGCTAAGAATGGCGTCGTAGCCAAGCTGGCGGGCACGGATTTCGAAACTCTTGATCACTTCAGGAAAGAACGGATTTTCGATGTCGGACACGATAATTCCGAGTGTGCGGCTGTCGCGCGAAGCGAGGTGCCGCGCATGAGCGTTCGGGAAGTACCCCAGGCGCTTGACCGTAGAAAGCACCAGCAGGTGCGTGCGCCGTCCCACTTTGCCCGTCTTGTTCAAGACGTTGGAGACAGTGGCAGTGGAAACACCTGCAGCCTTCGCGACATCACGAATCGTTAGACCCATACTCGATTAGTCAGCCGCTCGCAGTGGATCAGATTTGCTTCCAGCTCTCGGGAGCTCGCTAGCCACCGCGGAAGTATAGATTAAACAATTTGCTTGACAAGATGCAATGAACGGTGTATTAGCTGTCCCATTAAGTTAAGCGTTTAAGTGGTTTGGGGAGCCAATTTGTATCGCCGTTTTCACCCATTCTGTGGCTCAGAGGTCTCAAGAAAATAGATGTTGGTGCCGTGAAGCGTCATGCGTTTTTGCTTCGCGTTCGAATAGGCGATCAGTTAAGCAGCCGTCCGCAAAAACTGCATGCGGACGGCTCGGGGGCGTGTTTTTGGTTCCATGTAACGGTCGAGGAGTTGGCTAGGAGTGCAAGCGCTTGCAAGAGTTGCTGGGCACTGCGCAAACAGACTTAGGGGGAACGGTTATGAATCGTAAAGCCATTTCATCCGGGTTCCTGCGAGCATCCTTGACGATGACAGCCGTGCTGTTGCTTCTGTTTTTGAGCGCCCCGCTTCTCCATGCTCAAGTGGACACCGGCACCATCCTGGGGACCGTGACAGACACCTCGGGTGCGCCGGTCAACGGCGCTAAAGTTACGCTCACAAACGAAGGCACGAGTGCGGCCCTTTCCACCAGCACAGGGCCCGATGGCAGTTACAAATTCACGCCCGTCAAAATCGGCAGTTACAAGCTCACCGCGTCCCTCCAAGGATTCCAGACCATGACGCAAACGAACATCCCGGTTAACGTGGGCGCCGACGTAGTGATCAATTTCGCTCTCAAGCCTGGTTCGGTGACCGAGATCGTAGAAGTGTCCGCGGCTCCTCCGGTGCTCGAAACCCAAAGCGGTTCCGTCGGTCAGGTTGTCGATTCGCGCAGTGTCAATGATTTGCCCCTGAACGGGCGCAATTTTACCTTTCTGGCTCAGCTTGCTGCTGGTGTGAACACGCCCCAGGCCGACACGCGCGGCAACGCCGCTAGCGGCGCCTTCGCCGCCAATGGCAACCGGCCTGCCCAAAATAATTACTTGCTCGATGGCATTGACAACAATTCGGACACCGTGGACTTCCTCAACGGGACGAACTTCGTCGTACTGCCCCCGGTGGATGCGATTGAAGAATTCAAAGTCCAAACGACAGGCTTTAGCGCCGAATACGGCCGCTCCGGTGCCGCCGTTCTGAACGCCACGATCAAATCGGGCACCAACGAACTGCACGGCGCCGTTTGGGAGTTTCTCCGCAATGACAAGCTCGACGCCGCAGACTTTTTTGAAAACGCCGGTGGAAGACCCAAAGGTGAATTGCGCCAGAACCAGTTTGGCGTTTCAGCAGGCGGGCCCGTGGTCATCCCGCGCCTGTTCGACGGCCGAAATAAGGTCTTTTTCTTCGGCGACTACGAGGGATTCCGAAGAATCCAAGGAACGATTCTCACGGGCAGCGTTCCCACAGTAGCGGAGCGAAACTCCGGCTTCACAAACCTATCGGACCTCATTACTTCTCAGAAGGGAACACAAAACACAGTTTTGTGCTCGGTACTGCCCGCTGCTGGACAACCCTGCCCCACAGCCAACCAACAAACCGTTCCAACAGGAACCGTTTTTGACCCCACAACAACACGCGCGGTGACTGCGGGCCAAGTCGACACCGTGTCTGGTCTATTTGCTGTGTCCTCGGGATTCGCAAGGACTCCTTTCGGCACATGCCCGGCCAGTACAGTGACTTTCACTCTCGCTGCCTGTGGCTTGAATCAGATTCAGAATGGGCGATTGGACCCGAATGCCATCGCCCTCTTGAAACTCTATCCCTTGCCGACAAGCGGCGGGATTTCCAGTAATTTCGCCAATTCACCGAAGCTCGATGAACATCGCAACGCGTTTGACTCGCGGATGGACATCAACTTTAGCCAAAAGGACACTCTGTTTTTCCGCTTTAGCTTTGTCGACGACCCTCAACTTATTCCAGGCATCTTTGGTGGGATTGCGGACGGCGGCGGCTTCCAGCAAGGAACGCAAACGGCGAACGCGCAGCAAAGCGCCCTCGGCTATACCCATACGTTTTCGCCCTCCCTGGTGAACGTAGCTCGCGCCGGCTTGAATTACCTTCACACCTCGCGCTATTCGCCGGAGGCCAGTAACTTAACGAACATCCCAGCGACGTATGGCATTCTGGGCGTCGCGCAGCAGTCTCTGAATGGCGGCCTGCCCGCGTTCGGAATCAACGGTTTGCAGACCCTGGGCAGTAATGCCTTCCTGCCCTCGGACGAAGTCACCTCAACGATCCAACTCACCGACGACGTCACCAAAATCTACGGCAAACATACTTTCAAAATGGGAATCGAGTATCAGCACGTTAAATTCTCGACGCTGCAACCTCCCTGGTCGCGTGGAGAATTCGATTTCAACGGTAACTACACGGACATCCCCAACAACTCGAATAGCAACACCGGCATCGCGAATTTCCTGCTAACACCGGCTGCCGCTGCGAATGGCGGCACCGTTGGATTCCTGGGTGGCCCGACTCAGATCTACCTCTCCAACATCTCTCTTACGGACAACGGCAAAAACTATTACGGCGTGTATGGCAACGACGACATCAAGCTTACTCGCAAGCTGACCGTTAACCTTGGCCTGCGCTGGGATTTCTTTGGGCTGGTCTACGAGCACCATGGAAATCAGGCTAACTTCATTCCCTCGGGCGGTCCGCTCAACGGTCCAACTTACTTAATGCCCGGGGGGAAGAACTCCTGCAACAACACTTTCGTCTCTGTAAGTTTCACCACTTTGCTTGCTCAAGACGGCATCAAGTGCCTCGCTACCGATGCTTACGGCGGGGGACTTGGCAATTCTCAGAAGAACAATTTTGCACCGAGAGTGGGCTTCGCCTATCAAGTTAATCCCAAGTTCGTGGTGCGCGGCGGATTTGGCATATTCTTCAACGGCTTTGAAAACCGCGGGTTTTCGCCCAACATCGGCGAGAACTATCCCTTCCAGTTCAATTTCTCTTACGGAGACAGCAGCAGTGGAACGGCCACAATTCCCTCTCAAATCCCCACCAACTATGTGGGCTGTCCGGCCACTGCCGCGACGGGCAACACTCCGACCTTTGAGTCTGGCTTTTCATGCAACCCGCTCAGTCCACTTCAGGTTCTCGCATCGGGGTTGTCGTTACGCGGAATCCAATACAACTACCAGACTCCTTACTCTATGAGCGGTAATCTCACCCTGCAGTATCAACTGACTCACTCGATGTCGGTTCAAGCAGCTTATGTGACGTCGCTGGCGCGGCATTTGGAGTCGTTTCCGGGTTCCAACAACGTCAACCAAATCTTGCCTGCCAGCTTGCCAGCCGGCGAGAAAACGTCACAATTCCTGCCGTTTCAGGATTATAGCCGTGGCGCAAGCTACGCCGCCACCGAGGGCAGTAGTGCTTACCATGGACTGCAAACGAAGGTCGAAAAGCAATTTTCGGGCGGCTTGAACTTCCTGGCCACCTACACATGGTCAAAGACACTATCGGACGCCGGGGATTTGCTGAACGGCGGAAGCCTCAGAGGCTATCGGGCTCCCGACGTTCCGGGTGTGGGGATTCAGTACGATCGCGGACTTGCTTCGTTCGATATCCGCAACGTCTTCCACTTGAGCGGCGGCTATCAACTCCCGTTCGGCAAAGGCAAGAAATTCATGTCCAGCGCTACCGGTGCTGCGGACAAATTTGTCGGTGGCTGGAGCGTTCAGTGGATCACCACTCTTCAAGGTGGCCAGCCGATCACCCTTGGTTGCCCCAACGGCACCACCACCGGGACAAACTGCTATGACCTCCTTGTGCCCGGTCAACCCTTGGGTCTCGGCCTGCACACAGACGCAAATGGTAAGCTTAGCTGGTTTGGAAACCCCAGCGCCTTCACTCAACCACCGAAGTGTACACAGGCAGCGATTGGCGCCCCGCTGGTCAATTGTGGGATTTCTGCGCTGGGCGGTGGTCCGGCCCAGGTTCCCGGACCCGGCTTCCATCGGTTGGACTTCTCCGTCTTCAAGGACATCCCTCTTAAGGAGAGCATGCGACTGCAGTTTCGGACGGAGATCTTCAACATCACGAACCATCCCAACTTTAACGCTCCCGGTTTCGGCGGCAACGGTGTTGTCGCCGTCTCCGGATCCACCAATTTCAGCAATTCCAATTTCGGTGAAATTGGCTCCACCCGCGACGCTCCCTATGACTCGCGGCAGATTCAGTTCGCTCTGAAGTTTTACTACTAGGCCCCAAGTGACACCCCGCAAAGGGCGCTCCCATCGCCTGGGGGCGCCCTTTGTTTTCACCCGGCTTTCTCGGAGTCCCCTATTCCCGCCCACCACGGCGCGGTGGTAATCTGCAGTGTCGTGATGAAGAGAAACCGGTTGATTTGCTCAGTTTTCGCGGCTGTGCTGGCTGCCATTGCAGCGAGGGTCCACGAACTCCTGGGATTGGTCTATTCCGCGCAATCGCGGGACGCCAGAGCCACGCAACATCTCCAGAAGGCAGCGCACCTGAAGCCGGATTCCGCGCCCGCCAGAACCAACCTTGCTGCGAACCTCGCGCGCCTGGGTAAGCTCGATCTCGCTACCGAGCAGTTCAAGAAAGCGGTAGAGCTTGACCCGCGGAACTTCGACACCAACCACAACCTCGGCGAAGCCTATGTTCGCTCCGGCAAAATCGCCGACGCCGCCCCCTTTCTCGAAAAGGCTCAGCAAATCAATCCTTCCTCCTACGATAACGGCTACGACTTGTCTCTGACTTACATTCAAATCGGTCGGCTTGCGGACGCCCGGCAACTGATCCAAGATCTCGTGAAACAAAAAAATACCGCCGAGCTGCACAACCTCCTGGGCGAAGTGGAAGAAAGGGACGGGAAGTTCGTCCCCGCGGCGAATGAATACGAAATCGCCGCTCACATGGATCCGAGCGAGAGCAACCTGTTTGACTGGGGGAGTGAACTCCTTCTCCATCGGACGCTCGGACCTGCGGTCGAAGTCTTCCAGCAAGCCTCCCAGCGCTATCCCGCCTCTCAGCGTCTAGTGATTGGTCTCGGCATGGCTCTCTTCCTCTCCAAGGCCTACGACAGTTCCCCCAGCCAGGCCGGTGACGTCATCCAGCGCTTCCGCCGTTTCGCGGAGCTTCAGCCAAACAACGCGCGCGCCCTCTACTACTACGCAATGAGTTTGTGGAAGGGCAAACGTGCACAGGATCCCGGCTTGGATCTCCATCAAATCGAATCCCTGATCAGCAAATCGTTGGCGCTCGACCCCAAGCTTGCGGAAGCGCACCTGCAGCTCGGCAACCTCTACTCTGACCAGAATGAATATGCCCAAGCTATCCCGGAGTATACGCGCGCGCTCGAACTCAATTCCGATCTTGCCGACGCTTACTATCGTCTTGGCCAGGCTTACGTTCGCACCGGCGAAAAGGACCGCGCCCAGCAGCAGTTCCAGGCCTATCAACGGCTCCGCGAACAGCACCTCGCCGACCTCGACAAGCAGCGAGCGGAAATCCGGCAATTTGTTTATTCAGCGAAAGATTCCCCAGCTGCGAAACCGTGATTCACTTTGGCTTTCGCGCCGAGGGCACAAAAAAAGATTCAGCGCGGCTGATGGATGTCTTGACACTGATTCTGCCGCGTCGTAGTTTTTACGGAAAGCGTTCCATTGAATGAGTTCCTATTTTTCATCGCGAAGCGCTATGGACCGGGCTCGCCTGGACGCCGTAAAGGCATCCACTCCTCAAGAACTCGCGCGCCGTCTCGCCTGGACCCGCCGCGAATTTCTGCGTAGCGCCGCAGGAGTGGCCCTGGGCAGTTCCCTTCTGCCCTCTAGCCTGATTGCTCGAACGGGCGTGCCTTCCAGCAAGCGAAAAGTGGTCGTCATCACCTTCGGCGGCGGCGCCCGCGACCAGGAAACCTTCGCTCCTGAGGGTCAGGAAAACATCCCTCACTTGATGCGCGAACTCATCCCTCAATCCGCCTTCTTCACGCAGGTTGTGAATCGCGGAATCCTCGGCCACTACGTCGCCACCGCCAGCCTGGCTACCGGTGTCTACGAAACGATCAACAATTTTGCTTCCCTTCCCCCCGAACATCCGACCGTTTTCGAATATTTCCGCAAGGACTTGAAGCGCCCCGCCTCCGATGCCTGGGTCGTCGCCCCCAGCAATGGGTTCAATCGCATTGGAGAAAGCAACCATCGTTCGTACGGCCCGGGATTGGGAGCAAAAGTAATTTTGCCAAAGCATCTTCTGACGGCCGCAACCTCAGGCGGCGCGGACTACGAACATCTGCTTCGCGATAACTATGAGACGCCTTTCTACACTCCGGAACTCGGCGGCAACGAATTTGAATTGCCCCAATTAGGAATGATGCTGAAGCTCTCCGTTGACGACTTCAAAGCCCACGCTCGGACCTTGTCCAGCCCTGACGAACTCTCCGTCTACATCGTTCGCCAGCTCATGCGGCAGCAGGCTCCGAGCCTTCTCTGGATCACCATGCACGATATCGATATCGCCCACGCCGGTGCTTACTCTCTCTACATTGACGGCATTCGTCGCACCGACCGTCTCTGCGCCGACCTCTGGAAGACCATCCAGAGCGAACCGGAATACGCCGGCAAAACAACGCTGTTCATTCTGCCGGACTTTGGCCGCGACTCCGACGATGATTCCGGCGGCAACGGATTCCAGCATCATCGCACCGGCGATGCGCTTTCACGAACCACCTGGATGATGGTTCTGGGCGCTGGCGTCAAAGAGGGAGTGGTTTTCGATCGCCCCATGGAGTCCATCGATCTGGTCCCAACGCTCGGCTCCATGCTGGGATTTTCAGCGTCGCTCGCGCAAGGCAAGCCGATAGCGGAACTTTTGTAAATTTTATGCTTCCATCCGATCTTAAACCGGAGCAGTTCAATGGCTATCCGCCGGAAGCAAGAAAGCTGGTCGTCAGCTACGTTGCTGCGCTGCAACGCTTGCCGCTGGGCCTCTTGCCGAGCCTGTTGCGTGAAGTCATTGAATACGATTTCAAGTTTCCAGCCGAGCGCCGCGCCCTGGAAAAAGAACTCGCCAATCTGAACTCTCTCTCTTCCGAGCAAATCAAGGACTGGCTGCAGGGCTTCGCGCACATCCGTCTTTCCTCCCAGCTTGAAAATTCCGATTGGGTCAATGCCCCCGGCCAGTTTGTGGAACAGCTATCGGCGCATCTCTGGACTACTCACCAACTGGATGCGTTTCGCACGGCGGCGATCGCTTACGCCGATCGCTTGCGCGCGGTTGCGCCGCCGGAGCCCCCTCCCGTGCCGCGCCTCGGAATCACGATCATCGGCCAGGGAGTCGCCGCGCATGACGAGCCCCTCTTTCGCAAACTCCGCGCGCATGGCGCCTATTTCAGCGGCGTCAAGCCCGAGAATGGCCTCGAGGTCTTGCTGAACGTGGTCGCCGCGCGCGCCAAAACCCATCCCGTTCCCTACGCTCACTGGTACATTGATGGCGGCCAAGCCGCGGCTCACGATCCCGCGCTCACTTGCGTCTCGTATCACACCCTCGAACCAGTGCGCGCCGCTTTGTCCGCTAAAATTCGCGCGGAAATCAAGCGCCCCGGCATGGGTCCGGAGGCGCTGCGCACGCACCTCGCTCAATTGCGCCCCGCGGATCTCGGTCTCGCCAAAGCCGGCGACGCCGTGCTGGATCGCTTCCAGGTCAAAATGCTCACCGAAGGCTCCGGCACGCAGATTTTCAGCACCACCTTTGCGCAATGGACCGCGCGCGAAGCCCTCCGGCGCGCCCAGCCGCTCACTGTGCTGGTCCGTTTCGCCCAGCGTCAGCGCCAGAAGCCAATGAACGAAATGCTCTCCGCCAGCCGTGAAGTTGCGGAACTCGATCCTCCCGGCTCCTTGATCGATGCGGACATGGGCGCCTACTACAACTGGCTGAACCTGCAGCGGCTCACGGGGGCCGACCAATCTTCGTTCCTAGTCTGGTTCGAAGGTCACAACGAAGCCATCGCTATCGGACCTTCCTTGCCGCGCGGCACCGTATCCAACACCGCCGCTGGCTTGGATCAGCTTTTAACCTGGGCGAGCTAGCAGCGCTACGAAATTATTGAATCGATCGAAAGGATCATCATGGACAGACGCAATTTTCTGAAGACCACGAGCACGGTCATTGTCGGCGCGACGCTTGCGCCCGGCGCGCTTGCTGGCGATCCAACAGTCCACGGCGATTCTAAGGCCGAAGGCCGCATGGTCCTTCCGATCAATCGCAACTGGAGATACAACAAATCGTTTGTCGAAGGCGCGCACGGCCGCGAGTTTGACGATTCCGCATTCGAACGCGTCGTCATTCCTCACACCAATGTCCGCCTCCCCTGGCACAGTTTCGACGACAAGACTTACGAATTCGTCTCCATTTATCGCCGCCGCTTCAAGCTGCCTCCTGAGGCGGCCGGGCACCACGTTTTCGTCGACTTCGAAGGCGTCATGACCGCCTCAACCGTCTGGATCAATGGCGTGCGCCTCGGCGAATACAAGGGCGGCTACACGCCCTTCTCTTTCGATCTCACGCCCCACATCAATTTCAACGGAGAAAACGTTCTCGCCGTGGATGTCGACTCCACCGAGCGCGCGGACATCCCGCCCTTCGGCCATCAAATCGACTACCTCACGTTCGGCGGCATCTACCGCGAAGTTTCACTGCGCATCGTTCCCGGCACATTCATTGAGAATATCTTTGCCAAGCCCAAAGACGTGCTCAGCGGCCATCCAACTCTGGATGTGGATTGCTTCCTTCAGCATCTCGAAGCATCGCACGAACCCCTAACGCTCGAAGTGGAACTCCGAGACGGCGAGCGCGTGCTGGCCAAAAGCACCCAGAAAGTCCCGCCATCCGAAGCTGCGTCCGAACCAATGGCCCACACCGTCCATCTGGACAACCTCGGCGCTATCAAACTGTGGGACCTCACGCATCCAAGTCTGTACTCCGTGCACGTGCGCCTCGCGCGCGGAACACAGTTGGTGGATCAGGACAAACGCACGCTTGGCTTCCGCGAAGCACAGTTCACCGACCATGGCTTCGAGCTGAATGGAAAAGTCATCAAGTTGCGCGGCCTCGACCGCCATCAAGCCTTTCCCTTCGTCGGACAAGCCATGCCCGGCCGCGCCCAGCGCAGCGATGCCCGCATCCTGCGCCACAACCTCCACTGCAACATCGTACGTACCTCGCACTATCCGCAATCCCGCCATTTCCTGGATGCTTGCGACGAAATGGGACTGCTTGTGCTGGAAGAAATCCCCGGTTGGCAGCACATCGGCGACGAGCCCTGGAAGCTGATCTCCATCGATAACGTCGGCCGTATGATCCGCCGCGACTGGAATCATCCCAGCATCGTCCTCTGGGGCGTGCGGATTAATGAGTCCCGGGATGATCACGATTTCTACACGCGCACGAACGCCCTGGCCCACCGTCTTGATCCTACCCGACCGACGGGCGGTATCCGCTACTTCCAGGAATCCGAATTCCTCGAAGACGTATTCACTATGAACGATTTTGGTTTCCCCTTGAAGCCGCCCAACCACCCGCGCTATCTCAACACCGAATTCGTGGGCCACACGTATCCCACCAAGACCATCGACCAGGTCGAGCGCCTGACCGAACACACGCTGCGCCACGCGCGCATTCACAATCAGCTTGCTTCCAATCCGCAATACGCCGGCGGCATCGGCTGGTGCGCCTTCGATTACAACACTCACGCCGATTTCGGTTCCGGCGACCGCATCTGCTATCACGGCGTCACCGACATTTTCCGCGAACCCAAGCCCGCTGCCGGTTTCTACAAATCGCAATGCGATCCCGAGGAAGAAGTCGTCATCGAGCCCGCCTTCCACTGGGCTCGCGGCGATGAATCCATCGGATTCACCAAGGCCGTCGTCTGTTCGAATTGCGACCACGTGAAATTTTATATTGCGGACAAGCTCGTAGCGGAAGCGGACCCGAACAAGACCGAGTTCGCCCACCTTCGCTATCCGCCGTTTGTTGTTGATTTGGGGCGCGCCGTCGGCGACTGGGGCGACTTGAGAATTGACGGCTACCTGCAAGGCAAGCAGGTAATTTCCAAAACGCTTTCCGGTCGCGGAATCGACCAGAAATTTTCGCTGCATCCGGACGACACAAAGCTAATCGCCGACGGCGCCGACGCAACTCGCGTCGTCTTGCGCGTCACCGATGAATTCGGCGCCATCCGGCCCTTCGCCAACGACGCCATCAAGCTCGAACTGGAAGGCCCCGCCGAAATTATCGGCGACAATCCCTTCGCCTTAATCGGCGGCACTGGCGCAATCTGGATTCGCGCCAAAGAACAACCAGGCACCGTGAAACTCTCCGCCACGCACCCGTATCTCGGCTCCCAACAATTCCAATTCGTACTAGCTGCCGCTTCCCCAGAAATCGCCTAGCCATGGCAAGAGCGACGAAAGGAACGAGCGGGCGCACAATGTGTTAAAGCCGCTTACCGCTAGCCTACAATTTTCAGTTCGAGCCGACAGCCGAGCGAATTTTCTTTGAAGGGGCCACCTGGATTTACGCCGACTCCCATCGGCGAAGCGGGCTGTTCCCCCTCTTATAGAGGCCGCAGCACCCGTCACGATCTTTAACTCCGCCGCCTCACCCAAACCCTCCATCAATTGCTATAATCCTCTCAGCGCCCGTAGCTCAGCTTGATAAGTGCGAGTCTCTCCGGGCGCGCTTCCTCTGTTTTTTCCTTTCGCTGGCTCGGTTCCGCAAGGTTAAGCGCTTTACAAAACCCCGCCCAAAACGTACAGTGGCACGGCATGCCCGCAGGGCGAGGGAATCGCGTCACTTCTATCAGAGAGGAAACTGCCCTCATGAGTATTCGAATACAAAATTCTCTGCCCCTGCTGACTCTGCTCGCCGCATTGCTGGCCAGCGCCGGTTCGGCTGCCGCTCAATCGAGCTTCGATCTGCGCTCTCCCGACAACCGGATCGAGATTCGAATCCGCACCATTCCAGCCGTCCGCTACGACCTGCTCCTGAAAGGCCGCGCTTTGCTCCAGGATTCCACACTTTCTCTCGACATTGACCACAAGACTCTGGGAGTGGCCCCGAAAGTCCGCGCCGCAAAAAAACGCAGCTACGACCAGACGGTTGAGCCTGCGGTTCATCAGAAATTCGCCAGGATTCGCGAGAACTACAATGAATTGCGACTCGAAATGGAAGGCGGCTACGCCGTCGTCTTTCGCGCCTACAACGAGGGCGCTGCCTACCGGTTCGAAACGTCACTTCCTCAGGAGCAAGTGAAAGTCTATGGCGAAGAAGTCAAGTTCAATTTCCCCGGAGATACCACTGTATATTATCCGCAGGAAGACAGCATGTTTTCGCACAATGAGCGAAAATATGTTCCGCAACGTTTGAAGGAAATCGATCCAGGTTTCATAGCCACCATGCCCGCGGTTTTGGATGCCGGCGAAGGCGCCAAACTCGCGATCGCGGAATCCGATGTGGAAGATTATCCGGGAATGTGGCTGCACGGCACCAACAGCCCAGCGCTTGTCGGAACTTTTCCACATTACCCGCTGAAAGAAAAATTAGAGAAAGACCGCGACTTCCATGTCGTAGAAGCCGCCGACTATATCGCTGCAACTTCCGGAACGCGCACTTTTCCCTGGCGGCTCGCAGGCATCGTTGAAAGAGATGGCGACTTGCTGACCAACCAACTCGTGTGGCTTTTGGCGAAGCCTTCGCTATTGCAAGACACTTCGTGGATCAAGCCAGGAAAAGTCGCGTGGGACTGGTGGAACTTCAACAATATTTACGGCGTGGATTTCAAAGCTGGAATTAACACGCAGACGTACAAATATTATATCGACTTCGCCGCGAAGTACGGCATTCAGTACATCATTTTGGATGAAGGCTGGTACAAGCTTGGAAATGTGCTGGAAGTGGTTCCCGAAATAAACATGGAGGAGCTAGCGGCTTACGCCAAAGGAAAAAACGTGGGCGTGATTCTTTGGGTGATTTGGAAATCGCTCGACGATCAATTGATTCCTGCGCTCGATCAATACGCGAAGTGGGGCGTCAAAGGAATCAAAGTCGATTTCATGCAGCGCGACGACCAAAAGCTGATCAACTTTTATTTTAAGGTGTGCAGCGAAACCGCGAAACGCAAAATGCTCGTAGATTTTCACGGCGGGCAAAAACAAGTCACCATGACGCGCACGTGGCCCAACATGATCAGCGGCGAAGGCGTTCGCGGAATGGAGTGGAGCAAGTGGAGCGCGGACTCCGAACCGAAACACAACGTCACGCTTCCTTTCACGAGAATGTTTCTCGGACCCATGGATTACACTCCCGGCGCGATGCGCAATGCGACCAAAACCACTTTTGCGCCAATCCACCAGCAGCCGATGGCGCTGGGCACGCGCTGCCACCAGCTGGCCATGTACGTGGTCTTCGAAAGTCCCCTGCAAATGCTTTCGGACAGCCCCTCGGATTATTTGCGCGAGCCGGAGGCGATGGAGTTTCTTGCTCCCGTTCCATCCGTGTGGGATGACACCAAAGTCCTCGATGGGCGCATCGCCGAATACGTTTTGGTGGCGCGCAGAAACGGCAAAGACTGGTATGTGGGTGCAATGACGGACTGGACGGCGCGCGAGCTGGACGTTGATTTTTCCTTTCTGCCTGAAGGCAATTTTTCAATGGAAGCCTATCAGGACGGTGTGAATGCCGACCGCATGGCCTCCGACTACAAAAAAATAAAGATGCAGGTTAACAAGTCCATAAAACTAAAAATCAAATTGGCGCCGGGCGGCGGATGGGCGGCGCGCATTCATCTTTAACCATTCAAGGATGAGTCTTACCATTCACAGAAGCACACACATGGCTACAACTTCCGGAAGGCAATTTTTGCAGCAGGCGTCTACTGCGAGACTCGCGCGCTCTTCAAGTGTCCCTTCGGATTCTTCATGCCCCGTTTTTCTGACTGGTCACCTCGACCGGAGAATTTCGGAACGCTGTCATAAAAACGCAATACTAAACGGGATGAGTAGCAGAAAAATGCGAATGAAAAGTGAATAAAGAAGGAGAAAAGTGATTCGTCGCGTTTAGTCGCAATTTCCTGATTTCCTTCGCTTAGAGCTAGCTCCGGCAAGATTTGATTAAGTTGGTCGCCCGGCTGTTAACCGAAGGGTTGCAGATTCGAGTGCTGCCTGGACATTCCGACGATGAAAAGCCACACGGCACGCACGACGGCGTTGCCCCACAGACCTGAAGCAGACTTTCGGTCCAACTTCAGTCCAATTCGAGAGGGTGGTTGCACCGCGCGTGTCCGCGTAAGCGACACCAGATGCGGCACTTATGTGATTTACCCTGCCTGCTTGCAAAGCAGGTGCTCTCCCAGCTGAGCTACACGCCCACACGGCGGGAACTCCCTTTCATTTTAGAGCATTTCCAGCCGTTTCCGAAATCCCTTCTTCCGCTTTTTCCCAGATTGGTCCGAAACGATTGCACACGCTGACCCGCTATGCCCAGTGAATTTGCCATCCAGCTTCTCCGTCACGTCAGCGCGCGGTCCAAATGCACGTATCCGCCATCCACGAACAAGTGCTGGCCGGTGATGTGCTTCGCTTGCTCCGAAATTAGGAACAGCACCATGGCCGCGATCTCTTCCGCCTTGGTCATCCGCTTCTCCAGCGGAATCTTCGCAACAATTTCGTTTAGCTTCTGCTGCGGATCGGGAAACGTCGCCAGCCACTGCTGATAAAGCGGCGTCATCACTTCCGCGGGCACTACCGCGTTGACGCGAATCCCATGCGGAAGTAGCTCCGCAGCCCACTCGCGCGTGAGTCCCAGAATCGCTCCCTTCGCGGCCACATAGCCCGAAGTTCCTCCCTGTCCGGTCACCGCCGTCTTCGAGCTGATGTTCACGATCGAGCCGCGCGATTTTTTCAGCGCCCCCAGTGCATGGTGCGCCATCGCGTAGTAATGAATCAGATTACGCTCCAGCGAGGTCACAAATTGTTCGGTTGTGCCCTGCTCGAGCCCCACGCGGTCGTTGACGCCCGCATTGTTCACCAGCGCATCCAACCGGCCCAATTTCTGAATAGTCCCATCGACCACGTTTGCACAAGCTTCTGCAACAGTAAGGTCGGCAATAATCAACCCGGTTTCGACTCTGCTCGTTCGCAACTCAGCTTGTAACTCTTCTCCCGCTTGCTCATCACGGTCCACGATCACCGGAATCGCGCCTTCCGCGCAGCAACCACGCACAATCGCCGCGCCGATTCCCTTCGCGCCGCCGGTAACTAAAACAACTTTTCCCTTCAGCCGCAGATCCATGATTTAGCCGC
>WNGN01004200.1_pt1 | contig 14715 bp, 12 predicted proteins | sample 5400561 | NCBI WGS metagenome assembly WNGN01 (sample SAMN13153379, study PRJNA577476) | soil metagenome | isolation source: 115 cm soil or saprolite under Garry oak tree replicate 2 | place: USA:California | collected 2016-06-15
TGCGGAGCAAGAGCAGCAGCAGATGACGCAGCTTGAGGCGCCGCGCGCTCTGCCGCTCCGCTTCGCTCAGGTAGCGCAGCGGCGGGAATTCGAGCTCGGGAGGCGTGCGGCGTTGCAGCAGATGGAGCAGCGCCGGGATCGCCGCGGCGGCGAGCCCCAGCAACGCCAGCGGGTGGAGGAAACTCACGTGAGCAGGCGCAACGCCATGCCGAACGGCAAGTCCGTCTGCACGTGATGATAGGCGATTCCATGCCGACGACAGGCAGTGCGCCAAGCGGCGACCTCCCGCTGTACGGTGTCGGCGTAGGCGCGCGCCAGCTCGCGAGGCCGCACAACCACACTCGCGGGCGATTCGGGGTCGGTGAACCGCACTTCGGGCGGCCCGACGAGCTCGACCTCCGCTGGGTCCATGAGATGAAAGACGATCACTTGGTGGCCGCGGTGGCGAAGGTAACGCAGCGCCGCGAGGGCCAACTCCCGGTCGAACAACAGGTCCGACAGCAAGACAACGAGACCGCGCCGCGCCAGCAACGCCGTCAGTCGCTGCAGCGCCGCGTGCGCCGCCGTACCGTGCCCGTCGGGTGTGTCGAGCAAGCCGCGCACCAACCGCGTCCACTGCCCCGCTTTGACACGCGCGGGGACGACCTGGCGCACCTCCTCATCGAAGGTCACGAGCCCGGTCGCGTCGCGCTGTCGCAGCAGGATCAGGGCAAGGGCGGCGGCCAGGCGATCGGCGTATGCGCGCTTCGTGAGCCGCTCCGGTGCGCCCCGCCACGCCATCGAGCGGCTCGCGTCCACGAGAATCATCGCACGGAGGTTCGTCTCTTCCTCGAATTGCTTGACGAACAAGCGGTCGGAACGCGCGAGGATGCGCCAGTCGAGGTAGCGCAGCTCATCTCCCGGCTGGTAGGCGCGGTGCTCGGTGAATTCGACCGAGAAACCGCGAAACGGGGAGCGGTGCAGTCCCGACAGGAACCCCTCCACCACACCCTCGGCGACGATCTCGATGCCCCCGAGGCGGGCGACGTCAGCGGGGTCGAGCAGGTCTACGCGAGGCGCGGGCATCGGTGGCGGAAGCTAACGGCGGGACGAATGTCCTAGCCACAGGACATACCCGACCACAGACAACGACATCAAGTGGTTGTGAGAAAACAACTTATGACACATCAACGGCTGGCATGGTCCGTGCCTAAAGCCCTGCCACTGGAGGTTTTATGCTTGCTCATCTCGCGTTGCTCGCTTTGGCGACCGTGCCGACAGCCGACACCCGGCAGCCGACACCGGCAGTTTACCGTCCTCGCGTCGAGCTGTGGACCAACCGCGGCGACGCCGCCGTTTATACCCGCGGCGAGCGCGTCCGGGTCTTCTTCAAGCTCGATCGCGACGCGTTCGTCACCGTCTTCCGGGTCGACACCGACGGCCGCGTGCGCGTCCTGTTCCCGCGCGAGCCGTGGGATGACAACTTCGCGCGCGGCGGGCGGGACTTCGAGGTCGAGGGGCGATCGTCCGATGATGCCTTCTCGATCGACGACTATCCGGGTGTGGGCTATCTCTTCGCCGTCGCGTCGGCCGACACCTTCACCTACGACGCGATCGAGAGCGGTGACCACTGGGATTATCGCGTGATTGCCGACGGGCGCGTTCGCGGCGATCCCTACGTCGCTTTGACCGACCTCGCCGAGCGCATCGTGCCCGAGGGGTACACCGACTGGGATTACGACGTCGTCTCCTACAATGTCGAGCAGCACTACAGCTACCCACGGTTCCTGTGCTACGACTGCCACACGTATGTAAGCTGGCCGTACTGGGATCCGTATGACTACTCCTGCATCCGCTTCCGGATGGTCGTGTACGACGATCCCTGGTATTACCCGTACCGCTACTACGGCAGCACCCGCGTCGTGTACGGGCGGCCATACCGCGCGCAGCCCCGGTTCATCTTCAAGGATTGGGGCGGCAACCAACCCAACCGTGACGGCTTCGTGACGCGGGAGCGTGAGCGGCCCGTGAACGACAACGGGCGACGCGGGGTCACCGGTCGCGACATCGGCGGCATCGGCACGATTCCGCCCCCGAATGTGCGCGACCGCCGCGAGCGCCCGGGCCAGCCGGGGCAGCCCGAACAGCCCGGCCAGCCTGAACGTCCCGGAAACAATGGTAACGACGACCGGGGTCGGGGACGTCGCGATCATCCGGAGCACCCGGACCATCCGGACCACCCGAACCGGCCGGACAATGCCGGGCGGCCCGATATCGTCGCCCCGCGGGACGAGCCGCGGCAGGTCGAACCGCGACGCGAACAGCCGCGGCAATTCGTCGAACCGCGGCGCGAGCAGCCACGACCGGTCGAACCGCGGCGCGAGCAGCCCAGACAGGCCGAGCCGCGCCGCGAGCAGCCCAGGCAGGCCGAGCCACGGCGCGACCCGCCGCGGCAGGCCGCGCCGCAGCGAGAGGCACCGAAGGAAAAGCCGCGGAGCGAGCCTGAGGTTCGACGGCGCAAGCCCTGACCGTTCAACCTGAAACTGACGACGCGCTCGATCGTAGTCACACGCGGTCGGGCGCGTTACCTTTTCCATCCCAGTCACTCACTCTCCCGAGGATCGATCCGTGCGTCAAACGCTTCGCGTGCTCACGCTCCTCATGCTCCCCGGCGTGCTGGTGGCCCAGTCGTCGACGTCCGTACAGCGGGCGGTTCAGTCCATCACACCTGACGACATCCGGCGCCGCATCGGGATCATCGCGGACGACTCGATGCGTGGCCGCGATACGCCGAGCCCGGAGCTCGAGAAGGTCGCCGCCTACATCGCCTCGGAGTTTCGACGCGTCGGGCTGAAGCCGGGGGGCGACAACGGGACGTTCCTCCAGCGCTACTCGCTGGATCGCGTGCAATTCGTGGCCGAGAGCTCGGTCGCGGTCGTGCACGGCGGCGGGGATGCGACGCTCACCTACGGTCGCGATTTCGTGTTCGGTGACAACATGTTCGAGAGCGGCGACTACGCGGGAGGGCTCGTCCTGCTGATGGGCTCCATGGGCGCCGTGACGCAGCTGGACACCGCGGCGCTCGCGGGCAAGATGCTGGTGGTCACCGCGCGCGTGCGGAGTCGCGCCGAGCGGCAACGGTTGTTCGGCTGGCGTCCCGCCGGCGTCATCGTTCTCGCATCCGTGCCCGACTCGCTGTGGGCGACCGTGGTGGAGCGCACCGGCCGACCCGGACTGCGAGACCCGAGCCGCCGCATCGGCCCGCCGCTGGTGCTCACCGTGCGCACCGCGGCGCTCGCGCCGACACTCACGCGTCTCGGCGCGGACTCGGTGGCTGTGCAGCAAGCGGCGCAGGCGGGCGCCCCGCTGGTCGCGCAGCCGCTTGGAGACGCCCAGCTGCACGTGCACGCCCGGATCCGCGCCGTCGAGCGGGCTTCCGCCCCCAACGTCGTGGGCATCCTTGAAGGAAGCGATCCGCGTCTCAAGCGGGAGTACCTCGTCCTGAGCGCGCACATGGATCACGTCGGCGTCGGGCGCCCCGTCAATGGCGACAGCATCTATAACGGCGCCGACGATGATGCGTCGGGGACGACCGCCGTCGTGGAGGCCGCCGAAGCGTTCGCCCAGCTCCAGCCCCGGCCCAAACGCTCGATCATCTTCCTCACCGTGAGCGGCGAGGAGAAGGGACTGTGGGGCAGCGCCTATTTCGCCGACCATCCACCCGTGCCGATCGCGGACATCGTGGCGGACTTGAACAGCGACATGGTAGGCCGGAACTGGAAGGACACGATCGTGGTGATCGGCAAGGAGCACTCGGACCTGGGCGCGACCCTGAACCGTGTGGGGGCGGCCCACCCCGAGCTGCATATGCAGCCGATCGACGATATCTGGCCGCAGGAGAGTTTCTACACCCGGTCAGACCACTACAACTTCGCTCGCCAGGGCGTGCCCATCCTTTTCTTCTTCAATGGCACGCATCCCGACTACCATCGCCCCAGCGACTCCGTGGACAAGATCGATGCCGAAAAGGAGTCTCGCATCGTGAAGTTGGTGTTCTACCTCGGCCTCGATGTGGCGAATGCCGCCGACCGTCCGAAATGGAACCCGGACAGCTACAAGCAGATCGTGACGGGCGCCGGGCCGCACTGATGGCCGCGCCCCTCTAAGGCGCGGGCAAGTTGCACGGCCGCGGTCCGGGCCGCTATGCTTTGCCCGTGCGCGTGCTGATCGTGGAAGACGATCCCGAGCTTGCGGGCCTGCTCCGCGACGGCTTGCGCGAGCACCGCATCGACCCGACCCTCGCCATGACCTTCGCCGAGGGCCGCGCGCAAGCCGCCGCCGGCGACTACGACGTCCTGGTGCTCGATGTACGCCTCCCCGGCGGCACCGGGTTCGAGTTGTGCCGCGAGCTGCGGCGTCAGGACGTCACCACGCCCGTGCTGATGTTGACGGCGCTCGATGCCGTGGACGACCGGGTTCGCGGTCTCGAAGTCGGCGCCGACGACTATCTCACCAAACCATTCGCGTTCCAGGAGCTGGTGGCCCGGCTCAAGGCGCTGGCCCGGCGCCGGCCCCTTTCGCTCACGCCCGACGTGCACCGCGTCGCGGACCTCGAAGTCGATCTCGCCGCGCGCGAAGTCCGGCGCGGCGGTCGGCCGATCAGCCTGACCGCTAAGGAATTTGCCCTGCTCGAGTTGTTGGTGCGGCGCCAAGGGCAGGTCGTCGATCGCTCGACGATCACGGCGCACGTGTGGGACCACAATCACGATCCCTTTGCCAACGTGCTCGAGGTGCTGGTGCGGCGCCTGCGCAGCAAGATCGACGATGGCTACACGCCCAAGCTGATCACGACCCTGCGTGGCGCGGGGTATCGATTCGGTCCGCCCCAATGAGCGCCCTGGGACCCACGCCGCTCGCGCGGCTGCGACTACGTCTCACGCTGTGGTACGGCGGGACGTTTACGCTGATTCTGGTCCTCCTGGGAAGCGGGCTCCTCCTTGCGGTGCGACGTCAGATCTCCCGCCGGCTCGACGACTCGCTACGAACGGCGAGCGCGGCGGTCGCCGTCGCCACACGGACCCTGGAGGTGGAGCGCGCTGCGGGCGGCGCCGCGGACGCAGTGGAGGAGCTGCACATCCCCGACCGGATGCTCTATCTGTTCGACGCGGCGGGACGACCGATCACACCGTCCACTGCGGACGCGTGGATCCAAGCAGCGGCTCAGCAGGCGGCTCGCGAGGGTCAGGTAGATCTCGACCGCACCGGGCCGGCGGGCCGCGCCCTGCGATTGCACGCCGAGCGTTTCATCGGCGGCTCGGGCACCGCGTATGTCGCCGTCGCCGTCGCCGATCGCCTGGAGCTCGAGGCGCAATACGCCTCGCTGATCGGGACGTTCGCCGCGGCGGCGTTCGCGGCCCTCCTGCTCGTGGCGGCGGGCGGGTACGTCCTGGTGCGGCAATCGACGGCGCCGGTCGAGCGTTCGATGGAGCAGATGCGGCGCTTCATGGCAGACGCTGCTCACGAGCTCCGCACACCTGTCACGGTGCTTCGCGCCCGCGCCGAGGTCGCCCTGGGACAGGAGCGGGACCCCGTCCGGGACGCGGCGGCGCTTCAGGCGATGGAGCAGGAGGCCGGCCGGGTGGGCGCGATCGTGGGAGACCTCCTGACCCTCGCCCGCGCGGATGCCGGCGAACGGCCGGTCGCGCGCGAGGCCCTCTACCTCGACGACCTCGCGGCGACGGCCGTGGAAGCGGTACGCGCGCTCGCCGAACGGAAGCGGGTCGCATTGGAGGTCGGGGAGTTCGAGGAGGCCGCGATCACAGGTGACGGCACGCTGCTGCGACAGCTCCTGTTGATCGTGCTCGACAACGCGATCAAGTACACGCCGGCTGGCGGCCGCGTCCGACTCGACGTGACCGCCCGCGACGGCCAGCGCTCCGTGATCGTGTCCGATTCGGGGATCGGGATCCCGGAGGAACAGCGGTCCCATGTGTTCGAGCGGTTCTACCGCGGCGAGCCCGCGCGCCGCGAGGCGGAGGGAGCGGGACTCGGCCTCGCCATCGCCCGATGGATCACCGACTTGCACGACGCTCGGATCGACATCGGTCTCGCAGAGCCGGGCACCCGGGTGACCATCGTTTTCCCAGCACCCGTGTAAGGTCGGCGTAAGGTTCGAGCGTTAGGTTGCGCGAACCATGCGCATCATTCTCGTGGCCGCGGCGCTGGCGGTCTTCGGACCTTCGCCTTCGCGGTTGACCGCGCAGCAGCCCGTGACGCGCGCCGAGGCCGTGGCTGCGGCGCTCGCTCGCGGCGCACGAGTCGCACTCGGCCGAGCCGATACGGCCGCGGCTCGTGGCTTGGTGCGGAGCGCGCGCGCGTTTCCCAATCCCGCCCTCTCCGCGAGCTACACGAAGGACGTCCCACAATATCATGCCGTCGTAGACCTGCCGCTCGACCTCCCGTGGCTGCGGGGCGCCCGCATCGGCGCCGCCGAATCGGCCCGCGACGCAGCGCGCTATGGGTTCGCGTTCGAGCGCGCGGCGATTCGCTTCGACGTGGAGACGACGTACACCAATGCCCTGGCCGCGGCGCGACACGCGGACCTCTCGCGCCGCACGGCGCTCGACGCGGACAGTCTGCTCAAGATCGCCCGGCTGCGGCGTGAGGTCGGCGACGTGAGCGAGCTCGATGTCCGGCTCGCCGCCGTGAATGCCGGTCAACTCGAGAACATCGCGGTCGACGACTCCCTCGCCGCACTGGGCACGCTGCTGTCGCTGCAACTGCAGATGGGACTCGCCGGCGACGAGCCGACAATCGTGCTGGCCGACTCGCTGGCGCCGCCCACGAGTGGTGAAGGAGCGAGGGCAGGTACGCTCCTCCCCATCGCCGCAGCCGAGGCGTCACTGCGCTCGGCGGAGCGGTCGCTGGCGTTCTCCCGCCGCAGCCGATTCGCTCCTAATCTCGAGCTCGGCTTCGATACGGGCGACCCGAGCAGTCCGACGCCCCACCAGCTGCTGCCGATCGTCGGTGTCTCGCTGCCGCTCCCGCTCTTCAACTGGAGCGGCGGTGAAGTGATGCGAGCCGAAGCGGAGCGAGCCCGGGCGCTGGCGCAGCTCGACCTCACGCGCCGCGAGACCACGGCGGCGGTAGTTCGGGCGCGGCGCAACCTGGCGGCGGCGCGCGCCCGGCTGGGCCGCGCCGGGGGACTGGTCGAGAGCGCCGATCGCGTCGCCGTGATGTCGCTGCGCGCGTACGGCGAGGGAGCGGTGGCGCTCGCGAGTGTTCTCGAAGCGCAACGCAACGCCCGGGAGATCCTGGCGCGTTACATCGACGACCTCGCGGCGGCGGACGCCGCGGCCCGAGCCCTGCAATTGCTCACCGCCGATCCGGACGCGCCGTGACGCGCCTGGTGCAGCTCGCGATCGTGCTGGCCGGCATCGGCGTGGCGTGCGGCGGCGGCGGGGACCAGAACTCGGGCGGTGCGGGCGGGGCCGGCGTCCTCGGTGTCGGCACGAGCATCGCTACGATCCGACGTTTCCCGCACGTGGTGAGCGCGATTGGGATCGTCAGCGCGCGTCCGGAGCGGTACGCCGCGCTCGCCGCTCCCGGACCGACGCGAGTGGCGCGGATTTTCGTGGTCGCGGGTCAGCGCGTCGCAAAGGGCGATTCTCTGGTCGAGTTCGAGCGCGCCCCCTTCGACGCCGCGGCGCAGAGCGCCGCGGCCGCGCTCGCCAACGCCGAGCGCGCGTATGCCCGCGCCGTACGCCTGGTGCAGGCGGGCATCCTGGCACAGAAGGACAGCGGGCAGGCCGCCGCCGATCTCGCGGCGGCACAGGCCGCGGCGGTCACGGCGCGGCGCGCCCAGGAGCTCGCAACGCTGCGCGCACCCTTGAGGGGCGTCGTCACACGCATGAGCGCCGTCATGGGCGCCTCGGTCGACGCGAACCAGCCGCTGGTCGAGGTCGCCGACCCGACGGCCTTGGACATCGTGTTCAACGTATCGCCGGGGGAGGCGGGACGGATCCACCCCGGAGACACGGTCGTCGTCAGCGGTAGTGAAGGTGCGAGCGGGGAGCCGCTGGGGCCAGGCGTGGTGACCAGTGTCGCGGCGGCCGTGGACTCCGCGTCGCGCGCGGTCGCGGTGCGCGCGCGGCCCGCCCGGCCCACGCGCACCCTGCGGATCGGCGAATCGCTGTTCGGACGCATTGTGACCGACGTGAATCCCAAGGCCGTCACTGTGCCCGTCGCGGCGCTTGTGCCGGAAGGAGATGGGTTCCGGGTGTTCGTCGTGGACTCGGCCGGGGTCGTGCACGCCCGGGCCGTCACCGTCGGCGGGCGTAGCGAATCCTTGGCTGAGATCCTCGCCGGCGTCGCCGCGGGAGAGACGGTGATCACCACGGGAGCGTACGGCGTAGAGGACGGAGTCAGGATCGGCGGCGCACGGCGATGAGGCTGTTCGACCTGCTGAGCCGGCAGCAACGATTCGTGTATCTCCTCGTCGCCCTGCTCAGCGCCGCCGGCATCTGGTCCGCGTTGCGGCTGCCGTCGGCGATCTATCCGGAGCTGCAATTCTCGCGCATCACCGTCGTGGCGGAAGGCTCGACGCTCGGCGCGCGCCAGGTGGTCTTCAGCGTCACGCGGCCGTTGGCAGAGGCCGTGAGCATCGTGCCCGGAGTCACTCGAGTGCGGTCGCACACGATTCGCGGCGCAACCGAGATCTCGATCACGTTCGCCCCTGGGACCGACATGGACCACGCGCTGCAGCTCGTCCGGGCGCGCGTGAACCAGGTGCAGAGTGCCCTACCCGCCGAACTGAGCCTCGAGGTCGAGCAGCTCACGCCTTCGCTGTTCCCCATCCTTTCGTACAACGTCGAGGGGGGTGAGCCGGCGACCCTGTACGACCTGGCGCGCTACGAGATCAAGCCGCTGATCTCGCGCGTTCCCGGCGTCGGGCGCGTGGATGTGCAAGGGTCGGACGTGCGCGAGCTCGAGGTGATCGCGGACCCGGCGCGCCTCGCTGCGCATGGCATGACGTACACGGACCTGGCGGACGCGATCCGGCGCGCCATCACGGTGCAGGCGGTGGGGCGAGTGGCGCAGGACTACCGTCAGTACTTGATCGTGACCGATCAGGAGGCGCATGCGCCCGACGACATCGGGGCCGTCGTCATCCGGGGCGGACTGCGCGTGCGGGACGTCGCCATCGTGCAGCTGGGGACCGAGGACCATGTCCGCATTATTGCGGGAGATGGCAAGCCCGCGGCGCTGATCAACATCACGCGGCAGGTCGGGGGTAACACGCTCGCCCTCGCCGACAGCGTGGGGCGGATCGTCGCGGCACTCGGCCCCGCCCTGCCGCCCGGCGTGCACCTGAAGCCGGTGTACGACCAGGCCGAGCTGGTCCGGGACGCGGTGCGCTCCGTCCGCGATGCGATGTTCATTGGCGCGACCCTCGCGGTCGTCGTCCTGCTCCTGTTCCTGCGCCACGGACGCATCACCGCGATCAGCGCCGCTGCCATCCCGCTCACGCTCGCGATCACCGTCTTCGTCATGCACCTGCTGGGTCAGACGTTCAACCTGATGACTCTGGGCGCGATGGCCATCGCGATCGGACTCGTCATCGACGATGCCGTCGTCATCACGGAGAACATCGCGCGCCACCTGCGTCTCTCGCCCGACCGTCTGCCCGCCATCCGGACCGCCGTGCAGGAGCTGATCTGGCCGGTGACGACCTCGACGCTCACGACGGTCGTGGTGTTTCTGCCGCTCGGCCTGCTGCAAGGCGTCGTCGGGCAGTTCTTCGCGGCGCTCGCGACAACGCTCACGATCGCCGCCTGGCGCTGACGATCATCCCACTGCTCGCGGAGCAGTTTGTAACCGCCCACGAAGTCGCAGGGTCCGGCGGCGTTTTCGACGGACTGGGGTCGCGCTACGAAGCGGCCCTGGCCTCCGTCCTGCACCACCCGCGGCGGGTCGCGGTCGCGGCGCTGGTGCTCGTGGCCGCGGGCGTGGTGCTGATGCGGCTCGTGGGCACGGGCTTCCTTCCCGAGATGGACGAGGGGGCGTTCGTGCTCGACTACTTCACGCCCGGAGGGACGGCGCTAGCGGAGACGGATCGGGAGGTGGGCATCGCGGAGCGCATCCTCGCGGCGACGCCCGAGATCGCGGGCACCTCACGGCGCACCGGGGCCGAGCTCGGCCTGTTCGCGACCACACAGAACACGGGCGACATCGCCGCGCGGCTCACTCCGCCGGGCCGCCGCTCGCGGGACATCTTCGCGGTCATGGACGACGTACGTGATGCCATCAACGCGGCGGTGCCGCGCTTGCATATCGAGTTCGTCCAGATTCTGTCGGACGTCATCAATGATCTCGCCGGGGCGGCGAAGCCGGTGGAGATCAAGCTGTTCGGTGAGCGGCTGGACACGCTCGAGGCGTACGCGCGGCGGCTCGCACCGGAGCTTGAGTCGGTCCGCGGGCTCGAGGACCTGTACAACGGGGTGAGCGAGCCGTCCCCCGAGCTGCTGATGCGTGTGAACCAGGCCGAGGCCGACCGCGTCGGGCTTACGCCCGAGGATGTCGGGAACGCCGTGAGCGCAGCGCTGCTCGGCACGAACGCAGGGGAGGTGCGCGCCGAAGACCGGCCGGTGGCGGTGCGCGTGCGGGCGCCCGACTCGGTGCGCTATGACCCCCTGCGGCTGCGGGCGTTGCCCATCATGGCCGGGAGCGAAGGGCGAATGACGCCGCTCGGGAGTCTCGCCACCTTCACGGCCGCCGAATCGCGCCTGAGTCTCGAGCGCGAGAACCAACAGCAGATGATAGCGATCACCGCCGACGTGAGCGGGCGGTCGCTCGGCGGGGTGATGGGCGACGTCCGGCGCGCGCTCGCCGCGCAGCCCGCGCCCCCGGGCGTGCGCGTCGTGATCGCCGGCCAGTACGAGAGCCAGCAGGACGCCTTCCGCGCGCTGCTCCTCGTGCTCGGGCTCGCGGCCGTGAGCGTGTGCGCCGTGATGGTCGTGCAGTTCGAATCGTTCGTCGAACCGCTCGTCGTGCTCCTGGTGGCACCGCTGTCATTCGTGGGAGCGCTGGTGCTGCTGCTGGTGACCGCGACGCCGCTGAACGTCGCGTCGTTCATGGGATTGATTTTGCTGGTCGGGTTGATCGTGAAGAACGGCATCATTCTGCTGGACTTCACGCGGCTGCGGATGCGTGACGAAGGCGTGGCGCTCGAAGTCGCCATTCGCGAGGCGGCGCGCGTGCGCCTGCGTCCCATCCTCATGACCACGCTGTGCACGCTGTTCGGTCTGCTGCCATTGGCCCTGGGCATCGGGGCGGGCAGTGAGCTGCAGCGCCCGCTGGCGCTCGCGGTGATCGGCGGGTTGACGCTGTCGACGCCGATCACGCTGTTCGCGGTGCCGATCCTGCTCGTCGCGATCCGGGGCGCGAACTACACTACGCGGAGTTCTTGAGCAGCTCCGCGTTGGTCTTGGTGCGCTTCAGCTGCTGCAGCAACGCCTGCATCGCCTGGTCCGGGGGCATACCGACCAAGGTGCGCCGAAGCTTCTGCTTCGCTTCGACGGTAGGGACATCGGCCAGCAGCTCTTCCCGCCGAGTGCCGCTGGCGGCGATGTCGACGGCCGGATAGATCCGCCGGTCGGCCAGGTCGCGGGTCAGGCGCAGCTCCGCGTTGCCGGTCCCCTTGAACTCCTCGAAGATGATGTCGTCCATCCGGCTCTCGGTCTCCACCAGGGCGGTGGCGATAACCGTGAGTGAGCCGCCGCCGTCCGCCGGCGGTACGGCACGGGCGGCGCCGAACAGCCCCTTGGGCTTGGCCAGGGCGTTGGCGTCGAGGCCGCCGGTCATGGTGCGGCCGCTGCCCCGCCCCGTGGTGTTGTGGGAGCGCGCCAGCCGGGTGAGGGAGTCGAGCACGATGACGACGTCGCGGCCCAGCTCCACCTGGCGGCGCGCATGCTCGAAGACCATGTCCGCGGCCGCGACGTGCCGTTCGTGCGGCAGGTCGAAGCTCGACGCGACCACCTCCCCGCGGCCCCAATCGACCATTTCGCTGACTTCTTCCGGCCGCTCGTCCACCAGGAGAATCAGGAGGATCGCGGCCGGGTGGTTCTCCACCACCGACTCGGCCAGGGCCTGCAGCATCACCGTCTTGCCCGCCTTCGGCGGCGACACGATCAGCGCGCGCTGACCGAAGCCGAAGGGACAGATCAGATCGACCACGCGCTGCGTCTCCGCCGTTCGCGGGCTCGACGCCTTCGGCGTCTCGAGGGTAAGCGGGCGGCTCGGGTGGACGGCGCCCAACTTCGCAAAGTCGGGCCGCGCATCGAGTCCGTTGGGGGGCTGGCCGTTGACGCTCGTGACGCGGCCGTCGTCCAAGACGACGAGATCGCCGCGACGCAATCCCGGCAGCTTGACGGAGGGATCGCCCTTCGCGGGCAGATAGCTGTTGGCCGCGAGGCGCAGACAGCCGCCCTTTTGGGCGGGGTCGTACCAGCCGGTGATGGATGACATGGGGGATGGGTGCCCGATAAAGATAGGCTGACGGCTATATTTCCCGCCACATGCGCCAAGACCACATTCGCAACTTTTGCATCGTTGCTCACATCGATCACGGGAAATCCACCCTGGCCGACCGGCTGATCGAGCTGACGGGCACTCTCGACAAACGGCTGATGCGCGAGCAGGTCCTGGACACGATGGACCTGGAGCGGGAGCGCGGGATCACGATCAAGCTCAACGCGGTGCGCATGAGTTACCACGCCAAGAACGGCCAATTGTACGAGCTGAATCTGATCGACACGCCCGGCCACGTGGACTTTACCTACGAGGTGTCGCGCTCGCTCGTCGCGTGCGAGGGGGCCATACTCGTCGTGGACGCCTCCCAGGGCATCCAGGCGCAGACGCTCTCGAACCTGCTGCTCGCCATGGATGCCGGACTCGAGATTATTCCAGTTCTGAACAAGATCGACCTACCGGGCGCCGAGCCGGACAAGCGGGCCCAGGAAATCCACGATCTGATCGGAACCAAGCCGGACGAGATCCTCCGCATCTCGGCCAAGGAAGGCAGCGGCGTTCCCGAGCTGCTCGAGGCGGTCGTGCAGCGCGTGCCTCCGCCCAAGGGCAATCACGAGGCCCCGCTCCGAGCCCTCATCTTCGACTCGTACTTCGACCGCTACCGCGGCGCGATCCCCAGTATCCGCGTGGTGGACGGCGTGATGGCACCTGGGATGAAGATCGCGTTCGGGGCGCACAAGGACGACGTGTACGAAGTGGACGAAGTCGGCTATCTCCAGCTGGGCCACAAGCCGGCCGAGCGGCTCGAAGCGGGCGAGGTCGGTTACTTCGTGGCCAACGTCCGTGGCGTGCGCGAGACCCGTCCGGGCGACACGGTCGTCGACGCCGAGCACCCGGATGTGCAATTGCTTCCCGGGTACCGCGACATCCAATCGATGGTGTTCGCGGGACTCTACCCGACCAACCCCGAGCAATACGAAGAGCTGCGCGACTCATTGGCGAAGTTGCAGCTGAATGACTCATCCTTGCACTATCAGCCCGAAACGTCGGTCGCGCTCGGATTCGGGTTCCGTTGCGGATTCCTCGGTCTCCTGCACATGGAGATCGTACGCGAGCGATTGGAGCGGGAATTCGATCTCGACCTGATCAGCACCGTCCCCAGCGTGGAGTACCACGTCTACAAGACCGACGCCACGATGGAGCTGGTCGAGAACCCGAGCCTGATGCCTCACGGCTCCACGGTGGATCGCGTGGAGGAGCCATACGTGAAGGCCCGGATTTTCGTCCCCGCGGAGTACATCGGCGGCGTCATGACGCTGGGTCAGGAGCGTCGGGGCGTGTATCAGGGCATGCAGTACCTCGACCCGACGCGAGTGGAGTTCCATTGGGAGTTTCCGCTGGCGGAGATTATTCTGGATTTCTACGACAAGTTGAAGACAATCTCCCGTGGCTACGCGTCGCTCGACTACGAGTTCCTCGCGTACCGGCAGGCCGACTTGGTCAAACTCGACATGTTGTTGAACGGCGAGGCCGTGGACGCATTCAGCGTCATCATCCATCGCGACAAGGCGTTCGAGTGGGGTCGCAAGATCGCCGAGAAGCTGAAGGACCTCATTCCACGGCAGCTGTTCGAAGTGGTGATTCAGGCGGCGATCGGCACCAAGGTGATCGCGCGCGAGTCCATCCGCCCGCTGCGCAAGAACGTCACCGCCAAGTGCTACGGCGGCGACGTCACCCGCAAGCGGAAACTCCTCGAGAAGCAAAAAGAGGGGAAGAGACGGATGAAGCAGGTCGGCACGGTGGAGATCCCGCAGGAAGCCTTCCTCGCGGTCCTGCAGGTTGAGTAGCCTCGTCATCCAGACCGCCTTCCTGGGCGACGTCGTGCTGACGACGCCGCTGCTCGCGGCCCTCGCGGCGCGGCACGGGCCCGTGGACGTCGTGACGACGCCGGCCGCGGCGCCGCTCGTCGAAACGCACCCCGCCGTACGGCGCGTCGTACCGTACGACAAGCGGGGGCGGGACCGCGGCTGGGCGGGGCTGCGCGACTTGGGGCGCCGGCTGCGCGCCGAGCGGTACGAACGCGCCTACCTGCCCCACCGCTCCCTCCGCACGGCGGTCCTGGCGCTGCTGGCGCGAATCCCGGCCCGCATCGGGTTTCACGACGGTTGGCCCTTCTTCTATACAGAGGTCCGCCGGCACCCCCCGGGG
>WNGN01002079.1_pt1 | contig 14668 bp, 13 predicted proteins | sample 5400561 | NCBI WGS metagenome assembly WNGN01 (sample SAMN13153379, study PRJNA577476) | soil metagenome | isolation source: 115 cm soil or saprolite under Garry oak tree replicate 2 | place: USA:California | collected 2016-06-15
CATGTCCAGCCTAAATAACTGGTAGTCATGTTTCTTATTTGCAACATTTCGGTAGCTTTTGCGGCAAGTGCCAGGCCAATCCCTTGCCCACGCATCCGTTCAGCAACGCCTAAAGCGCCAATTGTGCCGGTATTTTTCCCCAGGAGTTGTTCCCACATTGGATCACTCTCTACAATGACTGTCCCAACGATGGCATTGGTATGATCTTTTACGCAGAGCACATCGCCATATTGCTTCTTCTCGTGCCTTGAGAGAAAATACCCGTACCACTGAGGGAAATTCACTTTTTCAAACCTCAATAGGTCAGAAAAATTGTGTTGATTGGCGATTTGAAAAACAAGGTGTTGAGGTTAGAAAACCAAGAATAGTGTGCCCATCTTCAGCGATAAGATGATCACCTTCTTGGTAAGCAATGGAGTCAAGCGTGATGTTGTGAAATGTATGAAAGGATAAAGGCCAGGTATCGCCAAGCAGAGAGTTCCAAAGAGCAGTGTAAATGTTGGAATTACATGGGCGAAACCAGTACAATTATGCGGGTGGCTGTTGCCTCAAAAAAGACCAGGCCACCCATTTCATTCCAACATTTACAGGTGGCCCAACGCAGCACCTCGTGTGAGAGAGGAGAGCATATGGACTTCGACACAGCTGTGAAATTGAACATCTATGAGACCATTGCACGGACAACACAGGCTCCCACATCAGCCGATGTGGCGGAGGCACTGAGCACGTCTCCTGAAGAAGTCGAAGCCGCCTTGGAGCGACTTCACAAGAAGCGTCTTCTGGTTCCAGAGCCAGGCAACCCGTCACGGATTCGGATGGCCCCACCCTTTTCCGGCGTTGAGACATCCTTTCGCGTGAAAGTGCAAGACAACGTCTATTACGCAAACTGTGCCTGGGATGCCTTGGGGATTGCGGCAGCTCTCCAGGCAGACGCCAGAATTGAAGCATCGGACGGATACAGCAGTGAGCCTATGATGCTGGAAGTGCGGAATGGGCAGCCCGTCCCTCAGTCATGCGTCATCCATTTTGCGGTGCCAGCGGCACATTGGTGGGATGACATCCTTTACACCTGAGCGACCATGCTGCTCTTCCGGTCGGAAGAGACAGTGACTCAATGGTGTGAGGCTCGTGGGCTTCCCAAGCGGCCTAGTATCAGAGATTTTTGCACGGGTTGGTTTGGAAGGGCCATTCTGGGATCCAAAAGCTGATCAGTGGCACTCGGCCACCTAACCTCGACGCGCTCGCGTCTGCGTTCGGCTTCTCGCGCGAAGGGCGCATAGTAATCCCAGAAAGTCTTCTGCATGGAGCATTAAGCCAGGCGTATGTCATGAACTTCGAAAAATTTCTCCAGTTTTGGCATGTACGGTGTACATTTCAACACCAGACCAGATGAACCTTTCAAAAACTCATTACATACGCCTGCTTGAATCGAGAGAAGAAGCTAGAGAAAAGCTGTTCCTACGTCAGGCTGGGTGTGGCAACGAACCACTTGCCTAACAAGCCTTCGCCTCTCGTCTGGCCGGCGGCAGTATCGCCTGAAAAGATGTACAAGAGATGTCCGTTGTACTCGCACTGATTTCCATTGGCCGTCGTTACTGCCGTCAGTTTACCTGGGAGCGAGGTAGCACTGGTCGGTGCGCCTGAGCCGGTTGCCAGCAGCGGTGGCCAGGCTTTCGCGCAGGAGCTAGTGCAGGCGGAAGTGGTAGCTGTGTCGGGTGTAAAGTAATACAGTGTCTTGCCCTGGTCATTGGTCAGGATCGTTTTCGACTGGCCCTTGACGGTTGCAGTCGCCGTTTGGACAAGGGCATTAGAACTGCTGGGAGTTGGGGTCGTTGCGGTAGTCGGCGCCGGGGTACTACTACTCCCGTAGCCACCACTGCTGGAACTGGGTGAACTGCTGCAGGCTGCAACAGCCATCGCTAACAAAAGGATTATGGTAACGGGAATCATGCGTCTGAGGTATATCATGTTGTGTTTTCCTCCTCATCATTTACAGTCGGTCTTTGCTAATGTTCTTCTACTGACATATACGGAAAAGTGTTACAATAGGAGCCCGACACGTACGATGCTTACCCTTGGTTTCCTTGCGTGAGCGGTAGGAAGAGGCTGACTGCTTCTTCGATGTTGAGATGTTCCTGGCGGAGTGCTTCTTCCAGGATATACTTCATTCTTGCCAATTGCTGGTTCTCCCTCTTGACGTAAAGTACACTTTATATTGTATGCTCCTTCTAACCTCAGATACAAGAGGTGCTGAGGCAAGGAAAAGTGCTGAAGCGTTTGAAAAGCAAGGTAGGAAAAAGGACTGATGGTAGATAACTTTCTCGCAACAACGGGTCATGGAATAGCGCGTGCTGAATATGTCGCAACAACGCAGTGGTCGATTGAGTTTCTGTTGCTCGATCAGGATGTGCGCTGTTTGGCCGCTGATCCTCTGAATCCAGAAGTTGTTTATGCTGGAACACAGGGCAATGGCGTTCTGCGTTCACGTGATCGTGGCAAGACGTGGCGGCCATGCGGTCTCTCAGGGCAAGTCGTGAAAGCCCTGGCAATGAGCCCTGCTGCGCCAGGGACGGTGTATGCTGGGACGAAACCGGCCTGCCTCTTTGTCTCACGCGATGAGGGCAGCACCTGGACGGAACTGCCTTCGTTTCGCCAGATCCCTTCGCGACGTTTCTGGCTCTCACCAGCAGAGCCGCCATTTATTGGGTACGTCCAGTCCATTGCGCTCTCGCCCACCGATCCCAGGACCATCGTGGTTGGGATTGAATTCGGAGCCGTGGTGCGCAGTCAGGATGGCGGTCAGACATGGACGGACCACCGAAGAGGTGCCTTACGGGATTGCCACTCGCTGACCTTCCATGTCTCCGATGGAGACTGGGTCTACGAAGCTGGCGGAACTGGTGCAGGCGTGGCGGTGAGCCAGACCGCTGGAGACAGATGGACGCAGCCAGGAGAGGATCTCCGCCAGCATTATGGATGGGCCGTTGCCGCCGATCCCGCGCAGCCGACGCTCTGGTATGCCTCGGTGGCTTCCAGCGCGCTCAAAGCGCACCGTGATCAGCGCGCCGAGGCTTCTCTTGTTCGTATGACTGAGGGGCAATCCTGGCAAACTTTGGCTGGTGGATTGCCGCAACCCATGACCAGCATGCCCTATGCGTTGCTAACTGACCCCACCGCGCCTGGTCATGTATACGCAGGGCTGGGCAATGGCGAGGTCTGGCATTCGTCCACCTCTGGCGAGATCTGGCACCAATTGCCATTCACGCTCAAACGCATTGCGCGTACGCTCATTGCACTGTAAGCCTGATGAGCGCCGTAAACGATGACAGCACATCTCCGGTCCTGGGCAACGGTATCTTTTTGAAGGAGGGTTCAGTGATAGCAAAATGGCTTATCAAGCTGAATAACTGGATCAATCGAGAAGTGGTCTGGAGGGTGTATGGCCTCTTCAGGGGCGGTTCGATGGCTCGGCACTTCCTGCTGCTGCGGACGCGAGGTCGGAAGACCGGCAACGCCCTGGCATGGGCTACTTTACGGAGCCTACTTTGTATGCGCACTCGCGCTGGCAGCGGCTGTGGTCATCAATCATGTGAGGGGTTGGCCCTGGCTGAGGGCGATCCCGCAAGGCTATGAGCTCTCGCTGCTGGGGGTACCTCTCTTCCTGGCTGCTGGCGCGGGCGACCTGGTCTGGCATACGCTCTTCGGCTTCGAGGTGAATATTGAGGCATTACTCAGCCCCACTCACCTGCTCCTGGCGTCCAGTGCTATTCTCATTATGGCTGGACCTTTCCGCGCGGCGTGGCAGCGTACAGACGCGGTGAACGCGCACAATTGGCGCGCGCTGTTCCCGGCACTGCTCTCATTGCTGATCGTCTTCTCGGTCTTCACCTTCTTTACGAGGTTCGCTCATCCATTTTCGTGGACATCGCTCGTGACGGATGGACTGACCAATGAGGAAAAATCCAGAGGTGTGGGGGCCATTCTCCTACAAGCGGCGATTCTGATGGGATTTCTGCTGTTCGCGATGCGGCGCTGGCGATTGCCGCTGGGGACGTTCACGCTTGTCTTCACCCTGAACGCTGTGCTGGTAGGTTTGAAGGATGACAAGGTCTTCCTGATCCCGGCTGTCTTGCTGGCAGGCGTAGCCGTCGATCTCCTCTACTGGTACCTGCGTCCCGCAGTCGGGCGTGTGGCGGTCCTGCGCCTCTTCGCCTTCAGCGTGCCAGTAGTCTACTACCTCGGCTACTTCATCACCTTGATGCTCACCAGCGGCATCACCTGGTCGATCCACCTCTGGCTTGGCTCAATAGTTATGGCAGGCATCATCGGCCTGACGCTCAGCTATATTCTGCTGCCCCCAGCCAGCCCGTTGAAGTATGAGGGATGAGAGTGATGCCTCCTGGTCACACAGAGCGGTAGTTTCCATTCCAGGCGAGTACTGATACAAGGAGAAGATATATGCAAAATCGTACTCAATTGATCCAGCGTCGTTTCATCGGTCTGACTCTGCTTGTCAGTTTCATCCTGTTTTGGGGTGGGGCAGCTTTGAGCATCCCCCTGGTTGATACAAAAGGCAGCTCCATCTTTGTCTTGCCGCCTCAGCAAGTGTTGCCTGTCATTGCGGCTCACCCTCAGTTCTGGCAGTGGCAGAGTCTGCTCCAACTGGGCGGTGGTGTGATAGCTGCTCTGGGACTTGTGTTCCTCACACTCGTGCTTTGGGCTGCTCAGGACCGGAAGATATCGTTGCAAGGGTTGATAATCTTCTGCTTCTCCATCGTGCTCTGGGTCATCATCGAGGCATTTCGTCTCGGTACGGGCGTCTGGGCTGCACAGGAAAGTGCCAGGACGGCGCCCGCTTTGTATGATCTGCTGTATCTCTGGATAGAAGGTTCGCTGTTCGCGATCTCTATTGCCCTGGCTTTCTGTGCCCTCGCCGCCTATGGTGGGGCACTGCTCGCAACGGCCGTCCTGCCCCGCTGGGCTGGATGGACCATCCTTGTCTATACGTGCGTATGTCTGGGGCTGATTATGTTCGTTGGTACGACCTTTATCCCGCCGGAACTTGTCTACCTGCCACTGGGTTTTCTCGGAGTACTTCTCCTGCTGCGGTATGCTCAGCCTGCCACTGAGTCTTCAGGTAGAGGCGGAGGACGAAGAGGAACAGGTGAGGACTGGATAAGAGAGCTTGTCGTTGAGCCATATAAGAGGAAGCAGTCGAGGAGTCGATCGAGCTGATCGATGGCAGGGATAAGCACCTTGAGAATGAAGCAATCCTCACCAGTAACGCGGTGACATTCAACGACTTCAGGAATCTGCTGAGCCAGTTCGACAATCTTAGAAAGTTGTCCTGGACTCGGGCGAATGCGAATGTACACAGAAATCGGTAGCCCGAGTGCTGCTGGATTCAACTCCAGGCGATATCCTTGAATCACTCCGGCTTCTTCCAAGCGACGAACTCGTTCCGTTACGGCCGGCGATGACATCCCGACTCGGCGACCCAGTTCAGACATGGTCAACCGGGGATCACGCTGAAGCTCTTCCAGCACCCGTAGGTTAACCGAGTCAATTTCTGCATGAAATGACGTGTAAGTAAATACCCGTTTTTTCCTTAAATCTTGAGACATTGAACCATTATCTCCTTAAACTTGCCATGTATTTCTGCTGCTTTCCATTGTACCATAAAGAAGTAGGAAATCTAAGTTAGGAGATAATATGTTTCAAATGAGAAAAGCGGATGTGACGACCAGGATCCCGCCACAGGTGTACTTTTTCGTGAGTGCCATCTTCCACTACCTCGGTCCAGCATTTGCGGTGTTCCTCTTCTCCAGTGTCTCGGTACTTGGGGTGGCGTGGTTCCGCATCGCGAGTGCCGCCGTCGTATTTGCTGTGTGGCGTCGGCCATGGCACATGTTTGTGAGGATCCCCTGGGCGAAGCGTCGCACGCTTCTCGCACTAGGAGTGGTGCTCGGCCTCATGAATGCCAGCTTTTACCTGGCCATCTCTCGCCTCCCCCTGGGAACCGTTGGAGCCATCGAGTTCCTTGGTCCCATCACGCTTGCTGCGCTCGGTGCGCGGACCCCACGAAACATCGTCGCGTTGTTGCTGGCAGCGGGGGGCGGATGGCTCCTGACAGATGCACGATTCGGTGGGCAGCCACTCGGCTACGTGTTTGCCTTTGCCAACTGTGCCTTCTTCATGCTCTATGTGGTGCTCGGCCATTGGATCGCCCAGGACGGCGGCGCTGCCGGAATAGATCGGCTTGGAGCAGCGATGCTCATCGCGCTTGTCACCATTACCCCTATCGGGCTTACCGGTGCCTTGCCAGCGATGACGCAGCCACTGCTCCTCCTCGCGGGTGTTGGTGTGGGGATTTGCTCGTCGGTCATCCCGTATGTGTGTGATCAGTTAGCCATGGCCCGGTTGCCACGTGCGACATTTGCGCTGTTGCTCTCTTTACTGCCAGCATCCGCTGCTGTGATCGGGGTCGTTGTCCTGCGTCAGATCCCAACATTGGTAGAGATCACCGGCATTCTCCTTGTCGCAGGTGGGGTAGCATTACATCAAGAGGCAGAGACTCGACCGAGCGTGCGCACGAAGATCCAAGTATGAAATGTGTATGGGTCGGCAAGGAGCTATGCCCCCTGCCGACCCATAGGCACCAACTTAAGCGTACAGATCTGTGTAATGGGGCGGTGGACAGAACGGCTCACATAGCCGCTTCACGGTCGTGAAGCGGAAAACGTCCATAGTAGGGGCGATCCCTTGTGGTCGCCCGGTGCATGTGGTCGCCCGGTGCATGTGGTCGCCCGGTGCGTGTGGTCGCCCGGTGCGGGTCAATGAATTTTCGTTGCACTCGTTATTTCATTCGCCTATAGAGTCCCTTGTGCTCGCCCTGTCACCTATGGAATCACGTTCGTTTGCTCATCCAGCGCAAGAACAAAACGAGATAGCAGCTCTGCAATCTCGTCAATGTCTTTCAGGGAGACAATTTCCGAGCCAGTATGCAGGTAGCGACAGGGAATGCTGACAAGTCCCGTGGCCACGCCAGCGCGAGCCACCTGGATCACATCAGTATCCGTGCCTGTGCCCGAGGCCTGCGGGTCGATCTGATAGGCTATTTCTGCCTCTTCAGCAGCCGTTATCAGGATGTGATAGATTCGCGGGTTGATATGCCCGCCAATAGTAATCACCGGTCCACCATTCAACGCTATATCGCCGATCTCGTGTTTAGAAGTTTGCGGGTGATCAGAAGTGAATGTCACATCAACAGCGACTGCGATAAGCGGATCGACGCCAAAAGCGCTGGTACGGGCGCCGCGCAGTCCCACCTCTTCCTGCACTGCGGAGACAAAGAAGACGCCCGCTTTGAGTTTTTCTCGCTGCTCGTAGAGACGACGCATCGCCTCAATGACCGTGAACACTCCGGATTTGTCATCGAGCGCTCGTGAGACAACCACGTCTCCACGAAGTGTCTCAAGCTGAGCTGCGCGAGTAGCGACACTGCCAATGGCGACCAATGCTTGTGCTTCCTCTTTGCTGTTGACACCTATATCGATCCACATCTCCGACAGTTTAGGTGCCTTTCCACGCTCATCGCTCTGCAGTAGATGGACCGGCTTGCGACCAATAATTCCCAGTATCGGGCCATTTGCGGTATGTATATACACTCGTTCGCCAGGCAATGTAGAAGGATCAAATCCACCAATGGGCGCAAAATAGATAAAACCTTTGTCATCGATATAGCGAACAAGAAATCCAAGCTCATCGCAATGGGCAGTGAGCATTACGCGAGGATTGCCATCCGGATTGAGTGCCGCAATTACGTTGCCGTGCACATCAGTGCGTAGTTCATCGCTATAGTGTCGCACTTCTTCACGTATGACCTGCTGGGCGCGTTGCTCGAAGCCCGATGGGCTTGGGCTAGCGATTAATCTCCGTAAAAAGGCAATACGAGACTCTTCCATGAGAAAACTCCTTTGTCAAGGCGAAAGAAAGAGGCCAGGCAACCCCTGGATGCCCGGCCTCGGCTGTGAATGTTTTCAGCTAGCGCACAAATTGCTTGAGTACTTCATCGACACCTGGATGTGAGCGATTGAGCCGTAGATCTTCCGCACCGGTTGGATCTGTGTGAAGAATCAGAATGCTTTGCTGAATACAGGTATTGAGTAGTTCCCGAGCTGACTCGCGAGTAAGTCGACCACGAAAACGATTTTTCGGATTCACCGGGTCTCCAATAAAATTAGAGACGCCAATGATTGTACGCCAGGACCAGTTTCGATCGATATAGTCAAGGAATTGTAAAAATTGTGGATCGAGAACATCCATTGGCGGAGTCCCATTGCCGTAAGCTGGAAGTTGGGCAGTGGTGCTAGTTGTAGAGGCTGTATAGGAAATTGCAGGCATGCTTCCCGTGTTTCCAGAGGACATTTGCCCAAATCCACTCCCTGTATTGGGAGGGAAGCCCATTCCACCAGTGTTCCCACCAGGGACTAACGGCACGAACTGATTCGCACTGCTAATTAAATCTCGGCTGACGGTTCCTGGTATTCCTACAACAATAACAGTTTTGTTTAGACGTAACTTTAAGCGAGCACTGATACGAGTGAAATCTTTATCACCGGTCATCAGTACGAATGTAGATATGGTTGGACGGTCAAATACAGTTTCGATAATATCCATCAACATATTTAAATCGACGGTGCTTTGGACAACGGTGCTTTGTACGATGGTGTTCGATCCACCTGAGCTGATGGAGGGCATATGACCAGTGTTGCCGACTTGTTGAGCATTGGAATATCCGAGGGGACCAGTGTTACTCTGTCCTAAAGGTCCGGATGGATTCTTCTGACCATAAGGATTCTGATAGGGTAAGGTTTGCCGGGAGGCTTCACCTCGTTGATAATCAGCCGCGTCGTAACCCTCATCGGGTAACGGTTGCTCGTCCGCTGGCAAGATGCCTTCATCCGCATCGTTCTGTATGGGTGAATCTTGATATGGGGACCAGCCATCAACAACATTTTGGGAGCTAAGTATGGGAAGTGGACCAGAATCCCCTGTCAAGCCAGCAGCCCATGGACGCGCTGCATACGAACCTGATGGGAAGCTACCACTTCCCTGTTCGGTGGGCATAGCTGGCGAACCAGGTGAACCTGTCGGAGTATTGCCTGTATAATGAACCGTCCCCATCCGGATACGGTCGCGTTGTTTCGCAGGACAATCGACGCGATCAATCATCGCTGCCGTCAGGCTTCCCTTAAATGGCTCCGGCTGTCTAGACCAGTCCGCATAGGCGCGGGCTACCATAACAGTGCCATAGCGACGGGCAACCGCAATAAGTTCCTGTGGATCTGGTTCCCGCCGTTGGATATTCAACATACTGTAACGAATGTTCTCAAAATCGATGAATAAAGCAATATCTTCGGGCATTATCTTCTCCTCTCATAGGGAGAAACCGCGCAGGCCAAGAATTATGATAATTGTTCAGGTGCTCAGATATTACTGGCAAAAAGGCTAACCTGTTTTTAGAACAGTATATCCTACAACTGTGAGCAAGCATATCATACTTTATTGGTAAAGTCGAGTGGTCCGCGCTTTACGCTTTACTTTGCGTTGCTACTTATGATATAGTTTCTTAAGAAAGGGCTTGCAAAAGAGTATATTACAATGGCGTTAGTAAAAACAAATCACATCTATGACACTGTTTGTCCCATTGCTCGTACTGCTGAAATAATCAGTGGCAAGTGGACATTGCTTATTATCCGTGATTTGGCCTCTGGTGTCAAACGATTTAATCAACTTGAACGCTCTCTGCATGGTATTAGCCCTAAGACGCTTTCTGAGAGATTGCGCTCTCTAGAAGAAGAGGGCGTCATCGTTCGACAAACATTTGCTGAGGTGCCTCCTCGTGTGGAATATTCTCTAACTACGAAGGGACGGGACCTTTGCAACGTGATTGAGAGTATGCGTAGCTATGGAAAACGCTGGCTATGCAATGAATAACAAACATGAAATGCTTGGGTAACCGTTGATACTTCGTCCTATCGCATAAAAACCGGGGAGAAACCCCGGTTCTTTTACTAATTTGCCCAAGTAGTACCTTCTAGATTAACGGGAAGCTCCAACCAACTCATGATTCGCTAAGAATCGATGGAGCACACCTTCCGTTTCTGCAATATGTCTCTCTTCTGCTACACCCTCTGACCGAGACACCAGGTCATATAGAGCGGCAATATCATAACGCATTTGAACCTGGAGTTGGCCTTCACTATCGAAACCTTCAATGAAGAGGCCGTCCTCTTCCTCATGAATTGCGATGCTCTTCACACCGATTTGATCTAGCACCTGGCCTACTGCGTGCAAGATGTTCGCGTAACTGAACGTGGCCGGCATTGAACCCTCCTAAAATACTTGGAGAAAGTTATCTTTCATCATAGATAGACTACTTCGTCTAACTGCAAAACGTATCATCACATCAGGGGTTTTGGATGGTTTGCAGTCACATTCTACACCACTAAAGTGTAGCATATCATTCAGCAAACGTCAAGGTCGATTGCTCACCGCGACAGAACCGCTAGTTGCCAATATCGCTGCTGATCCCACGCGCAGCGAATGTCACGAATGTGGCCAGTTCGCCCTCTGCCCATACTTGTAACTTTGGCTAATTTTATCAGAGGGTAAAAAATTGGTCGGAATAGTGTTGACAAAGCGTCGAAAGTGTGGGATATTACATCGGCACCGTACAAACAGGTGCTAGCAAGACAAAAAGCACATTTACAACTGAAGAAGTATAATTACTTCAATTTTGCCGAGAGCAAGAGAGAAGCAGAGGAGAGAGAGCGTACACCGTGAGGTGTACGACTCCAACCAAGCAAACACAGACACAAATGCCACGAGCGAGCCAGGATCGCGAGATCCCCGCTGGTTCGAGGGCAGCCAACTCGAAGAAGCAGAAGAGGAGTGTGGGAGGAAGAAGAAGCAAGGAAGCAAGCAAGAAGCGAACAAGCTACAGAGAGTACGAGGAGGATGCCTAGGCGCTCAAGACCGATGAAGGACGCGGAGACCGGCGAAACGTTCAGGGGGAGCTGCATGCAAGCGAAGAGCCCTGAGATTCCGAATGGGGCAACCCCTCCAGAGTGATGTCTGGAGACCTGTGGGGGAACACATAGCCCACAGGGGGGCAGCGGGTGAACTGAAACATCTCAGTAGCCCGACGAAAAGAAATCAAACGAGATCCCCGCAGTAGTGGCGAGCGAACCGGGGAGAGCCCAAACCAGCCTATGCCGCAAGGCAGCGACTGGGGTTGTAGGACCAGGGAAGCCAGGCCAGGCGCGAAGACGAAGGTGTTGGAAGGCACCGTCAGAGAGGGTGAGAACCCCGTAGTGAGAAGCGCAGGCCTGGGGACTGGGATCCTGAGTACCACGGGGCACGAGAAACCTTGTGGGAAGCCGGGGGGACCACCCTCCAAGGCTACACATCTTGAGCGACCGATAGTGCAGCAGTACCGTGAGGGAAAGGTGAAAAGCACCCCGAGAGGGGGATGAAAGAGACCCTGAAACCTCGTACTCACCAGCAGTCAGAGGCCACTGTCCCAGGAGGGACCCAGGGCTGATGGCGTGCCTTTTGTAGAATGATCCGGCGAGTGCATCGACGTTGCGGGTTAAGGAGCGCTAAAGCTCTGGAGCCAAAGGGAAACCGAGTCTGAAGAGGGCGAGACGTAAGCGTAGCGGCGATGCGACCCGAAACCACGTGAGCTATCCATGTGCAGAGTGAAGCGGATGTGAAAGTCCGTCGAGGCTCGAACTCACCAGTGTTGCAAAACTGGGGGATGACGTGTGGATAGAGGAGAAATTCCAACCGAACGTGGAGATAGCTGGTTCTCCCCGAAATGCATTGAGGTGCAGCCACGAGACCACTCCGATGGAGGTAGAGCGCTGGATGGGCTAGGGGCCAAGTGCTGGTTACCAACCCCAATCAAACTGCGAATGCCATCAGGAGAGCGCTTGTGAGTGAGACGGCGGGGGCTAAGCTTCGTCGTCGAAAGGGAAACAGCCCAGACCACCAGCTAAGGTCTCCAAATCGATGCTCAGTGTCAAAGGTAGTCAGGACGCCCAGACAGCCAGGATGTTGGCTTAGAAGCAGCCATCATTGAAAGAGTGCGTAATAGCTCACTGGTCGAGTGCCCTGGCGCCGACAACGTAGCGAGGCTCAAGCATCGTACCGAAGCTGTGGATCGCTTGCTGGGAACAGCAAGCGATGGTAGGGGAGCGTTCTCTGGGCGGAGAAGCCAGACCGCAAGGACTGGTGGAGCGCAGAGAAGAGAGAATGCCGGAATGAGTAGCGTAATCAGTGTGAGAACCACTGACACCGCAAGCCTGAGGGTTCCTGGGCAACGTCAGACGACCCAGGGTCAGTCGGGGCCTAAGCCGAGGACGTTGTAGTCGTAGGCGATGGAAAGCAGGTAGGACAGTCCTGCACCAGAGGAGATCGTGTGAGTGAGGCGGGGACGCGGTAAGGAAGGTGAACCCATCGAATGGACAGGATGGGCTGCCAGCCGGGAGTGTGAGTCGTAGGAAAAGCCGCGACTCGGGAAGCATGACCACTGGCACGAGTTCGAGCAATCGGGCGGAAGTCACCGCAGCCTAGGCCGCCCAGAAAAGCCGCTAGCGAGATCTTGCTCTGCCCGTACCGCAAACCGACACCGGTAGGCAGGGGGAACCCCCCCCAGGTGAACGAGCGAACCTCTGTTAAGGAACTCGGCAACATAACCCCGTACCTTCGGAAGAAGGGGTACCCTAGTAGCTTCCTCTCGTCGCGAGAGGGGGTGAGGGGGTCGCAGCAAATCGGCTCAAGCGACTGTTTACCAAAAACACAGGTCTCTGCGAACACGAAAGTGGAAGTATAGGGGCTGACTCCTGCCCAGTGCCGGAAGGTTAAGAGGAGTGGTGAGTGTAGCCACGAATTGAAGCCCCGGTGAACGGCGGCCGTAACTATAACGGTCCTAAGGTAGCGAAATTCCTTGTCGGGTAAGTTCCGACCCGCACGAAAGGAGTAACGACTTGAGCGCTGTCTCAACAGGGGGCTCGGCGAAATTGCAGTACCCGTGAAGATACGGGTTACCCACGACAGGACAAAAAGACCCCGTGGAGCTTTACTACAACTTGGCCTTGAGACGAGGCGGTGTATACGTAGGATAGGTGGGAGTCGAGGAAGCGATGCTTGTGGGCATCGTGGAGACAACAGTGAAATACCACTTTTACACGGTTTTGTGTCTCACGCCTCACCCGCAGCGGGGAAGCGGACAGGGCCAGGCGGGTAGTTTGACTGGGGCGGTCGCCTCCTAAAGAGTAACGGAGGCGCCCAAAGGTTCCCTCAGGGTGGATGGACATCACCCTGATAGAGTGTAAAGGCAGAAGGGAGCTTGACTGCGAGGCGAACAGGCCGAGCAGGGACGAAAGTCGGGCTTAGTGATCCCACATTTCCGCGTGGAAGGAGTGTGGCTCAACGGATAAAAGCTACCCCGGGGATAACAGGCTTATCTTGCCCAAGAGTTCACATCGACGGCAAGGTTTGGCACCTCGATGTCGGCTCGTCGCATCCTGGGGCTGGAGTAGGTCCCAAGGGTTGGGCCGTTCGCCCATTAAAGCGGCACGCGAGCTGGGTTCAGAACGTCGCGAGACAGTTCGGTCTCTATCCGTCGTGGGCGCAGGAAGAGTGAGGGGAGTCATCTCCAGTACGAGAGGACCGAGATGGCCCGACCGCTGGTGCGCCAGTTGGCCTGCCTGGGCCAGAGCTGGATAGCTACGTCGGGAAGGGATAAGCGCTGACAGCATCTAAGCGCGAAGCCGCCCCCAAGATGAGTCTTCCCACTCGCGTTGAGCGAGTGAAGATCCCAGGGAGACGACCTGGTAGATAGACCACGCGTGGACGCCTGGTAACAGGTGAAGCGAAGTGGCCCTAATGATCGAACGGCTTGTTGCTTCTGATCTTTCTTTCTGTGGTTCCTTCCATCCACACGAGACGAAAGCGACCGAGAGAAGGGGTGGGAGTGCAGCAAGGGAGGAGGGCTCTCCTTCCTCGGCTTCTCGCTCTTGGTCTCGGCAAAATTGAGGTAATCCTTTCAGTATTGTTTATTAGGACGCAAGCAATTGCGTCCTTTGTGTTTTTGGGTGTGCACAGCTTATTTCGCTATTGACTCTATCCTCTATCATTGGGGTAAATGGGCAAAGATGTCCGCCCGGCTTTTTCGCTGAAATAGACATTTGGGAAAGCTATAACTCATGCTTATCGATTTTCATACGCATATCTTTCCGCCGGATATACAACAACATCGAGAACGCTATTGCGCGCGTGATCCATGGTTCGACAGTCTGTATAGCAATCCACGTTCGCGGATTGCTACCGCGGAAGATTTGATCGCGGAAATGGATGAGACGGGCGTCGATGTCTCGGTGACTTTTTCGTTTGGCTGGACTGACACAGGGCTGATCGAAGAAACGAATGATTATGTCATTAACGCCATGCGCCGCTATCCTAAGCGTATCTATGGCATGGCGGTTTTGCAACCAACGGCTGGTACTTACGCTATACGCGAACTGGATCGCTGCGCACGGGCCGGGATGATTGGCCTGGGTGAGTTGATGCCCCATGGTCAAGGCTATAAACTGAGCGA
>WNGN01004635.1_pt1 | contig 14665 bp, 14 predicted proteins | sample 5400561 | NCBI WGS metagenome assembly WNGN01 (sample SAMN13153379, study PRJNA577476) | soil metagenome | isolation source: 115 cm soil or saprolite under Garry oak tree replicate 2 | place: USA:California | collected 2016-06-15
TTCCGCCCATGATCAGCGGAGAACGGACGATGCACCACAGCGTCAGTAAGCTCCGTTGCTCCTCCTTAGTCAGCCGCGTTTCACGCGATTCGCCCCAGCCCGCCGACGGCCGCAAGCTGCCGAGTGGGAGCATATCCGCATCGGGCCAGTGGCCGGGTGCGGAGTGAACCGCCCAGTCAGCGGTTCGCGCAAATTGATTTCCGGGACCCTGCGGAAAGTTCTCCGTCGTCTTCCAAACGTCCCACACGTCATCGGAAATACGCCACAGCTGCGCGTATTTCGCCATCTCGCGCGCTTTATCGAGAGGCGCCGGTCCCGGTGAGAGACTCAGTACAATCGGGCGACCGGTGTTGTCGAGCGACTCGCGAATCATGCGAATATCCTCTCCCTTGTACGGGTGGCTAGAAATACAATCCACTTTCAGGAAGTCCACTCCCCATTGCGCATAAAGCCTGGCGATGGAGTCGTAGTATGCCTGGCCGGCGGGCTTGGCAGGATCGACTCCATAGTTGAATGGGTTCCACGGGCATGTGTCTTTCGTGTCGGCTGCATCGGCTGCGTGAAAGGACGATCCTTCGACCGGCAGATTCGCATCGACGGCCTGTTTAGGAATACCGCGAAGAATGTGGATTCCGAATTTCAATCCCAGCGAATGCACATAGTCGGCAAGCGGTTTGAATCCCGCGCCGGAGTTCGCGGAAGGAATCGAATTTGTCGCCGGCGTAAACCGGCCGAATTCATCGAGACTGTATTTCGAATTTTTGGCGTTGGTTTCGCCAGTGTGATTGGTAATGTACCAACCCATATCCATAACAATGTATTCCCAGCCGTGCGATTTCAAGTTCTGCGCCATCCATTGCGCATTCGCACGGATATCCGCCTCGCTCACGCTTTCGCCGTAAGCGTCCCAACTGTTCCAGCCCATTGGCGGTGTTCGAGCCAGGACCGTGGTTCTTTCCTTTTGCGCGAGTGCCGTTGCAATCGTGGTTAGACGACTCGAAACTCCCACAGCCAAAAACCCCGCCAGCATCTTCCATTTTGTTTTCATGAGGTGTGTTCAGTCGAAAATCGGCAGAGGCGTTTGCGTTGCTCCCGTGGACCAACAACCCGCCTCCCGAACCGGAGCGAAGGAGTGCCGATGCAGCGGAGTTGGTCCCAGGCGCTTCAGCGCGTCCAGATGTTCCGGCGTGCCATAGCCTTTGTGCTGCGCCAACCCGTACCCGGAATAAATCGCATCCCACTCGTTCATGCGAGTATCACGGTGAGTTTTCGCCAGGATGGAAGCGGCGGCGATGGAAACGCTGCGCGCGTCGCCCTTGATCAGCGATTTCTGCTCGATCAAAACATCCAGTTGCATGGCATCAATCAGCAGATAGTCCGGCACAATGGAGAGCTGTTCTAAGGCAGCGGTCATTGCCTGACGGCTGGCCTGATAGATGTTCCACGCGTCGATGCGCGAAGCGTCCACTTCCGCGACCGCCCAGGCCAGCGCGTGCTGACGAATGCGAACGGCTAAGTCGTCGCGCCGCTCGGGCAAAAGTTTTTTGGAGTCGTCCAACCCTACGATGCGCCGTTTGGGATTGAGGATCACCGCCGCGGCCACCACCGGACCGAAGAGCGCTCCCCTCCCGGCTTCGTCAATGCCGGCAATGCGCGTCCAGCCGAGTTGCCGCGCGGCTCGTTCGAAACGGGATGAGCACAGGCGCGTCATGCGTTGTTCGCGCAAATTCTAGCATGGCACGCGAAGGCCTATTCCACTGTTTGCGAAACTAAAATTGTGGCTGTTGAAATGATGGAGTTGCGTGAGACCCGGCGGAAAAAAGCCTCTCCCGTTGGAGGGAGAGGCTTGGTTGGAATCGTTGTGCGTCACGGCGCGAACGCCGCGATTCGAATTACGCTTGTGTGCTGGAGCCGGCGGCCGCGATAGCCGTGTCGACTTCCTCGCGGGCCTTTCCGGCGCGCTTGATGCGGGCTGCCTTGCCTCTGAGGTCGCGCAGGTAGTACAGCCGCGCACGGCGTACGTGGCCCTTGCCGGTCACCTCAATCGAGGAGATTGTCGGCGAGTGCAGCGGAAAAATACGTTCCACGCCAGTGCCAAAGCTCACACGGCGGACCGTGAACGTCGCGCTGGAGGCCCGACCCTTCTTCGAAATCACCACACCCTCGAATACCTGGATGCGTTCCTTGACCTTCTCGCCTTCGCCTTCTTGCAGGCGCACATTCACCTTCACGGTGTCGCCCGGACGAAACTCAGGCAAATCTTTACGCAATTGCGCTTCATGCAGCTTACGAATTACCGGATTCATGTTCCTTATTCCCTGCAGACCCACTCAGGCGGGGCCAGCTCTTCTTAGACAAACAATAATTATAGGCAAAAACCGCTCGTATTTCTAGCCAAATCGGGATGCAGACGGACGAAGGTACTAACGGATGACAGAGAGCTTCGGCGGAGTCTTGGTGTTGCACAGCCCTAGGCCGACGCCGAAACTGACGAGCTGCGCTTGATAATCGTCCGCGCGAAGTGCTCCATTTCTTCGAGTTGCGGGCTGAACTGGAGCAGCACCAGGTCGACGCCGACCTTTTCAAATTCGGCGAGGCGCTCGGCTACCTGCTCTGGGGTGCCCACCAGGCCAGAGCGCAATCCGCGATTCGAAACGGAGTAATCTTCCAGCGAAACACGCTGCTCCAGCTGAGTTCCTGCCAGCCACTCTTGATAGTTCGCGTAGCCAGCCGCGGACTGCTGCACATCCGTGATGCGCCGCACCTCGTCCTCGGCTTCGCGTTGCGTCTGTCGAACCACGGCGTACCCTGCCACGCCGAATTTCAGCGGAGGCAAATTGTGCCGTGCGCGGCGTTCGCGAAGATCCTTGATCTTTTCGCCCACACGTTCTGGCGGATCACCATGCATCAGGTAGGCGTCGCACTTTTCAGCGATCAATTCTTTCGCTGCCGGTGATTCTCCACCCGCATATAGTGTTGGTCGCGGCTTCGAAACCGGTTTCGGCTCGAGGACATTGTCCTCAACACGATAATATTTGCCGGAATAAGAAAAGTGCTCCTGCTTCCACGTGCCGTCCAAAACATCCAGCCACTCTCTTGTGCGCGCGTAGCGATCATCATGCTGCTCGAAAGTCACGCCGTACTTGCGCGCTTCCTCTGCCCACCACGACGAAACAACATTCAAAGTAAGCCGCCCGTTGCTGATGTGATCGATATTGGCCGCCTGCTTCGCCAGCAGCGCCGGCAAATGAAACGTTGGCCGAACTGCGACCATCAATTCGATTCGTTCCGTAACGGCGGCAAGTGCCGCCGCTGTCGACCACGCGTCCAGAGACGGTGCTTCCATCCCTTTGATGTCGTTCAGATTCAACTCGGCAATTAATGTCAGGTCGAAGCCGATCGCCTCACTGCGCTGCGCCAGCTTCTTCACGTAAGTCCACGTCGCTTGCATGTTTTCGTTCTCGACGTTGCGCAGCCAGCCGCCAAAAACCGGAAGCCAGTATCCGTATCTCATCGTTGAGCTCCGCCGGCAGCAGCCTTTTCTCCGCGAGTCGCTTCGTGGCGAATTGCTTCGTCAATCAAAAATTCCGCCAGCCGCGTGTAAGGATCAAAGCCAATCACGCGGACTGGATCGGCAACAAAATTAGAAAGCGCATTCACGTCATAGTAGAGTTGCCGCCCGGTGCGGTCGTCTGTTACATATTCGATTCCGCCGACTTCCACTCCCGCCAGCTCCATGATGCGTTCGGCATCTTCGATCAATTGGGCAGGCGGAGTATAGGCTTCCACCTTCATGCCGCTTTTTGGAGCGTCTACTGGGCACGCGATGCGCATTAACTCCTCGCCTTTGGTGTTCTGGCAAATATCGGCAGGACATAGATTGAAACTCTCGCCAGTGGTGTGGATCCGGATGGCGTAAAGATACTTCCCGCCAAGCACTTCGATTCGCGTAATCACGCCGTTGCGTGCAGTAAAAGCTTCCTGCACCAGCGCGGTCGAATCGATTCCGAAATACAGGCGCTTTTCCTCCACAGCCCGGCGCAGGTCCCCCGGCGAAGAAAATTTCTCGATGCCCGCTCCGCTTCCTCCGATGTTTGGCTTGATTACCACTGGAAATCCGATCGCTTCCGCCGCTCCCAGAGCCTGCGATGGATGGTTGATGACCCGCGCCTTGGGGTAAGGCAGTCCAAGCTTTTCCAGATTCGTAAGCTGCTGCGCCTTTGAAATTTCGTGCGCGAAGCCGCGATAGCCGTTCACGACGCGCACGCCTTTTGCTTCCAGGTGTGCGAGGTAATCGAGCGTATAGAAAATGCAGTGTCCCAGCCCGCGTTGCCACGCCGAAGGGCTCATCCGGTTGAACAGCAACGAAAATTCTTCTTCGGCGGAGGTCGCGTCATACTGGTGATTGCCTGCTTCGATCTTCTTCCAAGGCACACCGCTCTCATCCAATCGCTGAAACAGTGGCCGGAACCAGTCCGGATGCTCGTAGTAAATGGCAATCGGACGCTGCAGTTCGTCCCGCGTTTCCTTTTTCCCGCTGCTCATGACCCCTCGCTTGGTTGCCAAATCGCTCGGAAACTCTCACTCGCAATTAAAGCCGCCCGTTTACAGGTTCGCATGCATTAGAGGCTGGAAAGGTCGGGCCGGTTACGGCGCGTCTTTTCGAGCGCACAAGCACGCCGCCACTTGGCGACTTCGGCGTGGTTGCCGCCGATCAGAACTTCGGGGACTTTCCAGCCGCGAAAATCCGCAGGACGTGTGTAGTGAGGATAATCGAGCAGCCCGCGACTAGCCGAAAGCGCTTTGTGCAGCGCGCCGGCCTCGGATTGCTCCGCGCGCTCAAGCAGACTGAATGATTCGTTTTGAGAGGACGCTTCGTTGCCGAGGGCTCCGGGCAGTAGCCGCGTTACCGCGTCGATGATCAACGCCGCGGGCAATTCGCCCCCGGACAAAACGAAATCCCCAATCGAGACTTCCTCCGTTGCCAGATGTTCCGCAACACGTTCGTCCACGCCTTCGTACCTTCCACAGATAAACACGATGCGCTCCATTTGCGCGTAACGCCTCGCCGTTTCCTGCGTGAAGCGTTTGCCCGCCGCCGACAGCAGCACGATCGCGGTTTTCGAATCGAGTGCGCGTTTCGCCTCGGCATCGCCCATCGAATCCCCAAGCAAGAATTCCACCGCCTCAAACAGCGGCTCTGGCTTCAGCACCATTCCTTCACCGCCGCCAAACGGCCGATCATCCACGGTGCGATGTTTGTCTTTCGTGAATACGCGCAAATCCTGCACCTGGATTTCGATCAATCCGCATTCGCGAGCCTTCCGAACGATGCCGTGCTCGAGCGGCCCCGAAAAAAACTCCGGAAAGCCAGTTAACGCGTAACAGCGTTGCGATTGCCGCGCTATGGATTCAATTCCCGCAAGCCCTCAGGCAGCTGCACTTCGATTCTGCGGGCAACGACGTCTAGCCGTTTGCAAATATCTTCGGCGAGAGGCACGAGTAATTCACCGCGCGAAGTATCCACCGCGAGCAGCGGAGTTCCGGGCTGGCCTTCACCTGGGAAATAAACGTCGCGTACCTTCCCAAGCAGCGCGGGAGCCTGCGCAAGCGAACACGGCGAAGAACTGACGGGCGATGCAGTTGCGGCAAGCTCAAAAACCGAGCATCCAATGAGATCGGTCACAAAAAAACTACCAGCGGGCACTTCCGCGCGGCGCTCCAGAGGAATCTGCACTTCTAGGCCGCGCAGTTTTTCCGCATCGTCAATGGAGTTCACCCCTTCGAAATGAAACACGCCTTTTCCGGGATGATTGCGGTCCACCCAAAATGCGCGCAGTACAACACCGCGGCGCGCTCCGGACTGCTCACGAAGAGACATTTCTTTTATTTCGGGGAGACGTTCAGGAAAATCAGTCAACAACTCGGCGGCAACTTCGCCTTTATTCCCGCGCGCACGAAGAATTCGCGCCACGGTTACGAACTTCGGTTCTGATGGAAAACTCATTCGGCGGAAGCTTTATTCTTCCACGATTTCGAGCGTGAAGCGCTTGTGAACCTTCATACCCGAAGCACCGAGCAGCGTTCGCATGGCCTTTGCCGTGCGCCCCTGCCGTCCGATGACCTTGCCTAAATCCTCGGGATGCACCCGCAGCTCCACAATCGTTGCCTGCGGCCCGTCGACGGTCTCTACTTTTACGTCGTCCGGGTGATCCACGAGTGCCCTGGCGATGACTTCCACCAGTTCCTTCATTCCGGCGCCTCCTGTTCTCCACTTTCGGGGACCAAACGGATTAGTTCCTTAGATGCAGAACCCCCCGTTGCCGCAGGGGGGTTCTGAAAAAACTTGCCCAAAGATGCGATGCAGGAGGTACGCTGAAATTACGCGATTTTCTGCAGGCGGATAAAGCTGCGCACGGTGTCGCTTGGCTGAGCGCCCGTTCCGAGCCAGTACTTTACGCGCTCGGCGTCCAACTTGATCTCCGCGGGCTTCTTGAGCGGATCATACGTACCGACCAATTCCACCACACGCCCGTTGCGGGGCTTACTGCTCTCAATGACTACTACACGATAAAACGGTTTCTTTTTCTTTCCAATCCTGGCTAGTCGAATCGTTAGCACAAAAACACTCCTCCTGAACCTTTCATTGTATCCTGCGAACGGCTTTTAGAGCAATGCCCGATTGCTGCTGGGATTGCTGTTGTCTCCGATTTCTTGCTGGACTCTGCTCTTACGGAATACCTGTAGGAATCACCGTCGCGCTCGACCACGCCCTGCCCGCCCCAGCCTGCGCGCTCGCGGCCACTTTCCCTAGCAGGCTTCCAGGTGCGTTCTATTGAAAAGCAAACGAGTCTATACTCTTCTCTCGATCCCTATGTTGCACCAGAAAACCAGAACACCATGAGATGGCTTGTCCGAAATTTTGGCGAGCGTCTGCGCTTCACAGTCGGAAATCCACGGTACGCGCTCGCGTCGCTATATCGCGAACTCGTGCTGGCTGACGAGCGCTTCCTCTCGGCGATCACGGGCGTCTCGGCTAGGCGGATTCGCGGCTTCCTCGAGGAGCCGCTTCAAACCCCAGACTTTGCCAATCGAATCCAAGATGCAGAGAAAACATTCCGAGCGCTGAAAGTCCAGAGTGCCGGCGCCGATCTGTACGCAAAAAAGGTGCTCCTGCAGTACATCGCTATTCGTGCCTTCCAGCCAGAGATTGTCGTGGAAACGGGCGTTGCTAATGGCGTTTCGTCGGCGCACATTCTGCTTGCGCTTCAGAAGAACCAGCGCGGCACTCTACATTCGAGTGGGCTCGACGATCCTCAGTTCCTTCCAGCCGGCAAACCGCTCGGTTGGATTGTACCGGAGTGGCTCAAATCACCATGGAATCTCCTGCTCGGCGATTCGCGTGTTTTGTTGCCATCGCTTCTAACCAGGCTCGGCTCAATTGATATCTTCATTCATGATAGCCTGCACACTTACGATCATATGTTGTGGGAATATCGCACCGCTTTTCCCTATCTGCGCCCCGGCGGGTTGCTTTTTTCAGATGATGCCGCGTGGAACTCCGCGTTCCCTGAATTTTGCAACGAAGTAGCCACCAAACATTGGCGGATTGTCCGTGGCGTGGGCTTCTTACAGAAAAATCCGCGTCCGTAGGTGGATGGATGTCAGTCAGTTCAGCCGGTTTAGCCCGTTGAACGCCGCCGCCTTGTAGCACTCCGCAAGCGTCGGGTAGTTGAAAACCGTGTTCACGAAGTACGTCACTTTGCCCTTCAACGTAAAAACCGCCTGTCCGATATGCAGCAGCTCGGCCGCTTCTTCGCCGTAAATGTGAACACCGAGCAGCTCCAGCGTTTCGCGGTGAAATAGCAATTTCAGCCGCCCTTCCGTTTGTCCCGAAATCTGCCCACGCGCGATTTCGCGATAGTACGCCATCCCCACCTCATACGGCACGTCTTCCTGCGTCAGTTGCTCTTCCGTTTTTCCTATGAAAGAAATTTGCGGAATCGTGTAAATGCCATAGGGATACGCGGCAGGATCGCTCTGAATCTTCAAGTTAAACGCCCGCGCCGCCGCGATTCGTCCTTGCTCCATCGAAACCGAAGCCAGGCTTGGAAATCCAATCACGTCGCCCACCGCGAAAATGTGTGGCTGCGCGGTGCGATAATCGGCGTCCACGTGAATGCGGCCACGCTCATCGGCCACCACTCCCGCCGCGGAAAGATTCAGCCCGTCCACATTGCCCTGACGGCCCACGGCGTAAAGCAACGCATCACCCATCACGCGCTTGTTGCTTACCAGCATTGCCGCCACGCGCCCGTCCGGCAGTTCCTCCACGCTGTCCACTTCTTCGTTCAGCCGCATCGTCACGCGCCGGTCGCGCATGTTGTACGTCAACGCCTCAACCATTTCGGTATCCGCAAACTCCAGCAGCCGCGGTCGCTTCTCCACAATCGTCACACGCACGCCCAGCGTCGCGAACATGCACGCGTATTCCACGCCGATCACACCGCCGCCCACCACAATCAGCGTCTTCGGCAGCTGCGTCATATCGAGAATCTGATCGCTGTCGATGATGGTTCTGCCGTTCACAGGAACTTTCGCATTGACGGCCGGTTTCGTTCCCGTGGCAATCAATATATTTGCACCTTCCAGTTGATTGCGGCCGGTTCCGTTATCCACCTGCAAGTGATGCGTGTCCAGAAAACTTCCCATGCCGTGCAGCAGGTCCACTCCATTGCGCTGCAGCTGATCCTGAATCACCGCAACTTCATTTTCGATGACACGGTGCACCCGATAATTCAGATCGGACATCGTCACGACATCCTTCACGTGATAGTTGGCGCCGTAGAAATTTTGGTAGTAGAAACCAGAGAGGTGCAGCACCGCTTCGCGCATCGTCTTGCTGGGAATTGTGCCGGTGTTGATGCACACGCCGCCGACTGCCGCTCGCTTTTCGATGATCGCAACTCGTTTGCCGAACTTTGCTGCTTGGATCGCGGCTCTTTGCCCGCCCGGCCCGGAGCCGATGACAATCAGGTCATACGCTTGCATTTAGGGAATCCTGCGAGGCGGATTCGGTCGTGGGGTCATCAGGGGCGGCGCTGGCTGCAGACGAAGTATAGACCGCTCCGTTGATATTGCGTTTTGTCTTGCGCGCACCGGTGTCGAATGCGGAAGCTGGCCGATGCGCGGCGCGCATCAACTGCTCCTGTGCGGACATCCCGTGGCCATTACGAGACGCTCGCGGACGCGAATACTTTCCGTCAGCCCCGAGCAGCCGTGCGCTACGCGTGTCCGCCAGATAAACCGGAAGGATTTCGTTCGTGACACGGCGGCGCAGCTCCGGATCTTTCAGTGGGAACAACACTTCAACACGCTCGTAAAGATTCCGCTGCATCCAGTCGGCGCTACCCAGATAGATTTCCGGATCGCCGGCGTTTTCAAAGTAAAAAATCCGGCTGTGCTCTAGGAAGCGCCCTACGATGCTGCGCACTCGAATGCGGCTGCTGACACCGCGCAATCCGGGAACCAACGCGCTCTGGCCGCGCACAATCAGATCAATTTCCACTCCGGCCTGCGATGCACGATAAAGCGCCTGAATCAGGGGAGGATCGACGAGTGCGTTTACTTTCGCGATGATTCGCGCCGGGCGGCCGCGTTTTGCGTTGCGAGCTTCGCGATCGATCAACGCAATACAGTTCTTTGCAAGGTCACGCGGCGCAACGAATAGCGGCTTGTAGTTCGGCTGCTCGGCATACGCCGTCAAAAAATTAAAAACGTCGTTCACCGAGGCCGTGATCGCTTCATCGCAAGTCAGCAAACTGAAATCAGTGTAGTAGCGCGCAGTCGACGGATTGTAGTTTCCAGTACCAAGATGCGCGTACCTCCGGATCTTTCCATCAGGATCTTGCCGCACCACAAGAGCGAGCTTTGCGTGCGTTTTAAGTCCCGCCAGCCCATGAAAGACTTGCACGCCCGCGTCTTCGAGACTTCGCGCCCAGCGAATGTTCGAAGCTTCGTCGAAGCTGGCTTTCAGTTCCACGACTACCGTAACTTCTTTTTTCGAAGCGGCCTCCAGCAGCGCGCGCGCAATCGGCGAATCCGTATTCGTGCGGTACAGCGTCTGCTTCATCGAGAGAACGTGCGGGTCGTGCGCCGCGGTTTCAAGAAAATTCACCACGGCATCGTACGACTCGTAAGGATGGTGAAGCAGAACATCCTGATGGCGCAGAGCCGCAAAAAGCGAATCGGCGTCGTGGCCAATGTGCACTTGCTTCGCTGCGAACGGTGGATATTTCAGCGCGGGCCGCGGCGTCTCTTCATACAAATGAAACAGCCGCTGCAAATTCACCATCCCCGGAACACGGAAAACCAGCGATTCGTCGAGTTCAAATGTCGTCACTAGGCGTTCCACAATGTCCGCGTGCGCACCCGTTTCAATTTCCAGCCGTACCGCCCAGCCCTTCCGTCGCAGCGCCACTTGTGAGTCGATGGCGTCCATCAGATTGCGCGCTTCTTCTTCTTCCAGATAAAGATTGCTGTTGCGCGTGATGCGAAACGGCGCCGATGCCAGAATTTCGTAACCGCGATAAAGTTTCGGTGCGTACGCCGAGATTATCTCCTGAAGCGGAACGTAATGAATCGCATTGCCGGGCGCGGGAACGCACAGCAGACGAGGCAGCGCGCGAGGAACCGTGACCACTCCAAAATACGCTTTGCCATTTCCGCCGCGTCGCCGCCGCAACAAGAACGAAATGCACAGCGCCTTGTTCAACACATGCGGAAATGGATGCGAGGGATCGACCGTCACCGGCGTGAGCATCGGCGCCACCCGCCGATTGTAGAAATTCCTTGCAAACTGTTCCGCCTTCGCATCGAGTTCAGAAAACCGCAGCACCCGTATCGACTCCTTCGCCAGCTGCGGCAACAACTCGTCATTCAAACATTTGTACTGATCTCGAACAAAGGTGTGCATCACTTCCGTCACTAGCGCCAATTCTTCTTCCGTCGAAAGGCCATCGGCGCTGCATTCACTCGAACCATGCTCGATTCGCTGCAGAAAACTCGAAACACGCACCTCCACAAATTCATCAAGGTTATTCGCGGTAATCGCGAGGAATTTTACCCGCTCCAGCAGTGGGTTTCCTGGATCGCCCGCTTCTTCCAACACCCGTCGGTTGAAGTCAAGCCACTGTACGTGCCGGTTCAAGTAGTAGCGCGGGTCATCAAGTAAAATGCGTGGCATGGTTACCTGCTCTTAGGGTGCTGCTAGTGTGTAGGAAAATTTGTTACAGCGAGATGAAAGCTCGCGTCCTCAGCCCTGGATTTCTCGAGCTCCAAGCCCAATTGCCACCTTGCTCCCACCGAACACAGAATGATGTAACATGCCTCGGCGCAACCGCTCGAACTTCAAGGAATCCACACCACAGCGGTGCAGGGTGAACCGTGAAACGAACGCCTCTTACTCTCGCAGTCCTGTTCCTGGCCCTAGCAGCCTCATCGCAGAATACAAGATCGCAAACCCCGCCTCCCCCGCTGATTTCTCCCGAGGTCCATGCCGATCGCAGCGTGACGTTCCGCTTCCGCGCACCCAACGTAAAAGAAGTTGCCGTCTCCATCGAAGGTTCGAGCATGCCCTTGCCCATGCAAAAAGACGACCAGGGTGTGTGGACCGTCACCACCGATCCGCTCGCGCCGGATTTTTACGGCTACTCGTTCCTCGCCGACGGCGTCGGACTCTTCGATCCTTCGAATCACGCAATAAAACCAAAATTTCTCTATCGCGCCAGCGAAATGCACGTCCCCGGACCTGCCTCTCTTTCCTGGGAAATCGGCGCAGTCCCTCACGGCGAAATTCATCATCATTTCTACAAATCTGGTGTTGTAGGCGACGATCGCGGCTTTTTCGTTTACACTCCGCCCGGCTACAACCCTCGCGGCAAACAAACCTATCCCGTCCTCTATCTGCTCCATGGATTCAGCGACGACGCGACTGCGTGGACCGCTGTCGGCCGCTCCAACGTGATTCTCGACAACCTGATTGCGCAAGGAAAAGCCAAGCCGATGCTGATCGTCATGCCGCTCGGCTATGGCGAACCAAAGGTTCTCGAGCCCCATTCCGGTGTCTTCCACGATCCCGTCATCACGCAGCGCAACTTCGACAAATTTCGCGAAGCCCTGCTCACCGAAGTCATTCCACAAGTCGAATCGGCTTATCTCGTCAAAAAAGACCGCAACGCTCGCGCTATCGCCGGCCTCTCCATGGGCGGCTCGGAATCTTTGCTCACTGGCCTGAATACACTGAACCAATTCGCCTGGATCGGTGCTTTTAGCTCGGGCGGCATTTCCCCGGAGTTCGACAAAGACTTCCCTGCGCTGGACGCGAAGTCCAATCAACAAATGCGCTTGCTGTGGATTGCTTGCGGCACCGACGACCATCTCATCGACATCAATCGAAATTTCCGCAAGTGGCTCGCATCCAAAGGCATCAAGCACGCGGACATCGAAACTCCCGGCGCCCATACCTGGATGGTCTGGCGCCGCAACCTCACGGAGTTTGCTCCGCTCCTCTTTCGTTAAAGCCCTTGCGAACGTGCTTGTCGCCTAACTAGAGCGCAGTGTGCGGGTGGAAAAAATTCGTCCGGGTAGCGTCCCGGGACCTTAAGCCTTATCGATACTCATCATCTCGAATTCCAGAGTACCTGGCATGCTCGTTTCGCCAGCGGCGGAGTCAGGCGTGACCCATCGACCGCGTGACGCCGTTGAAACTCCTCCAGCCACCGGAACCATTCGTTGCTTCCCACTATGGGACGTTCCGCCTGAGGAATGAGGAAGTACTCTTTAAACAGCCATCGATCAATCGAGCTATCGTTTGACATGGAAACACCGTACTGGCCCTCCGCAGAGGGCACTTCGATCCGTTTCTGTTCCCCCCGCAGAAAGCTACGACGTTAATACCCAACGTACTTTTGGCGCCGCTACGCCGCACCTCAATTTCAAGTCGCTCACCGTTTCAGTGTTACGAATCGCGCCGGCCGTCTTTCATGTGTTTCCTGAAATTGTGCGCGATCTGATTGTGGTAAGCCGCTTCGGTAACCGTCTTTTCTATTTCCGAGCCCGTCAGATACTTGAAGCTTGGCTTCAACTCCGCCGTGGCGTCAAACGCCAACTTGGATGCCGGACGTGTGAGCTGGCCGTCAGCATCAGCGTTCATACTATTCATCGTCCAGAGGCGCACCAGAAGTTGTTCCTGGTCCCTCTCGGGCCTGTGCCGCCACTTTCTAATAAAGTTCATGGCGCAAAGTCGTCCTTCGATTGACGCTAAAATTAGGGAGGCGCGAGTTGCGCCAACTCCAGAATTAAAGCCATGCGGGAATGGCGTCAACTGTACTGAGGGCTAGAATTGCGAACTGGCCGGAGGAACAGGTAGAAATGAATTTAGTAAATCAACAGATCAGTTAAACATCGAGGCTTGGCGTTTCCCGGAACGAATCTTCAAATGCGATCACTTGTAGAACTGCCATAAGCCAGCGTGACCTCTCTCCGAAGGGCGCCGGTCGATCGGCCTATTGCGATCTGACGGCTGCGACCGAAGAGGGGTTCACAAAACTGGAAGAAGTCCGAAGGTTACTGACACATGACGCCTACTCGAACGGTCTAGGATGGTCATCATCGTATCCCGAAACCGATCGTTCACTCCTGATGGAAATTACTTCAATAGTCACGAAATATCCCGCCGATAGGTTCTCATAGACGGAGGTTTCATGGCTCTTGACGTGCTGAGGGGACATCTATCTTAGGACACCTGACGAAGGCGTTTTGTTCCTTCGAGAGCGGAGTGCCCGCAAACGTTACCGGAAACTCGCCCATAGCCGCCAGCGCTTGTCTTCGCTTTCACCAGAGAGCAAACTGGTGCGGAATATACCCAAGCGGACAGGATGCGCGGCGATTCGAGGATCAGATGGCAGGGCCAATCCGCACACAAGTCAACGGAAAAAGCCGAGCGTTTACATCCGAACCCGGAACCTCTCTGCTGTTTGCCCTGCGCGAAGAGCTTGGGCTGACCGGAACCAAGTACGGTTGCGGTGAAGGCCAGTGCGGTGCCTGCACCGTCTTGCTGAATGGCGTGCCGCGGCGATCGTGCCAACTTTCGGTGAATGACGCTGCGGGAAAATCCATCGTCACCATTGAAGGTTTCGAACACAACGGCCAACTGCATCCCGTGCAGCAGGCATTTCTCGATCAAGGCGCATTTCAGTGCGCATATTGCACTTCCGGAATGATCGTAAGCAGTGTGGCCCTGCTGCAGAACAATTCCGATCCCAGCACCACGGAAATTGTTCAGGCATTGCAAGGAAATATCTGCCGTTGCGGAACGCATCCGCGAATCGTGGCAGCCGTGCAGCAGGCGGCGAAAGCGATGCATCGAAGCACGCCTCAGGGAAGTGTCCCTAAAGGAAGCGGACCATGACCGCCGCACCGACAAGACTTGTTCTCGAGCCGGAGCGCTACGAGCTCAGGTCGAACGCGCTGCATCACTTCAGCCTGCAACGACGCGAATTTTTCAAAATGATGGGCGCCGGAATCGCAATCTTCAGCGTGGCAGCGAATGCGGTAGCCGGCCAGGAATCCGGGGGACGACGCGGCAATCGCGATCAGGAACAAC
>WNGN01001690.1_pt1 | contig 14664 bp, 12 predicted proteins | sample 5400561 | NCBI WGS metagenome assembly WNGN01 (sample SAMN13153379, study PRJNA577476) | soil metagenome | isolation source: 115 cm soil or saprolite under Garry oak tree replicate 2 | place: USA:California | collected 2016-06-15
CCGACTGGGTATTCGGCGAGCTCGCTGCGCACGCGCTTGGCGCGTTGAGCCTGGGCGTGTACCGGGACGCGCTGGATGAGGAGGTGGCATACCTCCTCAACTTCGCCAAGGCCAGTGTGGTCCTCGTCGAGGATGAGGAGCAAGTCGACAAGCTGCTCGGCCTCGGCGAGCGTCTCGAGCACGTGAAGCGCATCATCTACAGCGACCCGCGCGGCATGAAGAAGTATGCCGACCCGCGCCTGATGTCTGCGGCGGAGCTCGACCGGCTGGGCGAGGAGCTCGACGGGCAGCAGCCGGGCTTCTACGACGCGCTCGTGCAGCGTACCTCCGGCGACGAAGCCGCCGTCCTTTGCACCACTTCCGGGACCACTGCGCAGCCAAAGCTCGCGACCCTCTCGGCCGGGCGGCTGATCCGCCACTGCGAGCGCTATCTCGCCGCGGACGCGAAGGGCCCGGACGACGAGTACGTGTCGGTACTGCCTTTGCCGTGGATCATGGAGCAGGTCTACGCGCTCGGGGAGGCGCTGATCTCGCGCATGCGCGTCAGCTTCGTCGAGGAGCCCGAAACGATGATGGCAGACATGCGCGAGATCGGTCCCACCTTCGTTCTCTTCGCCCCGCGTGTATGGGAGCAGATCGCCGCCGATGTGCGCGCGCGCATCATGGAGGCGACGCCGCTGAAGCGCCTCGCCTGCCGTGTCGGCATGCGGTTGGGCATGGCGGCACTCGACAAACGCCGGGGAGGGCGCTCCGTCCTTGCCGACATGCTGCTCTTTCGAGCGCTACGAGACACGCTCGGCCTTTCGCGCCTGCGTTCGGCGGCGACCGGCGGTGCGGCGCTCGGTCCGGACACGTTCCGGTTTTTCCAGGCGCTGGGCGTACCGCTGCGGCAGCTGTACGGTCAGACGGAGCTTCTCGGCGCGTACACCATTCACAAGCCGGCTGAAGTCGATTACGAGACGGTAGGTACGCCGTTTGAGGGAGTGGACGTGGCCATAGACGGCCCGGATTCCACAGGCCTGGGCGAGATCGTCTGCCGCCACCCCAACATGTTCCTCGGCTACTACCGCAGCGAAGCGGCCACCCGGGACGCCGTCCGCGCAGACGGCTGGATGAAAACCGGGGATGCCGGCTACTTCGACCGCAAGGGTCACCTGGTCGTCGTAGATCGAACGGCGGACCTCGCCACGACGGCGGGCGGCAGCCGCTTCTCGCCGCAGTTCATCGAGAACAAGCTGAAGTTCAGCCCGTATGTCGCCGAGGCGGTCATTCTCGGCGACCGCCGGCCCTATCTGGCGGCGCTGGTGTGCGTGCGCTTTTCGATTGTGTCGAGGTGGGCGGAAAAGCAGCGCATCGCATTCACGACGTATACCGACCTCGCCGCCAGGCCGCAGGTTTACGAGCTGGTGCGTCGCGAGATCGAGCGCGTGAACGAAGGCCTGCCGGCGCCGCACCGGATTCGCAAGTTCGTGCTGCTCTACAAGGAGCTCGACGCCGACGATGGCGAGCTGACGCGCACGCGCAAGGTGCGCCGCGGCGTCATCAACGACAAATACGCCTCGATCATCGAGGCTATCTATGCCGGCGCCCCAGAGATCGACGTCGATACCGTAGTCACGTTCCAGGACGGAACGCGGCAGCGCATCCGAACACGGCTGCGTAGCGAAGATCTCGGTCCCGCGCTGGAGGCAGGATGAGCCTCGACCTGACTCTGCTCGGCCAACTCGTGCTAAGCGGTCTCATCGTGGGTGCGCTCTACGGCGTCGTGGCGATGTGCTTCGTGCTCATCTACAAGGCGAGCCAGGTGGTCAATTTCGCCCAGGGCGAATTCATGTTGATCGGCGCCTGGGCATGCTGGTGGCTGCTGATCAAGTTCCAGCTTCCGTTTTTTGCTGCATTCCTGATCACGCTCGCCTTCATGATGGCCTTCGGCCTGATCCTGCAGATCATCGTGCTGAAACCGCTCATCGGCGAGCCGATCATTTCCGTGATCATGGTGACGATCGGATTGTCGATTTTCTTCCAGGCGTTGATGAAGTGGATGTTTGGGGTGTCGGCGCAGCCGTTTCCTCCCATCTTCGCCAAAGCGGACCTGAACCTGTTCGGGCTGCAGGTGAGAACTGTCTATGTGATGTCGACGCTGATCAGCATCGGCATCATGGTGGGCTTCGCGTGGTTCTTCAAGTACTCGCGCATGGGCCTCGCCATGCGCGCCACCGCGTTCGACCAGCAGGTGGCGCAGTCACTCGGCGTTTCGGTGCGCCAGGTCTTCGCGCTCGCCTGGGGCATCTCGGCGATGGTTTCGGCGCTCGCCGGCGTGGTCGTGGGTGTGGTTAACGGCGTTTCTCCGGCGCTCTCCTTCTTCGGGATCAAGGTTTTTCCCGCGGTGATCCTAGGCGGTCTCGACTCGATCATCGGCGCGGTGGTCGGAGGCCTCTTCATCGGCGTGCTCGAGAACCTTGCCCACTACGCGGACAGCCAGTTTTTGCGCTGGGGCAATTTATATGAGATCGCGCCGTTCTACGTCCTGATTCTGATCCTGATGATCCGGCCGAACGGGCTGTTCGGCACCAAGGACATCGAACGCGTCTGAGGAAATCCCATGGCCGTCACCATCGCGCTTCGCCCTTGCGGCGACTTCAGGACCTCCTACGGAAGGGATCAGACGGTCTTCCCGACCCGGCTCTCGCTTGCCTTCTGCATCATTGGCGTCCTGGCCCTGTGCGCCGCCCCGCTCTACCTCGGGAAGTACGGCGTGAGCCTCCTCGTCCAGATCGGCTATCTCGGTATCGCCGCCCTCGGACTTAACATGCTGGTGGGATTCACTGGCCAGATTTCGATCGGCCATGCGGCGTTCTTCGGCTTCGGGGCGTTCGCTTCCGCGTTCATCAGCAACAAGCTGCACGTACCGGTCTTCTTCGCCATTCCGCTCGCCGGCCTTGCCACCACCGCTGTCGGGCTGATCTTCGGCGTGCCAGCGGCGCGCCTTAAAGGTTTGTATCTCGCCATCGCGACGCTCGCGGCGCAGTTCATCCTGCAGGACTTCTTTGCCCGTGCCGGCTGGTTCACGGGCGGGGTAGCCGGTACCCCGGCCAAGAGTTTCTCGGTGTTCGGCTACGAGATCGCCGGGGACCCGTACTTCTACGTCGTGCTTGCCTACCTCGTGATCATGTATCTCGCCGCGACAAATCTGATGCGTACGCGCGACGGCCGCGCCCTGGTGGCCATCCGCGACCACTATCTCTCCGCGGAGATGATGGGGATCAATCTCATGAAGTACCGCACCCTGTCTTTCGGCGTCGCCGCTTTCTACGCCGGCATCGGTGGAGCGCTCTATGCGCACTACCTCGGCTTCGTTTCGGTCGAGGGCTTCGACATCCTGTTCTCGATCCAGTTTCTCGGCATGATCATCATCGGCGGGCTGGGCTCGATCATGGGCTCGCTGATGGGGACGGTCTTCATGGTGATGCTGCCAGAGGTCATGGGCGGCCTCGCAAAAATGCTCTCCGGCAGCGCGATCGACCGGTTTCTCTCGCTCAACGAGGGCGTCGTCTTCCTGCGCGAGATGACCATCGGCGCGGTCATCGTTCTCTTTCTGATCTTCGAGCCCGACGGGCTCGCGCATCGCTGGAGGCGAATCCGCGCCTACTGGAAGCTTTACCCCTTTTCGCACTGAACCAACTACAGAGGAGACCGCACATGAACTTGACCAAGCCGATCGCCGGCGCCCTTCTATCCGGGGCAGTGGCTTCAATGATGCCGCTCGCCGCGGCTGCTCAGACAATCGCGGTAGGCCATCTCGCGGATTTCAGCGGGCCGACCGCGGACGTCGGTGGCCCCTACGGTCAAGGCGTCGCCGACACCATTGCCTACATCAATCGCCAAGGCGGCGTGGCCGGCCGGAAGCTGGAAGGCGATACGGTGGACTATTCCTACCAAGTGCCGCGCGCCATCGCCGCGTACAAGAATTGGTCCGGTCGGGTAGTCGCCATCCAAGGCTGGGGCACCGCCGATACGGAAGCGCTGGTCGGATTCATCACCAAGGACAAGATTCCCTACTACTCAGCGTCCTATGCTGCCACCCTGACCGACCCGTTGGGCGACTCCAAGGCAGGCAAGGCGACGCCCTATAACTTCTTCTATGGGGCGAGCTATTCGGACGCGGCGCGCGGCCTGGTGCAATGGGCGGCGGACGACTGGAAGAAAAAAGGCGGAAAGGGCAAGCCCCGCTACGTACATATGGGGGCGAACCATCCCTATCCGAATTCGCCGAAGGCAGCGGCGGAGGAGTACGCACGGGAGCTCGGCTTTGAAGTCCTGCCGCCGATCCAGTACGCGCTAACTCCTGGCGACTATACCGCCCAATGCCTGACGCTCAAGCAGTCCGGGGCGCATTACGCCTACCTCGGCAACACTGCCGGCTCGAACATCTCGGTCCTGAAGTCTTGCCAGACCGTGGGCGTACAGGTCCAGTTCCTCGGTAACGTGTGGGGCATGGACGAGAACGCGATGAAGGCCGCGGGAAGCGCCGCAAACGGTGTCGTATACCCGGTACGTACTTCCGCCATCTGGACCGATAAGGCTCCTGGCCTCGCGCTGATGAGAGAAATATCGAAGATGTCGGATCCTTCGGGGAACGCCTATAGGGCCAGCCATTACCTGGCCGGCGCCTGCTCGACTCTATACATGAAGGAAGCAATGGAGTGGGCGGCGGCAAATGGGGGCATCAACGGCGAGAACATCCGCAAGGGAATGTACGCCAGGGCGAACTGGGTGCCGAAGGGCACCGAAGGCGTGTGCAAGCCTTCGACCTGGACCACGAACGACCACCGCAGCCTGCTGCAGCTCGACCTGTATCGCGCCGAGGTGAAGGATGCCGGCGAAGGTCAGCTCGGCGATCTGATCGCGAAGGGAGCCATCCAGATGCGGCGGATTGGCACCATCGATCTGCCCCGGAAGAAGGAATGGCTGGGCTGGTGAGCGCTGCCGCACCCGGAGCGCGACCGGCGTCGCTGCTCTCCGTCAACAACGTCGAGGTCGTCTACGACGACATCGTGCTGGTGTTGCGCGGCCTGAGCCTGGAGGTGCCGAGCGGAGCCATCGTCGCTCTCCTCGGCGCCAACGGCGCCGGCAAGTCGACGACGCTGAAAGCCGTTTCCGGGCTGCTCAAGTCGGAGAACGGCGAGATCACGCGCGGCGATGTTGTGTTCGACGGTGCATCGATCGCGGGAGCGGAGCCCGACAGCATCGTGCGCCGCGGCATCTTTCAGGTGATGGAAGGCCGTCGCATCGTCGCCGACATGACGGTGCTGGAGAATCTGCGGGTCGGGGCGTTCACGAGGACGGATGGCGCCAGCGCGGTGAAAGAGGACATCGAGCGCGTGTATCAGTATTTCCCGCGTCTCCGGGAACGCGACGGCCTCGCCGGCTACCTGTCCGGAGGCGAGCAGCAGATGCTCGCCATCGGCCGCGCGCTGATGGCCCGGCCGAGGGTCATTCTGATGGATGAGCCCTCCATGGGGCTCTCGCCGTTGCTCGTGAGGGAGGTGTTTTCCATCATCGCGAGGCTTAACCGGGAGCTGGGGGTAACGATCCTCCTCGTGGAGCAGAACGCCCGGCTCGCGCTGCAGATCGCGTCTTACGGCTACATCATGGAGCAGGGCAAAGTCGTCCTCGACGGTAGTCCGCAGGCGCTACTCGAGAACGAGGATGTCAAGGAGTTCTATCTGGGCGGCAGCAGCGAGCGCAAGTCGTTCAAGAACCTCAAGTCCTTCAAACGCCGCAAACGCTGGCTCTGAAAGGCTCTGTGCCGCCGCATTTCGACTCGCTGGAGACCCGTGCGCCCGAGGATCGCGAGCTTCAGCTCTTTTCGGAGCTGCCGGCTCTAGTCGCCCACGCCCAAACGAAATCGCCGTACTTTGCGGAACTCCTGGCCGGCGTCGACGCCAAAGCTGTCAAGAGCCGTAAAGCGCTTGCGACGCTGCCGGTGACTCGCAAATCGCGGCTCGTCGAACGGCAACGCAAGGCGCTGCCGTTCGGCGGGCTGACCACCGTGGCATGCGCCGAGCTCGCGCGCATCTTCGCTTCACCCGGGCCGATCTACGAGCCCGAAGCGCGCCGGCCGGATTACTGGCGCGCGGCGCGCGCGCTCTTCGCCGCCGGTTTCCGCAAGGGCGACATCGTTCACAACAGCTTTTCCTATCACCTGACTCCCGCCGGGGCTTTTTTCGAAACCGGAGCGCACGCGCTCGGCTGCGCGGTGGTGCCGGGCGGCGTAAGCCAGACCGAGCTGCAGCTGCAGACGATTGCCGACGTTCGGCCGAACGGGTACACCGGCACGCCGTCCTTCCTGCGGATTCTGCTCGAGAAGGCCGCCGAGACCGGTGTGAACCTTGGATCGATCAGCAAAGCACTGGTTTCGGGAGAAGCGTTTCCGCCAGCAATGCGTACCGCGTTCAAGGACGCCGGAATCGACGCCTACCAGTGCTACGCCACAGCCGATCTCGGACTCATCGCCTACGAAAGCGAAGCTCGCGAAGGAATGGTGCTCGACGAGGACGTGATCGTCGAAATCGTCAATCCGGGAACCGGAAACCCGGTCGAGGACGGCGCCGTCGGGGAAGTGCTCGTCACTGCTCTGAACCCAGAATACCCGCTCATTCGCTTCTCCACAGGCGATTTGTCCGCTTATCTCAGCGGGAGGAGTCCGTGCGGGCGCACTAACCAGCGAATCAAGGGCTGGATGGGACGGGCGGACCAGGCAACCAAGGTGCGCGGAATGTTCGTGCATCCGTCCCAAATACAGGAAATCATGCGCCGGCACGATGATATCGCCGCAGCAAGGGTGATCGTATCTCGCGACGTCCATGGGAACGACCAGATGGTCCTGAGGATCGAGACGCGCTCGCCGAGTGCCGATATGGCGGCGATCGCCGAAACGCTTGTCTCCGTCACGAGGCTGCGTGGGGCCGTAGAGGAAGTTCCTTGGGGTCACTGCCAAAGGACGGCATCATGGTGTCTGACGCGCGCGAGTACGACTAGCAGTTGCACACCAGCGCTATCAGTCAAACCATGATGCCGCAGGCGCTGGATTTCCTCGCCGAAAGCGACAACCTCGCTGCCGTCCTGGAGCCGCTGCGTGAGGCCGATTTCGACGCGCCCACGGCCTTCAAGGGCTGGACCATCAGCACCATCCTGCGCCACCTGCACGTGTGGAACTATGCCGCCGAGCTGTCGCTGATCGACGGGGCGGCGTTTCAGGTCTTCTTCAAAGGACCGGCGCCGCACATCCTGGCGGGCACCCTGCCTCAGTTCGAGGGGCACTATCTCGAAGGGCTCAAGGGCCTAGCACTGCTCGAGCGTTGGCGTGCGCACTACCGACAGATGGCAGCGCGCTTCGGCGCCGCCGACCCATCCGCGCGGGTGGTATGGGCCGGGCCGAGCATGAGCACCCGCTCCTCCATCACAGCGCGCCTGATGGAGACTTGGGCCCATGGCCAGGCGATCTACGACGCCCTCGGCATCATGCGGCAGAACACCGACCGGCTGCGTAGCATCGCGGTGCTGGGGGTGAAAACCTATGGATGGACGTTCCAGAACCGGGGCCTGAAGGTGCCGGAGCCCAAACCGTTCCTTCGCCTTGCCGCGCCCTCCGGCGCCGCATGGGATTTCGGCGAGGCGCGTGCGGACGAGCGCATTGAGGGTCGAGCGGAAGACTTCTGCCATGTGGTGACCCAAACCCGCAACATCGCCGACACCGGCTTGAAGGTGACTGGCCCAAACGCCACCGCCTGGATGGAGATTGCGCAATGTTTCGCCGGTCGACCGGAGACGCCGCCGGCCCCCGGCACCCGCTGCCTAAGCGTGCATGGGTGACACGGGAACACGACTAGCACCTGCAGCCCTGTCATCTAGGGGAGGGCACTGTCTTTCAAGCGACAGGAATAGTTCCTAACATCTCTTGCCAACGTGGTGCGGTCGCTTCCCACGTCACGCGCATGCACGAGACCAAATGGTCCTCAAGATCGAGACCCGGTCGCCGATCGCCGATTCCGCGGCGATCGTGCAGACCCTCGTTGCGGTGACCAGGCTTCGCGGTGCGGTGGAGTGGGCGCCGGCCGGTTCGCTCGCGACCGGCCGGCCCCTGACAACGGACATGCGGAAATACGATTAGCAAAGAAGTCCCTTGCCGCCGCCGTTGTCGCTTGGGCGACAGCGAGGGATGCGGCACCGGTGTAGGGTGCATGAAACCTATGGGAGGCAAGATGCGACGTGCCTCGTTTGCCTTATAGGTCCAAGTTTCAACAAGAGGAGGGGACATGGAAATGAATCGGAATGCAGCGGGTGCTGTGGCATTTTGCGCAGCGGCCTTCTTTTCTCTGCCGGCTAGCGGCGAACCCGTCAGGTCCTGCGAGAGTCTCGCCGGGCTCAGCCTGCCCAATACGACGATTACGCTCGCCGCAACCGTCGCTGCAGGCGCCTTCGATCCGCCGGGCCCGACGCCCGCAATCGACACGGCAGCTTGCCGCATCGTCGGATCGATCAAGCCCACAAGCGACTCGAACATCGTGTTCGAGCTTTGGATGCCGACCGGCGGTTGGAACGGCAAATTTCTATCCGCAGGCGAAGGCGGCTATGCCGGCGCGATCAACTACGGCGGCATCGCCGCCGCCTTGCGGCGCGGTTATGCGGGTGGCTCGACGGATACTGGGCACGTAGGCGGCACGGCTGATTTTGCGCCCGGGCATCCTGAAAAGGTGACCGATTTCGGCTGGCGCGGGAAGCATCTCCAAGCCGAACGCTCGAAGGACGTCATCCACGCTTTTTACGGCGAGCGGGCCAAGCATTCCTATTTCAGTTCGTGCTCTAACGGCGGTCGGCAGGCGCTCATGGAGTTGCAGCGCTTCCCGGAAGACTACGACGGCGTGCTGGTCGGCGCGCCGGCGCACGACTGGACCCATCTCTTCGCCGCGTTTGTATGGAACGAGCAGGCGCTGTGGAACACCCCCGGCGCGTACATGAACGCGAACAAGCTCGCCGCGGTTCAGGCTGCGACGCTGGCGACTTGCGACGCGCTTGACGGCGTCACGGACGGTGTGGTCGAAGATCCGCGCCGATGCAAGTTCGACCCGGCGACGCTTGCCTGTCCCGTCGGGACGGACAGCGACAGCTGCCTGACTCCGCCGCAGGTCAGCGCCGTGCAGAAGATCATGTCCGGGCCTCGCAACCCGCGTACCAGGCAGCACATTTTCCCCGGATGGTTCACGAGCGCGGCCGGCGCACCCGGATCCTGGTCGGCATGGATCACTGGTCCTGCAGTGCCTGGCGCATCGATTCAGGCTTTCTTCGGCAACGGCTTCTTTGGCCGCATCGTCAACGAGATCCCCGCGCCTGGCGTCTGGGATTTCTCGACCTTCAATTTCGACAGCGACATGGCTGCCGCCGACGCCAAAGAAGAGGGCACGTTCAACGCCACCGACCCCGAGTTGCGCTCCTTCACTCGCCACAACCGGCACGGCAAGATCATCATGTGGCACGGATGGGAGGATCCCGCCATTTCCGCGCTGAGCTCGGTCGATTACTACCGGGAGGTTGTGCGCGAGAATCATGATGCGCGCGACTTTTTCCGCCTGTTCATGGCGCCCGGCATGCTGCACTGCGGCGGCGGGCCGGGACCGAACTCGTTCGGGCAATCGCTCGCGCAGGCCCGCCCGCTCAGCAACGCGCCCGAGCACGACATTCTCAGCGCTCTCGAGCGCTGGGTTGAGCATGGGATTCCGCCGAAGCGCGTCGTGGCAGTCAAGTACGTCAACGACCAGCCCGCGCAAGGCGTTCTGCGCACTCGTCCGCTTTGCGCATACCCCAACGTAGCGGTGTACAAGGGCACCTGCAGCACGGACGACGAGGCCAACTTCGCGTGTCGTAAGCCCAAGCATCACGGGCACTGGCACCTCGACGATCGGGATCGTGACGACGATCGACGGGACAACGACGATGATTGACACTTAAGCTGTAAACGCGTAGAGCCGAACCGCCCGCTGACAGCGGGCGTTCGGCTCTACGCGTCCGTTCTAGTGCTCGACGCCAGCAATTGATGGCCGATAGAACTTGGAACGGTTGCCGTCTTGCCTGCTACGTGGTGAGCGAGATAGGCAAGGCGAATTAACCACGGCAAAAGCGCAGTCCGCGCTCGAGAAGGCGTACGATGAAAACCCTCTCGTCTTGGGCGCGTCGACCATCAAGATGCGCCTCGCGCACAAGCTAATCATCGCCCCGGGTACCGCGATCGTGCTGCTGCTCGTTTTCGGCGCGATTACCATTCATGCCATGCGTACCGAGCGGCTTGCGCTGGCGGACATCTACGAGAACAGGGTCACGAACCTGCTCGCGAGCACGCAGGCATCCTCGAAGAGTGCGGAGATTCATTCGGCGGTCTACCGGCTGTCGGCGAACGTGGCGGGCTCGCGAGGCGCTTGCGACTGCTTCGCCGATTTGCGCCGACCGGCTTGATCGACGCCGGAATCCGAAAGGACCTGCGGCTCGACGCGGCGACAAAATGAAAGCGCTTGTCTTCAAGCACTATGGCGGAGCCGATCAGATCGCGTTCGCCGACATTCCCCGGCCTAGGCCAGGGCCGGACGAAATTCTCGTCCGGGTCCATGCCGCTGGCCTGAATCCAATCGATTGCATGGTTCCAAAGGGAGCGTTCAAGCCGATCCTCCGGTTTCAGCTGCCGGCCACGCTGGGCAGTGACCTGGCGGGTGTCGTGATGGAGGTGGGAAATCGCGTGACTCGCTTCAAGCCAGGCGATGCCGTCTTCGCCAGCATCTTCGACCTAGGCACGGGCGCCCTCGCTGAATTCGCGCTCGTGCCCGAGAATGCCGGCGCGCTCAAACCCGCAGATCTGGACTTCGTGCAGGCGGCCTCGATCCCGATGGTGGGACTCACCTCGTGGCAGGCGCTCAAGGAGCGCGCACACCTCAAGCCCGGTCAAAAGGTGTTCATCCCCGCAGGCGCCGGAGGCATTGGCACATTCGCGATCCAGCTGGCGAAATACCTCGGAGCAAAGGTGGGGACGACCACGAGCACGGGTAACGTGGAACTGGTGCGGAGCCTCGGAGCCGATGAGGTGATTGATTACAAGAAGCAGGAATTTGAGGGTGTGCTGCGGGACTACGATGCCGTGCTGGGCACCGTCAGAGGCGATGCGCTAGAAAAATCCCTTCGGATTCTGAGGCCCAAGAGCACCGTCGTCTCGCTCATCGGGCCACCGGACGCCGCGTTCGCGCGCGCGCGAGGCATGAACTTTGTCATGGTGTTCGTGTTCGGCTTGATGAGCCGAAAGATCATTCGCGCCGCCAACAAACGCGGCGTCGAGTATTCATTCCTGTTCGTGCATCCAGACGGTCGCCAACTCGCCGAGATCGGCGAGCTTCTCGGCACGGGGCGCATCCGGCCAGTGATCGACAGGGTATTCCCGTTCGAGCAAGCGAAGGATGCACTTGCGTATCTCGAGAAGGGCCGGGCCAAGGGGAAGGTCGTCGTCAAGCTGAAGAACGTAGAAAAGACGTAGCGCGCCGACGCCCGTTGGCGGGGAATTCGTCGGGAAATAATCCGTTAGCCGAGTCTCAAAATGCGCGACGCCCTAGATACGCCCCTGACCACCTATTGCGGAGCGAAGTCGGGTCCCAAAATCGTCACGATAATTTATCAACGACTTACGCAAACCGACTCCGCGCAATCGTGACCAAAAAGGACAGGAAAAGCATGTTTTGGACTGGAAGTGGCTACGAAATGGCTACGTTGGGTTTGGCGCCTTCGCGACTGCAGGCCGGTGGCTAAAGAAGCTAGCAAGGCTCTCCTTGAGGCGGGGGAAAACTGCCGGAGGGCGAGCCCGTATATTGCCATTGTTATCATCTGCTGATAATATGCTCCCGGCGTGGTACGACGCCTGACCGACCTGGACACGCTCCTCGACGATGACGTGGACAAAGTCCTGAAGGAGGTTTTATGAGGATCATCACGATCGGGATCATGGCCCAGGACCGGATGCGTGCCAGGGCATTGGCAATTGCAAAGGGACAATACAAGCCAAAGCCGGGCGAGCCCAAAATTTGGTTTCCCTCGATGCGGTCAGTAGCCGAGGTACTTAGTGATGAGAATAGGGCCCTGCTTCAACTGATCCGCGAGTCTCAGCCCAGCTCACTAGGTGAGCTATCCCAACTTACCGGTCGTCAGGTAAGCAACCTTTCGCGTACGCTCAAAACTATGTCGAACTACGGCCTAGTGGAACTAAAGCGCTCGGAAGGCAGCAACCAAGTACGAGCGATCGCTAAGGCACAAGAGTTCAGAATTCTCGCGCCTGCATAGGCGGCCAAGCGTGGATGTAGACGCCAGAGAGCGCACACGCGGTGCCTTCCAAAAGCATCGTGCAGAAACCTGAGAAGTGGCTACGAGATGGCTACGTTGCAAAACAGAGAGATCCGACTGGATACGGCCCAAGAGCGGGCGTTCGTTTCCTGCAATGAAGCTGCTCTCTCACTCATGCGCCAACAACTTGCCCTTGCGCCTCCTCGGCCAGCTCAGGATCCTCAAAGTCCTCAGTATTGACCTCCTGCGTGCTCGAATCGATCTTCTGCGGGATTATCCGCTTGGTCAGTTCGCGAGAGATCGCCTGAGCTCGCTTCTTCCAGAACCGCTCGTAGTCGTCGTCCCAGACGCCGAATTTTTCAACGTCGATTAGGTGCGTCTTCATCGTCTCAGCCAGTCGAGGGTTCTTCTTCTTAAATGACGCCATGTACCTGGACGGCGCCTTGTCTCGAATTTCCCTTTTATTGAGGTAATCGTCGACAATAGTTATGTTGATGATGTGGTTGATCGCCCAGTAGTCTTCGCCCTGCTTCTCTAAGAAAGCTTTTGGGAAGAAGTGGTGGTAATTCTTGCTGTTTGCCTGCTTAAGCCAATCGTTACTCAAACGTACCGTTGAGTGATCAATGAACGACTTTGGCTCGTGATAGGCGAAGAGGCACAGAATGGCCTTGACATAGCTCCGGCCACTGCTAAACCAGCCGTTCTCGTGGACGAATTCCGCTGAAGTATTCACAGGGTAGTCATATGCCGGCAGCTTGCCTTTTAGGATTGCGTCCACCCGTTTAAGCTCCTGCGCAAGGCGACTCTCGAGCGAAAACGAGAAGCGTCCCCCCAACGATATCCTCCAAAAGAGATCCTGTAGATAACGCTGCTTGTCCCCGGTAGGTTTATCGGGATGACGGTAGAAGAAATAAGCAAAAGGTACGAGGAGCGAGCTGTACGGGAGCAGTTTCGATACTGGTATTCGAAAGTAGTTACGGAAATAGTCGATCGCCCGCTCGATGGCATCCGCAGTCTTGGGCCACTCGTCAATTACTTTGCTCTTTTCGAGCTTTAGGATCGCCTTTTTTGAACACTCCTTTGAGATGATGCCCGAGACTGCCTGCAGGATCACTGCGGCGGGAATCGTCTCGTAGTCGACCTCCTTGAAGCGCTCGACCAATTCTTCGTACTTTTCTGCCAAGTCGAACTTGCGAGTTGCGTCGTAGGTCTTTGCGACCATGATTTCGAAGACCGACAACGGCCGTCCCGTGACGTTAATCCTGGTAAAAATCTCGGTCGCGACATCGATCGGCGCCTCTTTAACAAGAACGACGGAGAATTGGTAGGTTTCCAGACGCTTCTTGTACTCAGAGAGCTTTGGATGAAGGTTCTTCGGGAATGAAGATAGATAGGTTAAATCTGCATTAAGGAGGTCGCAGACTTTGACGATGGTCTGCGGATTCTTGTCTGCCACGTCGAGCGTCACGACATCCTGCTCCTCACTTGCGAGGAGGTCGATGTAGATTTGAGAGAAGTCATCGACGCGGTCCTCTCTCTTGATGCTCAGACCCTTTACGCTGGCGAACAGGCTAGTAAGTCGCTGTTGACCATCGAGCACATGCTGAACGAAATCCCCGGCCGGGGTGTCAGGCAACTTTGCCTTTCCGAGATTTCTCACTACGCGAAGCGACTCTTTCGTCTTCCATAGCACAAAAGTCCCGATTGGATAGCCCTTTAGGATGCTATCGAGGAGCTTTGCTGATTTCTCTTTAGTCCAAACGAAATCCCGCTGAAACTGAGGAATCTTTATAAGACCCTTCTCAATGTCCGCCATCAGGACCGGGAAGGAAAGACCATGCGGCTCCGGCTGGTTCATTTATTCCCCCTTGGTTCGTGCGTGATCGGCCTAGCGTAAGTCGTTTGTATGAGGTGTATCCCGATGCGTCCGGTTTTTCATGTCGCTAACTGCTCGCGCGCAAGCGGCGACCCGTCGGGCATGGTGAGACGGAACTGCGCGCGCGAGCGCTCGAGCGCGTTGGTGCGCCTGACGGATTCGATGAGCGCATTTACGTCCGCGTAATCGAAGGCGACTGTCCATTGCTGCGCAAGCGAAAGGGCATGAATGAAGCCGTCCGGATTGTCCTGGCGCGACAACTGGCGCTGGCAGTCGACATACTCCTCATGAAAGAGTGTCGGGATGATGATGCGCGCCTCGCCCACGCGTGAAAGCTCGGCGTTCATCACGAGCCTCGCGATCCGTCCGTTTCCGTCGTTGAAGGGGTGCACCTCCGTGACGAGGAACGAGTAATAAAT
>WNGN01005978.1_pt1 | contig 14659 bp, 17 predicted proteins | sample 5400561 | NCBI WGS metagenome assembly WNGN01 (sample SAMN13153379, study PRJNA577476) | soil metagenome | isolation source: 115 cm soil or saprolite under Garry oak tree replicate 2 | place: USA:California | collected 2016-06-15
GTTCCGCCGGGTGCATAGTCGATGACTAGAAAGGCGATATCGCCTTCCACACCGAATTCAAGCACGCGTACGATGTTTGGATGCCTCAAGCCAACCAGTGTCTGTGCCTCTTTGAGGAAGCGCTCCATTTCTTCGTCTCTAGGGGAGGTGCGCAACACTTTGAGAGCAGCCTCGCTTTTAAGATACAAGTGTTCGCCGAGATAGACCTCCGCGAAGGCTCCGCGCCCTAGATGACGAACGAGGCGGTAGTTCCCTAGTTGGCGTCCTGTGAGATCGGCCATACTTCCCCCTCGAGATGTCAGCTGCTCTCCTTAGCGAAAAGCAAAAGAAACCGCGTCAAGTGAACATCAAATGATATACGCACGGTGAAGGAGTTTTTGGGGGCTGATTTCATGCATTCAAAGCAGGTTTTCCTCACCTATGAGGAGTCATTTTCTTCTGTGAGTGTCTCACGTTGCTCGTTTATCCATTGCAAAGAGCAAAAGGTCTTCAAGGTATGTACAAGAGCCTCTAAAACCGCTTCACATCTTACTCTACCACATATTTGTAGCTTTTTCAAGGGTGCGTTGGCTACAGCCGCCATTGACACATTGACATTCTACGTTAACTTTTAGTATAATTACCGTATGCAAATGAAATTGGAACTAGTAGCGGTTCCCGTATCGGACGTTGACCGCGCAAAGGCTTTTTATACTGAGAAGATCGGCTTTAATGCTGATCATGATTACCAGGTCAGGGATGATCTTCGTTTCGTCCAACTGACACCTCCCGGTTCCGCCTGCTCGATAGTTATTGGGGTTGGGATTACAGACATGCAGCCGGGATCGGTCAAAGGGCTGCAAATGGTGGTCTCGGACGTGAAAGAAGTACGCGACGAACTGGTCAAACGAGGTGTTGCAGTCAGTGAGATCGAAGTCATGCCCTGGGGGTCATTTGTCTATTTTAGCGATCCCGATGGGAATCGCTGGTCTTTACAGCAGCTGCCTGTTCGCCAATAGCGTGAAGTGCTCCCCGCCTAAAGGCAGGGAGCTTCTCGCGATAGATGTAGGTGTAGCACAGGTCAAGACCTCAGGTGAGCCGGGAATTCCTGCAGGAGCCAAGAGTTGCCATCGGGGTCGCTGAATCCGGCATACTTCACCCCCTGTATGTCCCACACCTCGGCTACTTCAAGCCCCCGTTTCACGAGCGCTTCACGAGCCTGGTGTATATCTGCTACCACCAGATGCAGACCCTTGACCGATCCGGGCTGCATGGCAGTAATGTCCCCCATCCCGGTCCCGAAGACGATCGAACAAGCCGACCCGGGCGGCGTGAGCTGGACAACTCTCATCGTGCCGGTAGGACGCGTATCCACGTCTAACGTAAAACCGGCTTTTTCGATGTAGAAAGCCCTGGCGCGGTCAACATCAGAAACCGGTACCGGCACCAGCTCAAGTTTCATAGCGGGGACTGCAGGAAGGTTCTCTTTGTTGGTATCTGCCATCATGATTGCTCCTTATCATTATCCCAGGTGCTCGGCAATAAGAGCCTCTATAGCTTTTTCAGGAGTTCTGCAAGACGATCATAGGTATCATTGACTCCTTCTTCCATGCCACCCTGGAGCATGCCATCGCGGTCAGCGACTGACTGGAAGATGGATTGAGCTATGAGTCTGGTTCTTCCTCCAGGCAATGCCTCAAGTTTCATCGTCTCCAGAGTCACATGTCCTGTTTCCGGTAATCCTTCAAACTCAAAGGTATCAATAACGCGCTCGGGTGCAAGGATTTCGTGATACACACCATGAAACGCGTATACTGTTCCCTCAGCGTCTCGATTGATAAAGCGCCATTGGCCACCCGGTCTCACATCCATCTTGTCAACTTCGGTGGAAAGGGATCTCGGTCCCCACCATTGCGGGATCAGCTTTGGATCCGTACATGCCTTAAACACAAGCTCACGCGGCGCATCGAATTCGCGCGTGATGAGTATTTCTTGTTTTCCTGGTTCTGCGGTAATGGTTGTTGTATTTTTTGCCATTTATTTTTCATCTCCTTGTATATGTTACATTAAAGTCGTGCTCCCACTTTGTGCCGTCAAGTGATTTCTCCCAGGAGGCGGTCACGGTATTGCCATCATCGCTGAATCTGCCATCAAAGCGCTGCGAGAAGCCTGGCGCTTCTCGCCATATCTTCCATACACCATCCGCGAAACTCATCTCATAGACCCTCGAAACGCCTCGATTGTCATAGTAGAGCACGGTGTAGTCTGGGGTCGATTCGTCTCGGCTGATGAGCCACATGGCAGCGGGTGGACCTGGTGGTTTGTCACCCATGCGCATCAGCAGAAAAGCTCCATCCTGCACCCACTCGAAAGAGATTAGTCCTTTTGCTGTGTCGGACGGGCGAGGAAGAAAAGACGCATTGGATAGTTCCATCTCCCAATCACCAACCAGTACTTCAAGGTGTTTGAGTGCAGGGTTTTGGTTGTGTGAACTCGTCTTTGCCATACTGCTCCTTCCTTAGTAGAAGCTCTGTCCAGGCTGTTTCAGCTCTGGCAGAAATTCCTGCAACAGCCACGAATTGCCATACCTCTCAACTGCTGGAGCCGGGCCGGTAACAAACGCGCATCACCCCAGACTTGTAGGTCTTTGTGCTTACCAGCTCCAGGTTCACTCTGTCCGTGAATACATGTTGTCCATTGCCGATGGCAACAGGATGGACCATCAGCACGTACTCATCAAGTAAACCCAGTCGCACAAACGTTTGGGCCGTGCGAATGCCGCCAGGCACTCCCAGGTCCTTGCCGGGCTGCTGCTTTATCTTTTTCACTGCTTGATAGAGTGTAATGTATTCACTACCTGAGCAATTGCAAGCTCGTCCTTTGAGGCCGAAGGATTTTTCGCGACGTTTAACCAGTATGGGATCATCTCTGAAGCCGTCGGATAGCCAATAAAACCGCTATCAAAGCCTTGAAATAAGGCAACAATGTCATCGATGAGCTCCTGATCGGGTGCCTGTGACATCCAGTCCAGCTCACCGTGTGGTCCAGAAAAGAAGCCGTCACAGGTCATCGTCATGTAGAGCACGACTTTTCTCATGGTGTCCTCCGCATTGTTGTTCATAGTATCACCTGCTTTCCTGGTTGTCCTTCACGAGCTTCTGCTTTTCACGTTCGAGGACTTGATCTAATGCAGCAAACCGCTCTTCCCACCTCTGCTTCATTTGCTGAACCCATGCTTCGAATTGAGAGAGCGTCTGTGGATTGAGGCGGTACAGGCGCTTTTGTGCATGTTTTTCCATCTCCACCAGGTGCGCCTCACGCAAGATTTTGAGATGTTGTGAGACCGCTTGTGGGCTGACAGGAAATTGCTCATAGATAGCGGTAGCAGGTAACTCACCACTGCTGGCAAGGAGTTCTAGAATGTGCCTTCTGGTAGGATCGGCAAGTGCCACAAACATATCCATGTAATGGATTATACAACATTTCCTTAATTAAGTCAATACTTAAGCATCTTCCTCAAAGTTTGCGCGTTGGCCGGCTGCCGCGAGCGCGGGCGAGGGGTGGGTAGTAGACCTGTGTGACGGCAATGATGTCGCCGATACGCACCTGTACCTGCAGGTAGCGGCTGCCAGGAGTATGGTAGTGAGCGAAGAGCATGAGGCAGTGATGCGCGATGACGTCGGCGTCATCCGTGTGGCGATTGAGCGTCATTTGACCGCTGATAGTTTCTTCAGCAGAGGTGACGGCTATCTCTTCACCTTCTTCATCGATGATGAGCTTGCGCGTTTTACGGCGCACAAAGCGGCTGGGCCAGAGCATAAGCGCGATTACCTGGCCTTTGAGGCGTTGTTCGCGCAGGCGCTCACCAAGGTAGTTGGCCAGCCTGCGAATGGCGGCGCAGGTTTCGTCGGCATCGGCGGCATGATGGAAGCGCACACGGGCATTCTGGCTCAATGGCGGGGCATCGGGGACGACGAGACTCACATCCTGGCCGCAAGCCACCTGGTAAAGCCAGCCACCAAGCCTACCAAGGCGGCGATGTAATCCCTCCTGGTTCATGGTTGCAACCTGGGCGAAGGTGGTAATGCCAAAATCCCTGAGGTGAGCTACCACTTCGGCGACCGCCACCGAGTCCACTTGCTCGCTTTTGCCTTCCACTTCGGGTGGATTAGAGCCATGGCTCTCCTGCTGCTCAGCTAAATCCGGTAATGAGCCGGGGGTGCCCGTACCTGCTGCATGCAGTTGGAGCAGCAGGGATAGGGGCAGGGTCTGGACAAAGGATGCTTCACGGCCTGGCGGGATGTAGAGCACGCCCTGGCGGCCATCTTTGCGGCTCATGAGCGAGGCTAACTCGGCAATGGCTTTGCCGTTAGCAATGCCGATGAGGGCGGTCAATCCCATAGCGGCAATTTCGGCACAGAGCTGCGCGGCCAGCGCTACCGGGGAGTCGAAGGTCAGTTCACAGCCCCGCAGGTCAATAAACGTGTCGGCAATGGGTACCGATTCTATGATGCGCGAATAGGCGCGATAACGCTCACGCAGGCGCTGCAGCACCGGTTGATAGCGATCGTAGGAAGCTGGTAGGAAGCGCGTACGCGGGGCTATGCGATGCGCTCGGCGCAGCGGCATGCCGGGACTGACGCCCAGGCGCACAGCAGCAGGCGAGGCGTCGATTACACGCCCGGGTTCGTTGGGGCGGCCTGTGCCGGTGCCCACGACGAAGCTTTGCCCGCGCAGAGAGGGATCGAACATCTCCTCCAGGGTACAGTAAAAGTGACGAATACGCACATGCATGATGCCCTGTCTCAGGCGAGCACGTTCAGCGGCTTTTGCTGCTTCGCGCATTTCAAGGGGCATGCCATTGGTTGTTTGCGGCGCGTTGCGCGTGGTGAGGTCTGGATTATTATGTTGCATAATGGTCTACTGGTAGTTTCCGTTGTATAGTTAGAATTTATGAGCACACAATAAGTGTGTTAGCGGGCTCTCATACATTTTGAGACATATCAACCCAACTGTCAAGTTTGTGAGGTTGAAAGCTCTGCCTTCGTTGACTTCTCTGATGGGTCTGAAGCTGATATAATGATGCGATAGGAAGAGACCGGGATGTTCTTGTAGTAGCAATACACGGTTTACACACACCTGGGGAGGGACCGCGCCTACCTTCCGCACAGTTAAGGAGGATGTAAATAATGAGCGACCGGGACAAGTTCGGCAAATTTACGGAGCGGGCCAGGAAAGTTCTGAGCCTCGCCCAGGAGGAGGCGCAACGCTTCCAACACAACTACATCGGCACGGAGCATCTCCTACTGGGGCTGGTGCGCGAGGGCGAAGGGGTGGCGGCAAAAGTATTGAACAACCTCGGCGTAGACTTGAACAAGGTTCGTTCCACCGTTGAATTTATCATTGGCCGTGGAGATCGTATTGTCCTCGGCGAGATCGGCCTCACTCCTCGCGCCAAGAAAGTGATCGAACTTGCCGTCGATGAAGCGCGCCGCCTCAATCATCATTACATCGGCACGGAGCATCTCCTGCTGGGTCTGGTGCGCGAAGGCGAAGGCATCGCCTCGGGCGTGCTGGAGAGCCTGGGCGTCAATTTGGAGATGGTACGAACGCAGACGATCATGGTGCTCAGTCACGCCGGGGGCACTCCGGCGGAGACGGTGACGGAAAAGCCAAAGCCACGACCGGCGGAAGCCTTCGGAAAAGTAATTCAACTGGCACAGGAGGAGGCACAGCTTTTCCAGCACGATCATGTTGGCACAGAACACCTTTTGCTTGGCTTGCTGCGCGAAGGGGATGGTATTGCGGCAAAAGTGTTGCGTAACCTCGGCGTGGAACTGGATAAGCTGCGTATGGCCGTTGAGTTCATTTCCTGGCGTGGGGACTACAAGCATGACAACGATGTTGAGTTCAACCAGCGGGCAGGAGAAGTGCTTGCACAGGCCGCCTTTGAAGCCAGTCACTTCAAGCATGACTACATTAGTACAGAACATCTCTTGCTCGGGTTGACTCGTATTGAGGAGAGTTTTGCGGCGGCCGCGCTGCAAAGCATCAGTATCAGCATGGAGAAGGTGCGAACTGCGGTGATCGCAGCCATCGAAGGGCCCTAAACGTTCCAGCCGAGGAAATAGAGCAGGTCGCCCAGGACAAAACGCTTGCGGATGAAATGGCCGTTCTGCACGGCAAAATCGTACTCCTGCTGGGTGATGACTGGCTGCAGGTCCTGGCAAACGAGTGGAGCGCCTGCCTGCGCGAGAATGGTGTGTACTACGTGCGGCGAACAGACGAGGGAGGCCAGCTTCGGATGGTGCAGGCTGTGCCAGTGAGCGCAGAAGTGTGCGAAACGCGCGCGGTTGCTGCGCCAGAGCAGCAGTTTCTCGCTGTAATCATGCCAGCATTCGCGCGCCATGGCTCCGCTGGGATCAACCTGGCGAAATAGCTGCTGTACGTGGGTTCTTATGAGCGACGTGCCGGGATAACACGCGTCGATGTCGAGAGCCCGGGGGTCAAAGGTATCGAGGAAGCGCTGGTAGAGCTGCGCGGCAGTAATAGTTGCTACTCCTACCTGGGCGCCGTGAAGTGCAAGTCCCCGCCGGTAGTGATCAGCTCGACTGCTTCTCCTGCATACGAACGCTCAGCGATGGAGGCCGCATGCTCCAACAAGATCACATCCAATTTATCTAACAAAGCGAGTGGAACCTCGCTATAGAGATCGACCATGCCCAGGGCGCTGGCAAGGTACCAGTCACCATATGCCACGAAACGAGCGCAGCAGTCGCCCAGGCCCGCGAGTGTCATGGCTTTTGGCGCGGAGGCCAGTACACCCAGGTCAGAGATGATGGCCGTGGGATAACGGGAAGGTAGAGTGCGCTTGACGCCATCTTTCAGCAAAACTGCCATGTTAGCGGAGAAGGCCGTGACCGAGTTCGCCGTCTGGCAACAGATGTAAACGCTGCGCGCCTGTCCGGGGTGCGCCAGGTCGTACAGGTACGCGGCATGCTTGGTGATGTCGGTGACCGTCCCCGAACCAAGCGCGATGAGGGCCGTTTGCGGTGTGATGGCTGCCTGGACGCGCTGCACCTGCTCGAAGTCCGCGTGTACCAGGCCATGGTGGTCGCCTGCCAGCCAGAGGGGCCGGACGTGGTACCCCGCATTGTTCAACAAGGACTGGACGAGAAGCTTCAGATCATCCCTGCCGCGCAGCATGGGCGTCTCATCCATCACGAGTACTAGCGGTGAGCCGAGATCGATACCTGCGCGCTGCAGGGCGCCAGGAAGCTGTCGCAGCACATCAGGGCCAATGAGGATTTCGTCGATCTCCACCGGGTGTAAGTGAGAATGGATGTTTTCACTGCCCGATTCCTGCGCAGCCAACCAGCGCTTCAAAGCAGGCATGTCGCCGGGATCGATGGGAAAGGTTGTCGTTGTCATGCTCCCCTTGTTTTGGTGAATCAGTACAATGTTAGCAGAGCGTGTCTGATTTCCATCACGATCGCATGCTCGCGCCTGCGGCGCTCGCTTTTGCGCAGCGAAGCCGCGCGAGCACCAGAAATGCTCTAAAAGATACAACTTACTATGTGCATATTATAAACGATGATGTAGGAGGGAAGTTGGATGAAGGATCAGCAAACTGGAGAGTACAAGACCAGGGGGACACGCACGCGCGAACAGAGCTCCGACGAGGGCATAGCTGTTCTCATCCGGCAGGTGCTGGCCTGTTTCGGCAGCAGTATCTATACAGACGACATGGATGCGCTCGGCTTTAGCCTGCACCACCTGTTTCTCCGCGTGGATTTCTTGTATCGAGATGCGCTACCTTGCCTGGAAGCAAATACTGCCACTACGATCACTATGGGCCTGGAACGGGACCTGTCTCTACAAGACACTCTCATCCGCCGCCAGCGCATCTGGAGCCGACTCCAGGCAATAGGCCGGACGCTGAATCGCCTGGAGCCAATCTGCCACCTGTTGAGCGATGCTATAGAGGGCATCTTTGATACGTTGGACGCAGCCAGCGACGTATTCTCCTTTCGTGTAGGAATAGGAGACCTGGCAGATATCCCTGCTGCCGGGTTCGCACAAGAAAGGACTCGAGGTTATGGGTATGCTATCCCCACGGAGCCTGTCGATGACGAGCGATGGGATAGTGCTTTTAGCACTGTATTCCAGAGCCTGAAGAGCTGGCAGCAGAGCTACCGCGCATGCACTCCCTTCAGCATACAGTTTAGTGATTTGAACGAAGCTACTGGTGGATTAGCTGTCCCAGAGAAAGATCACTCGCAAGAGCTACCCCTGGACCGGCTTGATGCCGCCTTCGCTACATTACTGGACAGAGCATGCGTAATTTTTGGCGATATATTGCCAGCATTTCGCACTAACGCGGCGAACGATTATGAGGGCACGGCCACGCTCTTGTTTGACTTGATACAGCAATCCGATCACTTGTTACTACAGCTTGACGCGACGGTGGAGTTTCTCGATGGACTAATAGAAGACTTCAAGTTAGGGCCCGATCCTGCAATAAATGATGAGTCCCCATAACCATAACGTGATCTTAACCATAATTGTACAGTCTTAACAAGAACACAACCATATTGACGCCTTTTCCCTAACACGCCTGTCTGATAATTAATAAGAAGCGGTGATGGGTGGTGTATTACCTTTTCGAGGAGGCGCCGAATGGTCAAAGACGCTGGTTATCGCTCTACAATGGGGCAGATCACGAAGTCATCCACATATGACATCATTGAAACAATTGACCCTATTGCAGCAGCGGTTCAGCATGTCACCTCGAACTACGTGGAAGAGATTGCCCTGGTAGCAATCACGCTGCACTTCGCAAACAAGGCGAATAATGATCCTGCCTGCTCTCCGCACCAGTTCTCCTATTTATCGAGTCCAACGACGCTGATGGAGCACAGGAGGCAGGAAAGAGCATTTTTATACGGGCTGGTGGATCATCTACGACCATTAGTACGTAAAACAGATGGAGTCTTTCTCCTGGACTATACGTCGTACTTCCTATTACCCGGGGCGAACCAACAAGGAGCACGAATTGTGCGGAGCCGCCTCTGGGAAGCGATGCTCTGGCATATCAACAATATTGAGATCGTTGACGCCAGGGCGCTGCACGCACACAATATTACAATCGGCCACAGCGCCCATCCAATACCTTATGTCGATATTAACGAGTTCATAAAAGGAGCCAGCCAGGTCGCCCTCTGCTTCGAACTTCCACTAGAACCATTTACGCGCAAGGTTGTAAGGTCACACCTGTCTTCCACGCAGAGCGCCGCATCCGAGGCGCAAGCACCCGTGAAGGACTCTCTCCCCGCCCCTCTACAGAGCGATCCTCTCGAACAACAGGACAGAGGTGAGAGCGAAGAACTTTCTGCCCTGGCGCGTAAACTTGGCATCCCCTACCTCACGCTCTTGCCGGGAAAGCTCCCGAAGGACTTACAGCGACTGGTCAATCCGCAACTGGCACGGGAACTTCATTGCTACCCACTTGGCCGCGAACGAAATATGCTGACTGTCGCCATGCTCAATCCAGAGGACAGCTCTGCCCTGGATCGCCTTCAGCGGGAAACGGGACTGCACATTTTTCCGGTGTTGACACATCCTCATGTACTGCGGAAAGCTCTAGAGCAACTGGTTTGCTGAGCCGTTGAGCATGTCACAAAGCGCCATAAATGCCGGCTCTCGATAAGGGAGATGAGCACATTACTCTGGGTTTTGCCCCACCCCAGGCGCCATAAATGTCGCGGCTACACCCATCCGTATGCGACGTACACTGCTCCGGCTGCACTACTGCTGAAACGCGGCGCCATACATGACTCTGTTGGGAAATTCGGAAAGCTGTCTGAACATCAAGCGACCCTCTGTGGTTGCAAGCGGGCGAACGGCGATTGTGGACGGACAGGACGGCTGTGTTTGCCCAAGGAGGAAGCCGACAGATGAGCTGCAATGCGCTTCAGATTGAGACCGGCCGCAATGGCCACATGATGCAGATGGGTCTTGCGCAGTCCCACATAGGGTGTGCGCCGCAGCCGCGAGACACGCACCGCTTGCGCAATCGTGCCCTCGACCCCTGCGCGCCGGCTGGAGCGGTGCAGAAACGCGGGGGTGCCTTGCTCAGCTCGTCGGTGCACCAGGGCATGATGAACCGCCTGCTCATGCAGCTTCAACTCGCGTCCTGTGGCTCCGCGCGTACACTGCTCCCGCACCGGACAGGCTCGACACACCTGGACTGGAAAGCGGATCACCTCCATCGGCTCGTGGTGCTCATCCCAGCGCTTGACCCACGTGAGGCTCTGGACCCCTTGCGGACCGCGCGCGGTCCGCTGCTGCCACTCGAGCTGGAAATCCTGCACCGCATAGCCGCTGTGGTGCCGAGCTTGCCAACTCGCATCGGCGGGCACCGGTCCAATGATCTGGGTGCCCAAGGCGGCCTGCTGCAGCACCTGCTTGCCGCTGGTGTAGCCGCCATCGACCAAGTGTTCGCCCTCGCCCAGCCCTTTGGCTCGCACCTGCGCTGCAATCGGCTCGAGCATCTGGGCCTCCTGGATGGTGGCGGCGGTGGTCTCCACCTGCACGATCAGATGCGGGCAGCTCGGGTCCTGATCACACGTCTCGGTCAGATGCACTTTATAGCCCAACCACACCGTGTCGCGTTTGCGCGCGGCTCTCGCCTCTGGATCATAGGGCGACACGATGCGCTCGTCATTGTGAACCGCCGGGCCATCGCGCCAATGCACCTGGTGCCCGCTCACCTGGTAATGCTGCGCAAAGACGTGCCGCAGGATCGCGACTTGCGGCAAGCTCACCAGGCTCCTGGGCGCGTGCGCTTGCTGGAGCAGCGAGAGCAACTGCTGCCCATCGCTGCCCACCTGCGCTCGCAAGCGGGCACGTTGGCTTTCCGCTTTGGGGAAGCGGGCCAGTTCAAAGCGATGCACATAGCGATCAAACCACTCGGGGTTCACGCGCTCCCCCAGCCACTCGGGCTCCTGTTCTGCTATGGCATTGAGCGCCGCACGCATGCTCTCGCCCACACTTTCCAGGCTGTTCAAGCTGCGCACCTGTGCCAAGACGGCGGTCGCATCAGTCCGCTGCTTGCCGCCTGCACGGATAGAGCCGCGTTCTCGACACAGCTGCAAGATCGGGGCGAGCAGCAGGTCTTGCGCCTCGTGCGCGAGCAAGCGCTGGCGGAAGTCGGCCAAGATCGAGTAATCGAAGCCGGGATCATCCAAGGGCAAGGCCAGCGCATACAACCAGTCGATGCGCGTGCGCACGTACTCGGCGGCTTGTCGAGAAGTCGGCCCCTCGATGGCTTGCAATACCGTCACCAGTGCCAGCCGCCAGGGCGCTTCTGCTGCTCGTCCCCGTGTGGGGAACAAGTGGACAAAGCCTTCATCACTATAGATCGGGCCCAGCGCATCGCGCAACTGGCTGACCATCGTCCCTTTAGGCGACAAGCGCTGCATCAAAGCACGCGTCTCTTCAGGAATCGGCTCCAGACCACTGGGTTTCATCGACATAGGCTACCTCGCTTTCGCACGTGTTTCTGGGAAGTGGTCTGTCGCCTTCTTGGGACAGCACCCCTCCCTGCCTTTATCATAGCGCTCTTGTCCACTTGTCTGGACAAAATTTCCCAACAGAGTCATACATGTCGCGGCTACGCCCATCCGTATGCGCGGGAAAGCGGACCTGTATTGTGATTTTGCTCACACCTTTTATGTAACCGGGTCTATAGCAAGCGATCTAATATAAGGGTATAGTATCTACATGTTTACGAGATACGCGTTCGGATAGGTGTTGTACAGGAGTCACCTATCCCTCAGGTAGAGCAGCCGTCGCGGCTGCTGAGAAAAGGAATGTCTATAATGACAAATGCTAAAAAAGTGCGTGTAGCGATCATTGGAGTCGGCAATTGTGCCAGCTCTCTTGTACAGGGAGTCCATTACTATCGCGAGGCAAAGCCGGACGATTTTATCCCTGGCTTGATGCATGTGAACCTGGGAGGATATCACATCAGGGATGTGGAGTTCTCTGCAGCTTTTGATATCGATGCAACTAAGGTCGGCAAGGATGTTAGCGAGGCCATCTACGCAGGTCAGAATAATACCTATCGCTTTGCCGATGTTCCCAAGCTTGGAGCAAAGGTCTATCGCGGTATGACACACGATGGACTGGGTAAGTACCTTTCGCGTGTCATTAAGAAAGCGCCCAGGCAGACAGATGACATTGTGCATATTCTCAAAGATACTGGTACTGATGTCGTCATCAACTACTTGCCCGTTGGCTCGGAGACAGCTACGAAGTGGTATGTCGAGCAACTGCTCCAGGCCCAGGTGGGTTTCGTCAACTGCATTCCGGTCTTTATTGGCCGCGAGTCATACTGGCAAGAACGCTTCAAGGAAGCTCATGTCCCGATGATCGGGGATGATATCAAAAGCCAGGTCGGCGCAACGATTATACATCGCATGCTGGCGCGGCTCTTCCGCGAACGCGGCGTCAAGCTGGAGCGCACGATGCAATTAAATGTAGGAGGTAATACCGACTTCTACAATATGCTCGAACGCGAACGGCTCGAATCGAAGAAGATCAGTAAAACGAACGCAGTCACGAGCCAGCTCGACTATGACATTGGTGAAGACAACGTTCATATTGGCCCTTCAGACTATGTTGCCTGGTTGACTGATCGCAAATGGGCGTACATTCGCCTGGAAGGTCGTACCTTTGGTGATGTGCCACTGAACGTGGAACTCAAGCTGGAGGTATGGGATTCGCCAAACTCGGCGGGCGTAGTGATTGATGCCGTGCGCATGGTGAAGCTGGGCCTGGATCGTGGCCTCAGCGGCACGTTGGAAGGACCGAGCGCCTACCTGATGAAGTCGCCACCCGTACAGCATCATGACGACGTTGCTCGCATGATGACCGAGGCATTTATTCGCGGTGAGGACGACACTATGCTCCAGGAGATAGAATCATTGGAGCATGCCAATGGGCACAAAGTAGAAGCAAGCCAACCAAGCGCGGCAGACTAGCACTCCGTACGTCATGTTTAGGAGCACCTGCGCAGGTGCTCCTAAGGGCGCAGAACCGGCTCTTTCACTGGTGGTGTAGAATCGTTTGCTGCTTTCAACAGTTCCTGACGCACAATCGTGACCTCGGGAGGAGCAACGATACCGATCTTAACGCGCTCACCTTCCACAGCAAGCACAGAAATATTGATGACCCCATCGACTACAATGGTTTCACCAACTTTTCGTCGTAACACAAGCATGTAAGACTCCATTCTCTTACTATTACGGTCCGGGCATCCTTGCGATGCGCTAGGAGCTTCCCTAAGGATGCAGACCCAGTATTTTCCGTGCGAGCGCCGTACTATTCAGGTGATAACTGCCAGCCTCGATCTGATGGCGCAGTTCTACCAGTCGAGCGGCGCGAACCTCAGGCATGTACTTCACCTTAGCGCATCTGATTCCACCCAATGTTGAGAGGTGATCCACTCCGGCTTCGTTGCCAGTCAACTCTTCATCGTTTGACCTTGTGCGAACCATCTTCTTTGCCTGAGCCACAAGTAAAACAGTCTCCGTTTCAGTCTCTACAGTGCCTACTTTCATGAAAACACTCCACCCTACAGAAATCTGTCGCTATACCCTATCAAGCATATTCACTTCCTCAGTCTGTTACTATCGGCAGTAACATATGGTTGAACAGGGCTAATTTCTATACACTACGGATCCTATGTCGAGGTCGTTTGGCACCAGCAAGCACCTGCACAGGCTGCGCGGTTTCCTGGTAAATGGTCATGGCAGCACGTAAATGCAATATTGCCTGTATGTGCAACTGGCAGACACGAGATTCGGACACACCCAGCACCTTGCTGATTTCCTTCATCGTCAGTTCTTCCTGGTAGTATAAAGAGAGCAATAACCTCTCCCGGGGAGGCAACTGGTCGATGGCAGCAGTGAGCGAGACCACCAGTTCACGCTGCTCCACTTCTTCAGCAGGACCAAGCATATCATGATCCTCGAGCAAATCAGCCAGGGAGGTAACTCCATCATCCTGTGCAGGCAGACTAAGCGGGGCATCAAGAGAAAGTACCGTGACACTTACTTCGAGTAACATCTGGCGGTACCTATCGGTCGATATCCCCAGCTCTGTTGCTGCTTCTTCTTCTTTTGCCGGTCGTCCCAAATGTTGTTCCAATTTCGCCATGGCTGCCTCGATGCGGCGTACCCGCCTTACAGCCGAGCGAGATAACCAGTTAAGCGAGCGGAGTTGATCTATGACTGCGCCGCGAATGCGAACAGTGGCGAACGCTTCAAAGCGCACGCCACGGGAAGGATCAAAGCGATCAATGGCGTTGATCAGCCCAATGGTTCCATAGCTGACCAGGTCATCAGCTTCCAGGAGGCTGGTGGGAGGTATGCCCAACCTGCCAACGACGAAACGCACTAGAGGCATGTATGTAGAAATCAGTTGATTACGTAGCTCTGCGCGTCTGGTGGCAACAAATTCTGTCCAGATATCGCCCACAGTCACTGATACACTCATGCAATACTCCTCTCTGTACTCATGAGTAAAGTGTAGTGTGGTTTTAGCGCTAGCGATATTGACACTGGTCGCTTGTTTGTTGGACAAAAGTCCCGATCAAGGCTCAGCTATAGTGCGT
>WNGN01003780.1_pt1 | contig 14656 bp, 9 predicted proteins | sample 5400561 | NCBI WGS metagenome assembly WNGN01 (sample SAMN13153379, study PRJNA577476) | soil metagenome | isolation source: 115 cm soil or saprolite under Garry oak tree replicate 2 | place: USA:California | collected 2016-06-15
TCGGTTGCCGGGGTTTGCCCCCAGGCAGGCAGGGTCAATAAGAGCGCACCGATAACTACTCGAAAGACACATGGCTTGCGAGGGTAGTTATCGCGATTTGGCCGATGCCCCTGAAACGGGGCAAAATCTGACATATAGACAATCATTTCCCAACAGCGAGACCTGCGGCACGACGAACTCCAATGGACATGGCGATTGGGTTACTGTTGCCGGTTTAAGTACTTTGGCGACCATAGCTTGGCGGGCTTGGCTGATCTGGAGCAATGAGCAATCGAGGCGGTCCTGTAGCGAGATAACGCAGTTGTTCCGTTCCGGTGCGCCTCACGGCGACACGCTTGCCGCCCACTTAGGCGGCCTATGCGAGCGTCCAACAGCCCGACTCATCGATCCAAAGATCAGTATCCGTACTTGACGGGTTAGCCCAAGCGCGGCCAGGCGCTGTTGACTGGTAGGAACTCATCAACCGAGAGGTAATTGCCTCTCAACACCACAGTCCGTATCGTAGAAGCACCCCTTCAATTTAACTTGCGCGTTTTCCTTCCTGCGCGCGCGAGGCACCGTGAAAACAAGACGCTGGGTGAGTTGGCTTAGCGGGTCCGCGCTGCTCCTTTTATGGCTGTTTTCCGCGGCTCCTCTGTGCTCGCAGCAACGGACGAGAAACGATCTGGCACAGGCGAGTCTTGAAGACCTGTTGAATATCGAGGTGACTTCGGTTTCGAAAAAGGAACAGAAGCTATCCCAGGTAGCCGCGGCGATTTTCGTCATTACACAGGAGGACATCCGCCGCTCGGGAGCGCTGAATATCCCCGATCTACTGCGCATGGTTCCCGGCTTGGATGTAGGTCAGATCAATGCGAATACGTGGGCCATATCGGCACGAGGGTTCAATTTGCAGTTCGCCAACAAATTGCTGGTGTTAATCGATGGCCGAGCTGTCTATACGCCGCTTTTCGGCGGTGTTTATTGGGACACGCTGGACGCGCCGCTCGAGGACATTGAGCGCATCGAGGTGATCCGCGGGCCGGGCGGGACAGTGTGGGGCGCCAATGCGGTGAACGGCGTGATCAACGTTATTACGAAGAGTGCTGCGGATACGCAGGGCGGCTTGGTAACTGGCGGCGGGGGCGCACAGGCGCAAGGATTTGGCACCGTACAGTACGGTGGGAAAATCAAAGAAGACAGTAGCTATCGAATCTTCGCAAAGTACAACAACAACAACCATTTCCCTGATTTGAACGGGCAGAACGGGAATGATAGTTGGCATCTGCTGCGCGGCGGTTTTCGGGTGGATACAAACCTGTCTGCGAAAGATTCCCTGATGACTCAAGGAGACATTTATACCGGGAATGAAGGCGCGATCTTCGTGCATTCCACCCTCTCGCCTCCCGACAACATAAACGTACAAGGCCTCGCCCTATTGTCGGGAGGAAACGTACTGGGCCGCTGGAGTCACATTTTTTCAAGCCGCCGCGACATCACAGTGCAGTTTTATTTCGACAAATACAATCGAGACGCCCCGCAATTAGACGACTTCCGCGATACCTTTGATTTCGATTTTCAGAACCACATCATCCTGGGTGCCCGTCAGGATCTTATTTGGGGCCTGGGATATCGCCATACTGCCGACGAAACCACTGCCACGATCGACCGGGCCTTTCTTCCAGCCAACTCTGCGGGCCACCTGTTCAATGTATTCATACAAGATCAAATAACACTGGAGTCCGACCGCGTGGCCTTGTACCTGGGATCGAAATTCGAGAACGACTATTTCGCCGGTTTCGACCTTGAGCCGAGCGCCCGTTTGGCTTGGACTCCGAATAATCGCCGGACGTTCTGGGCCGCCATTTCACGTGCCAGCCGCACTCCTACGCGACGAGATGTGGGCCTAGATGCCGCGCTCGCGGTATTGCCCGGGCCTGCTGAAATCGCCTTGCTTGGCAACCCGAACATGAAGTCTGAACACGTCATCGCATATGAGGTGGGTTATCGAGCGCAGCCCATTGACCGGGTTTCTCTCGATGTCGCGGCGTTTTTCAATACCTATCGCGGACTGGAGAGCTTAGAGCCGTCTCCCTCATTTTTCGACTCGGACTCTGTTCCACCCCTTCTCGTTTACCCAATCGTGCTGGGTAACAAAATGTACGGGACGACGCAGGGAGTGGAAGCCTCTGTAAATTGGAAAGTAACGCATCGCTGGACGCTCAGCCCCGGCTACTCATTCTTCAAAATGAATCTGCATACCGAAGCGACCAGCCTGGACTCGACGAGCGTTTCGGACACGCAGGGCTCAACCCCAGACCATCAGGCACAGCTCCGGTCCCACATGGAACTGTCCCGAGGCTTCAGCTGGGATGCAAACGCCTACTTTGTCGAGCGTTTGCCGGCACAGTTTGTACCTTCCTATACGCGGCTGGATACGCAGCTGAGCTGGAGGCTTGCGGAACGGATCGAACTGAACCTGGTGGGACAAAATCTGCTCAGAGACCACCACGAAGAGTTCAACGATTTATTGCAGAGCGTCAATTCATCACAGGCCAAGCGCAGCGCCTATGCGAAACTCACTTGGCAATTTTGATCGAGTATCGGGTCAAGGCGGCGTTCCTTTGCATCTTTGGTACGAAGACCACGCTTTGAGGACCGTCTCGACAACGCGGCCTGGGAACCAGGGAGCGATTAGGTACGTGTTGAGATTGACAAAACGCGTGCCTTTGCCGTTGCGCCGGTCCGCCCTAATGCCCAGCGGCTTGCCGCTGCTCGTCCAAGAGCGCGTGGAACATGGCCTCCTCGATATCCACCTCGTACTTGCATCCCGCGCGGTCGATGAAGGGGTTCCGGGCACCCTCCTGGAGCTTCGCGTATTTTTCCCTCATGTTGTACTGGGCAGGGTGGTCACCGAGCGGCACGTCACAAGCGAGCGAACGCACCAGCGGGAACGTATGGCTGAACTCGGCTACCACCTCTGGCGTTAGCGTCGCGGGTGGCCGCAAGCTGCAGCCGATCACCACGTCGTACATCTTTCCACCATCCTGTGCCTTCATGGTCCAAGTTGTGCAGCCGCGGGTGTGACCCGGGGTCAGGTGCGCGGTCAGAGTAGTGCCGCCGAGCGTCACCGTCTCTCCGTCGTGCAACGTCTTGTCGATCGGGTGCTCTTTGCCGCCGGGCTTCATGGCCTGGAGCGCCGGCACGTCCTCGGCCATCGCCATCGTCTGCGCGCCGGTCAACTGTTTGACCAAGGCATCCCCTTCCTGATGATCGTTGTGCGCATGGGTCCCGAGCAGGATCTTGATGTCCGAAAACTTGAATCCCAATTGTTCGACCGACTTCTGAATCGTCTGCACGTTCCGTTCATACGTGCTGTTAATGAGGATATTGCCTTGTGGTGTAACAATGAGGAACGAGCTCAGGGTCCTGGTCCCCACGTAGTAGAGATTGCCGATAATTTTGTGCGGAGGGAACTGCGTCGTTTGGTCCTCCGGCGTACCCATGTTGCGCGCCAAAATCGACCGCGGCGTAAATTTACGCCCGTGGACAGTGACCTCGGGATGGTCGGCGGGTAGCGGGTTCGCCGTCTGCGCCCAGGCTGAGCTCACGCTTGCGCCCAAAACGGCCGCTGCCGTGATAAAGCTGATAAACATGACCAGCATCACCCGGGTTATCCTGTCGTTCATGGTGGCCTCCGCGATGGAAACGAGGATGTTCATTGTACTCCATACATTCGGCGTACTTTTTTTCTTCGCGGTAAAGATTGGCCAGTGTCCCGAGCGTGCGCAGAAGAAGCCCAACTGACCAGGCCGACCTAAAGGTCGATTTGAGGACCTCTTTGAATTTGGCGAACCACTCCGGTGAATGAGCGCGCTGTCATCGGCGGCGCACCCGAGCAATAACCCTCCTGAGACGGTGCTATAATCCGTCGCCTGAAGCCTGGAAAGGAGTGAAGAACATGCTGCGGACACTATTCCGATTCGTTTCGGCGCTCGTGATCATTGCTGCGGGAATGTGGGTCGCACCCCGGGTCTCGGGGCAGGTCTTTGTCGGAACGCCCACGCCAGAACAGTTTTCGCGTCAAGGGCAGCCTTCGACGCAGAACGGCGAATGGCCGGGCAACATGGGCGACGCGAAAGGGACCAGGTACTCGCCGCTCGATCAGATCAATGCCTCTAACTTCAACAAGCTGGAAGTCGCCTGGCGCTTCAAGACCGACAATTTCGGACCGTTTCCCGAATATAAATTGGAGGGGACGCCTCTGATGGTGAAGGGCGTCATCTATACGACCGCCGGCACGCGGCGGTCGGTGATTGCGCTCGACGCAAAAACAGGCGAGCTGCTTTGGTCGCACAGCCTGCGTGAAGGCAAGCGCGCCGCGGTCGCGCCGCGCCAATTGTCCGGACGCGGTGTCTCGTATTGGACCGACGGCAAAGGCGACGATCGCGTCATCTATATCACCACGGGCTATCGCCTCGTGGAGCTGAATGCCAAGAACGGCGCACTGATCGACTCATTTGGCGCGCACGGCATTGTCGACCTGAAGGTCGGAGTGGTGAAAGGGAACAACCAACAGATCGATTTGGAAACTGGCGAGATCGGCGTCCATTCGACGCCCACGGTGGCTCGAGACATGGTGATCGTGGGTTCTTCGATGAGAGAAGGCGCGACCGTTGAAAGCCACAACAACACCAAAGGCTTGGTTCGCGCGTTTGACGTGCGGACTGGGAAAAAGATTTGGCAGTTCAATGACATCCCCGGCCCAGGGGAGTTCGGCAACGAAACTTGGCTGGAGAAATCCTGGGCCGACAATGGCAATACTGGCGTCTGGAACCAGATCACCGTGGACGAAGATCTGGGCCTGGTCTATCTGCCGGTCGAGACGCCCACGTCGGACTATTACGGCGGCCACCGGCCGGGCAACAATCTGTTTGCCGAGACCGTGGTCTGTCTCGATTTGAAAACTGGGCAGCGGAAGTGGCACTACCAGCTGGTGCACCACCCTCTGTGGAACTTTGACATATCCACCGCCCCGATCCTGGCTGACATCAACGTCGGCGGCCGCGCGATCAAGGCGGTGGCGGTGCCGACCAAGCAGGGCTGGCTTTACGTTTTCGATCGCGTGACAGGTCAGCCGGTTTGGCCCATCGAAGAGCGGCCGGTGCCGCAGTCCGATGTGCCGGGCGAAAAGACCTCACCGACGCAGCCGTATCCGCCAGACAAGCTGCGCTATGCACGCAACTTCTTCAACGTGCCCGATGACCTGATTGACTTCACTCCGGCGCTTCGAGCCGAGGCTGTCGAGAGAGCCAAGCGGTACCGTTGGGCCGATACACCGTTCAACCCGCCGATGCTGGGCGACGTCAAAGGCATGCTGGGCGCGATTACGGTCGGCACCGCCACGAACTGGCCCGGCGGCGGTTTCGATCCAGAGACGCACATCGTCTATGCGCCAGCCGGCAATACGCCAGGCGTGAGGTCGCTCATTGCCAGCCCGCCGGGTTTCTCAGACATTCGGTACATCTCGGGAACCGCCGGGCGGCCCATCGTCGAGGTCTGGGGACCTGGCGACTGTTGCGCCGCCGATTCAGGATACCGCACGCGAGCAGACCTACCCGCAACGCCCGGAGCGCATTCGCCCGCTGGCGACGCGGCTGCTGGCCCTCCTCCCGACGAGGGCGGTGGCGGCCTGAATATCGAAGGGATACCCATTGTCAAACCGCCGTATGGGATCCTCGCGGCGATCGATCTCGATCACGGTCAGGTCCTGTTCCAGGTGCCGCACGGCGACACACCGGATAACATTCGCAACCATCCGGCGTTGAAAGGCCTGAAAATTCCGAAGACCGGACAGGCTGGGACTTCGGGCGTTGGATTGATGATAACCAAGACGCTAGTCGTGATGGGCGATCCCCAGATAACCACGACACCGGAGCATCCGCGCGGCGCAATGCTGCGAGCTTACGACAAGAAGACCGGCCAGCAAGTTGGGGCGGTCTTGATGCCGGCCATCCAGAGTGGCACGCCAATGACCTACATGTTGGGTGGCAAGCAATATATTGTGGTCGCCGTCAGCGGCGGCGCCTACTCGGGCGAATACATCGCCTACAGTCTACCGAATTAGGAAGGCGTCCTGCGGCCCGTGCAAGACGCTGCAAGGAAGTTCAGTTTTGGCCGCGCCGCCGCGCATTCGCGTGACGGTTTGGGCCTACGAGCTGCTGAAAAAGCCGCGTGATGAAAATAAGAACCGCGATTCTGGTGCTTGTCCTTGCGGCGTCCGTAATCGCTTTTTGCTCGTCTGCGGGCGCCAAACTAACGGTTCCTTCCCAACAAGCGGCGGCCTCGACGGAGCCGACACAGTCCGTGTGGGATGGCGTCTACACCGAAGAGCAAGCCAACCGTGGAGAGATGCTTTACGCGCGGAGGTGTGCTCGCTGCCACGCGGCGGACCTTACCGGCGGTGAAATCGCACCAGCGCTGAATAACGCTGAGTTCAAATCGAACTGGAGCGGCCTCTCGGTCGACGATCTGCTGGAACGAATCAAGGTTTCAATGCCGCAAGACGACCCGGGAAGCCTGAGCCGTCAGCAGACTGCCGACATCGTGGCATTCGTCTTATTGAAGAATGGTTTTCCGGCGGGCAAGACAGAACTCGCGCGTGAGGCCGAGGTCCTTAAGGGGATCCGTTTCGAGCAGAGCAAAGCAGAAACCTCTGGCGATCCGGAGATAACCAGGCCATCGGAGAGCGACAGAACAACGTCCCCGGCGGCGGCAAGCAGCTCTCATGTGATCGCGCGGATTCCGATACCCGGCGATACTGGCTGGGATTACATCACCGCCGACAGCGAAGGCCGCCGCCTGTACGTTCCGCACGGTATCGAAGTAGTCGTACTCGATCTAGATTCTGGCGCCGTGGTCGGCAAGATCGCGGATCTGAAGGGCGTGCACGGCGTGGCCATCGCACGGGAATTTGGACACGGGTTCATCAGCGCCACTGACCCTGCTTCGGTCACGATGTTCGACCTCAAGACTCTCGCCGTGATGGACAAAGCAAGGGTGGGAGACGACCCCAACGGGATTATCTATGACCCGAAAACTCAGCGCGTTTTCACCGCGGATCGAGGTAGCCAGCGCGTCACTGCAATTGATGCCAGGACCGGCAAGATCGCGGGCACAATCGACAACCTTGGCGGCAGGACCGAGCATTTAGCCTCCGACGGGGACGGCCACGTCTTCCTGAACATGCAGGATGTTGGCCAGCTTCACAAACTCGATGCCCAGAGTTTGAAAGTGATGGAAACTTGGCAGTTGGCGCCGCCCTGCGGCCAGCCCAGCAGCATGGATATGGATCGCGAACATAATCGCGTTTTCATCGGCTGCAGGAGTGGCCTCTTCGCCGCCGTCGACGGCGCTACCGGCAAGATTGTTGCGACCCAGCCAATCGGGCTTGGCGTGGACGCATTGGAATTTGACCCCAAGACGGCCTTGATCTATGTCTCCACCGGGGGTGGCGATGGCGCTCTCTCCATTTTCCACGAGGAAAGCCCAGATAAGTATGCGCTGGTGGAAAGCCTGAAGACCTTGCCGGGAGCCAGAACCATGGCCTTGGATAAAAAAACCGGCCGGGTATACCTGCCTATTGCAGATCTTGGTCCCCTCCCCGTCGCTACGCCCGAAAATCCGCGGCCGAGAGCGCCCATGACTCCCGGCACTTTTTCGGTCCTGGTCGTCGGACGATAGCGTGACGACAGGCGCGCATCACGAGTACTGTATTAGTAATCTTGGGCCCACTGTTGCCGAGAAAATGGAAGAGCAGTGTTAATGAGAATTAGCGCCGAGGATAGCTCCGCTCTGCTTCCCTTACCGAATCTCACCAGATAGTGTCATGGAACCGATCGTGCTCGGGGCAAAATCGTTCCTGAAGACGTCTCCGCCCTTCATCACAAATTTCACGCGCTCAGTCTCGCTGATATCGGCCGTTGGATCCCCGGAAACGGCGACGATGTCGGCGAACTTACCCTTTGTAATCGAGCCCACATCGTTCTGCCAGCGCATTTCGGTGGCGGCATTTATGGTGCCGGCTTGCAGGGCTCCTGCTGGAGCCATGCCGCCAATTTCGACCAGCGCCACAAACTCAAGCGCGTTGCTGCCCTCGCGCCATGCGGAGCCTTGCGATCCGCTACCAAGCACCGTTACGAGTCCCTTGGTAGCGATACACATCCGGACATTCTTCTTAAAAACGGGAACTATGTCGTACTTGCCGCCGGTGTTCTTGGCATCGGCGTCCTCGATGGCAGGGTGGGAATATTCGAGAATGGTCGGGCTGTAGAACAGCCCTTTTTGGGCCATTGTGTTGCACATCTCTTGAGTCAAGCCCTGTCCATGCTCGATGGAGTCGCCCGCATGGCCAGCGGTGATGGCATTTTGCAATCCCTGGCCGCCATAGGCGTGTGAGCCGGTCTTTACGCCGAGACGCTCCGCCTCGTCATCCATCGCCTGCATGACCTCCAACGGATAGGTCATTTCGAATTGCAGCTCGCCCGTGGGTGAGAATTTCCAACGCCCCACCGGGTACAGCTTGATATGGTCTACACCGTGGTCAACCTCGAAGCGCACGGCTGCTCGCGCCTCGTCGGCATTGTGAACAACAATCGCGTTCAGCAGTTCCGGATCTGGCTTGTCCTTCGGGCCCGGTGTGGGGCCTCCCCAGACGATTCCACGGCCCGACACCTGCACCCTGGGACCCATGACCACGCCCAGGTTGATCATGTCGCGCAGTGTGACGTCCTGATATCCGTTGCCATGAGAGGTCATTTCCTTCATCGCTGTAAAACCGTTCACGAGTGCGTCTCGCAATCTCTTGGTGGCGACGAGCAGGGCCTGGTCCGCGGTCATCTTTCCGCGCGCGGTCATGAAGTGGTCATGCGAGTCGATGAACCCGGGCAGGACGGTCGCCTGACTGAGATCAATCACTCGAGTTCCGGCGGGAATGGTGACGCTGCCGTCGGGTCCGACGTCAGTGATTCGCTGACCCTGGATGAGCACAACCTGTTTGGTCAGCATCCTGCCGTTGACGCTGTCGAACATCCGGCCGGCGCGAATCGCCACCGTTGTCGGAGCCGGAGGGCATGAATATATGCCGCCCCAAGGAAGCACACACGGCGCAACGGTACCGACGCCTCGCCAAGGACCTGGTATGACCTGAGGAGCCGGTGTTTCCGGTGCATGGCCGGCATTTGAAACCTGCCCCCAAAGCGCGGGCGCAACCATGAAAACCCCGAAAATCCCGAGCGCCGCTTTCAACACAAATCTACATCGCATCGCGCAGCTCTCCTTTAAGTAAACTGGACTTCCCGATCCACCTTCACCCGCGTATCTGGCCACATTCAACGATAGGCCCATCGGACGGCGACTATACGCCCCAACAGGCTCGTCTGCCAGAAGTTAATACTGCGACGGTAATAGAGCGATGAAATCTCCTGAACCATTTAGTCACTCCGGAGCCTGATGAAAAGGGCCCTCAAGGATTCCATGTGAAAGATCCAGATGGATTCCGCGTTCAGCTGGGAGATTCGTCTGAATTTTAAGGAGCTCGATTTCAGGACAAGCTCTTCAGGTTCGTGAAGGGCGACTCCGGCGAGTCAAACCAACCCTGTCCAATGCAGGTGCTCGCAAAAACGTGACCCGCCCGCCACGGGCCCGAACGGAAACCAAGAGCGGCTCGAGCCACTGCCTAAGATCCTCGCGCGCCAGCCATGTGCTGTCCGCTAGGCGCAATTCTTCGACGCCTCGCATTTCCATCTCGAGGCGCTCGAACAGTTTCTGCGTGGTGCCGTCCAGTTGTGAGTCGCAGAACTGCATGTACAGCCGCTCGCAGGAGAGTTCGACCGAGCGGGCTGTTCGGCTGGTTCCGAGCAAAATCAGGTCGCGACGATTCAAAGGACTACACCGAGACCCGCGAGAACCAACTGCAGATCCCTCCTCGCCCGTCCCCGCAGGAACGTGGACGGGCTCCTCGGGATGACACCCGTTTCTATGCGCGCGTTGCGAGCGCCAGCAGAGTGCGGCGAACCAGCGCTTTCGTCAGCGGCACTTTGTATGCGTTCTTTGCGAGCGGCTGAGCTCCCGCGACAGCGGCCTCACCGGCCTTGGTCGCCAGTGCCGGTGTGATGCGCTGGCCGGCGAGTAAGCGTTCGACGCTGGGCACCCGCCACGGAATCGGCGCGACGCCGCCTAAAACGAGGCTCGCGCTCCGGCAGATTTCCTTGTCCATATCGAGCACGACCGCAGCGCTGACCACCGCATGCGGCCATGCTTCGCGGTCGAGGACCTTGTTATCGGCGGGCACTATGCGCTCACCCGAGGGTCCCACGACGCGGAACTTCGCGTCGAGCGCGACCAGCGCGGTAGCTGTGTCCGAGGGATGGACGATGTAACTTGGGCCGCCGCCGAAGATCGCATGGAACTGGTTCTCGCCACCTACGGAAAAGCACATCGAACCGCCATTCTTCAGGCACGGGAAGCCATTGCGGAAGTACCAACACCATGGCCGTTGGCAAATGTTGCCCGCGAGCGTACCGACATTGCGGATCTGCGGGGTCGCTACCGTTTCGGCCGCTTCGGCCAGAACGGTGTACTGATTTCGAATCATAGGATGGCTGGCGAGAGCGTCCAGCGTGATGAGACCGCCGATGTCCACGCGGCCTGTCCCTGGAACCACCTGGTCGAGCCCCTTGATGGTCTTCAGGTTGACGAGCACATCCGGCTTGATTATGAAATCTTTCACCAGCGCCAGCAGATCGCTGCCACCGCCGACAAGTGAAGCCGCCTGTCCGTTCGCACGGGCCTGCTGGACGAGGGAAACGGCTTGATCGAGAGTATTCGGGTTCGTGTTGGTGAAGGTTTTCATACCAGCGCCCCCAGAATCTTGTCGCGCGTGATCGGCAGGTCTTTCATGCGGCGACCGATGGCGTTGAATATGGCGTTGGCGACGGCCGCGACCGCGTGAACAATCCCGGCCTCGCCGATGCATTTGGCGCCAAAGGGACCATATCCGTCGTCGCTCTCGATGAAGATCACCTCGATCTCGGGGGCGTCGAGATGAGTCATGATCCGCGTACCGTAATAGCCGGCCGTCAGCGGCTGTCCCGTTTGCTGGTCGTACAGCAGGTCTTCGTGCAATGCCATCCCGATCCCCTGGGTGGCGCCGCCTTTTACCTGACTTGTGGCCGTGAGTGGATTGAGGATGCGACCGGAATCCTGGGCGGCAAGATACTTGAGGACGCGCACACGGCCGAGTTCGGTATCGACTTCTACTTCTACAAAGTGCGCGCCGAACGCTTTGCGCACCTTCCCGTCCGATGTCGGATTGGGCGTGGCCGAGGCGATCAGCACGTTATCGCCTTTCGGCAAACCCTTCGCCACAATCTGGCGCTGGAGATCGCGTGCAGCCTCGATGACGGCATACCCGGTCATGTCCGTGGTGCGGCTCCCTGACTCGCCCACCGAGTACGGGCACCGGTCCGTGTCGCCCCACACGATCTCGATATTCGACAGCGGCACGCCTAACGCCTCGGCCGCAATCAGGGCCATGGTTGTCTTGGCTCCCGCCCCAATGTCCGTAACACCGACGAAAACGGTGTATCGGCCATTCGAATCAAGACGGATCACGGCGCTGCTCTGGCCCGTCGGGGATCGCAGGGCCATGAAACTCATGCCAACGCCGCGCTTGATCGGCCCCTTGTCCGCCCCCGGCGGATGCCAGCGCTTTTTCCACCCGAAGGCTTCCGCGCCGCGGCGAATACAATCGTCGAGGGTGTAATTCGAGTAAGGCACCTCATCGTCGGACTTCCGCGTCATGTTCTTCAGGACGAACTCGACGGGGTCCATCTTCATCTTATAGGCCACGTCATCCATCATGGACTCGATACCGAAAAAGCCCTGAGGAAATTCGGGCGCGCGGTAGTTCCCGGAGACCGCCCTGTTGGTATACACCGGATAGATGACACTCTCGACGTTGGGGCATTGATAGAGCTCGATCCCGCCGATGCCTCCCGTATTCTTGCGGTACGGCCCCATGCCGCTATAGCCGCGTAACTGCAGCGCCTGGAGCACGCCCTCGCGGCTGACCCCAACCTTGTAGTATTGCGTGGTCGGCCAGCGGCCGTGAACCCCGATGAAATCCTCTTTGCGCGACATTTCCAGCTTCACCGGCGCGCCCGTTTCCTTCGCCAGCACCGCGGCGATCAGGTCAGCATCCTGATTCTGGTTCTTGTTGCCGAAGCCGCCGCCCATGTACTTGCAGATGACGCGCACCTTCTCGTCGGGGATTCCCAAATCCCTGGCCATGTCATGGCGACAATTCGACGTGCCCTGGGTCGGCGTATACAAGGTCAGCTTGTCGCCCTCCCAATTGGCGACACACAGACGCGGCTCCATCTGCGCGTTCTGAACATAAGTGGTGGTGTAGCGATCTTCGAACACGAAGTCTGCCGCGCGGAAGCCTTCCTCGACGTTACCGCGGCGATACACTTCTGGCTCTACTTTGTTTTTCACGTCGGGCGAGAGGTTGCCCTCCGGCCAAATCTTGACGCTCCCGGGGCGGAGCGCCGCTTCCTGATCGAGCACGAACGGAAGCGCCTCATAATCAACGTTGATGAGCCGAAGCGCCTCTTCCGCGAGATGACGATTGGTCGCGGCCACGGCCGCCACCGGTTCTCCGAAAAAACGCACCGGGTTATTGAACAGATAGCGTTTATGCAACGTAATTTTCTTTATGTCGTCAACATATTGCCTGCCACCGGAGATCGAGCCAGCGCCCCAAACGACACTGCAGTTCTCGTGCGTCAGGACAAATTTCACGCCGGGAAGAGTCACGGCCTTAGAGACACCTGTGACGCGCTCAACGGCGTCAATGCGGGCGGTGGGATGGCCGACTGTCTTCAACGGGGTGAGTCTGGATGGCCGGCTCATCACGCGCCTCCCGCACTAGCCGAGGCTTTTGCGCCCCGCTTGAGCGGCGCCGTCGAACGGCCTGCGCCACGGCTGGACGTCTTGGCATCCCCGGTTGCCGCGGCCAGCACAGCCTCAACGTAGCGGTTGTAGTTGGAGCAGCGGCAGATGTTGCCGGTCATCGCCGCGCGCACCTCGTTCGCGGTTGGATGAGGGTTGCGAGTGAGCAGCGCCTTGGCGCTCATGAGCTGTCCGGACGTGCAAAAGCCACACTGCGGTCCATCGTGCTCTACGAACGCCCGTTGAAGCGGGTCGAGCTGGTCGCCATGCGCGAGGCCCTCGACGGTGTGAACCTCTCGCCCGTCGGCCCACACCGCCAGATTGCTGCACGAGTAGACGGGCTTGCCGTCCAGTAGCACCGTGCAGGCTCCGCATTCGCCGCGGTCGCAGCCGATCTTCGTGCCGGTCAAGCCGAGATGATCGCGCAGCAGTTCGGCCAGAGTCCAACGATCTTCCACTTCGAGTTGATGCTCGGTGCCATTCACCACAAGGCGGATGGCCGTGCTCGGCGCCCCCGCCGCCGCGCCATCCGTTGCAGGTGGGATGGCAGCGGAAAGCTGCGCACTGAGCTTGGGCCCGGCGGTCGCCGCGACGAGAACGGCGCCACTGCCTTCGAGAAATTGCCTGCGGGAGATATCGCGTTTGCGTTTGCTCATGACGCCTTCCCAGAAAAGGTAAAGGGCAGAATCTCGCAGAGAGTAATGCAGTCTACCCCTGTGGCTCGCTGAAATTCAACCCAATCTTGAAATGACGCAATTGATTCCCACCGATGCGAAGCATTTACGACCCAATCCAGTCTGGCTCGGAAGGGCGCGCACGTTCAGCGGCTCAGGTTCGGTGACCGTTCCGTCTGAGTTGGGAGTCGCCAATTTGGCAGAAGCTGGCCCAGAAGCCGTCCGATTCGAATCGTTTTTTGCAAATTATTTCCTTGACTTCGCTCCTCAGACGGAGTAATCCCTGCCCATCAGTCGTTTATCGTCCGGTTGTTGGGCCCAGGTCCTATCTCAAAATTCTCGAAGGGGTGAGACGATGAGTTCTATTACGTCGGGGATTCGCACATCCTTTTCGGGCCTTACGGGTAGAATTACGTTTCTGCTGTTGGCCCCGCTGTGTGTCCTGCTGTTCTCTGTACCGCTGTTCTCGCAGGGTAATAACGGACGCATTCTCGGTACGGTTATAGATCAAAGTGGCGGGGTTATATCGGGCGCCACGGTAACGATCATAGATAAAGACAGGGGTGTCGCGCGAACCCTGACCACCGATGACGCCGGGGAGTACAACGCTCCCAGCCTGATTCCCGGCACCTACATTGTCCGTGCCGAGGCCAAAGGGTTCAAGAGGCTGGAGCGCCAGAACGTGGTGCTCGAGGTGGGCAAGGAGATTCGGGTTGACCTCACCGTTCAGCCCGGCGAACAAACCCAGAGCGTCACGGTCACCGAAGCCATCCCGCTGGTGGAGACCACCAACGCCACCCTGGGCGGCACACTCAACAACGCGGACATCAACGATATCCCCCTGAACGGCCGCAACTACCAGAATCTGCTTTCGCTACGTCCGGGCGTGATGATCCAGCCGGGCGGCTCTCCCTGGACCCAGAGCACCAACAACACTCGTCCCGATGAAACCGTGTGGATGGTGGATGGCGTTTTCAATGCCAATTTCA
>WNGN01001899.1_pt1 | contig 14650 bp, 16 predicted proteins | sample 5400561 | NCBI WGS metagenome assembly WNGN01 (sample SAMN13153379, study PRJNA577476) | soil metagenome | isolation source: 115 cm soil or saprolite under Garry oak tree replicate 2 | place: USA:California | collected 2016-06-15
TTATGGGGTCGAGCCTGAACTCTTCCACGGTGATTAGAGTCGACAGGAAACCTAGACCGGACCTATCCAAGTTAAGAATCTACGCAATAGATGTCGCTCATCTCGTCCTCGGTCCAGAACCTGTGGTAGACGATGAGGGAATGAGGCTATTCAAAGAGAAAACACGGGTTTCGCTTGATGACGACCTTTTATTTTCTCGAGCCAACCGCGCACGGTCCATGACTTTACCATCTCAACGAGGCCGATTACTTTCATGGCCTCAGAGACGAGGCCAAGACGATAGAGATGCCACCCTGAAACCCGAGCTCCTCCGCATGGGAACGAAGAGCAGGATGGAGCGGCTAGCCCAGGGCCCTCGAGTCATAGAAACCGGTTGAGGGCCAGGTCGGATCCTTTGTGGAGACCTAGGCTTGTTTTGCCGTTTCAGCTGGCGCTGTCTCTTTTTTCCTTCTTCGGAACGGATTCCGCATATTGCATTTCACCTGGGTTGGTAATGTTGATTCCGAGCTATAGGCGTTTTGGGAAGTAGAGGCTGTTTCAATCTTTGATCAGCGAAAAACCCGTATTATCAACGCTTTTGCCCATTTTGTTCAGCCTCTCGCCGGCTGATTGGGGCTTCGACTGGAGAATTCTAGCCTGTTAAAACATCAACGAGAGAGGGCTATCGGGCGTTCGATGTCTGAGCGGCTGGACATGCAACGGCTCAAAGCAGAGTACGTGGCACGCAGAGCGAAACTTGTAGCCCTGGGAGAGTCCTTCGTCATACTCGTGCTATTGCTGGCGCTAAGTCTGGAGTATGAGAATAATTTGTACATGCAGGAGTGGATCGGGCGGAACTTTTGGCCCGCCGCCTGGCTACTCAACGGAACACTCGTAGGAGTTATGAGCGGACTCCTCGCAGGCTGGACACTCGCCACATGGCAGGGACGACGATCCCGAGAACAGAAGATACTAGACGACTTAAGGAAGATCGTCTAAGGGGGAAGTCGAGATCCTCATTGATGAAAGCGAGGATGGGAAACTGTTGGATATTCGGCACTACGGGGTTCTAACGCTTAGCTAGGCTGGAGACAATCTATGATTCAACAAGCTCCTTTGTGTTTTCACAAAAGAATTGTTGGTCGTCATCAGTTACATCGCTGTTATAACCACGCTGGTTTTGACAGTGCTGACGCGTCAGTCCTGAGCGACCTACTATGACTGTACTCGTAATCGGTGGCTCCGGTTTCATAGGAAGCACCGTCGTGAAAACGCTGGCCAACAAGAAAATCGAAGCCGTTTGCTACGACTTGATCCACACAGATTCGAATGGTGACAAGAATAACTGGATTAGGGCCGACATCCTCGAGCTACAATCTATTGAGCGAATCTTCTTCGAGTATAACATAGACTCGATAATCCATTTGGTGGGACTACCTGCAGTAGATCAATGCGCCAAGAATCCCCAATTTAGCTTCCTGTTGAACGTTATGTCCGTTCAGCATGCACTTGAAGCTATGAGGATCGCAGATATCCCAAAAATAATCTTCGCATCCTCGGCAACGGTTTACGGTGTCACGAGTGACAAACCGATGGTCGAGTCAGATGCTCCTCGCCCAGGCACGATCTACGGATGGCACAAGCTACTTGCCGAGAAGGCGATTAAAGCGTACTCAGAGGCTTACGGAATAAGGAGTGTGATCCTTCGCCTTTTCAACGTCTACGGCGGAAATCCGAAGTTGGGCAAGGAAGTCATATCTACATACATCAATCGTGCATTGAGAAATGAGCCGTTGCTGCTGAAGGGCCCTGAGAAGTTCAGAGACTTCATACACATGGAAGATGTGGCTGAAGCGTTCTCAAAAGCCCTCACAGGCTCGGCTGCAGACAATTTAGTCTTGAACGTTGGAACCGGGAAGAGAACGACCCTGAAGCAGGTTGCAGGCATAGTAAATTTACACTTTCCTAATTCGAAGACGATTGTCGAACCAGCATCAGACGATGGCACTGGCCTATTTGCTGACCCAGACGTTTCTCGGAAGGTCTTGGGCTTCGATCCGAGGGACCCGCTGGTTGGCATTGACGCTCATGTCAAGAAATACACGACGCCTAGGAGCCTAAGTTGAAGGTCCCATTTGCTAAGCCATTCTTTTCCGAATCAGATGTAGAAGCAGTTCTATCTGGGATAAGGGCAGTACTCGAGTCAGGTTGGCTAACATCAGGTAAGAACGTCGAATTGTTTGAACAACAGTTCGCGGAAACCATTGGTTCGAAATACGCTGTGGCAATGAACTCTGGCACCGCTGCTCTTCATGCCATATTCCTAGCTCTTAACGTCGGAGAAGGAGACGAGGTCGTTGTTCCTGCAAATACATTTGTTGCGACTGCTAATGCAGCGCTTTACGTCGGGGCAAGACCGGTATTCGCGGACTCAGACCCTGATACATTCAACATCTCGGTCAACTGCCTCCGACAAAAAATGGGCACACAGACGAAAGTTGTAGTGCCAGTACACTTGGCGGGAAACCCTTGTGAAATGAAGGAAATCACGGAAACCGCTGAAGACAACGATTTGCTGGTAGTCGAGGACTGTGCCCACGCCCACAGAGCAAACTACCGAGGGAGGAATTGTGGAACGTTCGGTGCAGCAGCCGCGTTCAGCTTTTACTCTACCAAGGTCATGACGACTGGCGAAGGAGGGATGGTAACCACCGACAGCGCCGAAATTGCTGAAAGAGTAAGGCGGATACGCAACCACGGAAGGGGCGGCTACGGGCCGCAAGAAAATACCGAGCTGGGGTACAACTTCAGACTCACTGACATACAGGCCATCATCGGGCTAAACCAGCTAAGTCATCTTTCGGAGTTCCTGTCTAACCGAAACAAAGTAGCACAAGAGTATGATAGGATTTTCGCAAGAATCGAATGGGCAAACCCCCAAAGAGTGGATGAGGGGAATTACAGCTCCTACTACGCCTACATCGTAAAACTGACCAGAGAAGCTCCGATCTCAAGGGACGACTTAATAAAGAAACTTGCCGACAGAGGCATAGGGACGAGCATCCTCTATAACCCTGTCGTGACTCAACCATTGTATTCGAAGAGTTACGGCGAGAGGGCCAACGTGCCTGTGGCTGTTGAGCACGGAAAACGAAGTCTGGCCTTGCCGATGTTCAATGGGATGACGGACGAGGAACTGGAGTTTGTGAAGGCTGCGCTGCAAGATGTGTTGGTTCCCATTCAGGAGCGGTACATCAGCACTGCCTAAGCAACAAACTGTTTGGATGCATTTCGATCCCGAAGTGGTTGACAAGCTGTTCGCCCTCAACAAACACGTAATTATGGGGAAACTGGAGGGGGACGCGTCTCTGCCGGAAAGAATTGTAGTAGAATCTGTGATTGGGTCTGTCAGATCTAAATTGGCAAGAGGATCCGCATCCGCGTACACTTTCTCAGACAACGAACAAGAGCGTCAACAGGGCTTGGTCGTGGCCGAGCCATCCAGTTGGGATAGTCAACACTTCGAAACAAGCATAGACAAGTTCACGCTATTACTCTTCGACCCTCAGTTACCATCTAAGCAAAGAGCTCTTCTGATCCAGAAGGCCATCAGTGCGAGAAAGGCTCGAGTGACATTTGCGCGGGTGAACATGCTGGACATGCCGACCGTCCAAGCACTAGAACATGTCGGGGCGATTCTCACTGATGTGCTCTTAACATTTCGGTTTGACTGTGGCAGACCAATGCCCATCTTGGGCAGCAGCACTAGTGTAGAAATAAGACCGGCTAATCGAAACGAGGCTGAGGAATTGGCTAAAATTGGAGAAACAATCTTCAAAATCGATAGGTTCCATAGCGACCCCAACATACCATCAACAAAAAGCGATAAGCTATATGGTAAATGGGTGTTAAACAGTCTCGCTGGTCTCGCAGATGCCTTGCTCGTGGCAAGAAGAGACGGCCAAATTATTGGTCTCGTAACTTGCAAGGTTGAGCATATTAAGAATGACTATTCGTTCGGGGTAATTGACCTAGTTGGCGTACGCAGTTCACACCAGGGACATGGGGTAGCTTCACGGCTAGTGCAATCTTCCTTGGAATGGTTTAGTGGAAAGGTCCATTCCGTATATGTCGGGACACAGGCCGCGAACAGTAAGGCTGTAAGACTCTACGAAAGGTTTGGTTTCAGCCAAGTGTCATCCGAAGCCTCCTTTCACCTCTGGTCGAACAATTATTCAGGGTGAACCTACGCTTTGTCGAACGACAAGGTACTTGTAATCATCCCAGCATACAATGAAGAAGACAGTATTGGCGATGTGATTCGAGAAGTCAAGTCCTCAGAGCCTGAGTTCGACATTTTGGTTGTGGATGATGCTTCGACAGATGGCACCAACTCGATTGCAAGAGCCATGGGCGTCGCTGTAATTAATCTCCCTTTCAATCTTGGGATCGGTGGGGCAGTCCAAACAGGCTTCAAATGGGCCAAACGAGCGGGTTATTGCGTTGTGGTTCAAGTCGATGCTGATGGACAACATGATGCGACTTTCCTCCGAGATCTAATAGATCCGATTGTTAAAGGAGAAGCTGATATCTCGATTGGGTCTAGGTTCCTCCACAAGGGCAACTCGAAACCTCCCATCATGAGGAACGTCGGAATCCGATTCTTTTCCTGGCTCACTTCAAGAATCGTGTCGCAGCACATAACCGACTGCAGCTCTGGGTTTAGAGCCCTGGGGCTAAAAAGCTTCCAATATTTCGCAGATTCGTATCCGGTTGATTTTCCGGACGCTGAAGCTCTCATAGCAGCTCACATGGCAGGCCTGCGAGTGATCGAGGTCCCGGTTAAGTTCAAACTGAGGACTTCTGGCGTAAGCAGTCTTCGCATTTGGAGGATGTTGTACTATCCCGTTAAGGAGGTCTTCTCGATAGCCATAATGGAAACTAGAAAGAGGGACCTTGCGTGAGCAACGCGCTTAGTCTTGCGGCTATCTCGGGGGCGGTAATTCTTGTATGGGTGATTTATCTTTTCCATAAGAAACGGCTAAGAGAAGACCACGCGATTTTGTGGCTGGGAGTTTCTGTAGTAGTAATGGTTCTCTCAACGTGGACAAATCTCCTAGTCGCAATCAATAACCTAGTCGGCACCCAATCTGTAGCGAATGTCGTCCTAGCCGCCTTCGTAGCCCTATTGATCGTAGTATCAATTTTCTACTCAGTAAAAATTTCGGAGCTAACGGAGAAGAGCAGAAAATTGGCCCAAGAACTTGCGCTGGCTAGGTTTAGTGAAACAATGATGAATGCAAAGGACGCAGACTTGGACACCAAAGACTAGTTTTCATAGAGCAAAGTTGATTCGAATGATCTCGGGAAGCTGCTGCTTGACTGATGATGGGAGAGTTTCGTTACTTATGCGAATTTCTCTGATCGGGCTACAGCGAGCAGCTTGAGCAACAAAGAGTCTGTAGACGTCGCGTACTTGCATTGTTCAGAACCATCAGCCGGAGTTGGTCGGCGCTTCTGGGAATTGCACTCGAGGCTACCAGCTAACTTGAAAATATCGTTAATAAGCTTGGGCTCTTCGAGAATTTCTCCCTTCCCAAATATCCGGATAGAGGACGGATCGAACTTCTGGAGGACGGTAGCTAAGAAGGCGAATTCTTCCAAACTCAACCTCTATGCATATAGAGCGTTTCACTATGCTCTTGTTCCGCGCCTGATTGCGGACTACTGCAAAGAAGCGCGGATTGTCCACGAGGAAATGTCTCCTCTACCGGTCTTTTCCCCTTTATACCTCAAAAATCGACCGGCATTCCTTACTGTGAACGAACTCAGAGGAATTGCATCCATCAAGATACTAGGGCCATTAGGAGTAGTTGAGTTACTCGCAGAGAAGTTTCTCTCTCATTGTCGATATGATGAAGTGATTAGCGCGTCCGAATGGACTCATGACAGGCTTCTGGAGCTCGGCGTGACAAGTGTTCTGATTCCAAATGGAACAGACACGCGAAAGTTCCGGCCTTCCGAATATACGGCGCGGGAGTCGGTTGTCATTGCTACGGTGGGAAGACTGGTAAGTCACAAGGGTCACGAAGATTTCCTCCGTCTTGCTTACAAACTGAGGAAGAACAAGGGTCTCTCGTTTGTAATTGTGGGTGTCGGACCCGAGGAACACAGGCTAAGGCTTTTGGCCAAGCGACTGGGGTTGGATAGCGTCGTATCTTTTCGTGGGAACCTATCCGAACTTGACTATACTGCTTTACTCCGCGACATCGACATCTATGTTCATGCAAATCGATTCCAAGAGGGATTTGGCTTCTCGATTGCGGAGGCTATGAGTTGTGGGAAGCCTGTTGTTGGTTTCGACGTTCCGGGTGTAAGAGAACTAATACAAAACGGAGTAAGTGGGTTTCTCGTCCCCCCCGGAGACCTGAATCTAATGAGCGAGACTGTATTTCGCTTGAGCCAAGATGTGGATTTTCGACTCAGACTCGGTAAAGCTGCAAGAGAATTTGTTGAGAGGAATTGTGATTGGGCTAGATCATCCCAACTACTCTCAGATCTCTATGACCGATACTCGTAAGGTAAGCGCCTAGCCTAGAAATGTCTCAGGATTCCTGAATGTTGAGAAGAACTCAAATTGCTATGAGGACATTAAAAGCCGATCTTATCCTCACTTTCATCCTCGCGCTTGCGGTCCGAATCTTCTTCTCTCAGGGGAGGCTATTGGGCATTGATATTGTGAATCAAAGCGAATTTGTCAACAATGTGATTCATTTCGCAGGATTTCCGAACACCCGGCAGTTCGCGGATCCCGGGAGTAGCTTCAGTTACCCTCCTCTGGCCATTCTCTTGGAGGGCTCTTTCGCACTTCTGTTCAATGTAAAAGTTGTATACGTCGCACTCTGGGGAGCTATCCTGTCAAACGGCCTGTTGGCTCCCATAACATACCTGCTTGGGACCGGAATTCTGAAAAGCAGATTAGGAGCGTGGTTAGGATCCCTGTTAGTTATTCTTTCATATTTGGACCTCGAATTCGTAGGTTGGTCGGGCTTTCCATCAGTCCTAGGCGTTTTGCTATCTGCAGTAGTGCTGTGCCTGGTTGTAAATTATTTCGAGAAACAGCGTTTGCGGTACTTCTTTGGTTACAGCTTAGCCCTTGGTTGTCTAGCTCTTACTCATGTCTACTCGACAATCATAACATTGTTGGTTTTGGGCGCAATCTTGCTTCTTACGAGAAGTTTTCGGCTTGTTCTAGGCACGTTATTCGGATTATCGCTTAGTCTTCCCTGGTACGCTTGGGGGTTGTGGACGGTGGTGGGGTCAGTCTCCGACACTCTCCTTTCCAGTCAGAAGTATCAGCGGCTTACGACTTTCACAACAGTATCGTTTTCGAATCTCTATGGACCATTTTACTTTGTGCCTTTGGGCCTTGCTCTTGTCTTTCTCGCGTATTCACTCGCTAATCCTCTCGAGAATCAGCGGCCGAAGGCATTGAAGATTCTAGCGATTTGGTTCGTCGTAACTCTCATCCTCGGGACTCTAGGAGGAATAGATCAATCCCTGAGCAAAGTCCTTCTTAGCTACAGAGCGCTGTTCTATACCTCTGCCCCCCTATCTACTCTCGCCGCGGGTGGCCTTTTATGGCTACTATCAGTAACGCGCACATTTCTGAATACTACAAGCCGCCGCAGAATACCTCAACTCGCAAACAAGCCGATTGCAATTATGTTTGTCCTGCTCGTTGTGTCTGTTTCAATGGTCAATCTTCTTCCTATCCCCAAGATTTACTCCTACGAGTCCATCGCTCAATCTGAAGAAATCAGGGCATTGGATTTTATCTCGACAAACACAAGCGGAGTCTTTGCAAGTGATTGGTACTTCGGTCAGTGGATCGCTGGCTACGCAAGTAGACCTACCTTTGTCGCCTATCCGTCGAATGTGTACAATACGAATTCTATAGAATATCACGATTCTCAGATTGCGGCAGAAATCATGTCTAAAAGTCCTAATTGGACTGATCAAGCAATGACGAACGGAATCGACTATCTGGCTATAGATACCCGACTTAGTTATATCGATGCTTACAGCGTCCAATCGCCCACTTACACTTATTATGACGTCGCGAAGTTCGTTAACCCGAGTTCTTTTGGCCCAGGGAGCTTACACGACTGGAACTGGTCGGCTCCTACCTCGGGCTCCTCGTTCTACGTGGGAGCTTCTCAAGTCACCCTGGCGGCGAACGCTACTAGTAACACGTGGTATGCATTAGAGGCGCATCCATTGGCAGTTCCTCCTTCTGGCTATGTTTATGTGTCCGGATCGATCCCTCAAATCCAATTGGGTGCCCAAGCTCCCGTCGTGATAATTTACTATGACTCTTCTGGCACTAATTTCACGGAAGTGAGATTGGATCAGGCCGCCTCATTCTCTGCCCTCGTGCCGACTCGATATCCACCTTATGAGGTTAGATTCGCGCTTTATGCTCAAACTTCTCAACAAGGCCTTTCCATTACCATCAATGCGTTGAAGAGCTATGCCTCACCCAGCGAAATCGATTTTACACCACTCCATCTGAAATATTCCTCTCAACACATCTTCATTTTCGAATTCGGCAACACGACAGTCCCTCCAACTGTACAACCCAGCGTGTATCCGCTGTACCTGTACCTTCCAGTTCAGGTAACAGGGATTCTATTGGTTGGCATATTCGAGAACATTGAATGGAAGAAGGGCAAGCTAAACCTTTGCTCCATCTCCAGGTCCCCCTCAATGGTTACGAGGCAAATGAAATAATCTCTGACACTAACGAAACAAACGATTTGCAGGGGGAGGTCGCAGACCTTCCCAGTCTGCTTGTAAAGAACTATCTTCGGATGGTGATCTTCGCATTATCGAGAATCAGAATCGAAAGAAATTCTCTCCGTGCATTCCTCTTTCTCCTTGCTGCACCATTGGTGTATCTTTTGGGCCCCAAAGATTTGATGATAACACAATTTGGGTTTTTCTCGGTGAGCTCACGATACGATGTACGGTCCATTGTCTATGGATGCTTCAAAGCAAGTTTCGCGCACTTGTATAACCTTAGACGACTGCTTCCATCTCGCGCTCACCTAAAGCTGGTGGTTGACGTAGGGGCAAATACTGGCGATTTTTCCTTGGGTATAAGACACTTATCGGAGGATATAGTGGCGATTGAACCTTCCGCTCATTACGCAAAAATGCTTAGGGCGAACTTGATTCTAAATGACGTCAAGAATGTTAGCGTGTTAAGAGTTGCTCTACACGACAAAAGCGAGCCTGTACATCTCAACGGTCACCGACCAAATCTCTATGTGGAGTCCGGAGATTATGGCACCGAGACGGTTGCAGGACAAACCCTAGACAGCCTACTTTCAAACGCCAGTCGGATTGACGTTGTTAAGGTTGATGCCCAAGGGAGCGAAGTACGGATTCTTGAGGGAATGAGTAGCCTAATCGCACGAAACATTGTATCGCTCATTGCAGTAGAAGTGCACGAGAAGACAGGAATTGCCAGCAAGGACATCATAGCGTTTATGCAAAAACTTCAGTACAGATGCCTCTTCGAAGACAAGTACCTCTTCCACCAGCCCCACTTCTACTTCGTACCGTCTCAACAGTTGAGTCGTTGACATCCTAACAACCCATTTATCGCTCCCTCGTCCCTAACCCAAGCAAGCAAGTTAACTCAGTCAAAACAAAAAGACGCTGCGGCAATTTGGACACGTTTCTCCCTCAACAACTACGTGAAGGAAATCTACAATTCACTTCGTACCTGCCGAGGTGGGATTCTGATTACTGATGCATTCGAGACACTAACGTCGAAACATCGTCTAATTTCCGAAACGAGACTGACCGGGCAGTGCATCTCAAGGGGGGAGTCCTTCTTCGTCCTGATTGTCTCCGAAGGTGTCTGTAGTAGCATCGCTTGGCCATGCCCTCGTTCTTGATCGGGCTTTGGGTTCATGGATGTCGTCCGGGCGCTCGCTTCTCTCAGTCCTATCAATGTTTTAGACCTCAGTGAGGTTGTAAATGCCGATTCTGTTCGCCTGATAGATTTCGGTGGCTCCTATGGGCATCATCTGCAAATTGAACCAACCTAGCCCAGGAGCCCAGTACAACAGGAAGACATTGGAGAAAGTAGTGAAATTTCCATTGTTGACCTCTGCAGGGTCTTGGTAGCCGTATACATCCACGTCAGTAAGGTATAGTCGTGCCCAACCCTCAAAAGACATAGGTGCTACAACAGCCGCCTTGCTGAAGTGCCTCGCATTCAGCCAACTGATTACAGCAACTATGTCAGCGCAGTCTCTTATCGGTACAGTGTTTTGTACCATGCTAGATGGTACGTAGCTCAAAGTTGCCTGACTTGTAAAGTATGGAAATGACGACTCAGGCGGGAGTGTAAGGAATGTGAATGAAAGGAACACCAACAAGACTAGGAATACTATTCGTACTTCTCTTCCCCTCCTCAGAAGGCCATTTGAAGCGAAGACGAGCACAGGGAAGGTCAACATGTATAGCCACCTGTCCCAGAATGGAATGGCGCCATATGGGCTAGCTATCACAGAGAACGTCCCAATTCCGAGAATCATCGTCAATAAGGAAAGATGTCGTCTCGTAAAGAAACCAATGATTGCGAAGGGAAGCAGAGGCACGAGTACAAGGGCCGACAAAAGAAGAATCGCAAGATACAGTTGCCCCGCAGCTTGGTAAGTGAAGGGGCTTATTGTCCCTACGAGATAGTCGTATGGAAATATTCTCGCCTGAATCGCGTATAGTGGGCCTTCCAACGGCGATGGAGGAAAGAGAACGCCGAGGTAAAATAGCAACCCGGGCAATGAAAGAGCCGTTATGACTGAGCATTCAAAATTGATGCGTTTTGTTCGCACAAGATCCCAGAGCAGGATGGTACTGCCAAAAGCCAACATGAGTGCAGAAGTGAGTTGGTCAGAAAGAATGCTCAAAGCCGATGCAACTCCCATCAATACAGTGTCCCTATACTTCCGCGATCCACCGAGATGCGACATCGCCAGTAGGAAGAATGAGAATCCCAACGTATTCTTGTAAAGGTCCCATGACAGCCTCAAGGGAATGAAGTAAAGGGTGGTTACCAACGCCAGCAAGAACGCGTTTCGAGGACTCCAATGAATGCTACGGGTTGCAAAATGGAATAACGTAAGACCGAGGAGACCATAACACATCGGCCCGAATATTTTGACGGTAGTGAAGGGTGACGCGCCCGTCACAATGGAAAATAACGCCAAGAAGAGATAGAGTAAGGGCGCCGAGTGACCGGAGGCAAAAAAAGCAGTAAAAGCCGACACAAATCCTTTGACTTCTACATCCTTTACGAAAGGAGCATAACTCGAAATGGTATCGAAGCCTATTGGCCATGGGCCGGCCAGTAACTCGGGAATACTTCGGACTGCTAAAGGGACGAAGAGAGACAGCAACAAGAACAGGTGGGACCTAATTAGATCGACGAAGTGTCGGAGCGAGAAGACCTGCTTCCTTTGGGAACAAAATGGGAAAACGGTTCCTTCACCGAGATTTACAGACGAACCAGCATTGAATAAAATATGCTCGATCTCCCGAGACCCTCTCTTTGATCTTCTGGTTTCGCAACTTCAACAAGGGTATAGCGTCGACCTGGATCACTTACGCGTCCGTGCCACTACGCGCAAACATGACGGTAATCTGCCGGATACGCTTATTGCGTAGTCGACTTCGAACCTGACGTCCCGCTTCGCATCGGACTCGTAAATCCCGGCACCTTGCCTGTCTGATAGTGGGGCCCCCAGGATTTGAGGCATTGATTCCTACGCTAGCAACTACAAAGTCGAGAGTCGAAGCCTGCACCCGAATGGAGCATATTCCCCCGGCAAGATTGGCAGGACAACCCCCAAAATCCGTGCCTGGGCAAGAGATCCGCTAGGGTGTAGGAGGGTCAGGGTCGAAGGCCCAGAGCGTGTTCGCCCCGTGAACGGCGAAGACCTGCCCGCCCTTAATTGTGTTGCAACACTGGTCAGTGAGACAGTAATATTGTCCTAGTTCAGCCGTTGTTGTTTTCCAGAGTGCCTTGCTACGGTTTCGGAGCACTCTCAGTTACAGCAGGCGAACTCTTCCGCTTCGCCCCAACTCTACGTACCCAGCGGTCTATACTGTTCTCCCATCATAGCCCATGAGGCGCCAAGATTCTCCTTGAACTCGGCCGGGTCCAAACCGGAAATGCTAATATTGGATTCTAGACCATGTGGGGGCGCATAAAAATGGTGCTCGCTCGCCCTTGTCCCTCGCGTAGGCCTCGAGACGGAGACACAATCTAGCTTGAGACCTGTGTCGTTTACGCTTGGCTCGCCCGGGAGAATCCTACTATTCAGAGCTCGGGTAAGAGATAGAGCTGCGCTCAAATAGCATGCCCACCCTGACTCCATCAGCTCTTCTGATCATCACTATAGCCCTCAGTGCCGGACTGACAAGTTTCGCCTTCGTCTATTTCCATCCATCACAAGTCCCTGCTTCCAGTTCAAATTTCGGTCAGGGAGGGCCGTATCTTGTAAACTGGGATCCAGGGTTTCAGACCCCGGAAGCAACCAACCCTGCGAACGACGCCGCCCTCTACTGGCATCCCAGTACTCACGGCGAAGGCTCGAGCGAGTCGAACATTACTCGTGGAGTCTTACACGTCCAGGAGAACGGTCTAGCTTCCACCGGCTGGAATAATTACGACAACGCGGTGGCCCAGCAGGGAAATTTTCCATGGCAGACAGAGTGTAACCATATCTTGGGAAGGGTGCCCGATTGGGCATGTAGCAGGAACACCTATGGACTGCGGACCTTGGCCTGGGTCGGAGCCAATACTACGCTATCCGTCAACGCTACCTTCCTGTCAAGACAAGGCACCGGCGACTTCAACATGATCGTGGGAGTCTACTTCTACTTCGTCAACGGACCCTCATGGACGAATGGAGTCGCGAGTCGTTACCTCGAAGCCCAGTTGAGGCTCGCCTTCTACAGGGCGGATGGTGGGCTCATGCCTCTTGGAACTGAGGATACATGGAACCCGGGCTTCGACTTCGGCTACGCAAAGACCGTCGGCACCCTCCAACCTGGAGACAGCATAACACTCGAAAATTATGATCTCCATTCATTCTATGTTTCGGCAATGACAAAGCGCGGGCTGGACCCGGCGACACCAGCGATCATTGTTGGCCTTGAACCAGGGGTCGAAGGCTGGGGCGAAAATCTCGCAGTGGACTTCACTGGCCTCTCCGTCACCAGCTATGAATCCGACAGGGCAACGGCGGACCCCAACCTAGATATGGTCGTAAACTAGGACGACCTATCAATGGTAAGTAATCTATTCGGAACGTGCCCCTCCAACTACGGCAGGTACAGGTGGATAGCAGACACCAACTCCACCAACCCATGCATAGACCAAGACGACCTTGCCAAAATCCAGCGCTATACAGGCGAGAGCTTTCAATCGCCCAATGACCCTCAGCAACCCCTGGTCGAAATGGAGAAAATCGGAGCCCATCCTCGCTCAAGATGGATAACTAACACACCCTTCGAGATCTTGCAAGAAACCTAACGGTATCGCCGACGAGGCCTACAAAGACGGCTCAGCTTCAGAGCACGGAATCTACCAGACGTACAAACCCGCCCTCTACATCTACGCACTCCAGAAGATCTCCAACAGATACGAATATGGCACACAGGGGAACCTGTTGAGGATGCAGGGTCCGGACGGCGGCTTCCACACAGGCTATGACCGGGCTGGAACCCACGCGGGAACTTTAGAGAACGTGGAGACAACGTCCATCGTCATATTAGCACTCAACTCCACGTCGACATTCCGTCTCTTTCCTCCGCTAGTCCTTCCTCCATGGATCGTCTACGTCTTTATCGGATTCGCAGGGGCCGCGGGCGCTGCTGTAGTGCTAGTTCTCATGCTGGAGAGAAGAAGTGAACGCGTTCTTGACCGCGTGGAGGTCCATGAGTGCAAAGCTCGTGCAGTCTGTGAAACTGTAACCCTTATCTCCGTGAGTCTTGAAGACTCTCCAGGCCTCCTTTTCGACTTGGGGCTCCAGCCAGAGGACCCTTACCACACTCGACTTCTCCAGATCTTCGCGGAAGGAGACGGCAACAGAAACGCCGCACCTCTCTTTCAGCAGCGTGAGTGTCTCGTCGATGATATAGTTGGACATGTAGAGTGTCCTGAAGGGCGTTAGGCTCTTCCTGAGCCGTTCCCTGAACTCTAACGCGCTCTTATGATTCTCGTCGTCAGAATCTTCCAGCGCCACCATTGCGCTGGTGTCTATGAAGAGACGCGACTCTTCTTCTTCCCGTAAAGGTACTCGTCATGCTTCCTAGACAAGTCACCGAGACCACTCCTTCCCCTCGGCCGCCGGACCAGGAACGGGTCCTTGGGATCAACTCTCACTTCCTCCTCCAACATCCTACCCACAGCCCTCCGGAGTCCCTCCCGAATGCTCAGCTTCCGCTTATCCAACAGATCCTTGAAGACCCTATACTCCTCCTCTTCCAAAGAAGTCTGGACTACCTTAGCCATCGCACTCTGAATAGATGAATCGTCAAGAGTCATTCAAAAGGGTTTTGCATGAGGCTGACAGGGAGATGAGCCATT
>WNGN01002165.1_pt1 | contig 14648 bp, 11 predicted proteins | sample 5400561 | NCBI WGS metagenome assembly WNGN01 (sample SAMN13153379, study PRJNA577476) | soil metagenome | isolation source: 115 cm soil or saprolite under Garry oak tree replicate 2 | place: USA:California | collected 2016-06-15
CCGCCGTACGCGCACCTCGACCATGCTCATTTCAGTGGAACGTCCTCTTGGCGAGGAAGAAGACGACGGCGCCCGCAGCCGCGTAGGCCAGCACGCCCTCGACGAGGCCGAGTCCCGCCGTGAGGGCAAACACGAGCAGGACCAGCCCGCTCCCAACCACCGCCACCACGCGCTCGATCCGCTGCTCGCGCGCCTGCGCCTCCTCGACGTAGCCCGCCACCGGGGCGCCGCACGCGGGGCAGCGCCCACCCGGCTTGCGGACGAGCCGCGCTCCGCAGGCGGGGCAGTCGATCCTGAGACGCGACGGCACGCGCGGACTCTAGCGCATCCCGCGGCGCCAAAAAACGAGGGAGCGGCAGGGCCCAGGCCCTTCCGCCCCCCACCGAAGCCGGAGGAGCAGCCCGCTCGCTAGTCGCCGCTCACCTTGCGCAGCTCGTCGCGCTCGTCGGCCCGCAGCGAGACCACCTTCCCGCGCCGGCCCTCGAGCGCGCGCTCCTTCCACACACGGAGCCCGCGCCGGAGATAGTCGGCATCGAGCCCGAGGACGTCGCAGATGTTCTGGAAGGAGAAGAGCCAGGTCTGGTCGGCATCCTCGATCCACTCCTCGGCCTCGTGGAAGAGCTGCTGGCCGCGGGAGTCCTGCGCGCCGGCCTGCTTGCGGTACACGTCGACCGCGTCCTCGAGCACGGCGATCATGAGACGGCGCTCGCCGTCATGCTCGCTGCGCCGGCGGACCCGATCGAAGAACTGCGACGGCAGCAAGGTGTCGGGCTGGAAGAGCCCGCCCAGCCGGTCGTCGGTGGCGTATTCACGGTCTTTCATCTGAACCTACCTTACCTCCAATATAATACCTTCGGGCACGCAAAATAGCGGCTATTTCCTACAGTTGTGCCTTAGACGCCCGGGGTACGGGCGCATTCAGCCCGGCCAGCGCGCCGGGCGGTATCCGCGGTCGCCTCACGTCGGCGATCGTGGTGCTTTCGAACAATTCCATGACACGGCGCTGCCCCTCGCGCCATACCCGCTCCATCCCACACGTGCCAAGCAGCGAGCAGTCCGCCGGCTCGGCGGTACACACGTTGAGCGAGATGGGCCCCTCCACCGCTTCGATTACGTCGCGGAAGGTCATCTGCTCGGCCGGGCGGGCGAGGACGTAGCCCCCGTGCGGCCCGCGGCGGGAGCGCACCAGCCCCTTGTGGATCAGCTCCTGGACGATCTTCTCGAGGAACTGCCGGGGCACGCGCTCGCGCTCCGCGATCTCGCCGACCGAGCAGGCGCGGGCGCTGGCCTCCTCGTTCGCCAGGTGGATCACCGCGCGGAGCGCGTAGTCGATCTTCCGGCTCACCTGCATGATCGCCATTGGGCCTCCTTCACGACTCCCGCTCGGCCACCCACGCCATCTGGATGCGTTCGAGCTTGCCCTCGCTGGACGCCATCGGGTCGTCCCGGAAATCGGGGAGTGCGATCACCCACTTGCGCAGATCCGTGAAGCGCACGGTCAGCGGATCGACCTCCGGATGCGCCTCCGCCAGCTCGGCAGCGATGTCCTCCGCGTCCTCCCAGGCGAGCGCCATCTCAGAGCTCCTCCAGGCGCCGGTTGGCCAGCGCCTCGGTCAGCGAGCGGTCCATGATGCGGCGGGCGAAGGGCTCGGTCTCCTTGCCGAGCGTCTCGACGGCGTCGCGGATGGCGAGGTAGTCCTCGCCCGTCCGCGAGCAGCCGCGCCTCGCGCGCCAGCGACTCGCGCGTCGCGTGCAGGATCATGTCGGCCTCGACGCGCGCCTCGCGCACCTGCCGCTGGCGCACGTCCTCTTCCGCGTAGTCGATCGAGTCCTCGAGCATGCGCTCGATCTCGGCCTCGCTGAGGCCGTAGGAGGGCTTCACCTCGACCGAGCGCTCGTGCCCGGTGCGGAGGTCGGTGGCGGTGACGGAGAGGATGCCGTTGGCGTCGATCAGGAAGGTGACCTCGATCCGCGGCACGCCGGCCGGCAGCGGGCAGATCGGGATCTTGAAGCGGGCGAGGCTCCGGGTGTCGCTGGCCAGCTCGCGCTCTCCCTGGAGGACGTGGACGTCGACCGCCGTCTGGTTGTCGACCGCGGTGGTGAAGGTCTCCTTGACGCTGGTCGGGATGGTGGTGTTGCGGTCCACGAGCCGCGTGAAGACCCCGCCCATGGTCTCGATGCCGAGCGAGAGCGGCACCACGTCGAGCAGGAGCATGTCGCGCCGCCGGCCGGAGAGGATGCCGGCCTGGATGCCGGCGCCGAGCGCCACCACCCGATCGGGGTCGATGTCGGTGAGCGGCGGGCGGCCGAAGATGGCCTCCATCTGGCGGCGCACGAGGGGGACGCGCGTCGAGCCGCCGACCGCGACGACGCACCGGATGTCCTCGGGCCGGAGCCCGGCGTCCTTGAGCGCCTGGCGGCACGGGCCGGCGGTGCGCTCGACGAGATCCTTCACCAGCGCCTCGAACTCCGCCCGCGTGACCGCACGGCGCGCGGCGCCGAGCACGATCTCCGCCCGCTCGGCGTCGCTCAGCGCCCGCTTGACGTGCTCCGCCGCCGCCCGCGCCCGGGCGCGCACGTCGGCGCGGCTCCGCTCCGCCTCGGGCAGCTCGGCCAGCGCGAGGTCGGCCAGGCGCTCGTCGAAGTCGTCGCCCCCGAGGTGCGTGTCGCCGCTCGTCGCCAGCACCTCGAACACCCCGGCACGGAGGCGGAGCACGGAGATGTCGAAGGTGCCGCCGCCCAGGTCGTAGACCGCGATCACGCCCTCGTCCTGCTTGTCGAGGCCGTAGGCGAGCGAGGCCGCGGTGGGCTCGTTCACCAGGCGCAGCACCTCGAGGCCGGCGAGCCGCCCGGCATCGCGCGTCGCCTGGCGCTGGCTGTCGTTGAAGTAGGCCGGCACGGTGATGACCGCCTGGCCGACCGTCTCGCCGAGCGCCGCCTCGGCCCAGCGCTTGAGCTCGCGCAGGATGTGGGCCGAGACCTCCGGCGGCGTCACCTCGCGGCCCTCGACCACGAGGCGGACGACGCCCCCGCCGCCGGCGAACCGGTAGCGCCGGCGGTCCTCGGCGCTGACGTGCTCGAGGCCGAGGCCCATGAAGCGCTTGACGGAGAGGATGGTGTCGAGCGGCCGCTCGCCGGCGAGCGCCTTGGCGCGCGCGCCGACGATCACCTCGCCGCCGGGCAGGAAGGCGACCGCCGAGGGCAGCAGCGCCGCCCCCGTCTCCGGGTCGGGCAGCACCCGCGGCCCGCCCTCCTCGAGCACGGCGACGAGGCTGTTCGTCGTGCCGAGATCAATGCCGATGATCCGTCCCACGGAGTCCTTCTCCCGTCGCGTCTTCGATGTCGCCGAGCAGCGTGCGCAGGTAGGCGATCTCGGAGAGCCGGCGCTTGAGCTCGTCGAGCGACGGCGCGCCCCCGTTGGCCGAGGCGTAGCGGGCGCAGAGCTCGTCGCGGAGCACGCCCAGGCGGCCCGTGAAGCCGTCGCGCAACGCCTCCACCTCCCGGCGCAGCTCGGGGCTCGCCGCGGCGCGCAGCTCCTCGAGCTTCTCCTGTGTCTCGAACACCTCGGCCGCGATCGCCGGGGGCACCTGCGGGCCGCCGTCGCCGAGCCGCGCGCCGTGCAGCTCGAGCCAGTAGCGGCCCCGCGCCACGGGGTCGCGCAGCGTGCGGTAGGCCCGGTTCACCGCCGCGCTCGCCGCCAGCGAGAGCTCGCGCTCGCGCCGGCTCGCGGTCTGGAAGCGGTCGGGGTGGACCGCGCGCGAGGCGGCGTGGTAGCGCCGCTCCAGGTCCGCCAGGTCGAGCGTGAGCTGCCGCGGCAGGTCGAGGACGGTGAAGAGATCAGCGTCCGCGGAGAGGGGCTGGATGGCCGCGCAACGCGGGCACACGAGCGCCGCGCCGCGCTCCGCGCGGCAACTCCAGCATTCCTGCCGCGTGTCCGCTGCCGCCTGCATCGCTCCCGAGTACCATCGCCCGATCAGACGACGAACGAAGAGCCGCAGCCGCAGGTGCGCTTCACGTTCGGGTTGCGCAGATTGAAGCCCGAGGCCATCAGCTCTTCCTTGTAGTCCAGCTCGGTGCCCTTCAAGTAGAGAAAGCTCTTGCGATCGACCACCAGCCTGGCGCCGTCGTGCTCGAAGACCTTGTCGCCCTCGCGCGGCTGGTCGACGTCCATCTTGTAGGTGAGGCCGGAGCAGCCGCCGCCCACCACCTTGACGCGCAGCCCGCCGCCGGGAAGCCCCTTCTCGGCGATGAGGGCCTGGATCTTGCGCGCCGCCTGATCGGTCATCGAGATCATCGGGTCAGCTCGCCTCCGCGGCCTCCGGCTTCGGGCTCGTCGGCGTGCGCTTCTTCTTCCAGTCGGCGATCGCGGCCTTGATGCCGTCCTCGGCCAGCACCGAGCAGTGGATCTTGACCGGCGGGAGCGAAAGCTCCTGCACGATATGGGTGTTCTTGATCTGCAGCACCTCGTCGACCGTCTTGCCCTTCACCAGCTCGGTCACGTAGCTCGAGCTCGCGATCGCGCTGCCGCAGCCGAAGGTCTTGAAGCGCGCGTCCTGGACGACGCCGTCGTCGCTGATCTTCAGCTGGAGCTTCATCACGTCGCCGCACTCGGGCGCGCCGACGACGCCGGTGCCGACGTTCTCCTCGCCCTTGGGGAACGAGCCGACATTTCGGGGATTGGAGTAGTGATCGATGACCTTGTCGCTGTACGCCATGCTGTCCTCCGTCAGTCCCGCTGCCAGGCCACGGACTTGAGATCGATGCCTTCCTTCGCCATCTCGTAGAGGGGCGAGAGCTCGCGCAGACGCCGCACCTCGTGGACCACTCGGTTGGTGACGTAGTCCACTTCCTCCGCGGTGTTGAAGCGCCCGAGGCCGAAGCGGATCGAGGTGTGCGCGAGGTCGTCGCCCACCCCGAGGGCCTTCAGCACGTAGGACGGCTCGAGCGTCGCCGAGGTGCAGGCCGAGCCCGAGGAGACCGCGATCGGCGGCTCGCTCTCGGCCACCGCGATGGGATGGGTCGAGCCGTTGAGCCCCATGAGCAGCGACTCGCCCTCGACGTAGGCGAAGCTCACGTTCAGGTTGCCGGGCAGGCGGTGCACCGGGTGCCCGTTCAGGAAGATGTCGTCGAGCTGCGAGAAGAGCCCCTCGCGGAGCCGCTCGCGCAGCCCGAGCAGACGCTGCCCCTCGTCCGCCATGCCCTCGCGGCAGAGCTCGCACGCCTTCCCGAAGCCGACGATGCCCGGCACGTTGAGCGTCCCGGAGCGGAAGCCGCGCTCGTGGCCGCCGCCGTCGATGACGGGCGTCAGGCGCACGCGCGGGCCCTTCGCGCGCACGTAGAGCGCGCCGATGCCCTTCGGGCCGTACATCTTGTGCGCCGACATGGAGAGCAGGTCGATGTTCATCGCCTCCACGTCGAGCGGGAGCTTGCCGACCCCCTGGGTGGCGTCGGTGTGGAAGAGGACGCCCTTCTCGCGCGTCACCTTGCCGATCTCGCCGATCGGGTTGATGGTGCCGATCTCGTTGTTGGCGAACATGATGGAGACCAGCAGCGTCTTGTCCGTGATCGCCTTGCGGACGTCGTCCGGGTCGACCAGCCCGTACCTGTCGACCGGGAGGTAGGTGACGGTCGCGAGGCCCTTCCGCTCGAGCGCCTTGCAGGTGTCGAGGACCGCCTTGTGCTCGATCGCGGCGGTGATGACGTGGTTGCCCTTGTCCTTGTAGAACTCGACCACGCCCTTGATGGCGAGGTTGTCGGACTCGGTGGCGCCGCTGGTGAAGATGATCTCCTTCGCCTTGGCGTTGATCAGGCGGGCGATCTGCTCGCGCCCCGCCTCGGCCGCCTTCTCCGCCTCCCAGCCGTAGCCGTGGCTCCGGCTGGCCGCGTTACCGAAGGTCTCGGTGAAATAGGGCATCATCGCCTCGAGCACCCGCGGATCGAGCGGGGTCGTGGCGTGGTTGTCCATGTAGATTCCCTTGCCGTTCATGCCGGGGGCACCTCCGACTACCCGATAATCCAGACCTGCTGGGTCCACTATCATTGCGCACTCCCCTCCTGTCAACCCCGCCCGGCGCTGGTGCCATTTTCAGAGACGCTGTTCTGACAGAGCCGGCCGCAGCCCCGTGCTGTCGGGGCGCAGCACCTCGCGCAGGAAGGCCCCCGTATGCGACGCGGGGCTCGCGGCGATCTCCTCCGGCGTACCGGCCGCCACCACATGGCCGCCCTGGGCCCCGCCCTCGGGGCCCAGGTCGATCACGTAGTCGGCGCTCTTCACGACGTCCAGGTTGTGCTCGATCAGGAGGACCGTGTTGCCCGCGTCGACCAGCCGTCCGAGCACCTGGAGGAGCCGCCGCACGTCGTCGAAGTGGAGGCCGGTGGTCGGCTCGTCGAGCACGTAGAGGGTGCGGCCGGTGGCGCGGCGGGCGAGCTCCCGGGCGAGCTTGACGCGCTGCGCCTCGCCGCCCGAGAGCGTGGTCGCGGGCTGGCCGAGCCGGATGTACTCGAGCCCGACCTCGCGCAACGCCTCCAGCCGCTGGCGGACGGCCGGCACCGCGCCCAGGAAGTCGAGCGCCTCGGCCACGCTCAGGTCGAGCACGTCGGCGATGCTCCGCCCCTTGAAGTGCACCTCGAGCGTCTCGCGGTTGTAGCGCCGTCCGCCGCACACCTCGCAGGTGACGAACACGTCGGGGAGGAAGTGCATCTCGATGGCGATCAGGCCGTCACCGGCACACGCCTCGCAGCGGCCGCCCTTCACGTTGAAGGAGAAGCGCCCGGGCCCGTAGCCGCGCGCCCGGGCCTCGGGGAGCTGGGCGAAGAGCTCGCGCACGGGGCCGAAGACGCCGGTGTAGGTGGCGGGGTTCGAGCGCGGGCTGCGCCCGATCGGCGCCTGATCGATCTCGATCACCTTGTCGAGCATCTGCCAGCCGCTCAGCTGGTCGTACGCTCCGGGCTCCTGGCGCCCGCCGCCGAGACGCTGCGCGAGCGCGGGGTAGATCGTGTCCACCACCAGGCTCGACTTCCCCGAGCCCGACACGCCCGTGACGCAGGTCATGGTGCCGAGCGGAACGTCCACGTCGATGCCGCAGAGGTTGTTGGCGCGCGCGCCGCGCACGCCGATCGTCCAGCCGCTGCCGCGGCGGCGCGGGCGCGGCACCGGCACCTCCTCGGCGCCGGCGAGGTAGCGCCCGGTGAGCGAGGCGGGGTCCGCCATGATCGCCGCCGGCGGCCCCGCCGCCACCACCCGACCGCCGTGCACGCCGGCGCCCGGCCCCATGTCGATCACGTGGTCGGCGGCGAGGATCGTGTCGCGGTCGTGCTCCACCACCACCACCGTGTTACCGAGGTCGCGGAGCTGGCGGAGGGTGGCGAGGAGACGCGCGTTGTCGCGCTGGTGGAGGCCGATCGACGGCTCGTCCAGGATGTAGAGCACGCCGACCAGCTTCGAGCCGATCTGGGTCGCGAGCCGGATGCGCTGGCCCTCGCCACCCGAGAGCGTCGCCGCGCCGCGATCGAGCGCCAGGTAATCGAGCCCGACGTCGATCAGGAAGCCGAGGCGCGCCAGGATCTCCTTCACGATCGGGCGCGCGATCTCGCTCTCGGTGGGCGAGAGATCGAGGCCGCGGAAGAAGGCGAGCGCATCGCCGATGGGAAGCGCCGCCACCTCGACGATGCTCCGCCCCCCGACGCGCACGAAGCGCGCCTCGCGGCGGAGCCGCGTGCCCTCGCAGGCCGTGCACCGCCGGTCGCTCACCAGGCCTTCCAGGTCCTCCCGGAGCCACGCGGAGCGCGTCTCCTGCTGGCGGCGCCGGCAGAGCGCGACGAGGCCCGCGAACGGCCGGCGGACGGTGCGGCCGCCATGCTCGAACTCGACCTCCTGCTCTCCCGAGCCCTCGAGGAGGACGGTGCGCACGGTCGCCGGCAGGTCCTTGAAGGGCGTACCCGGGCGGAAGCGGTACTGCGCCGCGAGGCCCGCGAGCACCGCCTCGAGCCGCGGCAGCGCGCGCAGCACCACGGAGGAGAGCGCGTCGGGGAGCGGCGCCTGGGGCCTGGGGACGATCAGCGCCGGATCGAAGCGGCGCTCGACGCCGAGCCCGCCGCACGCCGGGCAGGCGCCGTGCGGGCTGTTGAAGGAGAAGAAGCGCGGCGCGAGCTCCGGGTAGGAGACGCCGCAGGTCGGGCAGGCGTGCCGTTCGCTGAAGAAGAGCGGGCGCGGCGCCGTGGCGCCGGGCTCCACCACCTCGACCAGCGCCGTGCCGTCGCCGTGCCGGAAGGCGACCGCGAGCGAGTCCGCGAGGCGCGTCGCCCCGCCCGCGCGCACGACCAGCCGATCGACCAGCACCTCGATCGTGTGCCGCACGGTGCGCGCCAGCGCGATGTCCTCGGCCAGCTCGCGCAGCGCACCGTCCACGCGCACGCGCACGAAGCCGCCGCGGCGGAGCTCGTCGAGCTCCCTCCGGTGCTCGCCCTTGCGGTCGCGGACGACGGGCGCGTAGACGAAGAGCCGCGTGTCGGCAGGGAGCGCCGTCAGCCGGTCCACCACCTGCTGCACCGTCTGCGCCGCGATCTCGCGCCCGCAGGAGTAGCAGAGCGGGCGGCCGACGCGGGCGTAGAGGAGGCGGAGGTAGTCCGCGATCTCGGTCACCGTGCCGACGGTCGAGCGCGGGTTCCGTCCCGTCCCTTTCGCCTCGATCGCGATCGCCGGCGAGAGGCCCTCGATGGCGTCGCAGTCGGGCTTCTCCATCTGCTCGAGGAACTGGCGCGCGTAGGCGGAGAGGGACTCGACGTAGCGGCGCTGGCCCTCGGCGTAGAGCGTGTCGAAGGCGAGCGAGGACTTGCCCGAGCCCGAGAGACCCGTGATCACGACCAGCCGGTCGCGCGGGATCTCGACGTCGACGCTCTTCAAGTTGTGCTCGCGGGCCCCGCGAACGACGATGCTCTGGCGCCCTGCGGGAATCCCGCCGGGGCGCCCGGGGCCGCCCACGGTCATGCCCCGAGGGCTCGGCGTGCCTCGGCCACCGCGGCCTCGACCTCGCGCCGGTAGGCGGACAGCTCCTCCGCCGTCTCCGCCTCGAAGCGCATCACCAGCACCGGCTGCGTGTTCGACGCGCGCACCAGGCCCCAGCCGCGCGGGAAACGCACGCGCACGCCGTCCACGTCGATGATCTCGCGCCCCGCGGCTCGGAAGCGGTCGCGCACGCGCTCGGCCAGTGCGAACTTGACGTCGTCCGGACAGTCGACGCGGATCTCGGGCGTGGTGTGCGACGGGGGCAGGTCGGCGAGCAGCTGGTCCACCCGCTTCCCGCTGCGCGCCAGGATGTCGAGCAGGCGCGCACCGGCGTAGATGGCGTCGTCGTACCCGAAGTACTTCTCCTTGAAGAAGATGTGGCCGCTCATCTCGCCGCCGAGCAGCGCGCCCGTCTCGCGCATCTTGGCCTTGAGCAGCGAGTGGCCGGCCTTCCACATGATCCCGCGCCCGCCGTGCCTGGCGATGTCGTCGTAGAGGCGCTGCGAGCACTTCACCTCGGAGACGATCACCGCGCCCGGGTTGCGCGCCAGCACGTCGCGTCCGAAGAGCACGAGGAGCTCGTCGCCCCAGATGATGCGGCCCTTCGCGTCCGTGACGCCGATGCGGTCGGCGTCGCCGTCGAAGGCGATGCCGAGCTCGGCCCCCGTCTCGGCGACGGTGCGGATCAGGGCGCGCATGTTGTCGGCGACCGTCGGGTCGGGGTGGTGGTTCGGGAAGCGGCCATCCGGGTCGCAGAACAGCTCGCAAACCCGCGCCCCGAGCCGGCGGTAGATGTCCGGCGCGACCGGGCCCGCCGTCCCGTTGCCGGCGTCGACCACGACGTCGATCGCGCGCGCGAGGCGGCCCACCCGCCCGGCGATGTCGTCCTGGTAGACGGGCACGACGGGGCGGCTCTCGATCGCCCCGCGGCCCGTCTTCAGCTTGCCGGCCTCGAGGCGCCGGCGCAGGTCCTGGATCTGCTCGCCGTGGAGGGCCTCCTTACCGAGGCAGACCTTGAAGCCGTTGTAGTCCGCCGGGTTGTGGCTGCCGGTCACCTGGATGCCGCCGTCCAGGTCCCAATGGAAGAGCGAGAAGTACATGAGCGGTGTGGGGCAGACGCCGATGTCGAGCACCTGGAGGCCGGCCGACGCGATGCCCGCGGCGACCGCGGCCGCGTAGCGATCGGAGGTGAGGCGACAGTCGCGGCCTACCGACACCACGCGCCTGCCGGTCTCGGCAGCGAGGGTGCCGAAGGTGTGGCCCAGGCGGCGCGCGAAGTCGGCGTCGAAGTCCCGCTCGGCGACGCCGCGGATGTCGTACTCGCGGAAGATGGCGGGATTCAGTCGAGAACCTCCACGTGATGGCGCTCGCGCAGGTCGCGCGAGAGCCACTCCCGGAAGCGCTCCTCGAGCGCCTGGTTGTAGAGCGTGTCGCGGATCTCGTCCTGCACCTCGTCGAGGGGCTTGTGGCCCGCGCCGACACGCTCGTCGACGCGCAGGAGATGGAAGCCGCCACCGGCGCGCACCGGCTCGCTCACCCGGCCCGGCTCGAGCGCGAAGGCCGCACTCTCGAGATCGTGCTCCATCTCGCCGCGGCTGAAGGTGCCGAGCTCCCCGCGCTTGCGGGCCCCCGGGCCTTCCGAGAACTGCTCCGCGAGAGCGCCGAAGTCGTGCCCATCGAGAGCGAGCGCCCGCACCTCGAGCGCCTTGGTCCGCGCGTGCGCCACCGAGGCGTCGTCGGCCGGGTCCTCGATGGCGAGGAAGACGTCGCGCACCTTGACGCGCTCGACGGTCGCGTAGTCGCCGAGGTGGGCGTCGTAGTAACGGCGGATCTCCTCGGGGGAGACGTTCACGTGCTGGCGGATCTCGCGGTTCACGAGCGCCGCCTTCTCGAGCTCGCTCTTGACGCGCGCGCGGTAGCTCTCGAGGCTGAGCCCCTGCGCCGCCAGCGCGGCCCCGAAGCGCTCCCGGTCCATCCCGTTGCGCTGCTGGATCTCCTCGACGTAGCGGTCGATCTCGTCCACGCGGGCGGTGATGCCCTGCGCCTTGATCTCCTTCTCGAGCAGCCGGTCGGTGATGAGGGCGTCGAGCACCTGCGCGTCGGGCGTGCCCTGGGCGGCGTGCTCCTTCGCGTAGCGCCGGAGCTCGTGCGCCGTGATCGGCTCGCCGTCGATGGTGGCGACGATGCGGTTGGTGATCTCCGCGCGCGCCGCGCCCGCCAGCAGAACCGGGAGGACGAGCGCCGCCACGCGCACGCCGCGGGGCATCGCGCGGGCGCCTATCATGCGGCGGAGAGCCTCTGCAAGTGTGCGCGCAGCTCGGCGATCATGCCGTCATGATCCGTCGCCGCGGGCCGGATCTCCAGCGCCGAGCCGCCCGCCATGCGCGCCTGTCCCTTGCTCGCGCGCACGAAGGCGAGCACGCGCTCGGGCTCGAGTGGCGTCCCCGCGTCGAACTCGAGGACCACGCCCTCGCCGCGCCGGCGCGCACGGATGATGCGCAGGTCCTTGAGCCAGCGGCGCACCTCCATCAGGCGGAGCAGGGTGTCGACCTGGGGCGGGATCGGCCCGTAGCGGTCGGCGAGCTCGGCCGCGATCTCCTCCAGGTCGGGCACGCCGCGGATGCCCGCCAGCCGCTTGTAGACCACCAGGCGCTGGCTCACGTCGGCGACGTAGGCCTCGGGGATGAAGGCCGGGATGCCGAGCTGGAGCTCGGGCTCGATCTCCGCCTGGGTAGCCGTGCCGCGCAGCTCGCGCACCGCCTGCTCGAGCAGGTGGGTGTAGAGCTCGAGGCCGACCGCCGCGATGTGCCCCGACTGCTGCTTGCCGAGCAGGTTCCCGGCGCCGCGGATCTCGAGGTCGTGGGCCGCGAGGCGGAACCCCCCGCCCAGGTCGTCGAGCTCCTGCAGGACGCGCAGCCGCTTCTGCGCCTCGGGCGTGATCAGGTGCTCGCCCGGGATCAAGAGATAGGCGTAGGCGCGGTGGTGCGAGCGGCCGATCCGGCCGCGCAGCTGGTAGAGCTGGGCCAGGCCGAAGGTGTCGGCGCGGTTCACGATCATGGTGTTGGCGGTCGGGATGTCGAGCCCCGACTCGATGATCGCCGAGCTGACCAGCAGGTTCGTCTTTCCGTGCATGAAGTCGAGCATGGTGCGCTCGAGCTCGCGCTCGGCCATCTGCCCGTGCGCCACCGCGATGCGCGCCTCGGGCACGACCTCGGCGAGGCGCCGGGCCACGGCGTCGATGTTCTCGACCCGGTTGTGCACGAAGAAGACCTGCCCCCCGCGCGCGATTTCGCGCAGGACGGCGTCGCGGATGACCGCCTCGTCATGGCGCGTGACGTAGGTACGGATGGCGAGGCGGTCGACGGGCGGCGTCTCGATGACGGAGAGATCGCGGATCCCCGAGAGCGCCATGTTGAGCGTGCGCGGGATGGGCGTGGCGGTGAGGGTGAGGACGTCGACGGTCGGGCGGAGGCCCCGGATGCGCTCCTTCGCCTTCACCCCGAAGCGGTGCTCCTCGTCGACGATGAGGAGCCCGAGGCTCCGGAACACGACGTCCTTCTGGAGCAGGCGGTGCGTGCCGATCACGACGTCGACCCGCCCGGCGGCGAGGCGGGCGAGCGTCTCCTTGTTCTCCGCCGCGGAGCGGAAGCGGGAGAGCATCTCGACGCTGAGCGGATGGCCCGCGAAGCGGGCGCGGAAGGTCTCCAGGTGCTGCTGGGCGAGGATCGTGGTCGGCACCAGCACGGCGACCTGCTTGCCGCCGAGCACGGCGACCCAGGCGGCGCGCATCGCGACCTCCGTCTTGCCGTAGCCGACGTCGCCGCAGATGAGGCGGTCCATGGGCTTCTCGCGCCCGAGGTCGGCGAGCACCTCGTCGATGGCGCGCTGCTGGTCCGGGGTCTCCTCGAACGCGAAGCGCGCCGCGAACTCGGCGTAGAGGCCGTCGGACTCCTGGTAGGCCGCCCGTCCGTGCGCCTCGCGCGCGGCGTAGACCTGGACCAGCTCCTGCGCCATGGCGAGGAGGGACTCGCGCGTCTTCGCCTTGACGCGCTCCCACGAGGTGCCGCCCAGCTTGTCGAGCGGCGGGGCGGCACTGTCGGCGCTCACGTAGCGCTGCACCAGGTTGATGCGGTCGACGGGCAGGTAGAGGCGGTCGCCGCCGGCGTACTCGAGGTGGAGGTAGTCGCCCTCCGTGTCCGCCACCTGCATGTGGCGGAGCCCGCGGTAGATGCCGATGCCGTGGTCGACGTGGACCACGTAGTCGTTGGGCTTGAGCTCGGCCAGGGTGGAGAGGAAGTCGGCCGGGCGCGCGCGCGGCCCGCGCCGGACCTGCCGCCGCTCGCCGAAGATCTCCGCCTCGGTCACGAGCGCCAGGCGGTCGGCGGGAAGCCAGACGCCGCGCGTGAGCTCGCCCACCAGCGCGAGGAGGGCGCGCCCCGGGGCCGAGAGCGCCTGGGGGAAGGGCGCGCTGGTGGGCGTGAGCGCGAGCCCGTGCCCGGCGAGGAGCGCCACCGCCCGGTCCCGCTGCGACTCGGTGGTGGCGACCACGACCGGCCGGACCTCCTCCCGCTGCCAGTCGCGGAGGCGCGCCGCCACCGCCGCGAACGGCCCCTCGGCGCCGGGCACGGTGCGCAGCGCGAGGCCCTCGGTCGTGTAGCTGGTGGCGTGCAGGGCGCCGCCGTCCAGCACCTCGAGCGCCTCCACCTCGACGCGCGGGCGCCCGGCGAGCGCGGCCCGCCACGCCCCCGCCGGCACGTAGAGCCGCTCGGCCGGCGGGTGAAAGCGGGCCTCGCGCGCGGCCGCGGCCGCGTGCGCCTCGATCTGCACCCAGGCCGTCTCGACCGCCGCCTCGACCGCGCCCGCCCCCTGCATCCAGAGGAGCGCCCTCGCCGGCAGGTAGTCGGCCAGCGTGCCGGGCTCCTCGTAGAGATAGGGAAGGAGCTGCTCCGTGCCGGGAAGGACCAGCTGGCTCCGCACCGCCTCGACCAGATCGCGCCGCTCCTGGCGTCCGAGGCCGAGCTCGGCGGCGCGCGTGTCGACCAGGCGTGCCGCGGCCGCCCCGAGGCGCGAGAGACCGAGCTCCCGCATGGGCAGGAGGAGGACGTCCTCCAAGCGATCGTGCGAGCGCTGCGAGGACGGGTCGAAGGCACGCAGGCTCTCGACCGTGTCGCCCGCGAACTCGAGCCGCACCGGCCGCTCGTACCCGGCGGGGAAGACGTCGAGGAGACCGCCACGCACGGCGAGGTCGCCGGGGTCCTGGACGAGCGGCACGCGGTGGTAGCCCCACTCGACCAGGCGGACGGCGAGTGCGTCGGGCGCGAGCGCCTCGCCCGCCACCACGTAAGTGACCGCGTCCGCAAACGCCCGGCGCGGGAGGCAGCGCTCGATCCATGCCTCGGCCGACGTGACCACGATCGGGGCGGGGGTCTGCACGAGGTGGTAGAAGCCCTCCAGGCGCGCGGCGACGGTCTCGCGCGCGGGAGAGAGCGCCTCGAAGGGCGGCACCTCGCGCGCCGGCAGGTGGTGGACGCGGCGGCCGAGCGGCCCGGCACCCGGCGGCTCGCCCAGGAAGAAGCGCAGGTCGGCGGCGAACGCCTCGGCCTCGCCCGCGCTCGCGCAGGTCACCACCACCGGCCCCGCCCGC
>WNGN01003308.1_pt1 | contig 14647 bp, 15 predicted proteins | sample 5400561 | NCBI WGS metagenome assembly WNGN01 (sample SAMN13153379, study PRJNA577476) | soil metagenome | isolation source: 115 cm soil or saprolite under Garry oak tree replicate 2 | place: USA:California | collected 2016-06-15
CAGATCGTCGCTGACATTAACGCCGCTCTGCGGAACGATCATCTGAGCGTGGCAAACGTGACAGGTTATTCTGCACCGTTTGCATGTCAAGCAACTCCGGCTCCGAACTGCACTACGTCGCAGGGCGTGGAGATTTGCACTGGTGCTCCCCTGACGTGCGGAACCGTAAACTGCCAGAATCCTCCTGTAGCTTGCGGTGCCGGTCGCAACCTGGGCGGGGTCAGAGTGAGTTTCGGCTATCGTTTCACTTCTCCTCTGCCGATTGCGAGGTTACCGGCGATCACGCTACACGCGAGTGCTTTAAGCCCGCTCGAAAATTGATGAAGTTTGAACATAGATCGTTGATTAACGGCATAGCCGTAGCAACTTTCCTGACCGGCTTAGCGAACGGCGCCTTGTTCTGCTTTACTGGAGACCTGCGCACTGCAGTGGTAGGAAGTCTCTGCATCCTTTTCGGACTTGGATACCTCATTCTTTTGCGAATCCACACCGACTCCCGATAATGCGAAGAAATCAGGCTGGCCACTCACAAGCTCTGCCAGTTCAGCACGAGACCATCTCCGGCTCTGCATTCGATCATCGCAGATGCGGTGATTTTCGCAGAGCGGATTATGCAGAGGATTGATGCAGAGTGGCCCATCCCGCGATAATGGATGAATGCCTATGCGCGGGTACAAAGCTGTCTTTCGCAGTGGTCCCGAAGATCGCGTAACCGAGTGGATAAACGAACGAGTACAGGCAATTAGGTTGTGCCTTGAATCGCATTTGCCGGAAGCTGCCATCACCCTGATTTATTCAGGAATTGACACAATCGGACTGTTGGACGCTCCTGCGGGCCAGCTATACGCAACGCAAGAGTCGTTTCTCAACTGGACTGAGCGCTACGTCGTGCCGTTACTTCGCACGATAGATGGAGAGCACGTTGGAGCACTGGCGCTTTATTCCGCCCGCTGCGGCATTCTTCACGTCTCTAGTCCAATATCAAAACTTGCACGCGAGGGCAAAGCAAGAGAGATTTGGTATGAGTTCAGAGCGGGAACAGGAGGACACCCGCTCGCGTTGCCGAACAGACCCGAGTTGCAGTTGGTTATCGAACTAGAAGCTCTCGAAGGCGCATTCCGAGACGGTTGTAAGGCATTCCTATCTGATCTCAAGGCAGAGCAGGCTCGCTTCGAGAAGGCCGTCGAACGGGCGCAGGAACTTCTGTGGTGGGGAATCGGCTCGATGATGTCAGATGAAGAGGTTGATGCTCATCTGGCGGCACGGCGCACAAAGCAGCAGTGAGTTCGTTTCATGTTGTTTTCTTCCTGATCTTTGCCCACCTCGCCCTTTGCGCGGCTCTAAATCCTAGCCAATCCTGCTGCCGAGATGCGGCTTCGTTTGGGAGGAATTGAGACAACCTTCCGGCCCCGTGTTCGTGCCCAACGTGCTTTTTGAGACGCCGAGATTCTTGCTCGTGCGGCGGCGCTCATTGTCCGGCGTCCTCGTCTCGCGCCTGTGCTGCTCGATCCGCTCAGTGCCTTAATCGCGGTATCCAATGCGTTCACCTGCTGTGCCGCCTTGTCGCGTTCCGCATTCAACTGCGCGAGTATGTCCATGTGTTCGTCTCCGGGCGAGGATTGTAGCAAAATCGAACCGAAACTATGCGGTTCGCTGCATCAACTTGAACAGCACGCGCATTGCGTCGTCAAGCGCCTTGCGTTCCTCCGCAGTGCTGCGATTGACCTGCCCGCAATTGCGTCCTACCATTCCTTGACCGATGGCCACGCCGTCACAACTCGTCGGCCAGACCATTTCGCACTACCGCATCGTCGAGCGGTTGGGCGGCGGGGGGATGGGTGTGGTGTATAAAGCCGAGGACACCCGGCTGCATCGTTTTGTCGCACTGAAGTTTCTGCCGGAGCAGCTAGCCAAAGACTCACAATCACTGAGCCGTTTCCAGCGTGAGGCACAAGCCGCCTCTGCCCTGAACCATCCCAATATCTGCACCATTTACGACATTGGCGAACAAGACGCCCAAGCGTTCATCGCTATGGAGTTTCTGGACGGGATGACGCTGAAGCATCGCATCACGGGGCGTCCACTCGAAACCGAACTGCTATTGTCGTTGGGAATCGAGATTGCCGACGCGCTCGATGCAGCTCACTCCGAAGGCATCGTCCATCGTGATATCAAGCCTGCGAACATTTTCCTTACCAAGCGCGAACACGCCAAAATTCTTGATTTTGGATTGGCGAAGCTTACCCCGGTGGTCAACACCGCGATGGGAGCGGCAGGGGCTGCCTCGCAGCCAACTATCGAATCAAGTGCTGAGCACTTGACCAGCCCGGGCACGGCGCTGGGAACGATTGCGTACATGTCACCGGAGCAAGTACGAGCGAAGGAACTGGACACACGAACTGATTTGTTCTCGTTCGGCGCGGTCATGTACGAGATGGCGACAGGGACACTGCCGTTTCGCGGAGAGAGTTCGGGAGTTGTTTTCAAAGCGATTCTTGATGGGACGCCAACATCGGCAGTGCGGCTGAACCCTGACTTGCCAGCAGAACTGGAACGGATCATCAACAAATGCTTGGACAAGGATCGGAACCTGCGATACCAGCATGCTTCCGAAATACGAGCCGACCTGCAACGTCTGAAGCGGGACACGGAGTCCCGCAAATTGTCGGCTGTGACCGAGTCGGCACCAGTTGCTCGGAATAGGCGACTGCGATGGATGGCTGCGGCTGCTGCTAGTGTCGTCGCGGCGCTGGTGTTGGGTCTTATCTTTTGGCAGGCTAAGCATCCCTCGGTTCGCCCTGTTGCTTCAGCAAGCCCAACAGCAATCGCGGTGCTGCCGTTGCAGAATGCGGGTTCCGACAAGGACATCGATTTTCTGCGACTCGCCTTCGCGGATGAGATTGCAACTGCGTTGAGCCACGTGCAGTCGTTCTCGATCCGTCCATTTGCCACGACATTGAAGTACAGCGGCCCGAATGTGGATTTGCAGCAGGCTGGTCGCGATATGGGAGTGACCTCAATCGTTACGGGGCACTTCCTCAAGGAAGGTGATCAGTTGGAGGTCACGCTGGAGGCGGTCGATATTGCCAATAATCGGAGTGTCTGGCGGGCCACTATCAATACCACGGCTTCGGACCGAATTGCGATGCGGAGCAAATTACATCGAGAGTGCGACAGGAATTGGTTCCCGCGCTGGGAGCAGCTTCCGCCGTTACGGAAACTGGAACTCGTCCCAAAAGCGAGGAGGCCTACGACTTGTTTCTGCGTAGTATCGCTGTTCCGCACGATGTTACTCCTAACAAGGATGCGATCTCGATGCTAGAGCGGGCTGTGGGTATCGACCCGAGCTACGCACCTGCTTGGGAGGCTTTGGGGGTGCGCTATTACTACGATGGCGAGTTTGCCGACGGCGGAGAACAAATGGTTAAGCGTTCGGAATCGGCTTACGAACGGGCACTGGCCCTCGATCCGAACTTGATTCTTGCGGCCTCACAATTGATCACGATCCGAGCCGACAGAGGCGAGGTTGGAAACGCATACGCAGAAGCGTCAGCCTTGGTCAAGAGCCGACCCGAAAGCGCTCAAGCCCATTTCGCCCTAGCCTATGTTCTGCGCTATGCGGGGTTGCTGGACCAGTCGGCACGGGAGTGCGAAACTGCGCTGGCCTCGGATCGAGGCAATTACCATTTCCGCTCGTGTGCTTGGACTTTCATGGAGCTAGAGCAGCCGCAAAAGGCAATGGAGTTTGTGCGCCTCGATGCGGGTTCGGAATGGGCCGCCAGAACAGCCGCCTATGTTTTTCTGCGCGAAGGCAAGCTGGCCGAGGCACGCCAAAGCATTCAAAAAACGTCAGCTAATCCTCTTATGGCTCGTGACCTGCTCCAAAGCTGCTTTGACCACTCACCGACTTCGGTATTGGACAGAATCGCGCAGAACCTACTGCGGTCGGAACGATGCTGCCCTGCGATTGCTGAAAAGTGCCGTTGAACGCAATTACTGCGCCTACACGGCCCTTCAAACCGATGCATTGCTTGCGAAACTGCGGGGGAGCACAGAGTTCAACAAATTGCTGTCCGCCGCGAAAGAGTGCCAGAACAGATTTCGTGCGCAGCGCGACCGGAGTTCGCGCTGAAAGACGCCGACCCTGACATCCCCATGAAGGAAGCCACGGCGGAGTACGCGAAATTGCAATGACCCGTCCTACTAGCGTTTTGACAGCACCGCCACGGTTGTCAGTCGCACCGGGACGCAAGGAAACCGCTGCCATTTTTCTGAAACTTGATACCCTCCCCTAATTGCTCATTCAGATGTGCCCTCGCCGTCGCAGCGTCAGGAAACGTCAACCTCTGACCGTCTTGTTGTATTAATACAATCTTGCTATCGACTTCTTCAACTTGAATATGCCGCTGTATTGTTTTCTGATCCTTCGGAGTGTCGGCGGACCAAAGAACCTCAAGGCTGCCATCCGGCTTGCGTCTTAAACCTGTTGCCTTGTCGAACACACCGAGGGCTTCCGCCATCTCTTTACTGATGCGTGGCCCATGCGTTTTCTGAATATTATTGTCGAACCAACTTCCCATAATTTTCCTTTCTAAGTTGAACGCAGACTTTTTGACCCCGCAACAGGGCTGCGGCGATCTGCGTCCGGTGCCGCTATTCTTTTTTAATACCAGTTGTTGGTCGGGAGTTTCTTCTTAGGTGGATTTGGAACCCCGCGTGACTTCGCACGGGCCGCAGGAGATTGGTTCTGCGTTTCGCTCAATTCCGTTGACGCATCACCTGTGCTCAAATGATACTTCTGCTTACCACTTTTCACATTCGCTGCTGCTCGGGCTTCCGGCGTCGTTTCTGTGTGCGGGACTCCCAACTTATTCTTCTTAGCCATACATTTTCCTTTCAATTGTCTTTCTAAAGTCCTATGAGTAGCTTTCAGCAATGGTCCACGATGCCCTCTGAATGCTACCCTGACAAAAATGTCTAGGACGGAAAGCGGAGATCGTATTGGATTCGACAAAACTTACTGGATGGATATTCCTCGACACGATTCTCGACACGGTGCCAGTATTCCCGTCGACGGCGGCTCGAAGCTGTAACTAATAACGTGAGGAGCGCAATGGAGACTAAGACGAGCAAAGGCAAGGAGATCAGAATTCCTGGGCCTGATCATCCCATCACGATTTCTCCGACTCAGGGCAGGGTGCGTGTAACGGTCGCCGGCAGGACAGTTGCTGAATCGACGCGGGCGCTTCGCCTGGAGGAGAAGGGATATCCGCCGGTTTACTACTTGCCGCGCGATGATGCGGACATGTCGTTGCTGGTTCGGACCAAGCATTACACCTATTGTCCGTACAAGGGTGATTGTGCCTACTACAGCATTCCCATCGGCGGATCAAAATCCGAATACGCCGTTTGGACGTACGAAAAACCTTATGAGGCAGTCGCCAGTATTAAAGAGTATCTGGCGTTTTATCCCTCACGGGTTGATGCAATCGAAGTTTATGCGACCGACCGGTCCCTTCTGTCATCAACAGTGTGAGTTGGTCAACGTCCCCATGTTTTCTGGAAGCCACTGCCATTTGCGGCGGTAATCGGCGGCGCTTCAATATGGGAGGAAGCAAGAGCGAGGCCTAGACTTCGCAGAATTTCAATGAGCGATCAACGTGGTTTCATCTCAGCCGATCAGTTTCATCCCAATCCGTACACGCAATCTCGGACTGCGGAGCGTACCCTAAATGCTGCCATCGTCCATGCTGACATCAGCCGAAGCTACGAGGAATATCTGGAGATCTTCGACGAGTTTTATGCCGACGATGTCGAGGGAGGCAGCGAAACCACGGAAGAGCCGATTCGCGGAAAGGCGGGCGTGCGCTCACTTGTTTTAGGCTTCCTGGTTCCACTTCATGCAATGGCCGAGGTCGGTGGCGTGTCAATATCCGTTCGACAAACGTCGATTCCTGGAGACGTTGTCGATGAGACCCATTCTGCGTGGACACTGGAGTTGGTCGGGGCGACAGGCAAAGTCTGCACCGTGAGCTGGCGCACCTTCAGGAAATGGAACGAATCGCGTGTAGTGCTGGAGCATCATTACGACCACCAGCAAAGCGGTGAGCCACTGAGCGACGGTGACCTTAGGTCCAATGTGCTTGAGCCTCCTATAGGTTTTCACAAGTCGTCGTGAATATCCCAAGGGGTGTTAGCGGAACCGGGGGCGGGCGGTCCAAAATGGCTAACTCCTCTCACTGGCCGCATATCAAATGCGACCTGGGACCGGTCGGTCTCATCCAACTACTGGTATGGTGCGGTCAGCGACCGTATTGTCGCGAAGTTGACATTGCTAGGAGGAGAACGTGCGCAAAGGCGAGCAGACCCGGCAAGAGATCATTCGTAAGGCAGCGCCAATCTTCAATCAAAAAGGATACGACGGCGCTGCACTTTCCGATCTCATGCGCGCGACTGGGCTCGAAAAAGGCGGGATTTACAGACACTTTGAGAGCAAAGAGGAGCTTGCGGGAGACGCCTTCGACCACGCTTGGAAAATTGCAATGGATGCGCGCTTTGAAGGAACAGAGGAGATCCCGAATACCGTTGATCGTCTCAAACAAATCGTGCGGAACTTTCGCGACCGACGTACAGGACTGGTCCCGGGAGGCTGCCCGCTGCTGAACACGGCCATCGATTCCGACGACGGCAATCCTCAGTTGCGAGCCAAAGCCCGCCAGGCTCTCAGTTCCTTGCTTGATCGTTTGCAATCAATTGCCGAGGAGGGGCAACGACGAGGTGAGGTGCGTGCCAATGTCGATTCGGCGAAATTGGCCACCTTGATTGCAAGTACGCTTGAAGGCAGCATAATGGTGAGCCGTCTGCAGAAGAAGGAAGGGCCTCGTGACCTTGCCGTCCGTCATCTGGAGGAATACCTCGAAACAGGAGTTCGTGCGCGGAAATCGAAGGCCGGAGCCGCCAAGTCATGAGTACTCAAGAAATTCCCTCGCAAGCGGACTTCAGGGAACGCGCAAAGACGAACGACGTTCCCATCGCGCGGCTGATTGGATTTGAGGCGAAAGACATTGGTGACGGGCGGGCGACGGTCGTCTTGGCGGCCGGACCACAGCATGCAAATCCCATGGGAACGCTGCATGGCGGAATTCTTTGCGATATTGCTGATGCCGCGATGGGCATAGCATTTGCGAGTACTCTCGCCCCGGATGAATCCTTTACTACCGTGGAATTGAAAATCAATTTCTTTCGCCCAGTGTGGCAGGCGCAACTCAAAGCGGAAGGAGCGGTCGTGCGGCGGGGCCATACGATCGGCTACGTCGAGTGCACCATTACCGACGAGGAAAACCGATTGGTCGCGAAAGCGGCTTCCACGTGTATGGCGCTTCGCGGCCAGAAGGTATCAGGACGGTAATCCCACTCAGCTTTAGCAGCACGCATTCGGCATCCAGCTTGCCAGCTAACGAGCTTCCGACTGCCCCTCGAGAATTTTGCGCTGCCCGATGTTGCTTATCCATTGCTGTGCGAGGTTCGAGCTGCGCGCCTTCCCTTCGTGATATAAATGCTCTATTTGTGTGATGCTGCGGGCATCGCCTGGTAGGTGGCCAGTTTATGGCAAACGTCAAGACGTTACCCAACCTACAAGCGCTCTCAAGATCCCCATCCCCCGCGCAAACGCTGCCCAGCGAGGCGGTGCTGGATGCGCTGAAGATGATGCTCATCGGCGCATCTCTGAACGAAGTTCTGACGAGTATCACCGGTCTAATCGAAGCCCACAGTGAGGGAATGTTGTGCTCGATTTTCCTATTAGACGAAGACGGGTTGCACCTGCGATATGGTGTCGCCCCAAACCTGCCGCAAGTGTACCAAGCAGCGACCGATGGAACGTGCATCGGTCCTAACGTCGGATCGTGCGGCGCAGCCGCTTACCTTCGGCAGCCAGTCTTTGTGTCCGACATCCTTTCTCATCCGAATTGGACCAACTTCAGAAGCGTTGTTCTGCCGAGTGGGCTGCGGGCCGCTTGGTCAACCCCCATCATGTCGCACGATGGCAAAGTGCTAGGTACGTTTTGTATGTACTATCGCGAAGTTCGGCATCCGGAGACGCACGACATTCAGTTAATCGATTACGCTAGTCGGATTGCCGGAATCGCGATCGAGCGCGATCGATCGCGGTCGGCCCTGACGCTGGCATTCGAAAACGTCCAGAAATCCGAAGCTCAACTCAGACAAATTGTGGATGCTATACGTCAGGGGATTGTCATCTTAGACCCGGAAGGAACCATTCTTTACGCCAATCAATGGTTGCTTGATTACACGGGCCTGCGCCTCGAAGAGGCGATCGCGCCAAACCTTCGCACCAGAATCTTTCATCCTGAGGATGTGGCACGCGTGCAGGACGAGCGCCGTGACGCGTTATCGCGCGGTTTGCCATTTGAGAATGAACAGCGGGCGTTGGGTAAAGATGGCAAATATCGCTGGTTTCTCATCCTCTACAACCCCCTGCGCGACGAACATGGAAGCGTTATTCGCTGGTATGTGACGGGGACGGACATTGAGGATCGCAAGCAGGCCGAACAGAGGGTGCGCAATGAAAACCTGGCATTGCGCGAAGAGAGTGATCGTTCTTCGATGTACGAAGCAATCGTGGGATCGTCAGGAGCGCTACGTAGGGTGATTTTGCAAATCGACAAGGTGGCCCCAACGGATTCCACGGTGCTGATTTCGGGTGAGACCGGAACTGGAAAAGAACTGATTGCCAGTGCCATCCACAAGCGGTCGAAGCGCTCAGCCAAGGCGTTCATCCGCGTCAATTGTGCGGCAATTCCACCTTCATTGATTGCTTCCGAACTCTTTGGCCACGAGAAAGGCGCCTTTACGGGGGCGCTTCAGCGACGCGTTGGCCGCTTCGAATCCGCCGATGGTGGAACGATCTTCCTCGACGAGATCGGCGAATTCTCACCCGAGGTGCAGATTGCTCTACTGCGGGTACTGCAAGAACGAGAATTCGAGCGCGTCGGGAGCAGCCAACCAATTTCAGTTGACGTGCGAGTGCTCGCCGCCACAAACCGGCACCTTGAAGCCGCTGTGAGCGCGGGCACATTCCGCGAGGATCTTTTCTATCGGCTCAACGTTTTCCCCATCCGTGTACCATCACTGCGCGAGAGGAAGGATGACATTCCTCTGCTCGTGGAGTATTTGGTCGAACGATATGCGAAGAGAGCCGGGAAACGGATCAGCCATATAAAGAAGAAGACGCTGGATCTGCTTCAAGCCTACGATTGGCCAGGGAACGTCCGCGAACTACAAAACGTCGTCGAGCGTGCCGTGATTCTGTGCGACGAAGAAACGTTGTCGGTAGACGAGACATGGCTGCCGCGCAAATCGAACCAACTGTCCGGGCACCCGGTTCCTCGCGCCGGTGCCCTCGCTGAGGACAAAAGAGAGTTTGTGGACCGGGAAAGAAAAGCAATCGAGGCTGCATTGGAAGAATGCCAGGGTCGGGTTTCAGGGCCCCGTGGCGCGGCCGCAAAGCTCGGAATTCCGCACCAAACGCTCGAGTCAAAGATCGCCAGCCTCGGCATAGACAAGCGGCAATTCAAAGTCGCCCCGTTGAGGCGAGAGTCAGCGTAAGAGAACGACCCTGCATCGGTTTCTTCGCGTTCAATACGCACGACCTCTGTCCCTCCTCCCGTGTATCGCATAAGCACACAACTTCCCTATGCCGACTTTTTCCGGTCAGACAGGAACGCAATAACCTTTCCACGTTGCTCCTGAGTCGCCCCATTCGGTTTCGTTCTTGCTGCTTCTACACAAGCGCATGGCAGTGAGCGTTCCTCCTTTGTTTTCCCGAACAGTCAGGAATTTCTGAGGGCTCGGCAATTTCGTGCGCGGTAACGCCACGCCGATTCAATGAATTGCGTTGGCACAACAGTTGCATTAACCCACGACGAGTGACGCTGAAGATCGAAAGGAATTCGCGCGGCGGCAGGACCACGATTCGTCTGATAGGACACTTTCAATCGGAGCACATCGGGGAATTGAAAAAGCAGCTCCAGGATAACGGGCCCCAGTTGGTTTTGGACTTGAAGGAAGTAACGGTCGTCGATGTGGAGGTGGTTCGGTTCTTAGGAGCGTGCAAGGCCGACGGGGTGAAGATCGTGCACTGCTCGCCATACATACGAAAGTGGATGGCTCAGGAACGAAAACCCTAAGAGTGATCGTGCCGCCGTCAAGCGAGATGTTTCGGTGATGCCGAAGGAAGTGCCAAATGCCAGCAACTCAATCAAGGGAAGATTTTCTCGGTTTGTACAAGGGCGAGATTCACAGATCGTCGACGGGCAGGACTAGGGCAGGAAAGTCCGCTGGGCCACAGTGATCGACCTCGGCATAACGCTCGGCCTCGCAAGACCAGGATGGTGCCTTCGTGGCCGGGGCAGTCAAGACCCGCCGAGCTCCACGTCGCAATACCCGAATGTCTTCTGCTCGGAACATTGCGAGCAGGAGTTCATTCGCACAGCGCTCGCTTCGCTCACGTTGGAAGACTGCATCCGCATGCACGAGCGGCTGGAAACTCTCCTCATGCCAGCTCAGGAACCTGCTGCCGCACAACAAGAAAGAATGGAGTAGCTACCAAGCACGCGATGGCGCAAACCGCTTAAGCGTCACCCAGATCATCACCGCCTGTCCGCTCTTCTGGTAGCGCTGGCCAGCTTTGTCGCCGTTCCGAACGCAACTCTGGCTGCCGGACCGCAGCATCATGATCAGGTACCGGGCTTTTACCGACTAAAAGTCGGCGATCTCGAAGTGACTGCCCTATTCGATGGGCCAGGCGTATTCAATGCGAACTGGCTAAACGGACAAAAGACGAAGGATGGCGTCCTAAAGGCACTGCAAGACGACCCGCATCTGCTCGATGTCGCCGATGCAGGCTACCTCGTCAACACTGGCAAGCAGCTGATCCTAGTCGATGCGGGTTCCGGTACCTGGTTTGGTGGGGGAAGATTCGGGCACTTGTTAGCCAACCTCCGCAGCGCTGGGTACACGCCCGAAGAGGTCGACATCGTCTTGGTCACGCACCTCCACTCCGACCACATCGGCGGCCTTACGACTCAGGACGGAAAGATCGTCTTTCCAAATGCCGACATCTATGTGGCAAAGGCAGATAACGACTTTTGGCTATCGCAGGAAATTGCCGCTAAGGCGCCGAAGGAAGCACAAGAGTTCTTCCAGAGTGCACAAGGCATCGCACCGCCCTACATCAGGACCGGAAAGTGGCACACGTTTACCGACTCCGATCAAATCGTTGACGGCATGAAAATCGTACCTCTCCGTGGTCATACTCCGGGACATACCGGTTATGAATTTTCGTCCCAAGGAAAGACGATTCTATTTTGGGGCGACGTCATGCACGTACAGCGCCTTCAGCTGCCAGACCCCAAGGTCACAGTGGTATTTGACGTTGACCCGACTGCAGCCGCGGTCACGCGGGATCAATTGCTGCGTAAGCTCGCGAGCGAGGACGTCTTGATCGCGGGGCCACACATGATCTTTCCTGGGCTCGGTCGCCTGCACAGGGAGGGGAGTGCCTATCATTGGGCGCCAGTGGCATTTACCGATCAATGGGACGATAAATAGTAATGCTGCGGGGCAAGACGACAGGTCAGTTCTTACCGAAATGACTGAGCTCGGGAAAGGAGAACTTATGGGGCCCTCCAAAATAGAGAGAGGGACATTGAGGCCTAAGTTCGGAAGATATCTAGCCGTTTGTGCAATGGCTGCCAGCCTCTTGTTTCTAATTTCGTACCCACCTGCTTTTGCGGCTGGTCGGCGGGCTTTTTCAATCAAAGTCGTCACCTCTCTCGACGATCAGTTCTGGGTTAACTCCGTCATTATCGAGGGAACACACGAAGTGATGCTAGTCGATGCACAGTTGACAAAGACCAACGCGGAAAGAGTACTTCAGGAAGTCAAGGAAACTAAGAAGCCACTGTCGATTATCTACATTACTCATGAGCACGCCGATCATTTTCTTGGCCTCGAGGTTTTTAAGGACGCATACCCGGGCGTGAGGATCATTGCCAATTCCACGGTAGTAGACCGAGCCGACAAAGTCTATCAACAGAAAATCGATAAATGGAAACAGATTTTAGGTTCGGGGGAGACCTCTCGCGTTGTCGCCATCGAAAACTTCGATGGCAAGTCCATTGCATTTGATGGCTCACAAATCGAAGTACTTAAACACATCCAAGGTGACACAGACGAAAACACGATGCTTTGGATTCCTGGGCAGAAGATTCTCATTGCGGGCGATGTTTTATTCAATAACATGCACCTTTACACCGCCGAAACGGACAGTAAGGCTAGACAGAAATGGTTTACCTCATTACAGGAAATCAGAGAGTTAAAACCTTCGAGTGTCATCCCCGGACACAGCAAGGTTGGAGCTCCTCTTGACGCGAATACCGCCGTAGATTTTACGGAAAAGTATCTTCTGGTTTTTGAAGAAGAACTCAAAAAAGCCAAGGATCCCGATAGCCTTATCAACGCCATGAAGGAAAGATTTCCATCCGCCGACCTCCTCCTGGCACTCGAACGGGGCGCGAAAGCTAATCTTAATGCGGTGAAGCAGTAGTCACAACAAAACCAAAGTGAAATCGGAAAACCATCATGCGTGCAATGAGAGCAGAAGCATTCAGCGGCTACAAAGATTTGAAGCTAGTGGACATTCCAAAGCCGTCAGTCTCGAATGGACGTGCAGTCATAAGAATCACGGCGGCCGGGGTCACGCCACTGGAGCACACCATTCTGTCGGGTGGATACCCACGAGCGAAAGCGCCGCTGGTGTTGGGAGGAGAAGGAGCAGGCGTGGTAGAGGAGGGGGGAGGAACAACGTTTTCTGCCGGCTCACGTGTGATGTTTACCGGTTCTTACGGCGTCTCGGAGAATGGAACCTACAGTGAGTGGCTTGCCGTCCGAAACGAGAACCTCTGCTTAATTCCAGAGAACATCGGGGACGTTTCGGCTGCCGGTGTTCCTGTCGCATATCTCACGGCCCAAATGGCGCTGGGTCTCGCCGGATTCGCAAAAGGCAAGACGGTGCTGTCGCCTGCGATTGGAGGGTCGGTCGGAAATGCAGTCACTCAGCTGGCTAGAGCGCAGGGGGCGAAGCATGCCATATCGACGACAACCAATCACGCGAAGGCGCAACAAGCACGTTATCTGGGCTTCGACGATGTGATCGACCTTTCCGAGGAGAAGCTGAGCGACGGCGTTCGGCGGATCACAAACGGTTATGGTGCCGACATCGTGATCGACGCAATCGGCGGAGAAATCCTGAGCGAGGCGCTGAGCACGCTCGCGAGCGGAGGAAGCCTGACAACATTGGGTTACTCAGCGGGCCGCAAGGCAACCATCGACGTCACAGATCTGATCTGGAAGCGTGCGAGTATGAAGAGCTTCTCCCTGTTCGCACAACCGGCAGAAGCATGGGGCACCGCATGGAGCGTCATTTGTCCGTTACTTCACTCCGGCGCGGTCAAGCCGATCGTGGCAAAGACCTTCCCGCTCGCTGAGGCTGCAGATGCGCTGCGTTACCTCGTTGAAGGCCGCCCCTTCGGAAGGGTCGTCCTCACAATCTGACAGCTTTTGATTAAGAGAAGGAAATACGTGAACAAAAAGCCAATGAAGAAGTACAAGATCGCTGTTCTGGACGATTACCAGAATACGGCGCTTCAATGCGCCGATTGGTCGGTGCTCCGTGATCGAGCGGACCTCGCCGTATTTCAAAACCACCTCGCCGATCCAGACGCCGTGATTGAGCGGTTGCTACCTTTTGATGTGGTTTGTGTCATGCGCGAGCGAACCCCGCTGCCCCGCAACGTCATTGAGCGCCTTCCCAATCTCAAACTCATTGCTTCGACTGGAGCTGTAAACGCGTCGATTGATGTTGCCGCCGCGGGCGACCATGGGATCGCGGTGGTCCACACGGGGTATAGATCGGACCCGACGATTGAATTCACTTGGGCGCTGATCTTGGCCTCCGCGCGCCATATCGTGACTGAGAGCAACTCCGTCCGATCCGGCGGCTGGCAACAAACAGTGGGCACGGATCTCCGTGGAAAGACCTTGGGCGTTCTGGGACTTGGGAACGTTGGATCACAGGTCGCGCGGATCGGGACCGCTTTTGGAATGAAGCTGATTGCCTGGAGCCAGAACATGACGCCCGAGTCCGCCAATGCCGCGGGCGCAATCTTGGTTTCCAAGGACCAGTTGTTCGAGCGGGCCGATATCCTGACGATCCATTTGGTGTTGAGCAGCCGTACACGCGGCCTGGTAGGGGCCGCGGAGTTGGAGAGAATGAAGCCAACGGCCTGGTTGATCAATGCGTCGCGCGGCCCGATCGTCGAAGAGCAAGCTTTGGTCAGCGTGTTGAAGAACAAGCAAATCGCCGGTGCGGCGATCGATGTATTCGACGTTGAGCCGCTGCCGCCGAATCACCCGTTTCGAACGCTGGACAACGTACTGGCGACGCCGCATCTCGCATACGGAACGCAGGGTCTTTACAAAACATTCTTCGAGGATACCGTCTCGAATATTCGGAAGTGGCTCGACACCCATTAGGCCGTGTCATGAAGCTCCAAGTCCTCAGCTA
>WNGN01004700.1_pt1 | contig 14644 bp, 15 predicted proteins | sample 5400561 | NCBI WGS metagenome assembly WNGN01 (sample SAMN13153379, study PRJNA577476) | soil metagenome | isolation source: 115 cm soil or saprolite under Garry oak tree replicate 2 | place: USA:California | collected 2016-06-15
TCGGCTCGGTCATATAAATCGTCTGGTTCTCTAGAAACTTGCCGGTTTCATCGACGACGGCGACCTTGCACCCTGTTCTCTGCCCTGGGTCGATGCCAATGACTCCGATCTGCCCCGCTGGAGGCGCCAACAGCAAGGTTCTGAGGTTCTCTTCAAACACTTTGATCGCTTCCGACTCGGCCCGCTCCCGCAAGAAAGAGCGAACCTCGTTTTGGATCGAAGGCTGCAGAAGCCTTTCGTACGCGTCCCTCACTGCGCTTTCGAGCAGAGGCGCAAACTGCGATTGCAGATCACGGATGACCTGCGGAATAAGACTTGCGATGAACTTCTCCGAATCGAGATCGACGGAAAATGTTAAGACATTTTCCCGGGTGGCTCGCCGGATGGCGAGCATGCGATGTGACGGGATCTTCGAAACCACTTCCTCGAAGCTGTAATACATCGAGTACTTGGTCTTTTCGGATTCTTTACCTTCAACCACGCGCGCTCGAACGACGCCCTCGGCCAACATGCGTTCTCGAAGCTGTTTGCGAAAATCAGGATTCTCTGAAATGCGTTCGGCAATAATGTGCAGAGCGCCCTCAATCGCCGCTTCGACCGTCGGAATTTCTTTTTCGGCGTTGACGAACTGCTCGGCGAATACTCCTGCCGGATCGCTTCCCGACTGTTCCCACATGTACTGCGCTAGCGGTTCCAGCCCACGGTCCAGCGCCAAACCGGCCTTGGTTTTACGCTTCGGCTTGAAAGGAAGGTAGAGATCTTCCAGTTCCGTCTTGTTGAAGCAGGACAGAATCTTCTCCTTCAACTCATCGGTAAGCTTGCCCTGTTTTTCAATGGAACTAAGGACGGTGTTTCGGCGGTCTTCGAGATCTTTGTAGTAGTGCCTCCTCTCGTCGATGTCGCGTATTTTGACTTCGTCGAGATTTCCGGTGACTTCCTTCCGATACCGCGCGATGAAAGGAACTGTCGCCCCTTCCTCCAGTAACCTTAGCGTCGTTTCCACACGCGAAACTGGCGCGCCAACCTCTTTGCTGACTTTCAGGAGGACTTCCGAACTAAACATGACGTGAAGAATTCCATTATGCCAGAAGTGAACGACGCTTTGTCCATCTCAATCCAACTTCAGTGGCGTTTGCCGCTCGCAATTCCGTGTTTCGCTCCATCGGTTTCTACCCATTTGGAGAAGGAGTCCATGATCTTCTCGTAGCGCTCCATGTTCTCCTTTAATCGCTGGTCGTGAGCGAGCGTGATGGTACCCGTGCGTTCGACGTCTTGAATGAGTTCGTACTGGTCCTGCGATAATCGGAGTAACTGGCTGATCAGTTCGTCGGCTCGAGCGGCGAGAGACGGAACGTTCCGAAGTTCATCGATGGACTTGGACACATCCGTTCGCACCTTCGCGAGATTCCCAGTGCGTCCGGCTTCGAGCTCTTTCTCTGAGTTTTCAAAGGCCTTCTGCAAGTTGTTGATCGCGTCTATGAATTCCTGAACGGTGGACCCGGTTCCGATGACCTGCGTAACCCCGCGCGAGAAATTTCGGAAAGACAGCCTTGGGCCTTCATAGTTGGCCGCAACTTCGTAAAAGGAGACCGCGACGATAGCCAGCAAGGCAACTTGCACCGCCCTAAAAATGGAATGTGTTCTGTCGCCAGGCCGTTGGAACGGAACGATGCCGGCCAGCGCAGCCCCTGCAAGCAAGCCCGAAATATGTGCCGAGTTGTCGATACCCGGAATTGTGAAACCGATGATGAGATTGATCACGATCACCGGCAGGACGCCCGTTCCTACAGCTCTCTTGAAAAACGGTGGGATGGACCTGCGATATCGAATTCCAAATACCAGGAGGACGCCAAACAAGCCAAAGATGGCGCCCGATGCGCCTGCCGATATCGACTGCGGATGGTAGAAGTAGCTTCCAAACACTCCGGCGACGCCGGTCACCACATAGAGAATGACGAAGCGTGTACTTCCATACAGTTTCTCCACCTGCGGTCCAACGATCCATAGAGCGTACGAATTGAAGAAAAGGTGCAGAAGCCCAATGTGGATGAAGATCGGCGTTACCAGACGCCATATCTGACCCTGGTTGATTTCGGCATTCGACTTCACACCGAATGCCATCAACGTCGCCTCATTGGTTGTGCCTCCAGCGAGCGACATCAACAGGAAGATGCCAATGTTGACCGCGAGGAAGATGTAAGTAAAATGCGGGCGCCGCGTCCAAACGGCGTGGAGAAATTCGAGTTGATCTTCGGGAATCATAGGGGAGAATTCCGGGACAGACACCGAATTCTGGAAACTACAGAATTCGGTGTCTGTCCCCGAATTCCCATTCCCGTCATCCCCGGCCTTCTTTCAAATCATTCCGCAATGTCTGCGCAATCTCATGCGCGGCTACGCGCGCCTTGTCCAGTTCGGTCGGTTTGAAAGAGATGGCGGCCACGACGGAGTGCCCGCCACCTCCATACTGTTCGCAGAGCTTAGCCAGATTGTAGCGCCTCTCGTGTTTGGTCCAGGGATTGGTTCCAACCGAAACCTTGGCTCGCACCGCAGACCGGCTCACACCCACGCTGTACACACTGTCAGGAAAGAGGTTATACGGTATGAATTTGTTGTAACCGTCGAGATCGTACTTGCTCACGTCGAATTCGATGACGCCATCCGTACATTGGGTAGCGCCCCGCATGATCTCGATCGAGTCGAAATGGAGCGCGTAGAGCTTCTCGAAAGTCGACCGGACTTCCGCGTCTTCTATAACCTCGCCCAGCGTCTTGTTCTGCAATTCGCGGATGATCTTATGAATGAGTTCTGAACTGTGGCTGGCTTCAATCACCAGCATCAAGCGCATCGCCGGCTCTTTCAATTCAACTGCGGTTTTCGCGTCCGGAAACTGCGCGCCATCAATGATATCCGCCCAATAAATGAGTTCCTGGAGATCGGGCAGAGGGCAGTCGAAAGTGTTTTGTACGACCGCAGCAATGTACTTTGTGCAGGACTTATAACTGGGATCGTGGAACTTTTTCCCGCTGGTGTCGTGGCGAAAGTGCCCTTCGTCTTCGGCTGAAAGAAATGCGCTCTCATGATGATCGAACCACCACGTCAGCCGGTCTGACGCGCAATACTTGAAGTCGACGATTACGTTTTCACCTTCGCCAAACAACTCATCGCCGATCTGATGGCCGGCCTTGTGGGTCAGCCCCTCATACTCAATAACCGCGCCGGGATCGACATATCCTTTGTAAAAGCGGGAGAAGACCGCTGCAGAGGAAACTCCATCAAAACAATTGTCGTGATATAAAACTCTGACCTTGTTCATCCTCTAGCTACCGCAGCAAATATTTGGCGATCGTCTGAAGCTGCATGTTGGACGTGCCCTCGTAAATCTTCCCAATCTTCGAATCCCGGAAATACTTCTCGGCAGGGTAATCTTTTGTGTACCCGTACCCGCCGTAGATCTCTACAACAAGCGAGGTTACATGTTCGGCAACTTGCGATGAAAAATACTTTGCCATGGCGGCTTCCTTTAAGAAATCCTGCTTCGCATCTTTCAAACGGGCCGCGTTGTAAACCATGAGGCGCGCGGCTTCAATCTGTGTAGCGGTCTCCGCGAGCTGGAACTGGATCGCCTGAAACTCCGACAGTGGCTTACCGAATGCTTTCCGCTCCTTGGAGTACGCCGCGCCATATTCCCAGCTTCCCAGTGCGATGCCGACCATCTGCGCGCCGATTCCGATACGTCCCTCGTTCAACGTTTCGATTGCAATCTTGTACCCTTTTCCGATCTCGCCAAGCACATTTGCCTTCGGAACCCGGCAATCTTCCAAAATCAACTCGCACGTGCTCGATGCGCGAATGCCGAGCTTGTCTTCTTTTTTGCCGACAGTGAAACCCGGAAAATCGCGCTCGATGAGGAATGCGGTGATTCCCTTGTATCCGTGATCGGGATTCCCATTCGCAAACACGATGAACAGGTTCGCCTCAATCGCATTCGTGATCCAAAGCTTGCGGCCATTGAGCAGGAAGTGGTCGCCGTTGTCTACAGCGCGGCAAGCGAGGGCAAATGCGTCGCTGCCGGAACCGGCTTCGGACAATGCATAGGCGCCGACGAGGTCCTTCGCCAGGCGTGGCAGATACTTGCGTTTCTGCTCATCGTTGGCCCAGCGCATGAGAGCGTTGTTCACGAGCGTGTTCTGCACATCGATAAAGACGCCGAACGAGGCATCCACTCGGGAGATTTCCTCGACTGCGAGCACCGCCAGGAAGAAGCTGCCCCCACCCCCTCCGAGTTCTTCGGGAACGTGGATTCCCATCAATCCCAAATCGAACAGTTCCGGGATGACGCTACGGTCAAGCTTTGCTTCCTCATCCATCTTGCGGACGAGCGGCTTAATGCGGCGCTCAGCAAACGAGCGGCACGAATCGCGGAAAAGCTGCTCGTCTTCCGAGAGCGTCGTTAAAGGAACACGCGTCAGCGCCTGGACTTCAGTATCCTTACTCATACCAACACCTCGCGGCAGGGCCGGGAAAATCGCGTATTATAACAGCCCCTCGCACCGATTATAATATCTACCTTATGAACCACCACGGCCACACTCACGGACACGGTCATGAGATCGGCCGAACTGCCCGTGGCAGCCTGAAAGCTGCACTTATCATTACCGCAATCTTCCTTGTTGCCGAATTCATCGGAGCCCTTTATACAAATTCTCTGGCCCTCCTTGCCGATGCCGGCCATATGCTTACGGACGTTGCCGCGCTCAGCCTCAGTTTTTTCGCGATTCGTATGTCGAGCAGGCGCGCAACTCCCAGGAAAACGTATGGTTTCTATCGAGTTGAGATTCTGGCCGCTCTGTTGAACGGTCTCTCCCTGATTCTCATCGCGATTTACATCTTTTATGAGGCGTATCAGCGACTTTTGGATCCGCCTCAAGTCAAAGCCGGTTGGATGCTCGTCATCGCCGTCGTCGGGCTGCTGGCGAATCTTGCGAGTGCCTATTTATTGTTTGGAAAACATCGTGAAAGCCTGAACGTGCGCGGTGCATTTTTTCACGTTCTGAGCGATGCGATCGGTTCGGTAGGGGCGATTGTCGCAGGTATGGCCATCCTCGTTGGAGGCTATCAGATTGCCGATCCGCTGATCAGTATGCTCGTTGCGGTGCTGATTCTCTGGAGTTCCTGGATACTCATTCGCGATGCCGTGGATATTTTGTTGGAGGGAACGCCCGCGCATATCAACATCGTCAGTCTGAGAGAACAGTTGGGACGTGTGGATGGTGTGGAATCGGTTCATGATCTGCATGTGTGGACGCTGACATCCGGCGTCCTCGCCATGAGCTGTCACGTCGTGGCTGAGAATAAGAACTCTAATCGCACCGAACTGCTAGGCCGGGTCAGTGGTGTCGCTCGGCAGAGCTTTCGGATCGACCACACGACGATTCAGATCGAGGATGCCAACGGTCCGCAAGAAGTTTTCGATGCATGCAACTGCCACTTCGGCGCTTGGGATTCACCATAGTGGAGGCAGATTAGCCGCGGATTACGCCGATTGACGCGGATTTGGGGAAATCGAAATGTTGCTCTCGCTATTTTTAGCGGCGGTCCTCTTGCAAAATCCATCACTCGACAGCGCGAGCCCGAAGGAACGACAGGCTGCTGTCGAGCAAATGGCCATCTTGGGAAATCGAGAGGCGATCCCGAAATTGGTCGAAGCATTGAAGAAGGAACCGAAAAGCGATGTCCGTGGCACGATCGTGGCAGCGTTCGGCCGCATTCGCGAACGAGAGGCGATTCCGGTCCTGGCCGACACACTGAGAACAGATCTCGACAAGGACGTCCGATTGCAGGCTATCGACTCCCTGCTCCGTCTTTATATTCCAATCGAAGACTCGGGACCCCTTCGCACCATTTTCAGCCGAGTCAAAAGCGTGTTCTTTGAGCCTAATCCTCCGGTCGTCGGCCCCGAGGTCCAGGTGGACACGACCGCGAAAGAAGCGCTAGCCGCAGCAATGCAGAAGGATTTCAGTGATGAAGTCCGGATTGAGGCGGCCCGCGCTTTGGGTACGGTCAGAGCAAAGGATCAGGTTCCAGTACTGGTTGCCACACTCGAAGATCCACAGAACCGGGAACATCGCAGCGTCCGGCTCGAAGTCATCCGGACGCTGGCAATAATACGCGATCCGGCCTCGGGTCCCGCTCTGGAACGTGCCTTAAGAGATCCCAACAAACAAATCGTAGAAGAGGCCATCCTTGCGGTTGGCCTGGTCGGACATAACGCAGCACGTGCAACGCTCGAGCAGTTTTTCCGGACCGATCCAGACCGAAGGATCAAGTCACGATCGCTCGAAGCTCTCTCGCTGCTGCGCGATCCCGGAAGCACCCCTCTATTTGAGTCGCTGTTGAATGATAGCAACGACTCTTATCGCGAACTCGCAGCGGAAGGCCTGGCGCGCCTCGATTACAATGCCAATGGTTGGAAAGATCGCTTCGACCGGGAACAGAAAGAAAACGTTCGTAATGCATTGGCCTTCGGTCTGGCGGCGTCCGGACAGGTCGAATACATCAACAATCTGGCAAACGCACTGGATGGCCGCCATGGTTATCAGGTTGAGGTTTATCTCCTCGAACTGGGCAAATTCGAAGGAAAACTAAACGAGCTCTATCGATACCTGAGAAGCTCGAATCCAAAAGTGCGAGCAGGAATGGTGAGAGTGATCGGCAATATCGGCGATCCTGCATCGGCCGATCAGATCCGGCCTCTCACGGAAGATTCCAACGTCGAGGTCGTGCGCGAAGCCGTCGCGGCACTTCGAAAATTGAGCCGGTGAGCCAACCGATTCGCGTACGCTTCGCACCTTCTCCCACGGGATACCTGCATGTGGGCAGCGCCAGAACGGCTCTGTTCGACTGGCTGTTTGCCCGAAAGCACAACGGCAAATTCATCCTTCGTATCGAAGATACCGACGTCGAACGATCCACTGAAGACATGACCCGAGGCATTCTCGAAGCGATGACCTGGCTTGGACTGCATTGGGACGAGGGGCCTTACTTCCAGTCGCAGCGCCTCGATCTGTATCAACAGACGGCCGAGAGGCTGTTAAGCAGCGGTCATGCGTACCGTGATGAAGGAGCGATCCGCTTCAAGGTTCCCGAAGGCAGGGTGACGTACCCGGACGCCGTCTTCGGTGAAATTGCCGTCGAAAACGACACGATCGAAAATTTCGTACTTCTCCGTTCGGACGGCCACCCAACCTACCATCTCGGCGTTGTTGTCGACGATATCGACATGCGGATCAGCCACGTGATTCGAGGAGCCGATCACATTTCCAACACTCCCAAACAATTACTGCTCTACCGCGCACTAGGGGCCTCGCTCCCGGTATTCGCCCATCTGCCGCTGATCCTCGGCCCGGACAAGACCCGCCTGAGTAAACGCCACGGCGCGACATCGGTCATGGCCTATCAGGAATTGGGCATCGTGCCGGAGGCCTTGCGAAATTTCCTGGCTCTGCTCGGATGGTCCCCCGGAACCGATCAAGAAATTTTCGATGATGCGGAACTGATCCAGGCTTTCTCGTTGGACGGCATCTCCAAAGCAAACGCGAGCTTCAATCCGGACAAGCTGGCGTGGTTCAACGCTCAATACTTGAGCCGGCTTCCGCAAGAAAAGCTAATGCTGTATCTAAAACCGGAGTTGATCAAGGCAGGCCTGTGGAGGAATTCTCTCGAAAAGGAGGAAAGCGCCTGGTTTCAGTCGCTCATCGATCTGCTCCGGCCCAGGGCCAAGGTCCTTCAGGATTTTATCCGGCAGTCGAAGGTGTTTCTCACCAGCGATATCGACTACGATCCAGCGGCGGTCGAAAAATTTTTGAAGGATCCAAAGGTGAAGGAATACCTGCACATCCTGGCATCGCGTCTTCAAGCGCTTCCGGAGTTCACGCTTCAAAACACGGAAACTGCACTGCGCAGTCTAGCAGATGAACTGGGGATCAAAGCCGGAGTGTTGATCAATGCGTCGCGTGTGGCGTTGACCGGGCAAGCTGTCGCTCCGGGCATTTTCGATGTCATGACGTTGTTCGGACGTGAGAGAACGGTCGCTCGACTACGAATCTGAGCCGCGAATTACGCCAAGTACGCGAACACAGATTGGCGTACTTGGCGTAATTCGCGGCTGATTGCTGTATAGTTCCCCGCTATGACCTGGTTCAAACGCGAGAAGAAACGCATCGAAGCCGTCGAAGGCCGCCGGGTTGTGACAGAAGGCCTATGGATTAAGTGCACCGGCTGCAAGGAACCGCTCTGGAAAAAGGACCTCGAGGCGAATCTTCAAGTCTGTCCAAAGTGCAGTCATCACTACAAAATCGGCGCTTATGAGCGGCTGAACCTACTTCTGGATGAGGGCTGGACCGAGCATGACGCATCGCTTTATTCCACCGACCCACTCGATTTCAAGGCGAGTAAGCCGTACAAAGATAGCCTTGATGCGTTGCCCGCAAAGGTAGGAGTACGTGAAGCGGTGGTGAACGCCCAGGGAACTCTCGACGGATTTCCCGTCATGCTTTCCGCAATGGAATACAACTTCATTGGTGGCTCAATGGGCTCGGTCGTCGGCGAGAAGATCACGCGTGCGATTGAACGCGCTTTGGAAGCGGACTCCGCGCTCGTAGTTGTGTCCTGCTCTGGCGGCGCGCGCATGCAAGAAGGTGCGCTCAGCTTGATGCAAATGGCAAAAGTTTCATCGGCTCTGGCGCGCCTCCACAAGAAAAGCCTTCCTTACATATCTGTTCTCACAGACCCGACGACGGGCGGCGTCACTGCCAGTTTCGCCATGCTCGGCGATCTCAATGTTGCCGAGCCTGGCGCCCTCATCGGGTTTGCCGGACCCCGTGTAATTGAACAAACGATCCGTCAAAAACTCCCCGACGGCTTCCAACGCAGCGAATTTCTTATCCAGCACGGTATGATTGACGCCATCGTCCACCGGAAAGACATGAAGGCTTTCATATCGAAGTCGTTGAAGTTTTTCACGGTGTAGTAAACACATCATGCGAAACGTCATCACCGTGATCGGCGGAGGCCTCGCCGGATCGGAGGCCGCCTGGCAGATTGCGCGTCAGGGCGAGAAGGTTCGTCTTTACGAAATGCGGCCGGCGCGGCAAACGGGTGCACATCGAACGGACCGGCTGGCCGAGATTGTTTGCAGCAACTCGCTGAAGTCGGATCAGCCGTATAACGCTTCGTGGTTGTTGAAAGAGGAACTGCGAAGGCTTGGCTCGATCCTGATCGAAGTAGCGTATTCTGCCTGCGGGTTCCGCGCTGGCCGTGGACCGCGAGCGGTTCGCTTCGGGGGTCACCGAGGTGATTTCCGGTGAACCCAATATTGAATTGATCCGCGAAGAGGTAACGGAAATTCCCAAACAAGGAGTCGGGATCATCGCCAGCGGGCCGCTGACGTCAGCTTCGCTTTCCGAATCCATCCGGCAATTCTGCGGCTCCGACCATCTGTACTTTTATGATGCGATCAGCCCGATTGTGGACGCAGACACGATCGATCATTCCAGAATCTATCGCGCAAGCCGTTACGGCAAAGCCTCAGACGATTATCTGAACTGTCCGATGAACGCGCAACAGTATGACGCATTTTATAACGCGGTGATGTCCGCCGAGAGAGTCGCCATTCATGACTTCGAAGAAGCGTATTACTTCGAGTCGTGCCTGCCGATCGAGGAACTCGCACGCCGCGGTCGCGACACGCTCCGTTTCGGACCGATGCGCCCCGTGGGGCTTGTTGATCCTCGCACCGACCGTGTGCCGTATGCTGTAGTCCAGCTTCGCCAGGAAGATTTGATGCAGTCGAGCTATAACATCGTGGGATTTCAGAATCACCTGAAGTTCCCCGATCAGAAGCGAATCTTCCGCATGATTCCCGGCTTGGAAAACGCCGAGTTCCTCCGTTTCGGACAGATTCATCGCAATACATACATTAATGCGCCCCAGATCCTGCTACCGACCATGGCTGCACGGCGAGATCCGCGCGTTTTCTTCGCCGGCCAGCTCGCCGGCACCGAAGGCTACATCGAGAATGTGGCGTCAGGGCTTGTGGCGGGGATCAACGCGGTCCGAGCTCTGCGAGGAGAAGAGCCAATGATTTTGCCCGCGGAAACGGCGATCGGCGCGCTGTGCCGGTACGTCTCCACTCCGCAAAAACATTTCGCGCCAATGAACATCAACTTCGGCCTCCTTCCCCGGATGGATTTTCCGCGACGCACAGCATAGGCTGCTGTGCGAGCGCGCTCTGGAGCTATGCCGATCCGCATCAATGTCAATGGCGTGATCACAGCGCCCGAGGACGCAAAGATCTCCGTGCTGGATCACGGTTTGTTGTTTGGCGACAGCGTCTATGAAACCTTGCGCACGTACCACGGCAAGCCATTCCTTTTCTCTCGGCATTTCGTGCGGCTGACGCGTTCTGCCGAGGGCATTCAGCTCGAGCTTCCGTGGACCAAAGAGGAAACGCTGAACGAAGTCCGGCGAACGCTCGTTCCGGGCGAATGCCGCATACGCTTGGTGATTACACGCGGCATCGGCGAGCTAAGCGCTGATACCGAGACCTGTACTGACCCTACGCCGATTATTATTGTGGTGCCGCTGATCGTCCCTCCCGAACGGGTCTATCGAGAGGGCGTCGACGTAGTGATCTCGTCGGTCCGGAGGAGTGGGCGATTTGCCGATATCAAAAGTGGGAGCTTGATTCACCAGGTGCTTGCCTTGCGTGCAGCCACATCCCAAGGGGCTTTCGAAGCCATTCTTCTCCCGGACGGCGAGAAACTGTCGGATGGAATTACGAGCAACATTTATCTCGTCCGCGATGGAACGCTGCTCACGCCGTCGCATGATGCGAGCATCGTCGAAGGCATCACGCGCCGCGCGGTTCTGGAATTGGCCGACGACATGGGAATCACCGTTTCTCAAGGCTTGTTCGACGTTGAGGAAATCCGGAAGGCTGATGAGATGTTCCTGACGAGCACGACGCGAGAAGTGGTTCCAATTGCCCGCGTCGACAGCAAGCCCGTCGGCAATGGGCGCCCGGGACCAGTCACAACGCGGCTTCTCGAAGCGTACCGTCGCGCCGTCGATCGCCTCGCCGAGGAGGACTAGGTTTGGAAGAGCACCTCGCGGCTTTCTTGGAAGCTCTTCGCAACAGAGCGGTGTCGGAGCATACACTCAGCAGTTATGAATCGGATCTTCGCGATTTCGAACAATTCTTGAGGTCACGCAAGGCAAGCACCTGGTGAATCAAGCTCCCACTTGTGATATCGGCAAATCGCCCACTCCTCCGGACCGACGAGATCACTACGTCGACGCCCTCTCGATAGACCCGTCGTGCCATTCTCGAGCTACTGTATGCCAGCGGTCTGCGGGTCCGCGAACTAGTAGGGTTGAACGACGAAAACCTGGACATGCCGCAGCAATTGGTGCGAGTGTTCGGAAAGGGAAAGAAACAGCGGATTGTCCCCTTTGGTGAATATGCCGCCCGAGCCTTGGATACCTACCTCTCGAAACGGGATCGTGTCGGCCTTGCGCAGACCGAAGATAGCGGCCATATCCCCGTCTTTGTGAGCCTTCGTGGGCGCCGCCTGAACGCCCGCGATGTCCAGCGCCTGGTCGAGAAAACACGCACACGGCTTCCGTCCGGCCGCCGCTTCACGACCCATACGCTCCGCCATACGTTCGCCACTCACCTGCTGGAACGCGGCGCTGACCTGCGGGCCATCCAGGAACTGCTCGGTCACTCCAGCCTCGCCACCACCCAGAAATACACACACGTGAGCCTCGAACACCTCCGCGCGGAATACGATAAGGCACATCCTAAAGCGAGGAAGAGGTGAGCTCAAAGCCCTCGTTGACACCCGCAAAACCCAGCCGGTAGAATGGGTGTTTGCCCTTACTGAGGAGGAGATGTCTATGTACGCCGTGATTCGATCGGGCGGCAAACAGTACCGTGTAGCACCTGGCGAAACAATCCGGCTGGAAAAGCTCGCCGGCGAAGTGGGTTCGAAGGTGGAATTGGGTGACGTTTTGCTCGTCGAAAATGACGGCAATGTCCAGGTCGGCACTCCGGTCCTGACGAACGCCAAGATTGAGGCCACCGTGCTTGAGCATGACCGCGCCAAGAAAATCCTTGTTTTCAAGAAGAAGCGCAAGAAGCAGTACCGCCGGACCAGCGGACATCGGCAGGATTACACGGCCGTTCGAATTGATAAGATCATGATTTAGGCGTGGGGGGACCGGCCAATGCCCATCAAGGGGGCCGCCGAAGGCGGTGTACCCACTACGGCTGGCCGGTGGGCCCGACACTTAACAGATTAATCGGGGAGCATTGGTATGGCTCATAAAAAGGGAGTCGGAAGTTCTCGCAATGGGCGCGACAGCAATTCGCAACGGCTGGGCGTCAAGCGCTTTGCGGGCCAGCTTGTGACTGGCGGGTCGATTCTTGTCCGTCAGCGGGGCACGAAATTCAAGCCCGGCTTAAACGTCGGCATCGGCAAGGACGATACGCTTTTCGCGAAGATCCCCGGAATCGTGCAGTTCGAAAATAAAGGCCGAACAGGTCGATTTATTTCGATCCAACCCATTGGTTAGGAAAAGGGGGAGCGGTCCCCCTTTTCCCTCCCATGTTCATCGACGAAGCCAACATCACAGTCAAGGCCGGCGGTGGTGGTCACGGCTGCATCGCGTTCCGAAGGGAGAAGTTTGTTCCAAAGGGCGGTCCTAGCGGCGGCGACGGTGGACACGGGGGAAGCATCTATCTGGTTGCCGACACGCACGAAAATACGCTTCTCAAATTTCGCTTCAATCACACGTTCCGTGCTGAACGGGGTCGTCATGGTGAAGGAAGCAATCGGCACGGCCGCAGCGGTGAAGACCTCGAAATTCGCGTGCCCGTCGGAACCGTCATTTACGATGTCGAACCCGGCGCGATCCTCCACGATTTCACCCAAGCCAACGAGAGCCTACTGATCGCCAAGGGGGGACGGGGTGGCCATGGTAATGCGCACTTCGCCTCATCCATCAATCGCGTCCCGTACAAGGCGCAAGACGGCGCGCCCGGCGAGGAGAAAACGTTGCGCCTGGAACTCAAGCTGCTAGCGGATGTCGGACTAGTGGGCTACCCGAACGTGGGCAAGTCCACGCTCATTTCGCGCATCTCTGCAGCGCGACCCAAAATCGCCGAATATCCTTTCACGACGATGGAGCCTCACCTCGGCGTCGTCTCCCTCGATACCGACAGGTCTTTCGTGGTAGCGGACATTCCCGGCCTGATTCGGCCTCGGTGTCCAGTTCCTGAAGCACATCGAACGCACACGGCTGCTGCTCCATTTGATCGACATGTCCGAAATGAGCGACCGCGATCCCATCGATGAGTTCCACACGATTAACTCCGAACTCGCCGAGCACAATGCCGACCTTCCGCGTAAACCCAAGATCATCGTCGCCGCGAAAATGGACGCCGCCATTGCAACGAGAGTCCAAAAACTCTCGCGGTGGTGCGCCAAGAACAACCTCGAATTCGTGAAAATCTCTTCTATAACCGGAGAAGGCCTCGAAGACCTCAAGCGGGCGGTTTTCAGAAAACTCAGCGCTTCTAAAAACTGAGCTGCGAATTGCGCGAATGACGCGAATGGGCCGCCGCATTACTGCGCTTGGCAACTCGGGACTTCCGGGCGGCCCATTCGCGTCACTCGCGCAATTCGCGGCTACACTCTGTTTTTGTATTTATCTCGCGATTTTTGGGCCGGATGCGGCCGAGAAGGAGCTTGTGCTGCTCGCGCTTGATGCCGTGAGATCGGCGGGCGCAGCTTACGCCGATGTCCGAATCACGCGAGGGAACTTCGAATTTGTCGGGGCGCGGGAGCGGCAGATCACTGCAGTCAATAAAAGGGAAACATATGGGATTGGAATCCGCGCACTCGTGGGCGGATCGTGGGGATTTCGGGCGACTCGTGATCTCGGTAAGGATGCGGTCGCCGCAACGGCGAAGGAAGCAGCTGCGATTGCTGCGGCCAATGACAGAGTCAATCCAGTAAAGACCACTCTGGCGCCCGTGAATAAGGTCGCGGACGGGCGATGGATCACGCCTCACGAGATCGATCCGTTCACGATACCGATCGAACAGAAAGCCGAGTTGCTTTTCAAGACCAACGACGAAGCCCTGCGCGTGAAGGGTGTGCGTTTCGTGACGTCGAATATCAGCTCGATTCGAGAAACAAGGCTACTCGGTACAACCGGAGGTTCGTTGTTGCAGCAGACATTTCTTCGAGTAGGCCCCAACGTCAACATCACCGCCGTCTCTGCCGACAATTCCGATTTCCAGACGCGTAACGCGGCTCTTCCTCCGATGGCCCGCGGCTGGGAATATGTCGCCGGCCTCCAGATGCCGGAGAACGTATTGCGCTGGGCTGAGGAAGCGGCAATGAAGCTGTCGGCGGCGCGGGCCCAGGCGGGCCTATGGGATCTGGTGCTCCATCCATCTCACCTGTGGCTGACGATCCACGAATCGATCGGGCATCCCACCGAGCTCGATCGCGTGATGGGCTATGAAGCGAACTATGCCGGCACATCATTCCTGTCGCCGCCAGAGAAGGTC
>WNGN01002632.1_pt1 | contig 14627 bp, 16 predicted proteins | sample 5400561 | NCBI WGS metagenome assembly WNGN01 (sample SAMN13153379, study PRJNA577476) | soil metagenome | isolation source: 115 cm soil or saprolite under Garry oak tree replicate 2 | place: USA:California | collected 2016-06-15
CCACTTCCATTTCAACCGATGCCACTTTCGTCGCGCTCCCCCAGCCGTCATAGGCCCAACCGGAAGACGCTAAGCCTCTTGTATTAAAGTGAGGTGGACAGCTTTCCCGTGAGCTGGAGCTTGGGCGGTCGTCTGACCCATGCGCCGACCTTTGCGTTGGCTTGGGTGCCGAAGCATTATCGCCGCCGCGGTCTTCGTTAACTCAGTCTTGCACCGACAGCCGCGAAAGGCGTGATCGCCACATGCGGGCAAAGGTTAGCGCGCTAACGACGGCTCGTTGTCCCGTATTGCCCCGGTGTCCTAGCGCGCCCGCGCCTGATTTGACGGATTGTTAACCATAGTCAGATTTGGTGAACATCGCGGGTTAATACTCTGACCTTGAGATGCGGAACATGTTTTTGGACTTGTTGCGCAGGACCATAGCGCGCCAATCTGAGGCCCGGATCGGCTGGTTGCTCGCGCGCCCTCATCGCCTGCATTCACGTTCCTTTAACCTCTTTGGCCGGGATTTGCGGATCCTGGCGACCCTGGCACTGCTTGCGATCCCGGTGACGGCTGGACCGGCGCTCGCTGTACCGTCTTTCGCGATTCAGACTGGCCAACCCTGCGCCGCCTGCCATATCGGGGCCTTCGGCCCGCAACTGACCCCCTATGGGCGTGACTTCAAGCTACATGGCTATACCGCCAACGATGGCAAGGACCATGGACTGCCGCTGGCTTTGACGACGCAATCCTCCTTCACCCACACGCTGCAACCGCAGCCAGGCGGAGCCGCGTCCGGCTTCAGGCCGAATGACAACTTCGCCGTCGATCAGTTGTCGCTCTATTATGCCGGGCAAATCGCGCCCAAGCTCGGCGCCTTCATCGAGTTGAATTACGACGGCGTCGCACAGCAGGCCGCCCTGAACAATGTCGATATCCGCTATGCGAGCGAGGGCCAGTTGTTTGGCCAGGACCTGCTCTGGGGCATAACAGCCAACAACAACCCCACCGTACAGGACCCTTGGAACTCGACGCCGGCCTGGGGATTTCCGTACAACCGATCGGCGCTGGCGCCGACGCCGATGGCCTCGACTCTGGTCGACGGCGGTCTCGGACAGCGCGTCGCAGGCGTGGGCGTGTACACGCTGTGGAATGACCTGCTGTACTTGGAGAGCGATGTCTACAAGGGCCTTAACGCCCCCACGCTGAGAGCGCTGGGCCAGGTGCCCGGCGACGGCGACCAGACTGCAGCCTTTGTCCCCTATGCGCGAGTTGCCCTGATTAGAGATTGGGGAAGCAAGGCTCATCACGCGGAGATTGGCGCCTATGCACTATCCGCCAATGTCGTTCCAGGTGGCGACCAGACCCTCGGCTTCGCCGTCCGCAAGACCGATGTGGCGCTCGACGCGACATACCAGTTCATATCCGATCCCAGCAAGGTGACCAGCAACAGGCTGTCCGCGCATGCGACTTATGTTCACGAGACCGCCATCATGGCGAGCGGGGCAGCGGCTCTGACCGGGGTGCTGCCGGATCATTGGCTGGACACGATGCGGTTTGATGTCTCCTACAGCTTCGCAGCCACGGTCACACCGTCTGTCCAGTATTTTCGCACCAGTGGTACTGCCGACGCCAACTACTGGACCACCCCAAATGGCAGCCCTAATTCGGACGGCATGATTCTCGAAATCGCCTACGTGCCCTGGGGCAAGCCGGATTCGCCGTTTCAGAACATGAACGTGCGGCTGGCCGTGCAGTATGTGAACTATTTCAGTTTCGACGGCAGCTACGCGGACGCCAGCAAAAACAATCATTTCTATCTCAGTCTCTGGACCGGGGTGAAATTCTAGCCGCGCCAGTCATCGAAGGAGTCACTATGCCCATTCGCCTCGCGGTTGCTCTCGCCATTTTGATGGGACTATTAGCCGCCGTGTCGGCGGCGACCACGATTACGGTTATCCAGCGCGGATTGGCGTTGGACCGGGCGTCGATGTCGCTGGCAACAGGCGATCGGCTAAACTTCACCAATGACGACGATGTCATACACAACATCCACATCTTCGGGCCCGGGAGCGAGGAAAATGTGGACCTGGGCCTGCAAAAGCCGGGGAAGCTGCTAACCTACAAGTTCGACAAGGCCGGCGCTTATAGGGTTCGGTGCAACATACACCCATCGGTGAAAATGGCAGTAACCGTGAAATAGAACTAGCCCGCATATCTCCCGGATTTAAGCGCATCGGGGCTCCGAATCAGCGAAAGTTGTTTTGCGAGAACGACTTCTTGGTGATTCGAGGAGAGCCCCGATGCAGACAGAGTGTATCCCGGATATTTTTGGATTTGAAGCCATCGAAGGGCGCCAGGTGGTGGCGGCGTTTGACGGTGGTGCGATCACATCGGATGCGGGGGCGCTGCTGCTGGGCGCGACGGATCGGGCGATCAGGATGGTGGATCGGCTGGCATCGTGCTTTGTCGATCGGCGATCCCAGGCGCAGGTCGAGCATTCGGTGGCGACGCTGGTCGGGCAGCGGATATTCGCCATCGCGCTCGGCTACGAGGACCTCAACGACCATGAGACGCTGCGCCACGATCCATTGATGGCGGTGCTGGCGGGGAAGCTTGAGGCGCGGCGCGCGGACTGCGCCGCGGTGGCCGGCAAGTCGACGTTGAACCGGCTGGAATTGTCGAAGCCGGAACCATCGCGCTACCACAAGATCAGCTACGATGCGGAGGCGGTGGACCGACTGTTCGTCGATCTGTTTCTCGAGGCGCATCGGACGGCGCCGAGCCAGATCACCCTCGATCTCGACGCCACCGATGATCCGTTGCATGGCGAGCAGGAAGGGCGCTTCTTTCATGGCTACTACAAATCCTATTGTTACCTGCCGCTGTATATTTTTGCGGGCGGCACCTGCTTTGCGCCAAGCTGCGCCGGGCCGACATCGCCGCCAAGACGAGCAAAGCTCGCTCTCAGCGGTTAAGCTCAGCGAGGCGGAACGGCCTCGATCAGCTTGCCGGTAAAGACGGGCGCCGAGTGCGGGTTGCCATCGGGCGATCCGCCGGCCTGCTCGACCGTCACCGCATAGGTTGCGGTGTTGATGGTGTCGTTATCGTAAGACGAAAGCACCGGACGCGCGGTGAAGTCGCCGCCACCAATCACGCCCAGCGAACGCGGCCGCTGCAGCTTGTCGGAGATCAGCCACAGCTCGAAGCTCTTGCCGGGCTCGGGGGCCGCGCCCACCTTGCGAACGGTAAAATTCTTGCTTGCCCCGTCGACCGTGAGAATGAACGCGGGCGCCCCGCCCTCCTTCTGCAACACGGCGACGTATTGCGCGGACGACGCCGCCGACACGGCGGGGGTCCTGACCTCAACCACCTGCACGCGCGGTTTCGGACGAACGCCATCGGGAAGTAAATCCGGCTGATAGACCCCGACCGCGATCATCGCGACCAGTGCTGCCGCGATCGCCGTGGTGAAGCTCGCAACATTGCGCCAGCGCCGGGCCTGGGCGGACAATCGGATGACGTTGGAGGTGTCCACCACCTCGGCAGGCTCCTTGACCTCAGGCACAACAACCGGCGGCGGTGCCTGGGGAAGCACCAGCGGCGCCTGCGGTTCGGAGTGTCCTACCGCTTCTTTGATCTTGTCCCAGACCTCGGCGCGCGGCTCGACCGATCCGACCATCTGGTTCAAGACACTGAGCTTGTCCTCCCACGCATCGACAATCGCCGCGAAGTCCTTGTCGACGGACATCATGGTCTCGACCTGCGCCCGCTCATCGGCATCGAGGGTGCCGAGTGCATATTCCGCGGCGAGCGCGATATGGTCTTCGCTATAGGGCATCATCTAGAGTCCAAGACACTCCCGGATATCCAACATGCTGCGGCGCAGCCAGGTCTTCACGGTATTCACCGGCGTCTCGAACTTTGCCGCCAGTTGCTCGCGGCTCCAGCCGTTGTAATAGGCCAGCAGCACGAGCTTTTGCCGATCCGGCTCCAGGCGGCCAACACACTCCAGCAACCGCTTCAATTCTTCAGTCATCTCCCGGCGCGCCAGCGGATCTGGGGTGTCGGCAGCCACTTCCATGGCCGCCGGCTCTTCTTCGATCGAGAGTTCGGTGCGTTTGCGCACGACGTCGATGGCACGGTTTCGGGCGATCGAGGCCATCCACGTGATCGGTGACGACAGGCCGGGATTGAATTGCCCGGCACCGTTCCAGATCTTGACGTAAGCCTCCTGAATCACCTCCTCCGCAAGGTCCTGTCGCCGCAAGATACGAAGCACCACGCCAAAGAGTTTCGCGCGCGTGGCGGCGTAAAGGCGCTCAAAAGCGGCTTCATCCCCCTTCGCAACCGCGGCAATCAGCCAGACCAGCTCTGCTGGCGTCAGCATTCAGTATCCCCAGGAAATCGCGATGCCCCATCGCTTTTGTACATACCGGAGCGGCAAACCAGATCCGTCATATCATACCTTGTGCCAGACCGGGTCACCAAGCCCGTGATGGCCGGGCTGTGGATTGATTGAGAACCACTCGATGGTACTCGTCCAGCGACCATTCCAGCGGCGCCAGGGCCGTCGATACTCGCATGAAGTCGTATCACGCATTGACGCCGCGGTCGGCGAGCAGGCGTTCTGAGGTGGCGACGAGAACGCAGGTGGCGAGCGCATCGACCGCCGCACGGACCTCGTCCGCCGGCGGGAACGAGGGTGCGATACGGATATTGCGGTCGCGCGGATCGCGACCATGGGGAAAGGTGCGGCCCGCCGGCACCATCTCGATGCCGGCTCCCTTGGCCAGCGCCACGACGCGCTGGGCGCAGGCGTCGAGCACGTCAAGGCTCACGAAATAGCCGCCGCGCGGCTGGGTCCAGGCCGCGACACCGGTGCCGCCCAGCCGGGTCTTGAATACTTCCTGCACCGCCGCGAATTTCGGCTCGAGCAGACGGCGCTGCTGCTCCATATGCGCTGATATCCCGGCATCGTCATGCAGAACCAGCACATGGCGCAGCTGGTTGAGCTTGTCCGGCCCGATCGTACGTGTCGACTGGCGCGAGACGAACCAGCGCATATTGGCGGCCGACGTCGCGAGCATGCCGAGACCGGCCTGCGCGAAAGTGATCTTCGAGGTCGAGCCGAACACCAGCGCCCGGTCCGGGTTGCCGGCGGCGGCGCAAGCGTCAAGCACATTGTCGAGCCGGTCGGACGCGCCGGTCAGGTCATGAACCGCATAGGCATTATCCCAGAACAGCCGGAAGTCGCCGGCAGCGCCCATCCGCGCCAGCCTCGCGACTGTCTCGGACGAATAGGTTTCCCCGGTCGGGTTGCTGTATTTGGGAACGCACCACATGCCCTTGACCGCCGGGTCAGCGGCCAATCGCTCGACCTCATCCATGTCAGGGCCGGCCCCGGTCAGCGGCACCGCGATCATCTCGATCCCGTATTGCTCGCAGATCTGGAAATGGCGGTCGTAACCAGGCGAGGGACACAGAAACCTGATCGGGCGGTGCTGATCGCGCCATGGCGCGGCGCCATCGCGCGCGCCGGTCAGCAGGGCATAGACCACCGCGTCGTGCATCAGCGCCAGACTTGAATTGTTGGCGACCAGCACCTGTTCGGGCGGCGCGCCGAGCATGGGCGCGAACAGCCGGCGGGCCTCGATCAGTCCCTGCGGGCTGCCGTAATAGTTCCGGCAATCGTTGCCGTCTTCGGTCCAGCATTGCTCCGGCGTGGCGACTGCCGTCAGCAATTGGTTGGCAAGTGCAACCTGCTCGGTCGCGGGCTTGCCGCGCGCCAAATTGAACGGGATGGCGCGCGCCTTGATCGCTTCGTAGCGGGCCTGCTCGCGATCGCGAAATTCACGCAACGCGTCGGTCGACAACCGCACCAATTCGCGGGGTTCGGCGCTTGCCACGCTATCGGACTGGGTCATCGCAACATCCTGCACACATCGCTGGGGCGGCAGTTCTAACATACCGCATCATAGCCTGTGTCAAACCGGTACACCAAGTCAGGGATAGCCGGCGCCCCGTGGACATTCAAACGAAAACCCGCAAACGAAAACCCGGACCTCACGGCCCGGGTTTTCGTTGATGCTGCAGATGAAGCGTAAAGACCTCAGGCGATAGCGCCAAGGCGGGCGCGCATCAGGCCGATACTGTCGAGATCGGCCTGTTCCCGGGCGTTTTCTTCGGCCCGCTCGCGTGCCTGGTCGCGCTCGTCCAGAAGCTCGACTTTCTTGAGCTCCTCGAATGCTTCGCCCAACAGGGTCTTGGCGTCCTCAAGCTGGATCCGCAATTCGTCGGCGGAACGGGTCAGATTTTCCCGGCGCTGGATTGCGGCCTTGGCATAGGTCGGATAGGCGAAGTGCGTGGGATCGTTGATCCCGGCGCGCTCCTGTTCGGTATGGATTTCGCGTTCCAGATCGACCGACATACGCCGGAAATCGGCGATCATGCCTTCAATCTGGGCAACCCTTCGGCGCTTTTCATCGACCTGAAACTTCTTCAGACGGATCAGCGTTTCGCGTGACTTCATCGACTCATACTCCCCAGAAGTCCCGATCTGAACGCGGGACATGCCCGGCATCCCCCAGGGGCGCTACGGGCATCGCTAACTAAGCAGCCGGGATGATGGCCTGACAAAGTTAGCGTTCCGTTTCCAAACTGCCGAGGATCCGCTCAAGTTGCCGGTAACCGTCATTCAGACCGGCCACTTCGTCCTTGGCCTGGCGCAGAAAGCCCTCAAGCGGTTCATGCAGCCGGATCGCCTCGTCGACCTCGGCGCTGGAACCCGCGCGATAGGCCCCGAGCCGAATCAATTCCTCCATATCGGCATAAGTTGCCATCACCTGACGCGCCCGGGTGATGGTCGGCAGATAGACCGGATCGGCTGATTTCGGCATGGTGCGGGAAACCGACTTGAGAATGTTGATCGCGGGAAAACGACCGCGCTCGGCGATCGATCGCTGCATCACGATATGGCCGTCCAGAATGCCTCTGACCGCGTCCGCGATCGGCTCATTATGGTCGTCGCCATCGACCAGCACCGTAAAGACGCCGGTAATGGTGCCAACCCCGACCCCCGGACCGGCCCGCTCAAGCAGCTTCGGCAGTTCGGTGAACACGGTCGGCGTGTAGCCCTTGGCGGTCGGCGGCTCGCCCGCCGACAGTCCGATTTCACGCTGGGCCATCGCGAAACGGGTAACCGAATCCATCAGGCACAGCACATCCTTGTCTTCATCGCGGAAGAATTCGGCGATCGCCAACGTCAAATAAGCCGCCTGCCGCCGCATCAGGGCGGGCTCGTCCGAGGTGGCCACCACCACCACCGACCGCGCCAGCCCCTCGTCCCCGAGGTCGTCCTGCAGAAATTCCTGCACCTCGCGGCCACGTTCGCCGACGAGGCCGATGACCGTGATATCCGCGTCCACATTGCGCGCCAGCATCGACAACAGCACCGACTTGCCGACGCCGGAACCGGCGAAGATGCCGAGCCGCTGGCCGCGGCAACAGGTCAGAAAGGTATTAAGCGCGCGCACGCCGAGATCGAGCGGCGGACCGACCCGCCTGCGCGAATGTGCCGGCGGCGGTGAGTTGCGGTAGGGCATCGGCGAGGCGCCTTGCGGCAACGGCCCCTTGCCGTCGATCGACTCGCCCATCGCATTGATGACTCGACCCAGCCACAATGGTGACGGCCGCACCTGACTTGCCGCGTTGGCGATGACGGCGCGGCAGCCGCGCCTGACACCCTCGAGGCCGGCGAACGGCATCACCACGGCATTGTTCCCGGTGAAGCCGATGACCTCCGATGGGATGAATCTATTGCCGCTGGTCTCGATGACGATGCGGGCACCCACCGACATCGCGTGAATGGGGCCCGCGATCTCGACCATCAGGCCGCGTACGCCGATGACGCGGCCATATATATTGACGCCGTCGATGTCGGTGATCTGTTCGGCGAGTGCCTTCATTGCGAAAACCTTAAGTTTCCACGCGTTAGGGCCATTCCTTAACCTCGTGTTTACCCGCATCGTTAATCATTACGTCACTGTCTTTGGTGTGACTGAACGCGCTCGACCATCAATATGAAGGGCGAGTCATGAGAGTCGACTAGACCCGACTCTTAATGTGGAACCTGAACGAGGCTGGAAACGAAAAGCTGCTTCTGCGCAACATCTTAGGGCGATTCGTTAAAAATTGCACTGAAAGAGCTTGCGAACTGGAAACAGATTTTGTTAACCATATGTTGTCAGGATCCGAATCATCAGTTGTTCAAAGGCGTTTTGAGTGCCGCAAAGTAGTGCGGCCGACCTGACGCCCGGAGCGGCGACTAGAGGGGACTGGCATGCGCGTATTGCTGATAGAAGATGACAGCGCCGTCGCGCAGTCGATCGAACTGATGCTCAAATCCGAGAGTTTCAACGTCTATACGACGGACCTCGGAGAGGAGGGCGTCGATCTCGGAAAACTTTACGATTACGACATTATCCTTCTCGACCTGAATTTGCCCGACATGTCCGGTTACGATGTGCTCAAGCAGCTTCGGGTGTCCAAGATCAAGACACCGATTCTGATCCTCTCCGGCCTCGCCGGTATCGAGGACAAGGTCAAGGGTCTCGGCGTCGGCGCCGACGATTACATGACCAAGCCGTTCCACAAGGACGAGCTGGTCGCCCGTATCCATGCCATCGTGCGCCGTTCCAAGGGCCACGCCCAGTCGGTGATCCAGACCGGCGATCTCGTGGTCAATCTCGACACCAAGACCGTCGAGGTCGGCGGCCAGCGCGTCCATCTGACCGGCAAGGAATACCAGATGCTGGAGCTGCTCTCGCTCCGCAAGGGTACCACCCTGACCAAGGAAATGTTCCTCAACCATCTCTATGGCGGCATGGATGAGCCCGAACTGAAGATCATCGACGTCTTCATCTGCAAGCTGCGCAAGAAGCTCGCCAATGCTTCCGAAGGCCGCAACTTCATCGAAACCGTGTGGGGCCGCGGCTATGTGCTGCGCGAGCCGCACGAGGTCGAAGAGCGCATTCCGGCCTGATCACGAGTTGACCCGAGAGCCCGTCAGGCTCCCTCCTCCCCGACTGGACCCCGCCGCAAATGGCGGGGTTTTTGTTTGTGGATTGAACCGGCCCTTGGCGTGCGCCGGCAGACGGATCGTGCAACCCTGCGGGTTGGGCGACGGGAGCCCTTTCGGTTCTGATTCGATCAGAACCGAGGCTCTATTTTGTTGTTTTGACGTGTTTTCTTTACGCGAACCGATATCCACCCCAGGATCAAGTCCGAGGGCATGCTTCGCTCGAAGCTGGGGGCGCCTTTTCAATGATCCTGCAATCACTGGCCGGACTGCCGGCGTTCCTGGTCTACTTCTGTACGGCCCTTGTCGCCGTCGTCGCCTACCTCTTCGTCTATACCCGGGTCACCCCGCATGATGAATTCCAGCTGATCCGCGACAACGTGCCTTCGGCCGCGATCGCGCTCGGCCTCAGCCTGCTCGGTTTCGTGCTGCCGGTGGTCAGCGCTATCGCCCACTCCGCGAATGTCGTGGATTGCCTGATCTGGAGCGCGATCGCGCTCATCGTCCAGATCGCCGTCTATTTTATCGTCAAGATCCCGGTGCCGAACCTGTCGGCGCGGATCGCGGCGGGCGAACTCGCAGCCGCGGTCTGGCTCGGGCTTGCATCGCTCGCCGCCGGCGCGCTCAACGCCGCCTCGATGATCTATTGATCATGGCAGAGAAACCAGACAGATTCATCAACGCCTCGGGCGCATTGCGTCGCGAGGGCGTAAACGTGTGTTTAGTCGTCATTGCGAGCGCAGCGAAGCAATCCATTCTTTCTTTGCGCGGCAAGATGGATTGCTTCGCTGCGCTCGCAATGACGACGCGGGGAGTTCGGGACGCGAAGGCCGGTTGCGATGCAATCCTCCGCGCCGGTGAAGCGCTCCCACCATGTGGCCCTGCTTCTGATGGGCACCTTTGCCATTGGCGGTGGCGCCTATGCGCTGATGCCAGGCGAGAACTGCGAACCGAACCGGCCGGGGATGGCGTTGGGACTGCAAACCGGAGCCGAATGCCCTCCCCGCGGATCCTCATCCAGCAGCCACGGCTCATCGGGCGGATCGTCGTCGCGCAGCAACTTCTTCAGCGGCGATTCATCGAGCCATTCTTCGTCAGGCACGTCGTCCGATTCCAGCTCAAGCGGCGTGACGCGCGGCGGATTCGGCTCGTTTGCGCACGCATTCACGTCGCATTTTTCCGGCGGCGGCTGACGACGAAGCCACCCGGTCCGCGTCCCGCACGATCCTGTGAAACGGCCGGCTTCGGCTTGCCCGCCGATCGCAAGTCTGCCTCAATGCCGAGGCTTGAATGCCAAGGCTTTATGCTGAGGCCTGGCCGAGACTCTTCGAGTGTGTGAATGCAGGTGATCGCATGAAACGTTCGCGCCGTGTCATCCTGACCATGATGGGTACCGCAACGGTCGGCGCGGTATCGATGGGTTTTGTGCCGCGCATCGATTGCGGTCCCGGGCGCGTGCCATATCGAACGCTCGGCCCGGATGGACGCCTCATTCAGAGTTGCCCCGCGACATATGGCGGCTTCGGCGGTGCCCGATTCCACGGCCATGGTCACGGGCATGGCCATGCCCATGGCGGAGGTTAGCGCGTCGCAACCCCATGCAGCGCATTATTTGCCCTGAACGCAGCGACTGGCGCACGACCGCGGAAGAAACCGGGTTCGATTTCCACACCATCGATGGCGAGCGCTATTGGGACGAGCGCGCCTATTATGCGTTCTCGCTGGAGGAGATCGAACGTCAGATCGAGGCGCCATCCGGTGAGATCGACGCCATGTGCCTCGAACTCGTCGGCAATGCCGTCGACGATGAAAATTATTTGCGCCGATTGAAGATACCGGAAGCATTCTGGTCACTGATCGCCGAGAGCTGGCACCACGATGAGAGCAGTCTCTACGGCCGGCTCGACCTCAGTTATGACGGACGCGGCCCTGCCAAACTGCTGGAATATAACGCGGATACACCGACTTCGATTTTCGAGGCGGCGGTGTTTCAGTGGACCTGGCTCGAGCAGGCGATCGAGCGGCAGATCATTCCCGGACATGCCGACCAGTTCAATTCGATCCATGAGCGCCTGATCGACGCGTGGAAAAAAGTCGGCGCCGGAAGCCACGTTCATCTCGCCGGAACGACCGAAAGCACCGAGGATGCCGGCACGCTGGCCTATCTCGAGGACACCGCGCGGCAGGCCGGTCGTGCGACCACATTGATCGATATCGAGGACATCGGGTTGCGCGACGACGGCAGCTTCGTCGATCTCGACGATCGTCCGATCGAGCTCATGTTCAAGCTGTACCCGTGGGAATGGATGTTTCACGATGCGTTCGGCGCGAAAATAGCCGATGCGCCGACGCGCTGGATCGAGCCGCCGTGGAAAGCCATCCTCTCCAACAAAGGCATTCTTCCGTTGCTATGGGAGATGTTTCCTGGTCATCCCAATCTGCTGCCGGCGTTTTTCGAGGACGATCCGAACGCAGCGCAGCTCGGCGCCTCCTTCGTGCGCAAGCCGCTCTATTCCCGCGAAGGGGCCAATGTAGCGCTGGTCAGCGGCGGCGTTACCGTTGTCGAACAGGAGGGGCCGTATGGCGCCGAAGGTTTTATTCGCCAGGCCTTGGCGCCGCTGCCGAATTTTTCCGGCCAATACCCGGTGCTTGGCAGCTGGCTGATCGATCACACGCCGTGCGGGCTATCGATCCGTGAGGACGAAAATCCGATTACCGGCAACACGTCGCGGTTCTTGCCGCACGCGATCCTCTAAGCCCCTGCGCGAGAGGTTGTGAATATAACGCGGACCTCATCCTGAGGAGCGCGCCTTTGCGCGCGTCTCGAAGGATGGCCGCGAGTCCGCGCTTTGCGCGCCATCCTTCGAGACGCTTGCTTCGCAAGCTCCTCAGGATGAGGTCGGAGATATATTCACAGCCTCGCGAGCCGGGCTAGCGCGCCGCCGAAGCGACCACCTTCAACGCGGGCGGCATCATCGCGATGAAGCCTGTGCGGGCTGTCCGGACCAGGTTCGGACGCCATCGGGCTCGACCATCCTGGCAAGGCGATCGAAGATGCTGACCTTGGTGTCCTGGTCGAAATAGATCAGGACGTTGCGGCAGAAGATCACGTCGAACATTCCAAGATGAGAAAAGTCCTGCAGCAGATTCAGTTGCCGGTGCTGAACCATGGCGCGGATATCGGCGTTGAGCTGCCACAGCTCGCCGATCTGGGTGAAATGCTTGACCAGCATCTGAATCGGCAATCCGCGCTGGACCTCGAACTGGCTGAAGATTCCAGCCCTGGATTTTTCAAGGACAGCTTGCGACAGGTCGGTCGCAACGATTTCAACCCGCCACCCCGCCAGCACCGAAGCAAATTCCTTCAGGCACATCGCGATCGAATACGGCTCCTGCCCGGTGGAGGAAGCCGCGCACCAGATGCGCAGCGAGCGGCGGTTGGCGCGCGCCCGCATCAGCTCGGGCAGTACCGCCTCGCGCAGATGATCGAACGGAATCTTGTCGCGAAAAAAGAAGGTTTCGTTGGTGGTCATTGCCTCGGCCACCTCCGCCGTCAGCGCCTCGGACCCGGTCTTCATTTTCGCGACGAGTTCGGGGATTCCGGCCAGGCCAACCCTTCGCGCCAGCGGGATCAATCGGCTTTCGACCAGATATTGCTTGTCGGAAGACAGGTCTAATCCGGAGCGCTCTTTCAGAAGCTTACGCAAAAACTCATAGTCCAGCGGCGTCACGAACGATCTCCCGAAAACACCCGGACCAACTTCGACGCGATCTGATTGAGCGGCAGAATGGCGGCGCAAATGCCGGCATTCGCGGCCGCACCCGGCATTCCCCAAACCACGCTGGAAGCTTCGTCCTGGGCGATCACGTTGCCGCCGGCCGCTACAATCTCCTTGCCGCCGCGCATTCCGTCCGAGCCCATGCCGGTCAGCACGACGGCCAGAACGCCGCCCTGCCAAACATCGATCGCGGAGGTAAACAACGGGTCGACGGCGGGTTTGCAGAAATTGACCGGCGGCCCATCGTCGAGGGCGATCACGACATCGGTGCCATGCCGCGCGACGCGCATATGACGGCCGCCCGGCGCGAGATAGATCTGGCCCGCCTTGACGATCTCCCCGTCAATGGCTTCGCGCGCCGGCCGATGGCTTGAGCGCGCCAGATGCTCCGCAAGAATCGTCGTGAATGTGGGCGGCATATGTTGGGTGATAAGCACGGGGAAACGATCGATTACAGCTCCGAGCCCGGTGACCAGCGCCATCAGCGCCTGCGGACCGCCGGTCGATGAGCCGATCAAAAGCACGCGCGGCGCCTGCGTACCGAACGCGCGGCGTATAAGCGGTGGCTGTGCAACCGGAACCGGCGCCGGCCGAGGCGATGGATCGCGCGGCCGACCCGGCACAGGCGCCGAAGGAGGACACGGTGAAGCCGGAGCCGCGCGGCGAACCTTGGCGCCGAGATGGCGAATTTTCTGAATGAGATCGTGGCGAAAGGTTTCAGCCGCGGCAGGTTCGCGGGTGCTCTCCGGCTTTGGAATATAGTCCGATGCGCCCAGCGACAGCGCCTTGAAGCTGATCTCCGCGTTGCGGCGAGTCAGGGTCGAAGCCATGATGATGATGAGGTTGCGCTTCTTGGCCAGCAACAACGGCAGCGCGGAAATGCCATCGAGCTCCGGCATTTCGATATCGAGCACGGCAACATCGGGATTGACCCGCTCGATCTGATTGACGGCGTCAAGCCCTGTGCGCAGCGACGCCGCGACGACCATGTCCGGTTCGGTTGCGACCCAGCGGGAGATCAGCCCTCTGATGACGGCAGAGTCGTCGACCACCATCACCCGCAACGGCTCTTGCCGTATCGAAGTCGGGGGTGGGGAGCTAATCAACGCAACAGTCATTATTCACCCGATCCGGCTGAAAGCGGCATTATTGAAGCGATACGCCGAGGGCCGTTCAGCCGCCGGACCGAAAAATCAGAGAAGGCCGACTTCCTGGAACTTCGCCGTGACGATGTCCTTGTCGAAGGGCTTCATGATGTATTCGTTGGCGCCGGCGTGAAGCGCGCGCGCGATGTGCGCGACGTCGTTTTCAGTGGTGCAGAACACCACCTTGGGCTGGTCTCCACCGGGCATGCGGCGCAGATTGCCGAGGAATTCGTAACCGTCCATCACGGGCATGTTCCAGTCGAGCAGGATGGCTTCGGGCAATCCGCGCTTGCAGATCTCAAGCGCCTTCTCGCCGTCCTCGGCTTCGATGATCTGGAAATCCAGCCCTTCCAGAATACGTCTTGCCACCTTTCGAATGACGCTTGAGTCATCGACCACCAGACATGTTCTCATTTTAGCCTCTGCTTGTTCAGATCCCCGAAGGGACGTTTGCATTGCAGCTTACGCCGTGCCTGTTACCAATCTTATGCCGCCATCATGTCAGGCACGATTTCGAGAACGCGATCGACATCGAGCACGACCATGAGCTGGCCGTCGAGGCGATGCACGCCGCCGGCGAGCTTGGCCATGCGGGGATCGAGGTTGACGGGATTTTCCTCGCGGCCGTCATCGGCGAGCTTG
>WNGN01005952.1_pt1 | contig 14624 bp, 12 predicted proteins | sample 5400561 | NCBI WGS metagenome assembly WNGN01 (sample SAMN13153379, study PRJNA577476) | soil metagenome | isolation source: 115 cm soil or saprolite under Garry oak tree replicate 2 | place: USA:California | collected 2016-06-15
GATTCACGCACGACGAGCTGGCCATGCAGGCGCCGTCCGAAACGAAGAGATTCGGCACGTCGTGCGCCTGGTTATGCGCATTGAGGACGGAGGTCTTGGGGTCGCGGCCCATGCGCGCGGTGCCCATCTCGTGCACGCTGAAGCCGGGTGGTCCGTCGTCGTCGTACGTTTCCACCTCGCGGCACCCGGCGCGCTCGAGCATCTCCGCCGCTTGCGTCTTGACGTCCGCGCGAATGGCCCGTTCGTTGTCGCTCCACGCGCAATGGATGCGGAGCAGCGGAATCCCCCACTGATCCGTCCGCACCGGGTCCAAGTCCACGTAGTTCTCGTGGCGCGGCAGGCACTCACCGTATCCCTGCAAGCTGATCTGCCACGGTCCCGGGTCCCGCAGCCGCTGCTTCCAAGCTGATCTGCCACGGTCCCGGGTCCCGCAGCCGCTGCTTCAGCTCGACGCCGAGCCCCGGCTCGTCAGCGCCACGCGCCCAACCTTCTCGGCTCGCGCCCGCCTGGATACCGTAGCCCCGCACGAACCCGACCTTCGCTTCGCCGGCGCTGCCCAGGTTGCGGAAGCGCGGGATGTACGTCCCCGTGGGACGCCGGCCGTAGACGTACTTGTCTTCGAGTCCCGGCACAATACCGCGCGCGCCCGCCTTGGAGATGTGGTCCATCAGATTGTGGCCGACCTCACCACTTGAATTAGCGAGCCCCGTCGGGAAGCGCGCGCTCTTCGAGTGCAGCAGGACTTGCGCGGTGCCGAGCGTCGAGGCGCAGAGGAACACGATCCCGCCGAAATACTCGCGCGTCGCCTTGGTGTTCGCATCGATCACGCGTACGCCTGCTGCCCGGTCCCGCCGCTCGTCGTAGATGACGCTATGGACGATTGCATCGGTGACGACCGTGAGGCGCCCCGTCTTTCGCGCTGCCGGGAGCGTCGCCGAGAGGCTCGAGAAGTAGCCGCTGAAACTGCAGCCGCGCGCGCACTGATTGCGGGCCTGGCAGGGACCCCGGCCGTTGTGCGCGCGGGTTAGGTTCGCGACGCGGGTCATGGTCATGCGGCGCCCGGGGAAGTCGCGCTCTATGCCCCGCTGCACCACCTTTTCCGCGCAATTCATCTCCCACGCCGGCAGAAACTCGCCGTCGGGCAGGTGCGGGAGGCCGAGCCGCTCGCCGCTCACGCCGATGAAGCGTTCCACGTGCGTGTACCAGGGCGCGAGATCGGCGTACCGGATCGGCCAGTCGACCCCGTGCCGGTCGCGCAGGTTGGCGTCGAAATCGAGGTCGCTCCAGCGCCACGATGCCCGGCCCCAGATGAGGCTGCGCCCGCCGAGCTGATAACCGCGGATCCAGCGAAACGGCTTGTCCTCGGGCGTCACGTAGGGGTGCTCCCGGTCGCTCACGAAGAAATGCCGTGTCGCCTCGCTGAAGGCGTAGTTCTTACTCTGGATCGGATAGTCGCGCTCGTACAGATCCGGCTCGCCGCGACCGCGGTGGGCGAGCTGCCACGGCTGCAGCCACTCGGTGACGTAGTCCTTGGCGTGCTCCACATGCCGGCCGCGCTCGATTACGAGCGTGCGCAGCCCCATCTCGCACAGCTCCTTGGCGGCCCAGCCCCCGGTGATGCCGGAGCCGACGACGATGGCGTCGTACGCGTCCTTCACACCGCCCACGTTCGCCCGATTTGGGTGAGGGGAACGCAGCCCTCGAAGCGGCCTGGAACGGCGACGTGCCGCAGCTCGCGCGTGGCACCAATCTCCGAGGTGTAGTACCCGACGAGTGTCAGCTCTTTCAGGGCACGGAAGGCGGGGTCGGCCGCGCGGTCCAGCGTTTCGAGCAGCGCGACCTGCTCGGCCGCCGGGCATTCCATGAAGCTGCGACCGTGGGCCGAGCGGGCGCGGCGGTCGACGTCCGCAAGGCCGGCTACGAACGGCTGCCGCTCTTGGGTCGAATAGGCCTCCGCGAGCATCGCATCGATGAACCGGTGCACGCCGACCGCACGGGCGCCGGGCGTGTCTGTCTCCGGCAGGATATGCTCTGCAATGGTGGCGACCAGCTCCGTCTGGTCCGGCGTGAGCGCGCGGGGCCGCCACGCCGCGGCTGGGGCGCGACGCGCCTCGCACCCGGCGAGCACGCCCGCGACCATCGGTGCTGAGAGGACGCCGCCCAGCACTAGCGCGGCGCGCCGCAGCGCTTCGCGCCTGTCGATCGCGTCGGGGGAGCTGCGTGGCATATGAGCGTGGGCCGGGAGCGCGTCGCGCAAGAACTGAGCCTACGGACGCCGCACAGGAGAAGCGCGGCGACTGGCGGCGCCAGGCGATGAAGCATGGGCAAAGAACTTGACGCCGATTGCGGCGGCGGCAAGGAGGGGCGCCACATCGGCGCGCCGCACCCGTGGCGCGGACGCGACACCCCATCCAGCGACAGCGAGGCGACGTTCGTCGCTCGGTTGGCGCGCACCAATCACTTGGCTCATCGCGCGTGCCTCACGCCCGTCACGGGAGAGGGCATAAGCTTTGCACGCTGATGTTCGGTTCGGGATTGCGCGCCCACTCGGAGGCCCCCATGACGCTGCGCCGTCACGCCGCTCGGGACTGTTGGCTCTCCCACGTCGTTCGTTCTCCCCTCGTTCTACCCCTCCTTTTCTTCGCTCTCGCGCCGCCACGTTCCGTTTCAGCCCAGCAGACGGGCACGATCACGGGCGTCGTGCGCGCGCAGGAGACGGGCGCCCCGCTGCGGGATGCCCGGGTCACGATCGCCGGCACGCGGTTCAACGCCCGGACCGACTCGGCGGGACAGTATACGATCGCCGACGTCCCACCGGGGACCTACCACATGCAGGCGCAGATCATCGGGTACGGGCTGGGAGAGGTGACAGGTGTCGTGGTGACGGCTGACCAGAGCGCCACGGCGGACTTTCAATTGACCCAGTTGGCGGTCGCTCTTCAGGAAGTCGTCGTGGTTGGCTACGGCACGCAGGTTCGACGCGATGTAACCGGGTCTCTGGCCTCCGTGGGCGGGGACAACGTGCACGAGGTGCCCAAAGTGAATGCTATCGAGGCGATCAAGGGCCGCGTGGCGGGCGTCGACATCGTGACGACGGGGAACAAGCCGGGCGACGGCGTGCGGGTTCGGTTGCGCGGCGAACGATCGCTCAAGGCGTCGAATGATCCCCTCTATGTGCTCGACGGCATTCCGATCGCGGGCGGGATCGGTGATCTGAACCCGAGGGACATCGAGTCGATCGAAGTGCTCAAGGATGCGTCGGCGACGGCGATCTATGGCTCGCGCGGCGCGAACGGCGTCGTGCTCATCACGACGCGCAAGGGACGCGCCGGTGCGACGAACGTCACATACGACTCGTACGCCGGATATCAGGCGCCGCTCCGTCGTGTCAGCCTGTTCAACGGTCCGGAGTTCGCCGAGTACCGGCGCGAGGCGGAGCGCGCGCGCAACAACTACAAGTGCGCCCCGGGGGTCGCGGTGTGCGACTCCGCCGATGCGAAGCTCTTCGGGCCCGACGGGACGCTAGCAGCGCTCCAGGCTGGCCGCTGGACGGATTGGCAGGACCTGGTGCTGCAGGACGGTGCGCAGGTGAGCAATGAGATCGGCGTCACGGGCGGTAGCGACCAGACGCACTTCGCCCTGACCGCCGGCCAGCTCAAGCAGCGGGGGATCGTCAAGGCCCAGGATTTCGAGCGGCGCTCGATGCGTCTCAACTTCGACCACGAACTGTCACCGCGGCTGCGCGTCGGCAGCTCGACGTCCCTGATCCGCACCGAGCAGAACGTGGGTCGTGGCGACGCCGTCTACACCGAGGCGCTCACCAACAACCCCTTGGGGATGGCGTTCGACAGCACGGGCGCGATTCTTTTCAAACCCACCCCCGACGGCCAACGCGTCAATCCCCTCTCGGACATCCAGAACTGGACGGACGACCGGATTCGCACGCGCCTCTTCGGCACGCTATTCGCTGGCTACGATCTGACTCCGGCGCTCTCCTGGCGCGTGAACTTCGGCGCGGACTTGACGTTCTCTCGGCGGGGCCAGTTCCGGGGCGCGCAGACCCAGCAGTGGCAAGGCAGCAGCTCCGACGCGGCGATGTGGGAGAGCAAGACGTTCGCCTACACCCTCGACAACATCCTCACCTTCCGACGCAATCTCGGGACCGACCACCGCGTCGATGCCACCGCACTCTACAGCATCCAGCAGGAGCGGACCGAGCGCGACAGCATGCAGGTGACGGGACTGCCGTACGAGCATCAGAAGTTCTTCGACTTGGGGTCCGGGTTGAAGCCCGACTGGCTGGGAAGTGGGCTGTCGGCGTGGGCGCTGCAGTCGTTCATGGCGCGCGTCAACTACACCTTCAAGGACCGCTATCTGCTGACGGTGAGCGGTCGCGTCGACGGATCGTCACGGCTCGCGCCGGGACAGAAGTACGGGATGTTCCCCTCGGTGGCGCTCGCCTGGCGGCTCTCCGAGGAACCGTTCATTCGCGGCAGCGGGCTGTTCTCCGACTTGAAGCTGCGGGCCAGTTACGGCCGCACCGGCAACACCGCGATCGATCCCTATCAGACCGAAGGGTCCCTGACGCGGACGATGTACTCGTTCCTCGACCAGCCCGCCGTCGGCTTCCGTCCCGGCAGGCTGCCGAACTCGGATCTGCGTTGGGAGAAGACGGCCCAGATGGACGCCGGACTCGAGTTCACGATGGCGAACAACCGCCTCTCCGGGTCGATCGACTATTACCGGGCCGACACCCGCGACTTGATTATGGAGCGCCAGCTCCCGCCGACGACCGGCTATTCGAGCATTCTTGAGAACGTCGGCGCGACGCGCAACACCGGCGTCGAAGTGGCGCTCTCCACGCTGCTCGTCCAGGACTGGCACGGGATGCGTTGGAACGTGGAGGTCAACGCCGCCGCGAACCGAAACCGGATCGTGCGTCTGTCGAGCGGCCTGCTGAGCGACCCCGGCAACAAGTGGTTCGTCGGCTATCCAATCTCCGTCGCGTACGATTACCAGTTCGGCGGCATCTGGCAGATCCAGGATTCCATTTCCGGCGAGGCACAGCGGTACGGGCGGAGACCCGGCCAAATCCGCGTGGTCGACCAGAACGGCGACGGGAAGATCGACCAGAACGATCGTATCATCCTCGGCACCACGTTCCCCCGGTGGACGACGAGTATGACCAGCCGGCTCGATTGGAAGGGGATAGACCTCTCCGTCATGGCCGTGGCGCGGCTCGGCTTCCTGGTGCAGGACTCGCTCCGCAATGGAGGTCAGAGCACGCTCGCCGGGCGCTATAACAACATCTACGTCAACTACTGGACGCCGACCAACTCCTCGAACACCGAACCCCGCCCCAACGCCGCGCAAGAGAATCCGGACTACGGGGGGATTCGGGGGTACGGGGACGGCTCGTTCATCAAGGTGCGCACCATCACCGTGGGCTACACGATCACCGGCGGGCATCTGCACTGGATGCGGGCTCAGTCGCTGCGGATCTACGCGAGCGCCCTGGACCCGTTCATGTTCACGCAGTTCAGGGGCCTGGACCCCGAATCGGCCTTGAACTCGGGCGTGCCGAGCTACCGGACGCTGATGATGGGCGTCACTCTGGGCATTTAGAGGGATACCACCATGCGCAAACACACTTTCGCTCTGGTCGGCGCCGCCCTGCTCGTGGGGCTGCCCGGCTGCGTGAACCTCGACGAAGACGTCGTGACCGGTTTGACGCCCGGGTCCTACGGCACGCAGGCCGTCTTCGAGTCCCTCGTGAACGCGTCGTACGAGCCGCTGCGCACGTTCTACGCGCAAGAACGGGGATTCACGGTCACGGAATTCGGTACCGACATCTTCACGAAGGGGGCCGACGGCAGCCACAAGTACATCAACGACTACACGACCCAGCTGAACCCCGACGCCCAGTTCTTCCGGGAGACGTGGGTCGACTTCTACCGTGCCATCAATACCACCAACGCGGCGATCGACCAAGCGCCGGTCGTCGTCATGGATTCGGCGCTGAAGGCCCACCGTGTGGCGGAAGCCCGCTTCCTGCGCGCCCTGTACTACTTCGACCTGGCGCAGATGTACGGGCCGCTGACGCTGACGCTGCACGAGACGACGAGTCCCACCACCGAGGCCACCCGCGCGCCGGTGGATTCCGTGTACGATGCGATCATCGCCGACCTGAAGTACGCGGAAGCGAACCTTCCCGCCGTTCAGAAAGAGTATGGACGGGCGACCAGGGGAGCGGCCCAGCACCTGCTCGCCAAAGTCTACCTCACGCGCATCCGCGATGCCGACTCGGCCGCCGACGAGGTAGCGAAACGGCAGGCGGGAGACTTCGCGAACGCGGCCGACTACGCCCAGCGCGTGATCAATTCGGGACAGTACGCGCTGCTGCCGCGCTTCAAGGATGTCTTCGACTTCGCCAACGAGCGCAATCAGGAGGTCATCTGGTCGATCCAGTTCACCACCGATCCCCTGACCACCGGCACCGGCAACAGTGGGCACCTCTATTTCCTGGCGCAGTACAGGACTCGCGTTACGACGCCCAGTTCACGCGCGTGTGGTATGCCAACAATGCGGCGAATATCCCGAAGAACGCGCAAGGTGTCCCCAAGTTCGGGCTCGGCGACACCGCGGTTTATGTCTCGACGACGGACGCCGACACCGTCCTGGCGCGGACGAAGCCGTACACCGTGTTTACACCCCGCGCCTACCTCGGGCAGGCCTCACCATACCAGGACAACATGTTTCCGTCCTTGAACAAGTTCCACGATCCGTTCAGGTCCTCGATCAACGAGACACGTGGCTCGCGGGACTTCTTCGTCGCACGGTTGGCCGAGACATATCTGATCGCTGCGGAGGCGCTGATGCGTGATGGCCGGCCCGCCGAAGGCCTGCCGTACATCAACGCCGTGCGGCGGCGCGCCGCCATCTCCGGGCACGAAACGGAGATGGAGCTGACCGTCGATCAGCTGACGCTCGATGCCATCCTCGACGAGCGCGCCCGCGAGCTCGCGGGCGAAATCACGCGCTGGTTCGACCTGGTGCGAACCCACTCCCTGCTGAGCCGGGTCAAGCTGTACAACCCCGACGCCAAGAACAACATCAAGCCGTTCCACGTGCTGCGACCGATCCCGCAGATCCAGATCGACCGCACCAGCATCCCGTACCTCCAGAACCCGGGGTACTGAGCGTGCCCGACCGGCGGACGTTTCTTAAGATCAGCGCGGCGGCTGTCCTCACCCCCTGGCCCGCCATCGGGACCTCACCCCCTAACCCCCTCTCCGTGCCGGAGAGGGGGGACGTCGGGGTGAAATTGGGCGTCGCCAGCTACTCGCTCCGCAATTTCCCGCGCGCCAAAGCCATCGAGATGGTGCAGGCTCTCGGGACGCCTTACATCAACCTCAAGTCAGTGCATCTCCCCTACGACCTGTCGCCCGAGGAGCTCGCGGCGGCGCGGCGCGAAATCGAAGCCGCCGGGCTCCAGATCGTCGGCGGCGGCACGATCACCTTCGAGCAGGACACCGACCGCGACGTCGAGAAGTACTTCGCGTACGCGAGAGGCGCGGGGATGCCCCTCATCGTCGCCACCGCCGACCCCGTGATCCTCCCGCGCATCGAGCGCTTCGCCAAGCGGTACGACATCAAGGTCGCGATCCACAACCACGGGCCGGAGGACAAGCACTTCCCCTCCCCCTACGACGTGCTGAAGCAGGTCCGGACGATGGACGGCCGCATAGGTCTGTGCATCGATATCGGGCATACCGTGCGGACAGGCACCGACGTCGTGCGGGCAATCGCCGACGCGGGGCCGCGGCTGCTCGACATGCATGCCAAGGACCTGCGCGACTTGTCGACGAAGGGAAGTCAGTGCATTGTCGGCGAAGGGGCCATCCCCATCGCCGCCGTATTTGATCAGCTGCAAGCGATCCACTATGCGGGGTACGTCAATCTCGAGTACGAGATCGACGCCGATGACCCACTACCGGGGATGAAGCAGTCGTTCGCTTACATGCGCGGCGTATTGGAGGGCCTTTCGGTGCGGCGCCGCACCCAATCCTGACGGGAGGTGCAGATGTCCAGTCATAAGAACAACAAGGAGCAGCGGATGCCTCGTCGCGAGTTTGTGAAGACGGCGGCCGCTGGCATCGCCGCGGTGTCGATCCCGGCAGCGAGCTACGCGCGCATCCTGGGCGCGAACGACCGCGTCCGCGTGGGGATCGTCGGGTTCTCCGACCGGTTCCGCCAGGCGCTCCTCCCGGCGTTCAAAGCGGCGGGCCCCTCCCTCGACTTCGAGATCGTCGCCGTGTCCGACATCTGGAACCGGCGCCGCGACGAAGGCGTGGCCGAGATCGAGCGCGTGATGGGCGCGAAGCCGCGCGCGTTCCGGAACAACGAAGAGATGTACGCCGCGAAGGTGACCGACGCGGTGATGATCTCGACTCCCGACTTCCTGCACGCCTATCACGGCGTCGAGGCGATCCAGGCCGGGAAGGACGCGTACATCGAGAAGCCGCTCGCTCACAGCATGGAGCAGGCCATCGCGATTCGCGACGCCGTCAAGAAGTCGGACCGCGTGGTCCAAGTCGGCACGCAGCGGCGCAGCGCCGCCAATTACCAGGCCGCCAACGAGTTCATCCGGTCCGGAAAGTTCGGAGACATCGTCATGGCCGAGATGACGTGGAACGTGAACCAGCCGGGCCGCTGGCGCCGGCCCCAGCTCGTCTCGACGATCAAGGAAACGGACACCGATTGGAAGCGCTTCCTGGCCTATATGCCGTTCGAGGCATGGGATCCCCGCAAGTACCTCGAGTACCGCCTCTTCTGGCCCTATTCCTCGGGGATCCCGGACCAGTGGATGGTCCACCAGATCGATACGGTGCACTGGTTCACCGGCTTCCCGCGCCCGCGGAGCGTCGTGGCCAACGGCGGCGTCTACCTGTGGAAGGACGGCCGCAGGAATTGGGACACCGCGACGATCGTGTTCGAGTACGGCCCCCTCGACGATCCCACCAAGGGCTTCCAGGTCGTGTACGCGTCGCGCATGACCAATGGCGCCGGCGGCACGAAGGAGCTGTACTACTCGAACGCCGGCATGCTGAACCTCGACACCAACGAGATCTCCCCCGAGGGCGGGCTCACCGACCGCTACGCGGCGGAGATGGGCATGCAGCCGAACCAGCTGCCCAAGATGAAGCTCTCCGAGGTGGCGCCGACGGAGACCGCGGCGAATACGGGCGGTGATTCGTCCACCACGGCGAACGTGCGCAACTGGATGGAGTGCGTCCGCTCGCGTGGGAAGACGAACGCGAACATCGACGCCGGCTACAGCCACGCCGTGGCCCTGTGCATGACCGTCGCCGCGATGCACAGCGGCCGGAAGATCATGTTCGACGACGGCAAGCAAGACATCGTGATGGGCTGAGGAGGCGGAACACCATGCGCAAGCCTTGGCTGTCGTGGTGGCTGGGTCTGGCTGTGACGTGGGTAGGGGCGCAGCATGCTGCGCCCCTACACGCGCAGGGGGTGGCGCCCCGCGTCGAAGTCGTACCGCACGAAGATCTGCGGCGGGTCGACGTACTGGTCGACGGCAAACCGTTCACCTCCTACATCTGGCCGACCACGCTCAAGAAGCCTACGCTCTATCCGCTGCGCGCCGCGTCGGGCGCGCTCGTGACGCGGGGCTGGCCGCTCGAGCCCCGGCCGGGGGAGCGGGTGGACCACCCGCACCAGGTGGGCTTGTGGTTCGATCACGGCGACGTGAACGGGCTGGACTTCTGGAACAACTCGGACGCGATCCCGGCGGCGCGGGCCGACAAGATGGGCACCATCCTCCATCGCGCGGTGCGGGGCGCCAAGAGCGGCCCGGGCGAGGGCACGCTCGACGTGACGGCCGAATGGGTGAACTCCCAAGGCAAGCCTCTGCTGCGCGAGGACACCCGCTTCGTCTTCCGGGCCGCGGACGGACTGCGCGCCATTGATCGGATCACGACTCTGACGGCGCTCGACGCACCGGTGACCTTCACCGATAATAAGGAAGGGCTGATCGGTCTGCGCGTGGCGCGGGCGCTGGAGCAGCCCGCCAACACGCCAGAGGTGTTCACCGATGCCGCCGGACACGCCACAACGGTCCCCATGCTCAACAACGAGGGCGTCACCGGTCACTATCACAGCTCCGAGGGCCTCGAGGGCGACTCGGTCTGGGGTACGCGCGGGCGCTGGACGATGCTGACGGGGATCGTGCAGGGGGAGCCCGTGACCCTCGCCATCCTGGACCATCCTACGAACGTCGGCTTCCCCACGTACTGGCACGCTCGCGGTTATGGTCTCTTCGCCGCCAACCCGCTCGGGGAGAAGGTGTTCACGAACGGAAAGGGCGAGCTCAATTTCAAGCTCGCCCCCGGGCAATCGACGACGTTCCGTCACCGCGTGCTCATTCTCTCGGGGACCGCCACACCGGAGCAAATCGAGGCGTACTACCGGGACTTCACGCGGTGACCGTGGCTGCCCGGGCCGTCAAAATCCACCCGGCGGACGACGTCGCGGTGGCGGTTCAGGCGCTCACCGCAGGGGACGAACTGATGGTCGAGGGCGAGCGCGTCGTGCTCGCCGACGACGTCCCCACCGGTCACAAACTCGCGCTGCGCCCCCTCACCCGCGGGCAGACGGTCGTCAAATACGGCTTCCCCATCGGCGCCGCGACTGCGCCGATCGCCTGCGGCGGGTGGGTCCACTCGCACAATCTCAAGACGTGCCTGGAGGGCGTGCTGGAGTACTCATACGAGCCGATCTCACCCCAACGTTCCCCCTCTCCCGAAGGGAGAGGGGGTCAGGGGGTGAGGCCCACGTTCATGGGCTATCGGCGCCCCAACGGCCACGTCGGTACGCGCAACGAGGTGTGGATCCTCAACACGGTCGGCTGCGTGAACCATGCGGCAGAGCGCATTGCGCGCGAAGGCGCGGCGCGGTTCCAGGGACGCATTGACGGCGTCTACAGCTTCTCGCACCCCTACGGATGCGGCCAGCTGGGCGACGACCTCCGCAACACCCAGCGGACCCTCGCCGGCCTGCTGCGCCATCCCAACGCGGGCGGCGTCCTGGTCCTCGGCCTCGGCTGCGAGAACAACCAGATGGACGCGCTCCTCGAACTCGCGGGCAACGTCGACCGCGACCGCCTCCGGTTTTTCAATTCGCAGGACGTCACCGACGAGGTGGACGCGGGGCTGGAGGCCCTGGCGCAGCTCGTCGCCGCAATGACGGGCGACCGCCGCGAGGAGTGCCCCGCGTCCGATCTCATCCTCGGCCACAAATGCGGCGGCTCAGACGGGTTGAGCGGCATCACGGCGAACCCGCTCGTCGGGCGCATCGCCGACCGGGTGACCGCGCTGGGCGGCGGGGTGATCCTCACCGAAGTGCCCGAGATGTTCGGGGCCGAGCGGCTGCTGATGAACCGGGCGGTCGACGAGACCGTGTTTCGGCAGATCGTCACCCTGATCAACGATTTCAAGGCTTACTTCATCCGCCACGGGCAGCCCATCTACGAGAACCCGTCGCCGGGCAACGTTGCGGGGGGCCTGACCACGCTCGAGGAGAAATCCCTGGGCGCGATCCAGAAAGGCGGCCAAGCCACCGTGACGCAGGTGCTGCGGTACGGCGCGCCCGCGGCGACGGGAGCGGGAGGTCTGGCGCTGCTCGAATCGCCAGGGAACGACGGCGTGTCGTCCACGGCCCTGGTCGCGAGCGGCGCGACCGTGCTCCTCTTCACGACGGGCCGCGGCACCCCGCTCGGGTTCCCCGTGCCCACGCTCAAGATCTCGTCCAACACCGCGATTGCCGAGAAGAAGCCGCATTGGATCGACCTCAACGCGGGAGCGTTCCTCGACGGTACCGCGACGATGGACCAGCTCGCGGACGACCTGTTCGCGCTGATCCTCGACGTGGCGTCGGGACGAGCGCTCGCGAACAACGAGAAGCACGGGTACCGCGAGATCGCGATCTGGAAAGAAGGCGTCACACTGTGACGTCCACGGCCGCCCCCCCAACGCCCCGCTTCGGCTACCGCTGGACGATTTGCGCCCTGCTGTTTGCTGTCACCACGATCAACTACATGGATCGGCAGGTCCTGAGCATCCTCGCGCCCACGTTGCAGCGCGAGCTGACCTGGTCGGAGTCGCAGTACGCCGCCGTGGTCTATTCGTTCACCCTCGTATACGCCTTCGGCTTCCTGATCGCGGGACGCTGGCTGGACCGCGTGGGCGTGCGGCGCGGCTTCGCGACGGCGGTGATCCTCTGGAGCGTCGCGGCGATGAGCACGGCGTTCGCCCGCACCACCGCCGCCTTCGCGGCCGCACGCGGGATGCTCGGATTGGGCGAGTCCGCCAACTTTCCCGGTTCGATCAAGAGCGTGGGGGAGTGGTTCCCGAAGGACGAACGCGCGCTCGCCACGGGTATTTTCAACGCCGGCACGAACACGGGCGCGATCGTCACGCCCCTCGTCGTTCCCTGGATCGCGCTGACGTGGGGCTGGCGCTGGGCGTTCGTCGCCGTCGGCGCGCTCGGTTTCCTATGGCTGCTGCTGTGGCTCGCCCTGTACCGCAGTCCGCCCGCGGACACACACCCGGACGAACCCGATGGAGCCCGCGTCCCGTGGATCCGCCTGCTCGGCGTGCGGCAAACGTGGGCGATCGTGGTCGGCAAGCTGATGGCGGACCCCATCTGGTGGTTCTACTTGTATTGGCTGCCCAAGTTTCTGGACGCCAAGTACGGCATCAAGCTGGCGCAGGTCGCACTGCCGCTCATCGTCGTCTACCTCGTGGCCGACGTCGGCTCGATCGCGGGAGGCTGGCTCTCGAGCGGCCTCATGAAACGCGGGTGGACGGCGAACCGCGCCCGCAAGACGGCGATGCTGCTCATGGCGCTCCTGATCGTGCCGACGGCGTTCGCGCCGCACGCGGGCAGCATGTGGACGGCCGTGCTGATCGTCAGCGTGGCGGCCGCGGCGCACCAGGGGTGGTCGGCCAACGTCTATACGCTGGCGAGCGACATGTTCCCGGCGACGGCGGTCGCCTCAATCTCCGGGATCGGCGGGTTCGCGGGCGCGATGGGCGGCGTGCTGTTCCAGTGGCTGACCGGGCACATTCTCGACGCGACGGGGAGCAACTATGCGTCGATATTCGCGGTGTGCGGATTCGCGTACGTCACCGCCTGGACCCTCATTCACATTCTCGCACCGCGGCTCGAGCCGGCTCGGTTCAAGGAGACGCCTTGATTGCCACGCTCCCTATGGGCCGCCGTTGAGCCGGGCTCCGGCGCCGAGGTGGAGCCCCCAGTTGCCGTGGTAAAAGGTGAAGGGACTATCCGACGACGGGTGGAACATGACATCGAGGTCGGTCCCGATGCGCACCCACACGCGGCTGTTAAGCTGATAGCGCATACCGATGAGCCCCGAGAAACCTCCGTCAGTCGCGTCCAGTGAGCCACGGTATGCATTGTGGACATATCCGGCGCCCAGCAGGCCCTCGACGCGACCGGGGCGTCCAACGCCCACGACGAGACGGGCATGCAGCGGGGTGTAGGTGGCGGAGCCGGCGCTCCGATTGCTCGAGGTCCGCGACATATCGAGCTCGAACGCGAGCCGGGGCCGCACGTACACGGCCAGGCGCCCACCAGCGCCCACGGCATTGCTGATCCCCAGGTTGTTGTCGAAATCCGTAAACCGCGCGAGCGCACCGATCTCGACAGCGCCGGGTCGCTGGGCCGACGCGGGCGCCGCGAACAGGAGCGCCACCACCGATAACGCCATGCACCGAGCCATGCCGGCCGTCATGGTGATCTCTCCCCTCGTCCGCGTTTGGTGGTAATCACGATCACGCCATTGGCGCCGCGCGATCCGTACATGCTGATCGCCGAGGCATCCTTGAGCACCTCGATCCGCGCGACGTCGCCGGGCGAGAGATCCGCCAGCATGCTGCCCATGGATTCGTTCGGAATGGAGATACCGTCGATCACGACGAGGGGATTGTCGTCCGTCGGATTCCCCCGGATGCTGCGTTGCCCACGGATACGCAGCCGATAATTTCCGTCCGGCAACCGGGTCACGTCGACACCCGGCACGCCGCGCAGCATCTCTTCGACCCGCGTGACCCGCGCATCGGTTTCGCTGGGGATGATCGTCGCTGCGCCTGGCGCCTTCGGCGGAGTCCGCGCGCCTCCGCACGCTATCGCGCACACGACGACCAGACTGAACACGAAACGTGTCATGGTGCCTTGGCGCGAATTTGACACGCGCCTGAGCGACGTCAAGTTGGTGAGTGTGGCGCGCGCGCGACAAGTCTCCACCCCGCCCTGCTTGCAAGCACCCCTGGCGGCCCGCACTTTCAACGCGATCATGTCGGCGCGATTCGTGACGCTGCTCTGCTGTGCACTCGCGCTCGGCGCCCGCTACGTTCCCCGCGCCGCGCCCGCACTCGATAATGGCCTCGCCCGCACGCCCCCGATGGGATGGAACAGCTGGAATCACTTTCATTGCAACGTGAGCGCCCAGCTGATCAGGGAAACGGCGGACGCGATGGTCTCGGGCGGGTTGCGCGACGCGGGATACCAGTACGTCGTGATCG
>WNGN01002802.1_pt1 | contig 14616 bp, 15 predicted proteins | sample 5400561 | NCBI WGS metagenome assembly WNGN01 (sample SAMN13153379, study PRJNA577476) | soil metagenome | isolation source: 115 cm soil or saprolite under Garry oak tree replicate 2 | place: USA:California | collected 2016-06-15
TTGCCTTCCGTGGTCGAAGTGCCAGCATTGAGCACGTAGACCCAGTTCTCGAAGACTGTGACGCTGACCGGCATCACTCCACCGGACGATTCCTTGTCCGTTAGCTTCAGACCACTAGGGCCTACGCGGAAGACGGATACGTCACTACTTCCTGCGTTGACGACGAAGAGCCATCTGCCGTCTCTGCTCAGAACCAGCCCTCCTTGATTGCCTCCGGCTAGACCAGTGAGGCCCAAGCCGTCGGTGGCAAAGTTCCCTGTCCATGTTAGACTGCCATCAGCAGCCCTAGCGTAGACTACAACCTGGTTTCCAGATTGATTGTTGGTCATGATATAGACCGCTCCCGTAGCAGGCTGCGCGTGAGCGGGAGGGACTGCTCGACGTTCGGGAGCGCGACGACCAGCAGTGCTAGAACTGCGACGAATATGGAAATGCTCTGCTTTTTCATTCTACAATTCACCTCGCTCGAAATCGCTAGTGCACTCCATCCTCCGTGATTCTATTTACGGAATGAGCGAGATGTGGTGTCCGTCAGGTCTAGATCTCGAGCGAAGATTGTGAGTCCAAGGCTGAACTGGGCGCGAGTATCCCGGTACATTCGGGCATACATTACGATGAGGCCTAGTAAGAGTACCGCGCTGAGCGCGGCCGAGTATGCGCTGATGTCCATCATTGAAATCATTTATTTTTTCACCTCCCGGGTTGCTGGCTGTATTTTCTGCCAGACCTCGTCGAAGAGATAGAGATGGGTCTCCATCTCTTGTGAGAGGAAGTAGAGCTTACCGTAGTGTTCGCCGGCGGGCGTGATCAGATTGTTCCTTTTCCAAGGCTCTGACGTGGTGCTCGGCGACACGGTAGTGTACATCCAGAGCCTCTGCTAGCTGGTTGACATTATGTGGTTCTCTCCGTAGGAGGTTGATGATTCTCCCCCTGTTTACGCCGCCACGTGACCCTGCGAGGACATACCACAATAGACGCCTCCAAGAGGTCTCTGAGGAAGAGTGGACCTTGGCCAATTCGATCACGCCTGGAGCGTCAAGAGAGCCCTTGGTAGTCAATTGCATTAAGACTTGCAGAGTTCTAGCTGCTGATCCTAATAGGGGCTGGTCAGGATCACGTCAGGATCTCGTACAAATCGTTCGTCGGCGGATGGTTCCCTGATCACTTCCAGAGCTGCAGAAACAGGTTTGACACCCGAGTCCCCCCAACCGTGTAGAAACTACCAGTGTTTGTGGCCGGCCGCGAGCAACATCGGAATCTTAACCTGACCGTCCTCTTTCGTCTCTGAGCAGCAGGAACTCAACGGCTCGACATTGACGTCTTCTAGCCCGGCCTCCTGCATAATCCTCCCTACGTAGCTCAGCTTGAAGCCCATCCAGAGGTCCGCGTGCTCTCTCCGAAGCGATTCATAGTTGTGCTCCTGGAGGTCCGATAGCACGAGTCTTCCTTTTGGCGCTAGGACTCTTGCCATCTCCTTCACTGCCTTCTCAGGGCTCGGACAATGGTGCAAGACCATGTTGCCTATGACCGCATGTACTGACTCGTCGGGTAGAGGGATCTGTTCGGCGCTTCCAATCCTGAACTCGACGTTCTTACCGGCCAGCTTGTCTCATGGTGTCCCACTGGGACGATACTTGCTCGAAGTATTCTCTAGTTCGGACAGCAGCCCGTCTAAGTTGGCCGTCGGAATCACTTTCTGCATTTGTCATCGCTGGATTCCATTTGGCTGGTGCTTGCTTATAGCAATGGCTGAAACGACTAACTGAATTCTTGAGGGACAGGCTTCAGAACAGCATTATCGATGACTCGCCACAGAGCGAGGCAGCTATTATTCATGCACTTCTGGTATGGATCACCGAACGCGTTGATGGAAACCATTGGACTATCGCAATCTGGGCAGAGCATTCGATTCCGAATGGTCAGCTCTAGCTATCGAGTGTGCATAATTGGCAGCGGTCAGATTAGGTTCCCTGAGGCGGCCAGCAAGAGTCCAAAGGAAGTAGTTACTCCGTAGATCAAGCCATCTATCGTGGGGCTTATCGCAGACCTACGCCTGAACGCACTAACTACTGCAGTTATCAGAGAGACAAAGCCAAAGAATGCGAGTAAGTATCTCGCAAGGTTGACAGCATCCGCTGATGATTGAATCGTGCGGGACTCGGGCAGCCAGAGGACTGCCCCGAATGCAAGCCCTACGATGAACCCAATCTTGTATGTCAAAGTCCGCCGTGCTTGGACGTAGGTATCAGAGACATAATGCCGACCAGTACCGCAAGGAAGTAGAGTGCCGTGGCTGGCTGTATTATCGACAGAAGCGGCGGCAGCAAGGGTTGAACCGTGTTTAGCCTAGGCCCTTGCGACGGCCGACATGAGCGAAGCGAGATCAGGCATCGTCCGTTCTAGCCCCGCAGGGAAGTTGCGGAAACCATGAACGAGGAGGACCTTGGCTTCTTTCATGGGTCTGTCGCCTTGGGCCCGTGGGACGCGTTTGCAACCTACGGCGTCTTCGCAGCAGACGACAGGTTCTCTCAGCTTCTGCGTTTTGTTGTAGAAGGGTATCCGATGATCTGATCTCGCCGAACCCGACATTCTTGACCAAGGTCGACTTGAAAGCATCTGACTGTTACTTCGCGGGTAGTTCAAGCTATCTCCTGTCTGAGGTCACTAACAAGTCTGGATAAGAATCGGTGTAGACGGCTATTCTGACCGTTTCAATGGGGGAAAGGTCTGTGGTTTGAGTTTCTTCAATCGATCGAAATACTTCTGTGCGTCAAAAGTCCATGAAAGGCTGGAAGGGTCAAAGGAGCCCCAGGCAAGCTTGCAGAAGTTTGGCTCAAACAATTCTAGTGTTGCAGCTCTGTCTTGGATTGCGATCAACGGGGGCATGTTGCCGGAGTGATATTCGCCGACGATTCTAGCAATCTGCGGTAGCCGGTCACTCGCGAGGAAGCATGATACGTGGCAAGTACCGTCTAGGTTTGTGTTGGGTTTCAGAGCGGTTACTATTGATCTCTCTGACATTCGATGGGCTGCCTCCAACATTGTCTTCCACGACGAAGCCTGCATTATCGCGCTGATGTAGGATGAGTTTTCTAGATAATCCCATTGATCTTGAAGGAGGTGAAGGGCTGCTCCAGGGCTCTTCATGTCATGGGCTCGGAGTCCCTTTACATATCTCCAAACCTTACCCACGTCCTTTTGTCCAACGGCCTGCCAGACCTGGCGGCTTGAGTAATACTCCCAGATGTGCTCAACGACTAGTGGGATCATGAGGGGCGTGTCAATAATCGGTTTTTCCAGTCTTATTTTCGAAGGGCTCTCGGAAGTCCTCCTCAATGAGGGTCGTGAAGTACGAATTGTCTGAGGGATGAGTCCAGATGGCTGAGTCTTGCAGAGCGGTTACATCTTCGAAGGGGAGAAGATGAAGTGGGTGTTTCTGCTCGAATAGAACTCAACTTCTCTTATGAGACCCATGTCGCGCACAGACGTCCAGAACTTTCTGAATTCGCCAATTGCGCTTGCAGGGACCCAGTAGCCTTGACGAATGAACGGTTCACCCCTGTCGAGGCTTATTTCCACATTGAACGATGCCGAGAAAGGCACGATTCCGAGTATCCTCGGATCGCTGAGTCCACGAACTGTCATGAGAACATCTGCGAGACCTAGAAGGTTTGCTCGTGGATACGAGTAGTAGACCCAACTCCCTTTCTCTCGGAGGGCCGAGAACCAGCGATGCACCGTCCTTGCCGAAACCCTTGCTCCGTCGAGTCTGAACTCTTTGCTAATCTCTAGTGGAGACAACCATGCTTGTTTTCTCGTCAGGAAGGTGAGAAGTTTCATCAGCCGCCGGTCGAAGAGCTCCACGCTAAACTGAAGACGGAATTTGGCTACTTTAGCGTGCCTGACAAGAATTGTCGAATTTTGTCAGTACAAGTATTTATTCGAGATTTGAGTAGTTAGTTTCCGAGAGGAAGCCTTGCGCCGCACAACACTCATTCTCTTAGTCAGTCTTCTGTTATTGATCGTGCCAATTGTACCGTCGCGGCTGCACGCCGGAACGGTTCCCTGCCCACGTTCTGCCACCGGACCTCTGGTGGGCTTGTCGAGCATGATTCTCCCCAACGCGTTCGGGTGTCCAGACTTAGTTGGTCGAGGTCCTATCGCCATAAACAGTGATTCCGACTTCACCTCTGCGAACGGTGTGACTGGGGGCAGCGGGACGGCCTCTGATCCTTACATAATTTCGGGATGGGACATCGAATTTAATTGGGTTTCGGCCCAGATCAGTATTAGCAATACTCGGGCATTCTTTGTTTTACGGAACGTGACCGCGGGAGGCGTGGGTGATGGGATCGTACTCAACAATGTCGCCAACGGTCGGCTGGAAAATCTCGGTACCGGAGGAGGGAGTGTTCCTGGAGATAGCGGAGTAGGAATTCGCGTAACAGGCTCCAATCACGTCTGGATAGTGGGGGTGCAAGAGTCAAGCACTGGCACTCGGAACGAGGGGGGTGGTGGACCCGGGACTATCATCAGCTCTTCCTCAAACATATTCATCTCCAACAATGTGTTTGGGCCAGATGTGTACTATGTCGTGTCCATCTCTGGCTCGATCAACGTTACTGTTGTTGGAAACCATATTTACGGTGGCGACAGTTACAACAACCAAGGTTATGGCCTTGACTTGGCCGGCTCCACGAATGTCACGGTGTCGGGCAACAGCTTCCAAAACACTGGTTTGCTCCTTGGTGGCACGGCAACGATCACCTCCGACAATACGGTCAACGGTAGACCGCTCTACTACTACCACAACTGCAACAACTTGACCCTCAACAACGTTCCCGTGGGCCAACTAATCATTGATCACTGCAGCGACGTTCACCTCTCCAGTCTGAACATAAACAACACAGATGTCGGGATCACAATGACGGGTGTGACAAATGCGCTCGTCGAAAACATCGAGCTTTCAGCAAACCACTTTGCCGGCCTGCAACTTGCCTCGTCTTCAAACGTGACAATCAGGACAACCGATTTTTCCGGTATGCTGGAATACTACGTCAGCAATCAGATTGAAACCTATGGGCTCATTGTGAACTCGTCGAACAAGACTGTCGTAGATGGAAACAGGTTCTACAGCGATGATATAGGAGTAGAAATAGGAATCTCTTCAGACAACACTTTCTCAGGAAATACTTTCGACTCTAATCTAGCCGCGTTGCGCCTTGAAATCTCAACGCCGAACACCAGGTTATACCACAACAATTTCCTTCCGACTGCCTACAATTCCCTAGATGGTGTCTCCGACTCGCAGCCAGGTCATTCTTGGGACAATGGATACCCCAGTGGGGGAAATTTCTGGGCCAACTATCCCGGCTCAGACCCTGATAATGATGGCATCGGCGATACGCCGTATCCCATTCCAGGCGGCGTCTACCAGGACAGATATCCGCTAATGAGGCCCTATCCCTCGCCAAATGCTCTGACCGCAGACTTCACGTTTTCACCGTCCAATCCGATGGTCGGTCAAACTGTCACGTTCAGAGCCCTCTCTGTGGGCGGAGTTGCACCCTACAGCTATTCCTGGAACTTCGGCGACGGGTCCACCGGATCAGGTGGGTCTGCGACCCACTCCTACTCATCCAGGCCCCCTGGGGGAGGTTACACGGTAACCCTGACAGTCACAGACTCTGCAACACCTGCTCACGCCAAAGAGTCCGCCTCACACTTCGTGACAGTCACAAGCCCGCCTCCCCCCTTGATAGATAGCTTTACTGCCACGTCTTCCACTGCTTCATCTACGTCCGCGGCGGTGGAACAATGGGTCCGCTTTGACGCATCTGCATCTGGAGGAACCTCGCCCTACAACTATTCCTGGAATTTCGGCGACGGGACAGCGGCAACTGGTCTTGAGGTATTCCACATCTATTGTTCGGCGGGAATTTTCACTGTCGTGTTGACTGTTAGGGACAGTGGCTCACCACAGCAGACAGCAACGGCTCAGAAGACTTTCACCGCGACAAGCCCGCCGACCAGCTGTGTCACTGCGAGCATCACCTACAGCCCCTCTTCACCCAATGCAGGCCAGAATGTCACCTTCACGGGTACAATTAGCGGGGGAACACCGCCCTACAACTCATACTATGTTTTCGGCGACAACCCAGCAGCAGGGCCAGTAGGTGGTCCTACTGCCACGCACATATTCTCATCTCCTGGAAGCTTCAACGTCGAATTTCACGTTACGGACAGCAGCTCCGGCGACATCGTTATCGGACAGATAATCACGGTAACCAACGCAGATCCCACCGTTGGGGGAACTGTTGTCGGAGTGGCTAAGTTTTACCTGCTAGCCCAGTCCATAAGCACTATCCTATTGGTTGGAATAGGCCCGACGATAGCTGTAGCCATCTTGTATTATCGACGAAAGCAACGAAGTAAGGCTGAATCGTGTTTGCCCTAGGCTGTTGATGTCAAGTCCCATCTGGAAGTTCACGGATAGATTGTTGAAGTTCGGACCAACCTCGCGCAGTCTTTCCTGACAGAGCACATTGAGAGAGTCTACGGTATCTTCCCAGAGCACAATGTGGGAGGGAATATTTTCTTCTCCCGAACTAAGGGCACAACGACGGGAGCTTCAATGTTCGACCTGTACCATTGCTTCCAAAGCAAGGCGAGCTGGACGAACTCTCTTGGACCCATCCCGGTGGAAGCTAGGCATGCAACTATTGCTCTATCTCGGTTGTTCTGGCAGGCGTTGTAGAGCGCTCGTACTTCATCCGGAGACATTGCCTTCCTTGTTGCTTTCTCACCTGCTTAGTCAACAGTAGGCTCAATCTTGTAGTTCCACTGCTCTGCTACCTCTTTGCCTACTGTGTACCAACGAAAGACTTGACCGCAGAAACAAGCAGAGACTTTGCAGACCAAGACAGAGGTGCATTCGTCCGTTCTGAAACGTAGGTGTCTAAGTAGTTCTTCAGTTCAACCGCCCATTTAGCGCGGGTATTCCTACGACGTTGACCTTTGATTATTTTAGCGACCCATAGTTTGATGCTGCCATATTTCGGAGCGAGATAACTCTGGTAGTAGTGGCCAAGAATACCGATGTAGAGACCTTGCGTGCCTGTTCGTGTGAACGTCGCAGCCCATTCTTGCACGATCTGGGGTAACGAGGACTTTGACATTCTTACAAGCCCCCTAGTCGAGCCGTTCGACTCGAAATCACTACTGTACTTACGCCCAAGAAACTAGGGGCACGAAGTTTACTCGGGCCGCAGTCAGAACAAGTATTCTTTTACTTCGCGAGACAATGTGCACGTTTGATGCCTTTCCAGGTTAAAGAACGTGTCTGAGCAGAGAGGAGCATGACGATCAGATCGGACTTCTATCAGATCATGCTCCGGTTTCCACGATTGTTTCCGGACCCGGCTGTCTTCGAAGATCCGATCCATCTCGCTAACCGCTACCTGCTGGGAAATGGTCTCTCCAACGAGAAGTCTGATCTTGTCCATCAGACCACGAACGAAATAGTCCCCCTCGATGATCACGGAAATCCGTCAGCCACCTCCGGGACGGCAAAATATCCGTTCGAGGGCCGAACAATACTAGCAGAGTACATGACCAACGCGAACATCCGCTTGGATTATGCTGATTTCGGAACGGGCCTAACCCCAGAGGACCATTCGAGACTCTGGACCAAGGGCAAGCTGGGAGGACTGAGATTCGAACTTCGCGAGTTCAAACATCAAGCCCAGACTCTCAACATTCCGGACGTTTCAGAACTCTACAGGATCTTGAAGGAGCGCGCCACGCCGAATACGCTGTCAACGATCGAACTGGACAATGTTCCGGAACGAATGTTCAGAGCCGGGCTGGCATACATCCAAGGAATATTGAGAGCCGACGCGAAAACTGATGGTCTAGAGGTAGAGGTCTATGCAGCCGCGGATCTCTCCGCATCCGAGAAAGCGGCTCTGGAACGGCGGCTGACTCGTGAGTCGAGCAAGTCTACAATCTTTGTCATTCTCTCCCGCGAGCCGGTCTCGAAGTCGCAGCTGACCGTTGGATGATCCTTAGCAGGCTGTAACCAGTCGTTCCTGCGACAGGTTATGCTAGAGATAAGCAGGATTCAGGGCGCTCCTCTCCTCAGGAACCAGAAGCTCCTGTTGAAGAGGGTTGGCCAAGGCTAAGATCGCGACTGTCCTGGCAATCCTGACTGTCGGTGGAATGGCGGGCTACTTCTTCTGGCATGACTATGCCCAGGGAACGGTTACTCTGAGCATTAGCGATCCCCCGCAGCTCCAGAACGGGAACAATCCGCAGTACGACTCGAGTATTCTGCACATCTACATCACTTTCACCGAGATCGACGTTCATCAGGCCGGGTTTGGAACCACGAACAGCACCGGCTGGTATGCGTTGGTGAGATCTCCGACAACAGTCGACATGATTTCTGCGCTCAATAATCCTAGAACGCTGGCTAGTACAAATCTGGCTACTGGAACATATGACCAGCTGAGGTTCCCAGTCTCAACAGCAATCGTCACATTCTCCTCGACTGGAAACGTGGCATACACAATACCAAGCAGCTCGCTCAAGGTCTCGATCACGGGTGGAGGTTTCCAGAGCAGCCCGGGCGCAAAAGTCAATCTGCAACTGACGATGTCTTTCAGCAACAGTGAGATTCTAGCTATGAATGGCAATCTCACGCCTCACGCTTCAGCCCAAGTAGTAGGATGACGCGAGAGTCAGGAATCCTTTCTCTACACGATCCTCTTGTAGGACTCTACGAACTCCGGGTCTATAACGCCCGACATGACATGTTCAGATCCGTCGGGAAGAATGATCGGGGTCCCTGCAGCATGGTAGGGCAGGTCGAACCTCTCCAGCTTCTCCGGAGCGTCAACCTCGAACAGCTTGTAGCATGCGCCGTTCTCGTAATGGAACGCGTAGAGCTTCTCCAAGCGTCGCTCTCCGAATCCCCCGGCCCGGCCTCCGGCTGCTGTGGATCCTTCTGGAAGTTGTAGTATGTAGACTGAGTTTCCTCCTCGGAGATTCTGCAGGTCGACCGGGTTCTCCGCGACCATGATCTTTCGACCCTTCTCTACGACGAGTCTGGTAAGCTCTTCCAGGGGGGTCATAGCCTCAGCTTCGGCTCGGTTCGTGTAGAAATCTCTATCGTTTCTTAGAGGAAGCTGATCAGGGCGTCCTTCCGGCCCATTCGGAGCTGCTTCTCGACTTCGCCCTTCTCCTCATCAGTTAGAGGCGCGTAGAGTCTAGAGTCGTTTTCGAACTTGGAGTATCGTCCCGCGACCAGGTAGATCTCCTTCCCGATCTCCTTCAGAACAGTCACCCGGTTCAGAGAGTCCTTCTCGGTATAGAAGTAGAGGGGTGTTGTGTCGTATTTTGCAAGTTCTGACTTGGAAATCCGTTTCTTTTCGGAAACCATTTTCTGGCCCATTCCTTCTGTTGCGGCTAACATTGCCACCTCACTTGATTCACGATCGTCATGCCACCTGTCGCGACTGAGGATTGAACACTTGTAGTCGGGTGCTTAGGCAGACCAGATAAGCCTTGACGAGGGGACTGTCCCCAGTCTAGCCGGCCTGATGGCAGCCGACCCTTTGGTAGAGCTTAAGAGCTTGCCCAGCAACCATCTGGGCTGAACTGACATGAACAAAACATTCGCTGTCCTAGGCGTGATATTGATCGCCCTAGGAGTTGCTGCCTACTATATCTCCGCCCAGACAAGCCTCATCGGAAGTCGCACTCACAACATCATCCCGCTCGGAGGCATCGGCCTGGCCGTCCTAGGAGCCCTAGTCGCCGCCGGGGGAGTAATGATGGGAAAGCCTGGAACAGCGGCAGGCCAGTTCAAGTGCGCAAAGTGCAGCGCGGTCTTCGGTTCTCAGACCGCTCTGGACCAGCATACCAAAGACAAACACGGCAAATAGCCTCGGGCCTACCATAGAATGGACTGCCCTTCTTCTGTCAGCCAATTTTAGTCTGTGGAATTTCTTCTATTATTCCAAATGGTCGTAGGCAAGTAGAGGCATGAAATCGGCAAATTGTCTGTCTGTGGCAAGCTGATCGAGAATACTTCCAGCAGCTTCCAGACGGCTGTCTTGTCTTCGTCCGTTCTCTAGCCTAGCCTCTTCCATCTCGCTCTTCAGGATCGTGCGGAATATTTCCGGACTGAATCTTCTACCGTCTTCCAGCTGAGCTTCGTTGCGTATCCACTGCCAGAGCTGTGCTCTGCATATCTCTACCGTTGCAGCATCTTCCATCAGGTTCTTGATGGCGACGCAGCCGTTGCCGTTGAGCCATGAGCTGAGGTATCGTAGGCTGACGCTTATGTTCGCCCTTATTCCCGGCTCGGTAATCGCTCCCTTAGGGACGTGCAGAAGGTCTCTTGAGTTGATTCTCACGCCTTCGTGCTTGACTCCGAGTTGGTTTGGTCCCGTCATGTGGTCGTTGAAGACCTTCATGACGACTGGAACTAGGTCCGGGTGGGCTACCCAGGCGCCGTCGAATCCTTGCTCGACCTCGCGGGTCTTGTCTGTGATGACCTTGTCCATGGCCAGCTTCTGGGCTTCTGGATTGTTCCTCGTCGGCACGTTTGCCGCCATTCCTCCGATCGCGTAGGCGCCTCGCTTGTGGCAGATCTGGACCAGCAGGACGGCGCATGATGTGAGGAAGTGTGTCGTCATTGCGAGAAGCGCTCGGTCTGGGAGGAGGAAGTCAGGGTTCCATCCGAGCTTCTTGATGAAGCTGAAGATATAGTCCCACCTTCCAAAGTTGAGCGCCGTAATGTGGCCTTGGAGCTCGTGGAGGATCTCGTCCATCTCGAACGCTGCAAGAATATTCTCGATCAGGACTGTGCATTTTATGCTGTTCGGAGGGAGCCCGAGGATCTGCTCTGAAGTGTCGAAAATGTCGTTCCAGAGACGTGCCTCCAGATGGTTCTCCAGCTTCGGAAGGTAATAGTATGGTCCCGTGTCCTGCTCACGAAGATTCTTGTGGTTATGAAAGAGGTAGAGTCCAAAGTCGAAGAAGGCTGCAGGAACCGCCTCGCCCTCCATCAATACATGTTTCTCGGGTAGATGGAGTCCGCGTGGCCTGACGCAGAGGGTCGCGACCTTCTTGTTGAGCCGGTAGGTCCTGCCGTCAGGGCTTGTGTATTCAATAGTCCGGTTCACCGCGTCTCTCAGATTGATCTGGCCCTGGATCGTGCCGAGCCATGTTGGAGAGTGTGAGTCTTCAAAGTCTGCCATGTAGACGTCGGCTCCTGAGTTGAGGGCGTTGATCATCATCTTTCGATCCACTGGACCGGTAATTTCGACCCGGCGTAGCGTCAGATCAGATGGTGGGGGTCCAATCTTCCATGACGCTTTCCTGACATGTTCTGTTTCAGGAAGGAAGTCCGGGAGGACGCTCTTTCCGATCCTCTCACTGATCCTGAGCCTTCTCTCAAGGAGTTCGCGTCGTCTCTGTTCAAAGATGGTGACGAGTGTACCGACGAAATTCATCGCGTCCTGTGTGAGTACTGTCTCAAAGCCCAGATCGAGCGGGCCGAGAATCTCTAGCTGGTGAAACTCGGACGGGACATTTTGCGAGTTCAGCTTCGCCAAGAGGGCCCCGTCTCGTTTCTAATCTTTTAGGGCTTGTCTCTTCTGATCCGGGGGGACCGAGACCTCGACCTTCCGCGTAAACTGGGCTGCTTCGGTGGAACCCTTCATCGCGACCGTCGCGGATTCTCCTTCTGAGATCACCTGGGCGACCTGGTCGAAGTATCCGGTTCCCACGAAGCTCTGGTGTTTGACCGCCCCATAGCCGGCACTCTCAGCCTCGAACTCTCTCTTCTGAAGGCGCACGTAGGCAGGCATTCCCTGTTGGGCGTATGCGCTGGCGAGATCGAACATCGACTGGTTGAGAGTGTGGAATCCTGCAAGAGTGATGAACTGGAACTTGTATCCGAAAGATGCTAGCTTCTGCTGGAAGGACGCGATCTCGTCGGGCGTGAGATGTTTTTCCCAGTTGAAGGAGGGCGAACAGTTGTATGCTAGAGCCTTTCCTGGAAAGCCTGAGTGGACTCCCTCTGCGAATCTCCTCGCCTCGTCCAAGTCGGGGGTGGGAGTCTCGCACCAGACTAGATCAGCGTAGGGAGCATAGGCTAGTCCCCTGGCTATGGCGGCTTCCAGGCCACCCTTGAACAAGAAGTGGCCTTCAGCGGTTCTCTCTCCGGCTACGAATGGCCGGTCTCTCGGATCCGCGTCGCTTGAGATGAGCTTGGCCGCTTCCGCATCTGTTCGGGCAACCAATATAGACGGGACGCCCTGGATATCAGCGGCCAGCCTAGCGGCTACTAGCGTTCTGATGAAGTGGCTTGTAGGGACAAGCACCTTGCCTCCCAAGTGCCCGCACTTCTTCTCCGAGGTCAGCTGATCTTCGAAGTGGACTCCCGCCGCACCCGCTTCGATCATCTCTTTCATCAACTCGAACACGTTAAGGTGTCCGCCAAATCCGGCTTCCCCGTCCGCTATTATCGGGACATACCAGTACGCGCCGTTCTCTCCTTCAGCATGATTGATCTGGTCGGCTCTCTGGAGCGCCCTGTTGATCCTCCTCACGATCTGGGGACCGCTGTTCGAAGGGTACAGCCCAAGGTCCGGGTAGGTGTTTCCAGACAGGTTCGCGTCTGCGGCGACCTGCCATCCGCTGACGTATATCGCCTCCAGTCCTGCCTGGACCATCTGGACGGCCTGATTACCTGTTAAGGCTCCCAGCGCTGGAACGTAGGGTCTACTGTTCAATAGTTGCCAGAACCTGTTTGCCCCCATCGAGGCTAGTGTGTGTTCGATCCTAACTGATCCTCGGAGCTTCTCCACGGCTTCGGGAGTATATGGCCGGGTGATTCCCTTCCATCGTCCGAGTCTCCACTCTTCCTCAATCTGTCGTGTGTCCAAGAAGGGCCGCGCCGTTCCGGTCTTGGAGAACCGGGTATGTAAAGCGCGCGGTTTTGTGCAATAGTTGAAAATCTTCCGCTACAAACAGCTATCTTTGGAGATAGAGCTAGCCCATGCCCGTGCGAGCTATTGTCTATGGGTGGAGGATGGGTTTGAGGAACGGACCAGTGTCGAGCCTTGAGAACTCGTCGAGGTCAATGTTGGCGCCAGGGCGCATTATCTTCCTCAGATAGTCGCCCGCCTTTGGTGAGTCCCACCACTCTTCGCCAAGTCTGCTCTGTAATCTCTTGATGAGTTCCGACTTTCTCACGGCCGCTATGAGGTAGCTAGGCGAGTAGAGATCATAGTCGGGCATTACGTGGTGGAGTTGCCAGTACTCGCCCGGTATCTCGAGGCCGACGTACTCCTTGTACATTTTCGCATAGAGTTCTGACGCCTGGTCCATGGTGAGTTTCTTTTCTTGGAAGCTGATCTTCATGAGACTGTTCGCAGCGTAGAAGGCGACGAAGAAGAGTTCCATGAACCTGCGTCGCTCCGTCACCTCTCGTATCTGCTCCTCGGACAGTCCAAACTTCTTCCACAAGTATCTCGGATCTTCGACCAGACTCTCGAGGAATGTGGAGAATATCTCTGCAACGCCGTGGGAGAGGGACTCTCTGTCCCAGAGCGGAAGGTTGGCGTCAACGGAGATGCAGTGCATTGCGTGGCCGAACTCGTGATAGGATGCTTCCATATCGGTGTACGGGCTGATCGGCTTGACCAGGACCCGCGCATCGTTTGGAATCTGTACAAAGAAAGCAACAGCAGACGGCGTCTTCTTGGGCCGGTCCTCCACGTCAACATGGATCCTCCTCGTGTCAAAGCCAAGCCGCTTCAATTGTCTCACCGGCATCTCTGCGGGATCAAACTTGGAGAAGATCTTGTCGAGAGGTCTGAAGATTCGTCCCCGGAAATAGTAGAAATCGTCGTAGTATTCGGCGGGCGCCTTCTTGATCTTTATCGCATAATCTTCTAGAGCTTCCCTGAACGGCTTCTTCACCGCCGCCCCAAGCTTCTGAACCAGTATTTTCAGATCGGCCAGCGTTATCCTCTCACTCTCAAGATAGCTCCGCAGCGGCGTCGTGCCGTATTTTCTATGTACACTCCAAGATTCTTCGAACATTGCCCGTATGAGGGGCCTTATCACGGGGGTCTTCCTGATCAGTTCATCGTACACCCGCCTCCTGCTGTCCGCGTCTGCCACGGCACTGAACTGGCGCCAGTTCTTCCAGTTCACAGGGCGACCGTGGAAACGGTTTGTCCGTGAGACGACCTTCTCAGCCCGCGCCTTGTCCAGTTCGAGACTGAGAGGCGTCTTCTTCGACTCGGAGACATCGCTGACGCATTTGACGAAGAGGCGTCTCGGACGGCGCGACGCGGATAGGAAGAGTTCAGCGTGCCGCGCCTTCTGCTCGGCAATATTCTTCATGAACTCCTCGTCGAATTCCAGCCCGTTGTACATCTTCCAGTTCTCATGTCCAGACAGGATCGAGAAGGATTCGTCTACGATAGCCCAAGAGCTGAGAGGGTATGGAAGACCCTGCATGGACTGAGGGTCGGAGAATGATAGGGGATAAGTTATTCGGCGGGTTCTACATCTTGAGCTGGCCCGAGCGCC
>WNGN01009024.1_pt1 | contig 14611 bp, 15 predicted proteins | sample 5400561 | NCBI WGS metagenome assembly WNGN01 (sample SAMN13153379, study PRJNA577476) | soil metagenome | isolation source: 115 cm soil or saprolite under Garry oak tree replicate 2 | place: USA:California | collected 2016-06-15
AGCGGCGATGTTGTACGCGAGGGCGATGCTTGGCAGAAAGCGTCCTTTCTCGATGGCGTCGATGCATTCCCGATTGACGCCGACGCGGGCCGCGAGATCAGCTTGCGTCCAATGTTTTGCTTTTCTGAAGAAGCGAACACGGTTTTTCATTTGAATGCCTCGTCTTCACGGAAGTAGGTGATCGTCAACCCCAAAGGGTTGATGGGAATCAATTCGTTTGGCACGCGGCTCTTGAAGAGGAAAACGAAGTTGGCGGTGTAGAGATCGCGTTTCAGCTCACTGTGGTCGGCGGGAGAGTAGTAGACCAGATAGAAATCCACACGCGCACGGAATGGAGGAGTCTGCATCTCTTCGAGTGCGACTTTCTTTACTTCTACGTCGATCTCCGGAGCCGAGGTGTTCGTGAGGAATTTCTTGATGATGTCGTCCTTACGGTAGGCGTCAAGAATTCCATCTGCGAGCTTGCCGTCGAGGAAATAGAGAGCCTTGGAGAGGTCGTTCTGAATCGTGTAGCGATTGCGGCGGTAGTAGAGCGCGCAAAACTGGCTCAGGAAATATTTCGCCTCGGCGTCCTGCGGTTTGTATTCGAGGTTGTGGTAATTAATCGCCTCGGCCCGCCCAAGGTCATCAATTCGAATCACCAGAGGCCGGAAGTCTTGGAACGTGCGGATCGTTCTCAAATCAATCAGCGCCAGCGCGACGCAAACAACGGAGAGCAGGGCGAGGGCAATCTTCAGATAGGTGTTCGTCACCATAGGGTCACCGTACTGTTCGAGATAGAGCCGTTTGGCATCGTTAAAGGTGGCATCGTTTTTCATGCGAAGAAGTCCTGGAGGATTTGGGTCGAAGATCCACCTGAAGTGCCGCTGAAGATGTGATTCGTCAGAGCCGGGACCCTCAGCAACACGTAGATCGAAGCGACAAAGGTGATGAACAAGACCGGGAACCACCCAATGAGCTGCACCGTTGAGATCGTGCCGGTGGGTTGCAGATTCAGGATTCCAAGAATCAGGTTGCCAATGACGAAAACAACCGCTGCGGCGATAACCTGGTAAAACGCGTATTGGAGGAAGCACCGAAACCAACCCCAGAAGAGCCACTCAAGTTTCGGCACGATAAAGAAAGGAATGAATACCGGGCCGACAAGAACACAGACAGCCGTGGCGATAAATCCGTAAGCGATGACGACGATGGCAATTGCTTGTGCTGCGGCAAGCAGAATTATGACAATGGCGTAGATGATGGTCCCGAGAATGTCGGCTATGCCGGGTGAATCCATGCGCGTTTCGAAGTCAGCTACGCGCTCAATGACGGTTTGAAGTTCAGCCTGGTTGATCTTGTTGGCAAGGAATTGCGATTCATCGGTGATGAGATTGTGAAAGCTAGTGCCAATGCCAGGGATGGGATTGCTGTAATAGTTCACCATCCCAAATCCGAGACTGATGGTCAGGAGCAGGCTGGCGAAGTTATCGAAGTGGAAGGGACTTTTGCCGCTCGCTGCGGCAAGGGCGGATTTCACTCCATACCAGGAGATGAGAATGGTGGCGAAGGCCCGGAAGAGGTTCTGGCCCATAGCGTCGAAGAAGCCGAGATTCTGCGTGAGCAGATCGTTGATCGCCTTAAAGATGAATTGCAGGAAGTCTGGCTGCTGCATGGCGTCGGCTCCTTCGACTTGGGCTGTACTTCTGCGCACGCCTACGGCATGCGGAAGTTTTGAAGTGAATCGGTCATCGTGCCGGTGACCTGCGCGAGGTTTCCGGCAAGGCTCGCTCGGCGCTGGATTTCGGCGTTGATGGCGTTCGTGGTAGATTCACGCTGCTGCTTGGCCAGGATCGTCTGCTGTTCCACCAGCGACGCGAGAAGTTTGTTAGAGTCCTGCAACGTCCGCAGAGTCAGAACGCCTGCCGCATTGATCTTGTTGAGGACGGAGACTTCGGTATTCAGATTCGGGTCCGAAGACAACGAATCCTGCTCGAGGTTTGCAATCTGCGTTTGCACACTCTGCGCGTTGCCTCGAATTGAGCCAATGGTCGCCATTGCCGTAGTGTTGGCACCATCCGAAAGCTCAACTGAGGCATATTGAGATTTCACGCGGGACAACTCGTCAGCATTCATGCCTGAAAGATGGTCCGGGCTGTAAGGGAGGAGTTGGGTGGTCGCCTGCTGGTAGCCACCATTGGAAGTCCCGGAATTGATGCCGGTCATCCATCCACTGGTGTTGCCGAACGTATTCAGAGCAGTGCCATTTCGCCACTGCGAGAACACGGCGCGGTAACGCGCGGGCATGTTCTGAATGTTTTTGGCCATCTGCACGGCCAGGTTGTATTGCGCTACGAGCTGCGAGTAGCTGTTCTTCAGTTGGATTAGTTGCTGCTGAAGCTGGAAGTAGCGCTTGAGTGCATTCGCATAGTTCGTGGGATCGTAGACGACACCCCCGAACTGGGCCGACGCGGTGCCAACCGCGAGGCCCATCACGATCAGAATAACGAGCAATCTCTTTTTCATTTCATCTCCTTCTTTCGCCTCAGAGGTCTGAGGGCATTTTATGGTTTGAGTAATCGGGCACCGCGAGATCGCCTGAGAGATAGACCTTCACGCGATGTCCTTCGCGAATTGTGACCGTGGGCATGATGTTGAGAAATTTGTCGAGAATCTGTGCCGAGGATTGAGCTGTGCTCTGCCCAAATCCTTGCCGGAGACGGTCGGTCCCAGATTGGATCAAGACCCCTCCGGTGCCAGCCTCCGCCACGGCTCCGAGTGCGCCAATCGCTAGCGAGGTGCCGAAGATGCGGAGATAGTGGTTGTTGACTTGATCCCGCAGGCCGGTATCACCTATTTGGTCGAGCCCCTTGAACTTATCCAGGCTGACCGAATAACCATCCGGCATGATGAGGCGGTGGAAGGCGACAGCAAGCCGCGTTTGGCCGAACGAATCGACCTTCTTGGTCTCACCGAGAATCTTCGTTCCAGCGGGAATCAGAAGATGCTGGCGGTCGTGGGAGTAAACGCCGGTTGCGAGAAGGCATTCGACGGGACCGGAGAACTGCCCGTCTAGCCGGTTGATGAGGACGGTTTCGAGTACTGTGCCTTCGAAGAGGATGTAAGTCTTCCCTGCCGCCGCGTTCACTGAATCGGGGACCACGGCGGCAGGGTGATCCGCCTCCTTTCGTCCGGGGATTGGTTCGGTTGCCTGGGCCGATGTGGTCCGAGTTTGTGCGGAACTCGCTGCCTCTGATTGAACGTTTGAGAGTTGTTGTGTCGATGCTGTAGGCTGCATCTCTTCGAAGAGTTGCGCCAATTGGAATGCGTCTGGACTCTGTGTAGCCGCCTGGGGTTGTTCTGCCGGAGCACTCCCAGTGGGGGCAGTCCCGGCGCTGGAGGCATTTTTCCTGTAACTCAGCGCGAGGTTTGAAGCAAATAGCGAGAGGTACTCCCGCTTCCGCCGCTCCGCCTTGATTGCAGCTTCAGCGGTGGCAGGAGGGGAATTGCTCGGACCAGCATTGGGTTGCGCCTGCGATTGTTCCTGCGGCAAAGACCCGAGCAGGCGGGTCTGCTGCGCGAGCGCACTCTGCGCAGCAAGCTGTTGCTTCTGCAGATCCTGAATCCGGCTCTGAAGCTCTGCAATTTTGGTTTCGTTCACTTCCACCGGCGCTGGCGTCTGGACGGTCGGCGCAGCGGCCTTTCCCATGGCCTGCGGCTTCTTTCCCGCGGTGAGCCACATGATGACGACCATGAGCAGGGCGATGCCGATGATCACCCAGGACTGGATGTTCTTCGGAAGCAGGCCCGGTGGCTTTGGTGCTTTGTCCTTGATCGGTACGTTCATGGCTTTCCCCTCTCGACAATGGCTCGCGCAGAGCTCTTATCGTGTCGCGTGAAGGTGCCCTTTTTCTTGCCAACCGCGAGGTGCCCGCTGTCGATGATTTGGGGAACGATGTACACCCCGTTCTCGACCTGGAAATTGATCAGGTTCGGTTTGCCGTCTTTCACTTCGTAAAGCGCAGGCTTCTCACGGGCAGCACACTGGATGTAGGTGAATGCGTCGTCGTGGTAAATGGCGGTAACGAGAAACGGTTCTCGCGTAGCTTTGGGGTCAAGCTGATAGTCAAAGTGGAGTTTCCCGGCATATTCTGATCGGAATTTGTTCACCTGCTCCGTGCTCTGCGAATGCGCGGCGCGAATCTCGTCAGCGGTCTGCGAGCGCATCGCTTCCAATTCCTTCTTGTAGGCTTCCACTTCACCAGCGCGGACGAATCCCTCAAGGCCGGTACTGCCGGCCACGCTCGACTGAGCCTGCGGCACGATAGAGATTTTCAGGTCTGGCTCGGTGGTCGGGTCGTTGCCAATTTCCGTCAGGAGAAATGAATAGACATGGCCGGTGGAGGTGATGAGGTGAAGGTCGGTGCGAATTCCGGTCTGCGCCGGATGAACGTAGCAGAGGTTGTGCGCCCCGTTGATGATCCAGAAGTCCTTGTCTCCGGTGGCAAAATCCAGAATTTCTTCGTTCTGCGGCAACACAATGAGCGTCGAGAAACGGACTTTAGCGTGGACCGGCACAATGTCTTGCTGCGAGTACTTGACCGTTCGTCCGCCGCCGGTTTCCGCATGCACCGGCACCGCAGCTAAAACAGCAAGGCAGAGAATCGCTAGACTGAGATTGTTTCTAAGAGCCGACTTCAAGTTCTTGATGCTCGTCATGACTTTTCTCCTCGATTGAGTGAGTTCGCGAATTGCAAAAGGGACATTCAAAGCGAAACGGTGAATACAAGAACGGCCCGAAGGTGAACAAGAAGCTGTAAGACATTAGGACCAGAAAGAAGCAGGGGAAATACAAGCCGGGCACGATCACTGCTAGCAAACCGAAAATGAGTAGCAAGGCAGTCGCGGCGGGAACCACAAAAATCCAAATGAATAGGGTAATGATCAGCATTTTCATGGCTTAACGCCTGCCAATGCTTCGAGACCCTTCACAAACCCGTAAGTCTCAAAGGCTTCTTTACGTTTCTGGTTGTCGAACGGGTCGTTGGTGTAGAGCCAGTAGCTCTTGGGATCGACATTTAGGTTTGCGATCTTTGCGAGTTCCGGCGTCTTGATGAGGAATTGCTGCTTTGGAATTAGCGTGGAGATCAGTTCGACTTCGTTGTCATTCAGATGGAACTGCCGCCGGTACAGCTCGCGGTCCATGTCGGGATTGGCGAGAAAAATCTTCGTTGCGCAGCTTTCGATGATTACGTCGAGTATGTCGGAGCGCCGTAGTTCGTCGAGCGACTGCGTGGAGAGCACCATTGCGGCGTTGTGCTTGCGCCAGGTCTTGAGGGCTTCGACGACATACCGCTGGATGCTCGGGTTTTTCAGGAACACCCACGCCTCGTCGATTAGGAATGCCTTGAAGCGGGTAGCTATTTCCCGGTCGGCGATAACGGCATTGGCGCGGTGCAGAATATAGAAAAGCAGAGGCTCCAGAAGCTCCGGGTATTGGCTCATCTTCTGGAAGTCGAAGCACTGGAAGCGAGAAAAAGAAATCGTGTCTTCTGTGTTGTCGAAGAGAAACCCGAATTGGCCCCCACGTGTCCATTTTGCGAGCCTGTCCGCGAGGTCATGCCTCAAAGTGTTCGCGAGGACCCCAAGAGTCCGAAGAGCAGGGTCAACTTCGTAAAGGTTTTCGACCTGGTGGTAAAGGTCCCTTTCGATTGCGGGGTCGAGCTCCATTTGACTGGAGCCTTGCAGGAGAACTTTCAGAAAGAGCGTCAAAAAGTCGAGGTTCTCCTTTGTCGGTGGAAGCGAGAATGGATTGATCTTGAAATCGCCCGACTCAAGGCCCACGCGCACGTAAGAACCATCAAATAAATGCGTGAGGCTTTCGAAACTGCCGCCAAGGTCGAAGATGAACGTATGGGGTTGATATTTTTGTAGGTTCGTAATGAGGAAATTCAGTAGGAAAGACTTTCCCGACCCGGTGCGCCCGAGAATGATCGTATGGGCGACATCGCGATAATGAAGATTCAGAAAGTAGGGTGAGTGGTGGTTGGTCTCAAGGACCGCAAGATATTCCTGCCGGAGATGCGGATTAGCAGGCTCGCCACAGTGAAGGGTGAAAAGGAACGAAAAGTCGGCGTAGTTGGAATTCAGGAGATATTGGTACCGGAGGTTGAAAGCGTAGTTTCCGGGGACAACTGCTAGGAACGCATTCAGCAGGTTGTATTTTTCTTCGTTTAGCTGAGCGTCGTGGACGCTGAAAACTTTGTAAAATTCGGAACAGGCGCGGTCCAGCTTCGCTTGTTCGAGGTCGTAGATGACGATTGTCAGGGAGAACTGGCCGAAATAGTTGCCCTTGAGTTCAAGCTCCTTGATGCTCTCCCCGAGTTCCCGGACCTGGGATTCCTTTGATTCGTCAAGCAAGACATCCTGCGGCGACGCATCGTTAAGGTTCACCTGGCTGAAGAAAGATCGCTTCGTATTGTGAAAGTGCCTGCGTTTGGCTTGGATCGCGCGGCGGGTCTTGCCGGAATCCTCCTTTTTCCATTCCGTCACCACGAAATAGTTGGCTTCCACTTCGAGGAGCCGCTTGAAGATCAGCGGGAAGCTCTGCGCGGAGGGTTCCTTCAATGTGAGAACTTTGACGTAGTAGTCGTCGAGTCTCAGGTGTCCCCGGTGGCACTCGAGAAAAGAGTCGCAGAGCTGGGTATCGAGGAAAGTGTTGTACCGGAGCCGGGCGAGTCCGACCTTTAAAGGTGAAAAGTTCAGTGTTCGATACAGGACCCGGAATGCCTCCTGCTTGTCGAGCAAGCGCACCGGGAGGAAGTCACTGACTTGCAGGATGAAGCTACGCAGTTTCTGGTGAAGATTCGCCTGTCCCATGCTGATCTCGTTGGTAGCGGAATCCCTCGAACAAGACGACGTAGTAAATGGAAAGCGAGAAGAGCTTGTCGGCTTTGCTCGCCAGATACGCAATGCGATTGCTGATGGCCGTATCGACGACCGGGTTTCCATAGAGTTTGTGCGGGATGGCCTGGTTGTTGACCCTGAAGATGTACTGGTAGACGCGGAATTTCTCGTCGAAGAGTTTCAGTGCCGATTCAAGGCGTTTGGTAAAACCGTCAACTGAATCTCCGTCGAGGCATTCGAAGTCCACGCCACGCACTTCAAGTACGGCACCGAGATCGCCTGACTTTGTGAGAAAGAGATGCTCATCAATAAAGCCCTGTGGGCTGATCTGCTCGTTGAATGAGCCGGTTTCTTCGTAATTCTTGAAGAGTCGGCGAAGGTTAAACATGGCTCACCCTGCGGATCGTTACCGGATTGAACTTCGCTGGGTCGTAATGCGTGCGGAGCTTGGTGGAGGTCAGCAGGAAACGCAGGATTTGCGGGTCCGTCTCGGTGGCCCATCGGGCGATGAAGTAAAGCAGGAGGAACATCAGGATTCCTCCGAGAAGGCTTCCGAGTAGATTGAAAGTCGCCGCGCCTATGCACATGGCGAAGAAGAAAAGTTTTCTCTCGGCACCCAAGATTGTCAGTGGTCGTGAGATCGACCGATAAACTGTGTTCACCCGTCTGCCGTTCGGCATTGCTCGCTCCTGTCAGAGAGTGCAGTCTGGTTCCCGTCTCACGGAAAGAGCCAGGCCATGAAGTTCACTGCGGCGATGGCCATGCCGACGCCAAAGAGCACACCGGCAAGGACTCGTTTCGAGCCGCCTTCGCCAAAGGCGAAGGTCAACCCTGACACGACGATTGCGACGAGAGAGAGACCGCGAGCAATCGTGCTGGTGAACGCCGTCATCAAAACGTTGACGGCGTTTTCCCAAGGAGAACTACCCGTCGCCTGCGCGAAAGCCGCCGATGCGAGAATCAGAGGGGACCACAGTGTGACGAAGGTGGGCCGGAGCCAGCGGTAAGCCAATTTCTTGTGGAATAGTTTCTTCATGCCGGCGAGTTCCTTTCGGATGATGCGAGCCGGGCCCGCATCGGGATTCGAAGGCAAGCTCTCGCCAGATCGCGGTACGAAAGCGAAGAGGGAGCCTATGTAGGAGAGGCGGCGAACCGCCGCGAAGTCGCTCCCTCTGTCGCGTTCGCCGGTACGCCTGGCCCGGTGAAAAAGCGAGTGACGGCAGCTTCTTACTAATGGGCAAAAAGTCGGCAGAATCTTTCAAAGAAAAATCTTTCATGGCTGGACGACTTTTTCTGGATGGGGGCCGGCAAGATTTGGCCGGCGTTGTTTGACTGCCTCGTTTTGGCGCACCCAGGGCCAGTGCCGCGTCTTGGAGGCGTTGCATGATTCGGTGGACTCGAAGGTGTACCGCCTGTTCGGATAGCACGGTGTGACGATTTTGAATCTCTTTGCCGCTAAAGCCGTCCACCTTGAACTTGATCAAAAGTTCTCGCTCGAATCGGGAGAGGAGTCCCTGCCGGGAGCAATAGTCCAGGAAGTCGTTCAAGACGGAGACGCTCTCGAATGTCGCGTCGGTTGCTCGTTCGCTGCCGTCCATCTCGGTCTGGGCGTCGTCCTGGCGCTTAAGTAGGGCCCGTTGTTCTTTTTCTGCCCAGCGGAAGCAGGTCTTGCGCAGGCTTCTAGAAACGGCGATTGGCAGAATTCCCACGAGGTTTTCCGCGACGGCAGAAACGACGAGCTCTAGGAAAAAAGCCAGAATCTGCTGTGCTATATCCTCCGGTTCCAGTTCTCGGAACCAGGCGCACACCTCGCGATACGTTCGGTGGATGGTCGGCGCGAAAGCAAGCACAAGGACGGAGTGAATTAGCTCGGAATCGGGCACGGTCGTCCATGCAGCGACCAGAGCGGTAAGCAGTTGACTAACGTCCAAGCAGGCATAATCGCCCGTTCGAGGCGAATGAAGATAGGCGAGCAACTCCGAGATGTTCGTGAATTTTGCGAGCACTGGGGAACTCGCGGCCAATACTAGAAACCGAATGCTCCCTGGGGGTTCGGCCAACAGATCGAAGATATGACGCTCCACCTCGCAGATATGGCAATCGCAGCGTAGCTCGTCTCGCACGGTCGGACCTCCCGAGTTGTGCCGCCCTGATTCGGCCTCTACCTATAAAGAGGGCCTCCAAGAACGGAAACCTCAATGGGACCTGAGAATCCGATCCGCGTGTACAGGGTCCTGTTACAATTGAAAGGGGAGAACTGCGTGTTCTGCGAAGTGAAACCATCGCTAAAGAACTTGGCGAGGCGTATGCCGATGCATGGGCTTCCTGCGATCAAAGAGACAAATGAAGCGTGGGTTGCCGTCCAGAGGATGATTGGTGGGACGGAACGCGATGCGGAAAGAGCAGAAGAATTGACCCGTAAAGTTCCCGAGCCACTCGATATTGTGTTTGGCTCTCCCGGAAGAGGGTACGCAGGCTTCCCGAAAGCAGGGAATTGTCCAGGTGCTGCAAAGAAAGTTTGCTCATGAAGCTCGCGCTCGGCACAAGATACCGTTCCCTCCAGCATATTACGCAGATTTCGCGAGGAGCCGAGATTACAGTTTAGATTGCCTTAACGAGGTCCAATGCTTTTTCCAATTGAGCATCAATACCAGCCGCCAGCGCTTCTGGAGAGTTTTCGACCGACACATCCGGCAGCACGCCACCGCCCTCGATGCATTCTCCCTGCCACGTATACCAGCCCGCGACAGGCATACGGAAGACGTAACCGCCAGCAAGCTTGAAATTCGCGCCTCCGAGGACTTCGCCTGCCGTTCGCTTGCCGACAAGTGTAGCGAGACGATTCTGTTTGGCGAAACTGGCTACCATTTCGGCTGCGCTGTGCGTATGCTCATTGATGAGAATAACGATGCGCCCGTGAAATGGCTGAGGACCAAGGCCCTCCGTAACGAGCGTCATTGAGCGGTCACGCTGGAAGACTTTGAACCGCACAGCCATCATGAGCAATTCAGCCTTCGTTGCCGGAATCTTGCCAATGCGCGTCAGACTTTCCTTGCGATAACCATTCCGAAGCCGCCGGCGTGTCAGGCTGTAGCCGATTTCCATCTTGCCAGCACACAGATAACTCATGAGTCGGAGAGAGCCTAAGCCTCCGCCGATGTTCCCTCGAAGGTCCAGGACGAGGCGCTGTACACCACGAATTTTCAACTCCTGAATCGCATCGTCGAGGGCTTTGGCGAAGCTCTGGCCCACTGCGCCGGGAAAGGTCGCGACTCGGATGTAGCCGATATCGGGTGCGAGAAACTTATGGGATAGGCTCCGAGGCTCAATCATCGGCGGGCGGTCTTTGGATGCACGGTCTGGGACACCAATAGCGATTTCTCGCTTGCTGCCGTTCAAGCTGCCGACTTCGACGCGGTGGTTGCCGCCAATGCGGAAGTTTGCAGACTTCGGCGGCAGGATTGGTTGGGAGTCAATGGAGAGGAGAAATTCTCCAGGCCGGATTCCAGCTTGAAAGGCAACACCATCTTCAATAACGTCGACAAACATCCACCGTTTTCCATGGGGACTGTCGACTGCGCGCAATGTGGCATTTATCGAGTAGGGTGCTGGGATGCTGTCCCGCCGCTGATGGAAGAAAGCTGTGTGGCTGCTACCGAGTTCTTTGAGGAGCTCGCCCACTCCAGCTTCGAAAGCGGGGGTGTCCATATTCAAGAGATGCGGCGTGCGTTCGTCAACGAGAGTCAGCCACGGCCTGTAATCCTGATTGGGGTTGCTCACGTTAATGTGACGCTCAGGAACGAGCTTCTTGATGGAAGCGATGATCTTCGTTCGCTCCTTCGGTGTGGGAGTCTGCTGCGTTGTGGACACTGGCCCGTCCCCCTCAGTTCATCGTCCTTGGTTTGGTGATGATGACAGGTTGGTTTCCCGCCCCTTCCAATTTGAAACTTGCCCAGTAGTACGGAACAGCCTGAGCACCATAGTTCCTAAGCATGTCCCTCTTTGCTGCGGTCAACGCCCACGCGATGGTGTTCCGCTCGGCCAAATGAGCGTAGAAGCTTGTAGCCTTCCAACAGCGGTGTCGCAAGCTGATAGAACAACGAGGTCGGCATTCGTGTGTAAATGCACGATCTCGCTTGCTTCAAGTATTCCGTCATCGCCAGCGGAGGTGTCGCTAAGAAGTATCAACGCTGCGCGTTCGGGATGCTTTTCGTTCGCTACACCGTGGACTGCCAGATGGATGATCGCGTGGTCCGCTAAATCGGAGTGTTCAAATGCAGACTTAGTTGCGCTCGTGCCAATCAACGTGCTTTGCCCGTCACTTTGCGTCGTGGCCTGTGCTGCCAGAATCTCATCCTTGGACGCGGGTAGGTTCACCAGCGGCCCGCTGACGTATCCGCGCAGGATAGCAATTTTCGTGAGTTCGGCATTTTGTTCGTAAGGAATGCCCCCAATCCCGAGGAAGGTTTGCTGGGTGGGCGGGTGCTTCACTGAGTTGGCCAGATACAGCGCGCTTGCGGAGGTCGCATACGTGATGGTATGGGAGAAAACTAGATATCGGCCTGTATCGTCAACCAATGCGTCAAACGGGAGAAGATGGAGACCGCCATCGGGCACGATGATGATCCGGTCTTTCTTCGGCACCTCAGGAATATCCTTCATGAGAGCCGTGTAGAGTTCTCTTGCTTGTGATTTCGATGAGCCCTTCGTTTTGAGTGTCTTGAGATACCCAAGAACGGAGCTTTCGATGCTCGCGCGGTCACCAAGAGGCACGACGTGCGCGGAATCATGCGTGATCGCTAAACAGTAGGAATGCGGTTCCGCCATAACGTATTCAAGAACAAGTTCGCTTGGAGCGAGATTCTGGCGTATGGATGCCCGACGCAGGAGTAAGCCACCGGGCCTGTTCGGCCATAAAAATCTTGTCGCGGATTTGGTGCACCTGCTCGACGGACTTCGCCTTTGCCAACGCCAGATTCAAGCGGCTGATTTGTTTCTGAATTTCGACTTCCTGCGGAGAATCGGGAGGTTTTCCGCTCATTAAGAGCTCAGTTGTCACGCGCCCGCGGGCGTGTTCAAGGACCGAGAAGGCTTTCGCAGTGTCTTTCAGGTGATCTGCGGCCAAGGCGAAATGTTCCGCGTAGACGGCACTCATGGAACTAATGAGGCCGATTTTTCCTGCTGCGGAGGTAACATTGCCGATCATCGTATCGAGGATGTCCGAAGCCCGATCATAGGTCTCGCTTGCCTCGCGGTATTTTCCCTGGCTCGCCTGCAACTGCGCGAGAGCCTGCAAGCGCAAGGGCAGCAAGTAAAGGTCGCCGCTGTCTTGAGTCGATTCGGCGGCGGCTGACGCCAGAGACTCGGCTTTCAGAAGATCCCCGCGCTTGCGATAAATGTCTTCCAAATAGAACTGGGCATCGGCTGACAAGCGGGTGAACTGACCCCTTTGGGCCAAGTCGTTTGCCTCATTGAAGAGTTCAATCGCCTTCGCTTGGTCGCCCTTTGCATTTGCCACGGTGCCCGCTGTGATGAGAGCTTGCGTTTCCTTGACGTGCTTCTGTTTCGCTCGGGCTTGAGCGATGATCTCGCTGGCGAGCTGTTCCGCATCGTCGAGCTTCCCCATGCCGCGGAACGCCTGGAGTTTTCCTTCATTGACTAGAAATTGATATCCCGTATCAGGATTCGCAGCTGCGATCTTGAGCGCCTTATCAAAATAACCGAGCGCGTCATCGTACGAGCCCATCTGTACAAAAGCGTGTCCAATTGCAGCGAGATACCGGATTTGCGCGCCCGTGTCGCCCATCATCATCGCGCCCATGAGTGAACCTGCCACTTTCTGGCGCGCAGCGGCCATGTCCCCTTCCAGGAACAAAGCGAATCCGAGTTCGCCCGATGCACGATTTTCCAACTTTTTATCGCCGAGAGCGTGAGCGAGTCTAAGCGCAGCTTCCCAATCGCGGCGCATCGGCGCGGCGTCGATCTCACCGTCGATGTCGCCGAGAACCATGAGACAAAACAGCCTGAGCTCTTTGTCAGACTGAAGCAGCGGATTCTTATCTAGCGCAGCTCCGAGTTCCTCGGAGACCTCTGGAAGCGAAAGCTGCTCCATAGTGGAACGTATCCGGCCTAAGTGGGCGTGTAGCGCATTGCGATTATCGCTGCGCGCGGCATAGAGTTGCTCAGCCTGGGTAAACAGCGGGGCGGCGTCCGCCCAGTTATACAAGTCCCCTAACTGAAGAGCTTTCTTCATCAAAGCATCGGGATCGTCAGCAGTGGTCTGCACCTGCGCAAACGTGCAAGCCGCTCCGCACAAGAATATCCAGGGAGCGAGTCGCTTGAGGCTCATGGGTTATGTTCCCCGCTCTGCCGCAATGCAGTTTGAATCGAAACTGGCTGCATGAGATGAATACCGGTTAAGGATTGAACTTCCAAGTTGTAATCACCAGTTGGGATTTGCCTAAAATCCGCCTCGACCTGAATGAGCGTTTTGCCCTTTTGCAGACGAGCTAGGGCAGAGTTCGACCATAACGTCCGGCTTTTCGATGTTAGTTTTAGATCGTAAGGCCCTTCCCGGCTCGCCAAGGGCAAGGTCAGAGTCAAATTGAGCGGCGAACTTGGGACAACAACTCTCCGCTGAGGTCCGGTTGCCGGTTGTTCGGAACCGCGTACTGGAGAAAGTGCGCTCAGGTCCATGCTATACGGCAAATAAGCCACAGTGGGATTGAGCGGCTCCGTTGGATTTGGCTTTTGGTGGGTATCCATTGGAGGGGCATTCGGTTGTCTAATTCCGCGGAGCAACAGACCGACGCCGATTGCTATGAATAGAGCGCAAGCAAGAGCTGCCGCGGCGAGCACGGGATGAGCCTCAGTCCACACGGATATACGCTTCCAAGATGACGCTTTTTCTACTCGCTGCTGTGCCATCGATTCAGCCAGCAATTCCGAGTAGCGCCTGAAGCACGGGGAGCACGCTGCCAAGTGCTCCGTGACAGTTGGCTCGGCTTCTTTGGGGTTGAACGCCAAGGAACGGAGCGCAGAATCAGACGGGCAGCCATCGCGGTCGGGATTCGGAAAAGCCTTCGATAGATAGTTGGCGGCGAACTCGCGCAAGTCTTTGCCCTTATTTCCCAAGGCGGTGGGGTTTTTTACTCTCATTTTCATTGTTCAGAACCTTGCCAAGCCTCTCTTCAGATTCTCACCTCAGTTTTCAGACCGAGCTTCTTTGCTAGCTTGTGGATCGCTTGGCCGAAGCGCGATTCCGCAGCATGCTCCGATATTCCATACGAGAACGCGATTTCCTTCCACGAAAAACCTTGAATGCGCCGGTAGAACATTTCGCGCGTTACCGGATCACACCTTGTTAAGAGCTCATCAACGAGAATCTTGAGATCAAGGTTGGCGTTAGGGTCCGTTGAGTTCGGAGACTCCGCGAAGTGCGCCAGAATAGCAGCCTCCTGGATCAATTGTCGTTTCTTGGCTCGGTTGATGCGTCGGATGAAAGCGCGGAAAAGGTAGGACGGAAGGTCTCGAACGCCAGCCTGGCGCGAATTTCTTTTTGACAATAATGCTCGCGAAACCGAAGCTGCAGCTTCTTCCAAGAGGGTTGCCGCGATCGCTGGATCAAAGAGCAGTTGTTCTGCATGCTCCATAGCACGACGTCCGATCTTCTCGGCAGCAACGAGCACGGGATGGCCTATCGTGCGCCCACGGCGGTCAACAGGGC
>WNGN01002648.1_pt1 | contig 14607 bp, 3 predicted proteins | sample 5400561 | NCBI WGS metagenome assembly WNGN01 (sample SAMN13153379, study PRJNA577476) | soil metagenome | isolation source: 115 cm soil or saprolite under Garry oak tree replicate 2 | place: USA:California | collected 2016-06-15
CATAACTAAAAATAATAGAATTAATTGGTATAGTTTTATAACTTTCATTACTAAAAATTAATCTGTTTATGATAAATGATATTAGTAAATCTTTACTATCTTTAGTAATTTTTTGCATATCACATAAAGTTGCAATTTGGTTACCTTCAAATTTAACTCTAAATAAAAAGAAAATATATTGGTCATCCTTAAGTGTAGACATTACATCTTTCCAAAAGAGATTTATATATCTTTCTACTATCTGATCTGTTAAAATTAGAGAATGATCTAATTTATATTGTTTTAAATCCCAATATTTTTGCATTTTTTAATTATTTGTAAAATCTTATAATTATTTGTTCTAATGTTATACTTGATTCAAAGTGTCCCTCCCACTTTAAACTATAATTCTCAATTAAATAATTAAGAATTAACCCACCCTATATATATTTATCTATTATAATAAATAAGGAAATATGGTTATATCTCTATTATAATATTTCTATATATATATATAATATTTCTTATAATATATAATATTTCCTTATAATAGAGACTTAAGGAATTGAACCTTAAATAAATTAACTCTCTTTAGTTAAATAATATAACCATATTATCCCTATTATAAGTTTTATATTGCAATTATATAATCATAAGAAATAAAATTTTATTTATTTTGTTTAATATGTATTTCCAATTTGTATATATTATCTAAATCATAGTAATCAGGATTAAGATACCATAATTCTATAATTTGAGAATATATATCATTAAAAGAGCTATTCTCATTAAATTTTAATTTATGAAAAATTTCAAATTTGTTCTTTTTTCCTGATTCAATATATGTTTCCGCATATAAAGTAATCATACAATTGCCTAATCTATTATAAATATTAGGTCTACTCATAATTTCTAAATAAGTTATTCTTATTAAATCTTTAAAATTTAAACCATAAATATTTAATATTGTTAAAAGGATATAATTACTATTAGATAAATTTCTAGTTAGAGGATCATCACTAAATTGTATTCTATATTGATTAAAATATATATATATTTTATCATTTAAAATATTAATTTCTCTTAAAATAATTTGTTTTAATTTATAATAATTTAAAATATTTTTTAAATTTTTATTTGATAATCTTATTCTTTCCTTTTTTATAAATAGCTTAAATCTTAATTTTCTAAAAAAATCAGATAGTTTATTTATATAAGCTAAGAGTGATTTAGGTAAACTATAATTATAATTTATATATTGAATTAATATAGTAAATATAATAGTAAACAATACAACTAAAATAATAAATTTAAAAATTGATAATATTAAAAAATATATGTTCATTTTATTTTTCTTTTCTTTCTTATAATTATTTGTCCTAATGTTATATTGAATTTTCTACTTTGAAAGCAATAGAATTTCCTTTAACTAAATTAGTTTATTATATTAATAAATTAGATATAATTTGAGAAAATAAAATTATATTTTTAATAATCAAGTATAACAAAAGAACAGGAAATAATTTGGCGTTATCGCTCTATAGAAGATTGTAATTCGTATTCTTTATTGTTGCTTCGCCACAAAACAATTTTTTATTTTTCATACATATTATATATTTTAACATATTTTTTTTCCATATTATAATTTATCGTTAAGACTCATTAAATTTTCAAGATGGTATTACTATTTATAAATTTATTATATTTTTTTTCTAGCTGCTGCGAATGCAGCAGCAATAATAAGATGCTGGTGCTATAATAGCTAAAGATTTCTCCTAGTTATATTGATACTAATAATATAATTTAGATTAGCCTTGCTTCGCAAGAGGATTCTTTCATTAGTAAATATTGTTATTTACTCGCCTGCGAAATAAACCAGTAAGTTATTACATCTGCAGCTGGTTTCGCTAGGAATATTAAAATTAGAAAAGAAATAAAGCTATTTTTATAGCCCCTAAAGTATATGGTTTAATAGCTGCGAATGCTGCTGGAGATCAAACTATTAAAATTAAAGGTTAGCTTCTAGTAATTTCTAACAAGAATGCTGCTTTGCAGGACAGCAATTATCCATTTAAATTACAATTAGTACTATATTTCCTGTCATATTTTGAGATATCAGATTACAATATTGGAACAAATTAAATAATTTGCTTGCTTACTTCGTTAGGAATACCCAAGAAATAATGCAAATTTTAAAAATTAATAAAATTAAATTTACAGTGGTTGGCTTACTAGTAACAAAGTAACAAGTAAATAAGCCAGCTAGAGACCCTATTAAAAAAATTAAATGTTCTATAATATAAAAAAGAGGGGGTTGATACAAATTTATAGGGGTTAAACTAATTAATTATTTTTAACCTGCAAGAATGTAGCTGCAAGAATTTTTAAGAAGAAGCTGAATCTACCCAAACTAAAAATTCTTGAGAAGGTACAGCTTCAACTACTATAGGCATAAATCCATGCCATACTCCACAAATTTCAGAACATTGACCATAGAAAGTACCAGATCTTTCAGCAACAAAAGATACTTGATTTAATCTACCTGGAACAGCATCTAATTTTAATCCTAGGGATGGTACAGCAAAAGAATGTAAAACATCAGATCCAGTAACAATTAATCTAATGTGGCAATCCACAGGGATAATTAATCTATTATCAACATCTAATAATCTGAATTGTCCTAATTCTAAATCAGACTCAGGAATCATATAAGAATCAAAATCTATAGAATCCCCACTATCTGTTATAAAATCTGAATATTCATAAGACCAATACCATTGGTGACCTACTATTTTTATAGTTAAAGTTGGAGAAATTACTTCATCCATTAAATATAATAATCTGAATGAAGGGAAAGCAATAGCTATTAGAATTAATGCTGGTGTAATAGTCCATACTAATTCTAATACAGTACCATGTGTTAAATATTTATACGCTATCGGGTTTTTATTAGAACTATAGTAATAAACTAAAGAAAATAATACCCAAAATACAGAAAAACTTATTACAACTAAATAAAATCCAATAGTATTATGTAAAGTTACTAAACCTGTAAAACCTGGTGCGGCACTATCTTGGAAACCTAATTGCCAAGGCTCAGATACATCATTAAAAAGGATTGCTGCTTGAAAGCAGCTAAAAATAGAAAAAAATTTTGACATTTTAATTTTTTATATTGAAATTAATCTCCTGATTGACCTTAAATTTAATTATACTAACAAGCTTTTTATAGCATTGCTTGCGTTATTTATTAAATTAGTTAGCTAGCAAGTATACTATTTGGTTTTTTAACTTAGGCTAAGGAGATCTAATCTTAATTAAATATCTAATTAGTATATGTTACATTAACTAATACTTTACCTTAAATTTTATAGCGCAGCTATTCTAGCTTTAACCATCTCTGCGTAGTGCAAAGCAATTGCTATCTTCTAGTACTAAGTAAGCAATTCACAGCTAGCAAGGATTAGGCTATACCATTGCTGGCTATTTTAGCCGTAAATTGCAAGACTCGCTGCTGCTTTGCAGGTAAAGCCAACCAGTCTAAATAATTTTATAATTTTGCTTATAATAAAACAATATTGTAGCTGCGAATGCAGCAAGCTTGCTTTGTTTCACAAGAAGTAAGCTTGCTTCGCAAGAATGCTGCAATTGCTGCGAATTGCTTATTTGCTACGAATGCTGCTATTATAAATTGAAGCTATATTACACTTACCTATTGATTACTGGCTAGCTTACTAATTTCGTAAATAACGCAAGCAATAATTTTCAGATAGCTTACTTCGTTAGCAATCAAACTAAATTAATTTATCTGCTCCTGCTTACTTCTTGTAGCTGCGAATGCAGCAAGTTACTTTGTAACTTGCTTCGCTACAAAGCAGCTGCATTCTTGTAACTTGCTTGCGATGCTAGCCAGCCAATTATTAGCAAGAAAGAGAGCTAATTTTTTAAATTATTATAATTTAAAAAAATGAAAGTTTGTAGCTTGTTACTTACTAGCTGCATTCGCAGCAAGTTAGTTACTAGCAAGCTAATAAGATTTTAACTTTGAGTTTTTTTTTATATTACTAAATAAATTGCTTATAATAAAAAATATATTTGTAATATAATCTAATAAATTAAAGGATTCGAACCTTATATTTTATTTTTATAGCTGCGAATTGCGAAGCTAGCAAATTATATTTATGTTTTAAAACGTTAGAATTATTTTATATTTATATATTTCTCCTTTTATAAATTGCAGTATTCTTGTTATTTACTTGTTACTTACTTGTTACAAAGTAACTAGTTAGTAACTAATCAGTTACTAGCCTAGAGCAAAACAAGGAGACTAAAAAATAGTACTATTCTTATATTGCTTATTTGTAATTTACTAGCAGTATGACGAAGTTACTTATTTGTAACTTTGTTACAAATAAATAAGCTGCTGCAGCATTCTTGCTTACACCGTTAGCAAGCTATAACTAAATAAGCAGCTTGCTTTGTAGTAACTTTGTAACAACAAGAAGTAAGCTTGCTGCTAACTTGCGAAGCTAGTAACTTGCTTACTTCTTGTGAAACAAAGCAAGCTTGCTGCATTCGCTGCTATAAATAAAAATTAATTTTAATAATAAAAGAGTAGTTATTATCCTCTCCTGCTTAAATATTATAGTAGCTTCGCAATTATTTTGTAACAAGCTAATCAAAGCAGCTTATCCTTGCTTTGTCTAGGACAACTACAGCTGGTCAGCTTTGAAAGCAAGCCAGCTTCTTATAGCATATTTTTAGGCAAATAGATTTGCAGCTTACTTTCGGAATTAGTAAGCTGCAAAAGCTAGTAGAAAAAAATATTTTTTTTTGCGAAGCAAGTTACTTTGTTAGCAGACTCAAATTTTAACTACTAGTAGCATTTGCAGCAAATTAGCCGCTCTTTTTATTCCTTTTATTTTATGGCTTATTTCGTAAGCAAGCAAGATTTGTATTTGAATTGCAAAGCTTGATCTTGCTACAAAATAATAAGTTTAAATTTAAAAGACTTTAGCATAATGGTTAATGCAGTTCGCTCATAATGGATATTATAAGGGTTCAAATCCCTTAGGTCTTAATTAATAATTAACAATTGCTTCGGTTGCTTACTAGTTACTTTGTTACAAGTTAGCCCCTAACTATATAAATAACAATATAGTTATATTTATTAAAAGTGGTTTATTTGTTACTTACGAAGTTAGTAACTAGTAAGCTGCTATTAATAGTTTTATTTATTGCAGCATTCTTGCGAAGCAAGCTTACTTCTTGTGAAACAAAGCAAGCTTGCTAACGGAGTAAGCTAGAAACAAAATAAAATTACAATAATAATAATTCTTAAAAGAAGGTTAAAATTCTAACACTTTAATTATTTGCGATTATTATTATTTTTTTTATCATTTTTTAAATTTAGTTGCTTACTAGTAACTAACTTCGTAAGTAACAAGTAAGCCACTAAAAAAGATACTAAAAGTAGTAATATTTGCTGTAATAAATATAACAAGAATATAATTAAGGAAAACTTAGGTAATTATAAAATATATATTATATAACAAAATAGATTTTGTGGAAAATTTTATGGAAAATTTGTACTAGCTTGCTTATAAAAATATTTATTATAATATTAAATAAAATTGCTGCTTACTTCTTATGAAACAAAGCAGCAGCATTCTTGCTGCTTACTTTGTTAGCAGCTAATCTAATAATTTAAACAGGATATTTTTATATTTTAAAAGTTAACACTTATGTTTGTTTCACTTATTATATAAATTAATAAATTAATTCAAATTTCATTATATTTAATTATTTACTAACTTATTAATATAATATTATATTGCAGCATTCGCAGCTAATGATTGCTTATATTAATATTAGTTGCATTGCTTTGCTATTCTTGCTTACTCCGTTAGCAAGCTAATAATTAGTAATAATCATATTGCAGCATTAGCAGCTAGCAATATTCTTGTTACAAAGTTATTACAAAGTTATTACAAAGTTATTATTATAAATAAACTATGACAAATAAATGCAGCTGGCTTCGCTAGCTTATAGTAATTAATTACTTAAAATTATTAGTATATTTATATAAATTATTATATTTAAATTAGTTGCATTGCTTTGCTATAGCGAAGCAAGCAGCTAGTAAATATTAATTTAATATTTAAAATTTGTAGCTTACTCCGTTAGCAAACTTGCTTGTTTACTTTGTAACTTACTAGCTGCATTCGCAGCAAGTTAGTAACTAGAAATTAGTAAGCAATTCGCAGCAATTGCAGCATTCGCAGCAAGTATAAAATATATGCATAATTATTTGCAGCGGCTGCAGCAGCTTGCTTCGCTAGTAATAGAAAATAAAATTCCTATATTTACTAAAAATATTTATATTAAATTAAGTAATATTAGCTATTGCTAATAATAATACAAAAATTGGTTTATAGAATTAATTTAACCAGGAGGTTAGCTGAGTGGTTTAGCAGTAATTTTACATATTACAGACAGAGTTTCGACTACTCTACTTCCTATTAATCTTTATATTTGCTGCTAACTTGCGAAGCTAGTAACTTGCTTACTTCGTTAGCAAGCCATAAAACATATTATATTGTAGCATTCTTGCTTACTCCGTTAGCAAGCTTACTTCTTGTGAAACAAAGCAAGCTTGCTGCATTCGCTGCTAGTAATGGCTTGCATTGTAGTAACTAGAAAGCTATTCGCATAATAGCCACTATTTGAATTGCTGCTTGCTTCGCTAGCTTCGCTACAAATATCAGTATGATAAATTTAATTTAAAGTTATATATAATAATTAAAATTATTCAATTCTTCTTCTATTTTTAATAACTAACTTGTAACTTACTAGTTACTTTGTAACAAGTTAGTAACTAGTTAATTATTTTGTAACAAATAACAAGTAGCATCTATTAATTTTCTTTTTTTTTTATCCTGGCTAGGACTAGCTTCCTGCTGCGAATGTAGCAGGACTGCTACAATATAATCTAATTTATATAATTAGGAAGGATAAAGGTGCTAGCTTCTAACGAAGAAGCTGCGAATGCAGCTGCTTTTGCAGTAGAGATATTTATCTAAATATATAAACAAAAATAGTAATTATTATAATATAGAAGTTTTCTAATTTACTAGCTTACTAACAAATAACTAGTTATTTACACAATTCGCAGCCCTAAGTTCATTAGGATTAGTTAGGGCAAGTTAGAGCAGCTTACTTCTTCTATGCGAAACTAGGAATGTAAGCAGCTTGCAGCAAGCTTGCTAACGGAGTAAGCTAGAAAAATAGAATCATAATAAAAATAAAAATTAGAAAAGCTCAAGAGATTAGAATAAAAAACAAAAATAAAAATTTAAATAAAAACAATGTTAACATTATTACTATTAATACCTTTAGTTGGTTCCTTAATAATTTTACCTATGTCAAATACAATAGAAAGTAAAAATAAAATGAAAAAAATAGCGTTAACGACTTCTTTAATAAATTTTTTTATTTCTTTATTCTTATGGTATAAATTTGATTCTAGTTGTTGCGGAGCTACTCAATATCAATTTGTTATTCAGACTGAATTAAATCAATTAAATTTTTGTCATTTAAATTTTGGAGTAGATGGGATATCTTTATATTTTGTATTATTAACGACATTTGTAACTCCAATAGCTTTATTATCTAATTATACAAATATTACAAAAAATTTAAAATTATTTTTAATCTCATTCTTAGTTTTAGAAACTTTACAAATCTGTGCTTTTGTTTCATTAGATTTACTATTATTCTATATTTTTTTTGAAAGTGTGTTACCTATTTTATTTGTTGTTATTCTTATTTTTGGACATGGTAATGATAGATTCAGATCTGCTTTCTTATTTTTTTTATATACTTTAGCTGGTAGTTTACCAATGTTATTAAGTATTTTAGTAATTTATAGTTATATTGGTAATACTGACTTCCAATTAATTTCTTTATATGACATAAGTTTAGATAGTCAAAAATTTTTATGGTTAGGTTTCTTTATAGCTTTCGCTGTTAAAACTCCTTTATATCCTTTTATTATTTGGTTACCTAAAGCTCACAGTGATTCACCTTTAGCAGGATCTATTTTATTAGCAGCAACTATCTTAAAATTAGCAACTTATGGTTATTTAAGAGTTTTAATTAACTTATTACCCGATGCTACTAATTATTTTAGTCCTTTAATTCAAACTTTTGCTATTATTTCTTTAATTTATGCTAGTTTCTCTACTATTGTTCAACAAGATACTAAAAGATTAATTGCTTATAGTAGTGTAGCACATATGGCTGTAGTTGTTTTAGGATTATTTTCTAATAATTTAGTAGGTATTGAAGGTGCTATTTTATTAGCTATAGCTCACGGATTTGTAAGTCCAGCTCTATTTATTTGTGTTGGAGGTATAATTTATGATAGAACAGGTACTAGAATTATTAATTATATTAGAGGTTTAGTTACTTATATGCCTGTTTTTAGTATTCTTTTCTTTATTTTTACTTTAGCTAATACTGGTATACCTTTAACTCTTAATTTTTTAGGAGAACAATTATCTTTAATAGGAATATGGCAAGTTAACCCTATTATAGCATCTCTGGGGGCAACAGGTATTGTTCTATCTGCTTTATATTCTATTTTTCTATTTAATAGAGTTTCTTATGGTAATTTATCTCCATATTTACCTACACTTAAAGATATTAATAGAAGAGAATTTTATTTATTAATAAGCTTACTTATACCTACAGTAATTTTTGGTATTTTCCCTAATATTTTATTAGATTCTTTACATGCTTCTGTATCTGCATTATTATTTCAATTGCCAAATTAATCTTGCTTGCAGCATTCTTGCTTACTTCGTTAGCAAGCTGCTTGTTACTTTGTACAAGCTGCTAATAATTTTTAATTTTAGTTTATTTAACAGATCACCCGCCCCTATTTCTTGCTTAGTAGTAAAATTAAAAACTTTTATTTATAGCAGCGAATGCAGCAAGCTTACTTCTTGTTGTTACAAAGTTACTACAAAGCAAGCTGCTTATTTCGTTAGCAGCAAAAATTAGCCATTCGCGGCTAATAATATATGTGCTTGTTGCGGAGCAGCTAGCAGTGATACGGTTAAAGATAAGATATAACAGATTTTTGTTCTTGTTTATTTGCAGCATTTTGCTTATTTATTTGTTCCGAATGCTGCAAATAAATTAGCTGCTAATTTATTGTTGTTACAAAGTTACTACAAAGCAGCTTACTTCGTTAGTAAGCAATTGAAAGATTGGTCTATTTATATTAAAATTGGAAGATTGCTAGCTTCTATAAATTTTATTTTTTTAGGTAAATAATTAATTGCTGCATTCTTGCTAGCTTACTAACTTGCAGCATTCGCAGCTTGCATTGCTTTGCTATTCTTGCTTACTCCGTTAGCAAGCTTGCTGCATTCTTGCGAAGCAAGCTTACTTCTTGTTGTTACAAAGTTACTACAAAGCAAGCTTGCTGCATTCGCAGCTACAAAATATTTTTTTTAAGAGTTAAGTTTACAGATGGTTTCTGTAGTAGACCTGCAAAGTCTAATTTTTAGGTTCAATTCCTACTTAACTCTAACTATATTAGTAGTTTGCTAGCTAGTTACTTACTTCGTTATAACAAGCAATAAATTTACCATTATTTTTCAATTTATTTAATAATCGATGCACCATTATGTTTTATTGTGTATTTATTAATAGTCTATTGCAGCATTCTTGCTTACTCCGTTAGCAAGCTTACTTCTTGTGAAACAAAGCAAGCTTGCTGCATTCGCTGCTAGTAATGGCTTGCATTGTAGTAACTAGAAAGCTATTCGCATAATAGCCACTATTTGAATTGCTGCTAATTAATAATCTAGGACTGACTAGCGAAGCTAACAAGGATTACTAGCTTCGCTAGTTAGCAGCAGTAATTATTAGCTCCTGGTTACTGCGAATTCTGCATCAGAATTAATTATTAAAAAAGATTAAAACATCTTTAGCTTAATTGGTAAAGTTTTTGCTTTCGGAGTAAAAGTTCTTGGTTCGATTCCATTAAGATGTTTATATATATCTTTTTTTTTGCGCCTAGCTTTGCTTCGCTACAAAATATTGCTGCATTCTTGCTGCTGCAGCATTCGCAGCTGCAGGATAATAGTTGTTATAGCGAAGTAAGGAAAAAAAGCAGGATTTATTTCACTAATAAAGCTTGCTGCATTCGCTGCTATAAATAAATTATCTTTTTCATTTACTATTTGCAGCTGCTTACTTCGTTAGCAGAAGCTAATCGTTTTTATATAAAAAATAAAATTAGTAAGCAAACTACACTATATATAAATATTTATAAGAATAGGTATAAATAATAAATATTTTTTAATTATTATTATTTAAGTATAGTTACTGCTAGTAACTTTGTAACAAGCAGCCCTAACTTACGGAGTTACTAGCTTCGCTAGTTAGTAACTAGTTACTTTGTAACAAGTAAGTTAGGGTTACAAATCTTCTTTATTACTAATTATAATATTGCGCGTTCGCAATCTTTTTTTCTAACCATTAGCTAGATTTATATTTTTTTTTATTGATTTGCATCTTTCTTACTTGTTACAAAGTAACTAGTTACTAACATTAATAAAATTGGTAATATTTTAGATATCCTATTGCTTCGAAGAAAGCTTGCTTTGCTTTGCTATAGCGAAGCAAGCAGCTAGTGTGGAACAATCTAAATTTATCAATAATTATTTGCAGCATTCTTGCGAAGCAAGCAAGAATGCTGCAAGCTTACTTAGTTAGCAGCAATTCCCAGCAGAAATAAGCAGGATATATTAGCCATTCGCAGCTAATAAAAAAGCGCCCATTCACTTATCTATATTAAATTTTTAATTTGATCTTTATATTTTTATAGCTATAATTACAGTTATTCTTTTTTGTTACAAATTTCATTTTTAAAAATTTTATTTTATTTTAGTTGCTTTGTTCATAGTTAGCTCCAGCTCCTTGCTTTGCTAGGATTGGCTTCTTGCTGCTTACTTTGTTAGCAGCTAAGCAAATTCTTCAATATTAAAATTAAAGACTAACTTGCTAGCTTACTAACTAGCAGCATTCTTGCTTGCTTCGCAAGAATGCAGCTGCTGCTTACTTCGTTAGCTGCAGCAAATAATTTATGATAGTCTTAACAATTACCAAAATTATTTTTACTACAAAGCCTGAATAGTTTAATAGGTAAAACGGCTTACTTGTAATAAGTAAATAGCGGTTCAATTCCGTTTTGGGGCAAATTTATATATCTAGTAGATTTTGTTTTGCAGCTAGCTTGCGTTAAAAATAAGCTAGTAGCAAGAATGCTATTGCAGGAGATTAGTTTTCTTCTGCGAATTCTGCAGCTTGCTTCGCTACAAAGAGAATCAAGGGTACAAGCTAGCTTCGCAAGCAAGGATAAACTATTTTGCAATATTAATTTATATGGAATATATATTATTTTTATTTATTTGTTACTTACGAAGTTAGTAACTAGTCAAGTACTAAGGTAAAAATATTAATATCCTTTTTAAGTTAATTTATTTATTTTTGTTGAGTTGTAGTTTAATTTGGAAAAACACCATTTTTTGGTAGTGGATTATATCAGTTCAAATCTGGTCAACTCAGAACTCAGCCTAGCTTACTTCTTGTGAAACAAAGCAAGCTTTCTTCTTGTTGTTACTAACGAAGTAAGTTACTTGCTGCATTCGCAGCTACAAAATTATTCCATTAATTAGGGCTGCATAAATTAGTCAGCTTGCTTCGTTAGAAGCTAGCTAGGTTTAATTTGTTGTTTTTTGTTTTTTTTTCATTTATAAATAGGTAGCTGCTTCTAGCTTAGCTAGCTAGGGTTCTTAATTTTATTCCATTTTAATATAATAAATTAAAAAACTTAAGTTTTAAATAATAATGGTTATTTATTCGGTTTTAGCTGTCCTCGATAGCTAATTATCTTGTTGCGAAGCAAAGCAAGAATGCTGCTGCTTTGCGGGATAATAATTGCTGATATTGCGGCTTTCTTTTATTCTATCTAAAAAAAACAAAAGATTTATTCATTAATTTATATACAACTTTTATACTTGTTTTTAGCGAAGCAAGAAAAAAAGTCTATTTAATTATTGCAGTAGCATTCTTGTAATTTGCTTGTTATTTGTTACAAAATAACTAGTTACTAGCAGCAGCCTAGCTTACTTCTTGTTGTTACAAAGTTACTACAAAGCAAGCTTGCTGCATTCGCAGCTACAAAATTATTCCATTAATTAGGGCTGCATAAATTAGTCAGCTTGCTTCGTTAGAAGCTAGCAATTATACCTAAAATATAGGTGTTGTTTCACTACAATCAATAAATTTTTTCCACTTACCGGCTTGCTTGCAATATCAGCAGCTGCTAGTAACTTTGTAAAAAAGCAGAACAATAAATTAGTTAGAAATACTATTACTGCATTCTTGCTTACTCCGTTAGCAAGCTAGTATGGAACAATCTTTATATTTATATCTTAATCATTTTTTTTATTATAGAACTGCTGCTAGCTTGCGGAGCTGGTCCTTGCAAAGCTAGACCTTACTAATATAAATATTTTTATATTTTTTATTGCAGCATTCTTGCGAAGCAAGCTTACTTCTTGTGAAACAAAGCAAGCTTGCTAACGGAGTAAGCTAGAGAGAGTATTCTAATTGGTTAAGGAGCTTACTTTGGGAGTAAGAAGTTGCATGTTCGAATCGTGTCTCTCTCGTTTTATATTATAAATCTTTAATTTTTTAATCAAGGTTGCTGCATTCTTCCTAGCTTAGTTTACTTCTAACGCAAACAGCAAGATTACCTAATTTAAAATTAATTTGTAGCTTACTCCGTTAGCAAGCTTGCTTGCTAACTAACTTTGTAGCGAAGCAAGTAACAATTCGCAGCTAGCTTCGCTAGAAAAATAATTTGGTGTATATTTTATATATTTAAAAGAATTAAAATTTTTTTTGCTTTGCTTATTTCTAACGCAAATAGCTAATATAAAAGATATGATAAATTGGTTTGGGGGGGGGTCTTATGGCTGAGTGGTTTAAGCGAGGTACTGTTAATACTTTTTACAGAGGTTCGAACCCTCTTAAGGCCTTTTAATTAAAAAAACAAACTAGCTATTATATAATAAAATTACGGCTGCATTCTAGCTTACTCCGTTAGCAAGCAGGAGGATATAAAAACAGGCCTACTTTTGTATTTTCAATTATTTATTTACTTAAAATTTAGTTTATTTGCTTGCTTACTTTGTAACTTACTAGCTGCATTCGCAGCAAGTTAGTAACTAGAAGTTAGTAAGCAATTCTTGCGAAGCAAGCCACTGCAAATTTATATATTTACTTTGCCTAGCCTTTTTTGCTTCTCACCTTATTTATAGCATTTGTTTGTAAATTTATTAGCTATTTGCTCTTTTTACTCTATATATCTGGTAATTAATCAGAACTAGGGTTGCAATAGCTAGCTTCGTTTCTAAATTTCTTTTCTTTAAAAAAGTATAATGCTTGCTTGTTACTTACTTGTAACTTACTAGTTACTAACTTCGTAAGTAACAAGTTAATAACTTGTTAGTTACAATCCGCAGCTAGCACTAGTTGGCTAATTAGCAATATTCGCAGCAAGTAAGCCCTATTCAATAGCCAAATCCTATTGCAGCTAATTGCTGCTAGCTTACTTCTAACATAAGCAGCTAATAATACTAAATTAGAAAAGTATAATTAAAAATTTTATATTTATATAAATAATTATGAAAAAATAAACTAAAATAAGTTTATTTTATATATTCAAGTATAAGTAAGTAAATTAGTAAGTAGTTATTAATGAATTGAATTAATTCTACTAATGCTAAGGAAATTGGTACTCTTTATTTAATTTTCTCAGTTTTTGCTGGAATGATTGGTACTGCTTTTTCTGTTTTAATTAGATTAGAATTATCTTCTCCGGGAGTACAAGTATTACAAGGAGATCATCAATTGTTCAACGTTATAATATCGGCTCATGCTTTTATTATGATTTTTTTCATGGTAATGCCAGGGTTAGTTGGTGGATTTGGTAATTATTTCTTACCTATTCATTGTGGGAGTCCTGATATGGCAAACAACAAAAAATTAAATCTAAATAAATGGTTCACTTCGATTAGAAATTTTACCTATTCAACAAACAGATCTCAGCCCAATAAAAATCTAAATAAATATACAGGCCAATATTTACAAAATTATTTAGCTGGTTTAATAGAAGGAGATGGTTATATTTCTATTACAAATCAAAATAGAGTAATATTAGGTATAACCTTTAATATTAAAGATAGACCTTTAGCTGAAAAATTTTTAAATATTTTAGGGAAAGGTTCGATAGTCACAAGAAGTGGTAATAGTATAGAATTAAGATTTTCAAGCAAAAAAACTTTATGTAATATAATTGAACTTATTAACGGTAAATTTAGAACTCCAAAAATAGATCAATTATTTAAATTAATTGATTGGATGAATAAACAACATTCTATGGATATTAAAAAATTACCTCTTAATGATAGTTCTATTTTAAACGATAGTTGGTTATCTGGTTTTATAGACGCTGATGGACATTTTTATATTAGAAATTCTTTA
>WNGN01002460.1_pt1 | contig 14606 bp, 17 predicted proteins | sample 5400561 | NCBI WGS metagenome assembly WNGN01 (sample SAMN13153379, study PRJNA577476) | soil metagenome | isolation source: 115 cm soil or saprolite under Garry oak tree replicate 2 | place: USA:California | collected 2016-06-15
GATACCCGGGAATAGCAGGGAGGCCGCAACTACTAATCCGACCGTGTAAATGTCGATAGTCGCTGTCACCCCGAAAATGGCATAGCCGAAGAAGAGGATGACGACGAGTGATATTGTGGCGAGTATCATCTGGTAACCGACCATGCCCAGTATCCACTCGATCTTGCTGAGGGGAGTCGTGGCGAGTTTCTTGATGATTTTCAGCTCCCGGTAGCGGCCATTCGTGTTCACGGCGCCGAAGACACCGGTAGTGAGGAGGGTCATGCCAATAACCCCAGGGATGAAGAAGTCGATGTATCGGATGTTCTTGGTCACGATGCCAACTTGTTGCACGATCACGTTGTCTGCAGAAGGCGAGAGATGAGCTGCGTAGGAAACGGTAGCAGCGTTCACGATCCCTACCAAGGACACGGAAGCCTGGTCGCTCTGGTCCATGTACAGCTGTATCTTCGCTTGGCGCGTGGTGTTCAGCATCGTCTGGAAGCCATACGGAATTACTAGCAGCCTCTGGCCTCGATTGTGAGGTTGAGCGTCATCCTTGACATACGCAAGAGCGTTCGTCTGTTCCGCAGGAACCATGTGGAGGTTGAAAGCCCGAGTATTGTTTAGTGCGCTGACATAGCCTTGAGAGAGCGGTGTCGGAGTGTTCGCCGATAGGTCCTGGTTTTGGAGGTATAAGTCGAACTTGGTGCTTCCGCTACCGAATATAGCACCGAACAGGACGATGAGAAGCAGGGGAAATGCGATAGTCCAGAAAATATTGCTCTTGCTGCGGTACCAGCTCTTGAAGTGTCCACTGATTATGGTGTAGATTCGACTCCGCATGACTAGTTTCCCTCCTCGGAAACTCTACGCCCGGTGAGATTGAGAAATACGTCGTCCAGTGTGGGACGTTTGACTTCTATTTCCTTGTCGTGCAAAGGGGTCTTTGTTAAGCTCATGAGGATGTTTGTGAGTTCGCCGTTGTGCAAGGGGATAGCAATGTCTCCAGCGTTTCTGAGCTCTGCCTTTGGTAGCCCTGGCGGTAATTGTTTGAGCCCTTCTTCGCCAGCGTCTCTGATGATGAGCGTCTTTTTTCCACCGTGGCTGTCTATCAGTTGGTCGGGCGTCCCGGACGCGATTATTTGTCCGTGGTCGATGATTGATACGATGTCAGCCAAGTATTCCGCCTCGTCCATGTAATGTGTTGTTAGAAAGACTGTTTTTCCCTGGCTCTTCAATCGCTCTATGACGCCCCAGACGTCCCGGCGAGCTCTAGGGTCCAACCCGGTTGTGGGCTCGTCAAGGAAAACAACATCAGGATCGTTCACCAGAGAAACCGCAAGACCGACCCTCTGCTTGAGACCGCCTGATAGCTTCTTGAACTGTTCATCCCGCTTATCCTTCAGGTCAACTAGCTCGATGAGCCTGTCGGCGTCGAGCTGATGTTTGAACATCGCTCCGAAGTAGTTGATGTTCTCACGGACAGTGAGACGGTCGATGGCGTTGAAGTCCTGTGGTAAGACCCCGATTCGTTTTCGAATCTCTGCCTGGTCCGAGCGTTTGCTCACGTCGTAGCCCAAAACCCGTGCTTGGCCGCCGGTTGGGTTTCGGAGGCATTCAAGGATCTCAACAGTTGTTGTTTTTCCAGCGCCGTTGGGACCCAGGAAGGCAAAGACCTCGCCTTTGGTGAGGCCGAAGGATATGCCGTTGACTGCGATGTTCTCGCCATATTTCTTGGAGAGGTTTTCCACTAAGACGATCTTATCAGATTGATCTGGCAGAGGTGCGGGCTGGCCGTTGCTCATTAATGAGCACCGCCTACCGAGCAATTCTCAGGAGATTTGTAATGACTATCGCAGTCGTGATTTGCTCCGGCTTCGATCGAGAGTAAGTTTCCATCAGATTTCACCACAGTTATCGTATTGGTCTCGTTGTTGCTTTTAATGGTCGGGCACATTTCGTAGTCACATAATGTGATTACGTCCGACTGAGTCAAGAGATCTGCATTCATCATTGGAATAACCTATGAAATACGTGTCAGTTTTGCGCTGACATCCCATAGTCTTTGGGCGATCTCCTCGTCATATGATTCGTCTGAGGACTTCTTCACTTTCAACTTCTCCAGGTACTCTCCGTTGAGATCTTTGGCGTCAGGTGAGGAAGCGAGATAGACAATTGTCTCTGCACCTTGCCTAGGAGTTGTCATGAACAGTTTCGGCAGGGCCATGATGAAGCCTACTGGGCCGAGAGGTCTACTCCAGATATTTGTCGCAACAGTTCCAGGGTTTCGGCAGGGCCATGATGAAGCCTACTGGGCCGAGAGGTCTACTCCAGATATTTGTCGCAACAGTTCCAGGGTGTACCGCATTGACTGTTACACTGGTTCCTTGGAGTTTCTTGGCGAGTTCATGGGTGAAGAGGACGAGGGCGAGTTTCGATTGTCCGTAGGCTTTCCATCCACCATACTCTTTCTCGAGGTTGAGATCGTCGAAGTTGATATGCCCGTTGTAGTGTCCCACTGATGACACATTGATAATTCGGCTCGGAGCGCTGGCCTTCAGCAGGTCCAACTGGAGGTTCGTCAAGAGAAAGGGAGCAAGATAGTTTGTGGCGAAAGTATCCTCGTAACCGTCCATTGTGACGTGACGTCTTTGGTTGAAGAGTCCAGCGTTGTTGATCAGCACGTGTAATTTGGCATATTTTTTCTGGAATTCTGTCGCGAGCTGACGCACCGACTCAAGAGACGATAAGTCGGCGAGTAAGAGATCAACTGAACTGTTCTGCGATTCTCTTATTATTTCTGACCTTGCAGCTTCGCCCCTCTCCTTGTTACGCGCGACCATGACTACTGTAGCGCCCATCTTGGCGAGAGCTAGACTGGCTGCTCTTCCGATGCCGGAATTGGCTCCGGTGACTAGAACAACTTTGTCCTTCATTGTTGTTTTGTCGGAGACTTTTTCATTCTGCATGTGTTATCGCGTGGCTAAACTGACTGGTTAGTCATTATTTAAACGCGTCGGTCATTTTTAAATACAACGCATTGGCATATGTCGTGGTAGGAAGATGCCACGGGTCGTCCCTGAATACAAAGAAGAAGCCAAGACACGGATTCTCACAGCTGCAAACCAGGTCTTTGGCGAAAAGGGATACCGGCAGGCCACGATGGATGATGTGGCCAAGAAGCTAGGCGTCAGCAAGGGAGCGCTCTACCTCTATTTCGCAAGCAAAGAAGAGCTCTTCGAAGATATCTGCCGAGCGGAACCCTTAGCTTTCAAAGAGATCCTATACTCCACCTTCAGCGAGAACAAGAATCCTCTGGAGAGCGCTGGCGAATTCTTCGACAAGATGTTGAAGCGTTACGGATCGAACTCGGGACTAAGCTTCGAAATATTCTCAGAGGCCTCACACAGCCCCGGCCTTCGAAGAGTGCTCAAGAAGACTCAGGACGAATACGCCGCGACTCTGATGAACTACCTAGATGAGGGACGAAAGAGGGTGCTTATTGAAAGAGACTTGGACTTGAGATCCATAACCTACGCACTGATTGCCTTGTGGAACGGAATCGAGACACTAGTTGTTTCCGGACTACCGGTTCAAGATGCGAGACGAGCATGGCTGGAAGGATTCAAAGCCATATTTCTCCCCAAGAATGGCATTCACACGTCACGAAGTCGCTGAGACAAGATTTTGTATCATAGTATCTGAAGAGCATTCGCTACTCCGTACGGCGGTTGTTCGTAGCCTCAGTAGCATGGTCAAGCAGCTATTTTCGTGTCTTGTGAGGTAGACATAAAACCAATTTCTCCAAGCGTCCTCTGTTTCACATGTTTGCGGCGAAGCGACCGCTCGGGGCCATAGCCTCTGGCAAGGTCGATCGTGTAGTAATTATTTTCAAGGAGAACCACACCTTCGACAATTACTTCGGCACTTTTCCCGGAGTTAACGGGATGAATATGCCGAGGTCTCCTAATCCACCCCCACGAGACCCGGATCACCGGCACAGCGCCTGGCTGACTCGCCAGACGACTTCTGTCCGACAACAGTTCGTTGAGGCTGACATTCCCACATACTTTGCCTACGCGAGAAAGTTCACCCTGTGCGACCGGTACTTCACGGACGTTGCGGGACCATCCACGCCAAACCACTTGATGGTATTAGCTGCCGGTTCTCCCTTCATCGATAACCCTCACCCCGGCGACCCGTCCAGAATCGCTTCATCGCTCCCCCTGAGCATTGAGTCGCACAAGCTGAACTGGGGAAACTACGGTGGGTACGCGTTTCAATATCTGAGCGGTGTTGGAGGGAGAAACAAGTTCACATCCGACCAGTTCGCGAAGGACGCGGCAGCGGGAAAGCTACCGACGGTCTCATGGGTCTACGCCACGAGCCAATTTGACGAACATCCTCCTGACCCCGGCAAGGGTCCGATGGGGAACGTGACGACGGGTATGCAGTGGACCGTGGACCAGGTCAATGCGATTGTAAAGGGAGGACTCTGGCAAAGGGCTGCCATTTTCCTAACCTGGGATGACTGGGGTGGATGGTACGACCACGTAGACCCGCCGAACGTAGAGACGTGGAAGTCTGTGACTCCACAGCCATCATACAAGGGAACACAGTTCCGATACGGATCACGGGTCCCATGCTTAGTACTTGGTCCATACGCGAAACGCGGCTACATTTCGAAGACATTTCACTCGCACGTTAGCCTGGTGAAATTCTGTGACTCCGTGTTCGGGCTACCCGCACTAAACCAGCGAGATTCACAAGCGGACGACATGTCGGACTGTTTCGATTTCACACAAACTCCAGCCCCGCCACCTGTTGTGTGAGAAGAGTTTCACGTTAAATAGAAATTGAATCGAGCCGGGTATCTCGCAACAGGAGTCTCAGAACCTGGATGGACCAGCCAGCATCTCTGAAAAAGCAAGGTCCAAAACAACCATCGATTACTGCCGCTCAGCTTCTCGTTCAATGCTTAGAAAATGAAGGTGTCAAGTACGCTTTTGGAATACCTGGCGAGGAGAACATACACGTCATCGACGCGTTAGACAATTCGTCTATCCGCTTCGTTCTTGTCCGTCACGAGCAAGCTGCGTCGTTCATGGCCGACATCTATGGTCGTCTGACCGATCAAGCAGGTGTCTGCATAGGGACCTTAGGACCCGGAGCCATCAACCTCTTACTGGGAACAGCGGACGCCAACACGGACAGCGTCCCGCTAGTCGCCATCAGCGCGCAAGGGGGCTTGAACCGGATCTACAAAGAATCCCACCAGATAATCGACCTGGTCAGCATGTTCAAGCCTGTTACGAAATGGGCTGAACTGATCCCGAGACCGGAAGCTGTGCCGGAGATGGTCCGGAAAGCCTTCAAACTTGCGCAGACAGAACGTCCAGGCGCTGTCTATCTTGCACTTCCAGAGGATGTCGAAAAAATGCCCGTGCCCTCAGGGTATGATCCGCTCGAGATCAATGTGGTGCGCGACACATCTCCGTCTCCCGCTCAGATATCGCGTGCTGCGAAAGTCTTGGAGGCTGCGAAGAATCCTGTGATGCTTGCAGGACACGGTGCCGTGCGCAATCACGCGAGTGAAGCGCTGGTCCGTTTCTCCGAGCGTCATCATATCCCTGTCGCGACGACTTTCATGGGCAAGGGAGTCTTTCCGGACAACCATCCCAACGCGCTCGGTACGATAGGATTCATGGTACACGACTACGCCAATTTCGGCTTCGACCAAGCGGACGTCCTCATATGCGTTGGATACGACATGCAAGAGTTTGATCCCGTAAAAATCAATCCCAAGGGAGACAAGCAAATCGTTCACATCCATCGTTATCCCGCCCAAGTCGATGCTCATTACCACCTTGCAGTTGGCATTCAAGGTGACATTTCAGAATCACTCGACGCCCTAGCCCAAGAGACCAAACTCAATCCCAATTCGAACCCGACAGGTCAGAAGATCCGTCATCTCTTGCAAGAGGAGCTTGAGATGGGAAGAAACGACCACTCCCATCCAGTCAAACCCCAGCGAATCGTCGCTGATATCCGAGCAGCCATGGAGGAGAAAGACATCGTGCTGGTCGACACGGGCGCGGTGAAGATGTGGATGGCTCGATTGTACCCGACTTATCAGCCAAACACATGTATCGTCTCCAACGGTCTATCAACGATGGCCTTCGCTTTGCCCGGAGCGATTGCAGCAAAGCTCGCCTTTCCAGACCGGAGGATTCTAGCTGTCGCGGGGGACGCTGGCTTTTTGATGAACTCGATGGAACTTGAGACCGCTGTAAGAGAGAAGATACCGCTTGTCGTATTGATCTGGGTGGACGGGTCCTATGGCATGATCAAGTGGGAGATGGACCTTGAGCTCGGACATCATTCGCACGTTGACTTCGGCAACCCTGACTTCGTCAAGTTCGCGGAGAGCTTCGGCGGCAAAGGATACCTGATCAGGCAGGCAAGAGATCTGCTTCCCACACTCAAGCGCGCACTAGGCGATAATAGCGTCTCGGTAATCGCCTGTCCCGTCGATTATGGACAGAACACTGTGCTAACGAACAAGCTGGGCGAACTCACAGAACCCATGTAACTAACAAAAGTGTTCAGTCTACTATGTCCGTAATTTTGCCGCATGCAGTGCACTTCCACTTGCCCCGAACTTTGACTTTCTCGTCGCAGCCGAATATGCCGCACGTAGGAGGCCTAACTTCTGCCACTATCGCGTTCCATGTGTCCCAGTGCTCCAGCCACTTGCTCCAATTCGCACTCTCTACACGGTGGGCTTCACGTGTCTTGGGGTAATTCGGATGGAAACATCGTGCCCTTTCATCCAATCAGAACCCACTCCAAATGCCGCCGATTCCTATCAGAATATTCTTTTCCAATTCATTCCTGGAGGAATACTGACACATAAGAGTCTCGAACGGGGGACGACTCTTCACGAGTGGCAGGGGGGTTTCATTGACCACTCTCATGCCTAGTCGAACGAGTCGCGTTCAGCGGCTAAAGTGCTTCGATTCTAGCGGTCCTGGCCGAATAAAAGTCTCTCATCTTTCACCCATCGATTAGAAAAAGAGAGAAAGGTTCGTTGTCTAATCAGCGATCAGCGTGTTACGTTGAGGGTTATGGTTGTCGAGTGAGATATCGAGCCGCTGACTCCGGTTATGGTCACTGTGTAGGTGCCCGGCGGAGTCTTCCTGAGTGTTGAAACTGTGAGGGTGGAGAAGCCTGTGGTTTGAGGGTTGATGGAGACCGATGCAGGGTTCAGAGATGCCGTTGGACCGCGATTGATCAGAGGTGAAACCGTGGCGGTCAAGCTGATTACACCTGAAAAGTTGTTTACGCTTGTCAGGATTATCAGGTCCGTTGCAGAGCCGCCGCTTCGGATGGTGAGAGAGGTTGTGTTAGCGAAGATTCTGAAGTCCGGCGGGGGAGGTGGTGGCACTACTGAAAAGGTAACTGTCGTCGAATGCGCCAAACTTCCACTTGTGCCATAAACCGTTACGGTAAAGTTCCCTTGAATGGAACCAGCCGAGATCGTGAGCTTGGCTGATGCAGTAGAGTTCGGAGCCAGCTGGACGCTGGTCGGGCTTAAGCTCCAGGTTGGGCAGCCCGCACATAAGGGCGGTGGCGACGTGCTGAGGTTCACTGTACCGTTGAAACCGTTGACACTCACCACTGTCACAGTAGACGTTCCCGTTGCTCCTTCTGGAATAACTAGAGAGGAGGGATTCGCGGTCATGGCAAAGTCTGGAGGCGGCGGGGGTGGCTTGGAAACAACCGAGAAGTTGACTGTGGTCGAGTGCGAGAGGCTACCGCTGGTCCCGTAGACCGTCACGGTAAAGTTTCCAAGTGCCGTGCTTGTCATGATCGTAAGCGTTGCCGACGCGTTTCCGTTCGATGCAAGCGTTACGCTAGTTGGGCTTATCGACCAAGTTGGGCAGCCGGGACATGTTGGCGGAGTGGAAGTGCTGAGGTTGACGGTCCCGCTGAATCCGTTCACGCTTGTCAGGTAGATGTTTGATCTTGCCGAAGAGCCCTGTGTAATGGTGAGCGACGAGGGAGCGGCGGTCATGGTGAAATCCGGGCTGGTCACGCTGGGAGTCGCGGTCGAGCTGAGGAGGGATACTGCGAGCAGAACTAAGATGGAGATGGCGAGTAGTGGTATGGACCGCATGGTGATGTTTTTCGACATTGGTTTTTTCCGCGCCGTATTCTGGGGGGAATGAGGATAAACCATTCTTTTGTACGCGTCAAGAAAGAAGTTGTACAGGGTGCTCCCCGCATCACAGGGATCATTCTTGCAATCTTCGTAAAGAGCGTGACCTCACGGTCGGAGACCGGATGTTTGACATGTTCATCCTCGGGTCTCAGGTCTTCGGTAGTACTCTGTAGAACCGGACCGTCTCATACAATGAAAGGGCCAGTCCGACGATCGACACTGTCAAGATTACTATGAAGTACTGGTTTTGAGAAGTGGAGAGGACCAGGCTTGTGGCTAGAATGCCGAAGATAATTGCGAAAAAGATAGTTCTCGGGACAATCCACTTTCCGCTCCTCACGTAGAACTTGAGGATTCCAATCCCCCTCGACCTGACGTGGTAGGTCCCATTGTTCTTCTCGACAAGTCCGTATTTCTTTAGCTTCTCTAGGTGGTGCTGGGCGAGAGTCGGGCTTGAGAGGTCGAGTGCTCTCTGCACCTCCCGTGAGGAGGACGCTTTGACCTTTAGCATGTAGATGTAGATTCTGAGTGTGTTGTACTCCCCAGCGACCTCCCTCTCTAGATCCTCCTCTTCCCCGGTCACCAAAGGTGCACCTGCTACACCTGCGTCTCCCCCGGATGGGGCTCCTAGTCTAGCCTCGTTTGAATTACGGGTGTCAGAGCTGCCTGCGAGCTCGTGATCGTGACCGGAGCGTTCGTTGTGACTAAGACATTGACAACGATGGTGTGGAAAATCGACGGCCCGGTCGGCGACAACTGGAAGGAACCGGTTACGGTGACGTTGTAGTATCCGGTCTGAGTCGTGCTGCCAGTTGCTATCGTTAGCGTTGAGGAGGCGGTGCCACCCGGATGCAGAGTCACATTTGCCGGCTTCAGAGTCGCTAGGAGGCCGGTAAGGGAACTAGGGAAGACAGCGGTCGTTAGGTTCAGCCCTGACGCGAATCCATTCACACTCGTCACCGTGACGATAACCTCATGTGATGAGCCTTGACTGATCTGCAGGAAAGTCTGGTTTGCGCCGACGATGAAATCCGGCGTGGAGGATACCACTCTAACAGTGAGACCTATGGAATGCGCCAAGGAGCCACTTGTTCCCGTCAACTTGCCGACGTAGGTCCCAGGGGAGGCACCTCCCGGTACTGAAATTGTGATGCCGGCCTGAACGTTCGTCCCGTTGCTCGCGGAGAAGAGGACCTTGGATGGCGAGATTGATGTCGGCAGGGGAAGGTCCGTGGCCAAGGATATTGTCCCAGTGAAATTGTTCAAACCGTTAAGTGTGAGATATGAGTTGTAAGTTGAACCCACCGAAACAGTCACGTTCCCATCGTTCGTGGGCCAACAACAAACAAGGCTAAAGTCGGGCCCCCTCGATCCTCCGGCCACTAAGACGACCTCCGAATGCACTATACCACCGCTCCTCGCAACAACTGTAACTGAGTACTGGCCGGGTCCGACCGACGGAATCGGCCCTACGCTTAGGGTCGCAGACGCGTCCGCTCCTTGCACTAGAGTGATGCTGGCAGGGGTTATCGATGCGTTCAAGCCAGATGGGGAGACAGATGTCGACAGGTCTATCGTCCCCGCAAAACCTCTCAGGCTCGACACGCCAACGTAAATTGATCCCTTGGCGCCAGCTGGAATGCCCACACTAGTCTGGCTGGCGTTGAGTGCGAAGTCAGGCGGAGGCGAAACCACGTTCACGCTGATGAGGACTGAGCGGACCAGGGTGCCGCTCATTCCTGTGAACGTGCCATTGTAGGCTCCCACAGGCGTGCCTCTCGGAATAGAGAAAGTTATGGCGGATTGGACCCTGCCTCCACTCGTGAGATTGACCAGCTTCGGAGCGACCGAGACTGGTAGTCCGAGGTTCACTCTCAACGCTACACTCCCAGAGAAGTTGTTTACGCTCCTCACAGTGACCCACGAAGTCAGGGATGAGTCGGAGGTAGATGTGACAGGGGCGTTCACGATTCCGTCGTTCGTGGGCCAGCAACAGGCGAGACTGTAATCCGGGCCCACAGGCTGAGCTGATGATCGAGACAGATAGTTGAGGGCAGATCGCGCGCCGCTGAACAGGGCAAACCCGACCAGAACCGACAGGAGAATCAGAACAAGAAATGTACGCGTCGAATAGACAGACAAGGCGCTAGCCATAGGGGATTGTGAAGGTTAAACCATACTCTTGTACCAGCACGAAAAAATGTTGTACAAGAACCAGGGGGTGGCCTCTAGCGTCTGAACAGTTATTGCATGGAGACGTGCTCGGAGTTCGGGTATCTGCGCAGCGTGCGCTGGGCGCAAGGGTCTTAGCTATCCCAAGAATAATTGCTTGAGCGATTACCGCATCTGGTTCTCGTCTTGAAAGAGAAAAGGTTCAAGCATATTGAAACTAAGCTGATTCATTCCGGTGAGCCGGAGCCGAGGGTTCAGGGGGCTGTTAGTATGCCGATCTTCCAGTCGGCGATGTTCGAGACCCGCAAGGAAGAGGGATACCATGATATTCAGTATATTCGTCTAAACAACACGCCGAACGCTCAGGCGCTCCACGAGAAGCTTGCCGCGATCGAAGGCGCAGAAGACGCCCTCGTAGCATCCAGTGGAATGGCCGCAATCTCCACAACACTACTGACCTTTCTTCACAACGGGGATCACCTTCTCGTCCAGAACTGCTTGTATGGTGGGACCCACGATTTTGTCACGAAAGATCTCCACACATTCGGGATATCCTATGATTTCATCGATGGCAACGACCCGGAATCATGGGAAAAGAAACGACGGCCAAACACGAAAGTGATCTATGTTGAGACCATGACGAATCCAATGTTGGAAGTGGCGGATCATAAGGCGGTCGTCAAATTCGCAAGTGCCCACGGCCTCGTATCCATGATCGACAACACCTTCGCCAGTCCGATCAACTTCCGTCCCATCGAGCATGGGTTCGACCTCTCACTTCATAGCGGCACGAAATATCTGAATGGCCACTCAGACATTGTCGCCGGAGCGGTCATTGGAAGCTCGGAGCTAGTCAGCAAAGTCAAGCATCGACTAGATCATCTCGGGGGAAGCCTGGACCCGCATGCTTGCTTCCTATTACATCGTGGCATGAAGACCCTCGCAATTCGTATGAAACACCACAACGAGAGCGCTCTCAAGATTGCAAGATTTCTAGAAGAGCACAACGCAGTTGCCAAGGTGAACTATCCAGGACTCGTGAGCCATCCTCAACACAATCGTGCTGGACAGTTGTTTGACGGGTTCAGCGGGATGCTCAGCTTCGAACCCAAAGGAGGCAAGACAGCGGCGGAACAATTCATGAAAAGTGTCTCTATTCCGATAATCGCCCCGAGCCTCGGCGGGGTTGAAAGCCTGCTTACAAGACCGGCTGCAACCTCGCACTCGGGAATGTCTCTGGAGGACAGGAAGAGACTCGGGATCACCGATGGGCTAATTCGAGTATCAATTGGAATCGAGGCGACAGAAGACTTGCTCGAAGATTTCGGAGAGGCATTCGAGGCGATCAGAACCGAAGCCAGCATTTCCTAAGAGAATTGGGATGATCGATCACGATTCTGTTTCAGATAGGCGTTTCAGATCTTCGCCAGTAATCTGCATGACTCGCCAGTGCTCTCTGAAGCGAGCTCCTAGTCTCTGATACACGTCTATGGCAGACGTATTCCAGTCGAGCACTTCCCATCGCATTCCGTAACAATTCTCCACGATCGCGAGCTTTGCAAGATGGATCATGAGGGCTTTGCCGATGCCTTTGCGTCGGAACTGTGGCCTGACAAAAAGATCTTCTAGGAAAAGTCCCTGCCTTCCCTGCCACGTGGAATAGTTGTGGAAGAAGAAGGCCATTCCAGCCGGGCTACTATCCCACTCCGCAATAATTACCCTGAACTTGGGGTTCTCCGAGAAGCCGTCCCTGATCAAATCGTCTTCTGTCGCTCGAACTGCACCGGGTTCCCGTTCATACTCCGCCAGCTCGTGAATGAAAGACAAGATCAGCGGGACATCTTTGACACTTGCCTTGCGAATTTTCAACATAACTTACAGGCTCTTATTCCCAATGAGTTAGCTCTCACACTTGTCAAGTGCAAATTCGTCATTCTTGGATTGTCGGATGGTATGGGCATAAACCTCTCGAAAGCTCAGGTTAACTCTTGGCGCTTGTCAAGGCATCATCTTGGCAGGCGAGCTCGAAAGGGGGACATCGAGAAGGTCGTTTCGGATCTTTGCGGGGTTCAGGCCCAGGTCCTGTCTTATGCTGCGTTGGCGGTCTGGGCTCGAGTCGAAGACATCACGATGCGAGATGTCCAAGATGCTCTCTGGAAACATCGGTCTCTTGTGAAGACCTGGTGCATGCGTGGGACCCTTCACCTAATTCCGGCTTCCGAGTTGCCCGTCTACGTTGCCGCTCGGAAAACGACAATGGTTGTCAAACCAGACTGGCTCACACCTGAAATTGATGTGGAAGAAAGGAAGCGAATCGTCCATGCAATACGCGAGGCGCTTGACGGACGAGTCTTGACTAGACAACAGCTGGCTGAAGCGGTAGTCGAGCGTCTTGGCATGAGTGCCAGTGTCCGCAAGCGTATGCTCTCAGGCTGGGGTAACCTCCTGCACCCGGCAGCTGAACGGGGATACCTCTGCTTCGGCCCGAGCGAGGGAAGCAAAGTGACATTCGTGCGGCCTGACCAGTGGATTGGAAGATGGGACGAGCCAAAGGGACGAGAGGCCTGGACAACGCTTCTTGGACGATTCTTTTCCACTTACGGCCCAGCCAATCACAGTGATATTGGTCACTGGTGGGGCTTGCGTCCCGACAGGGCGAAAAAAATGACGGATTACCTTGCAGAAGAGTTGGAGAAGGTTGAGTTTAATGGCCAAAAGAGATGGGTTCGAAGAAGAGACGTTGAAGGGATCCTCAATGCCGAGAACGTTCATTCGGTAAAACTACTTCCGAGCTGGGACTGTTATGTAATGTTCTATCACCCGCGCGAGCTTTTCGTTGCTCAGAACCATCGAGCCCGAGTATTCAGGAAGCTCGAAGGCAACGCGCCTGTCCTGCTCGTCGACGGAGTTGCCGGAGGAGTATGGGAGCAACGACGAAAGGGCAGTATTACTGAGGTTAGGGTGCAGCCATTCACGAGCCTCACCTCAGTCCAAAGACAGATTGTCAGGGAGGAAGCCGCGAGCCTGGCGGAATTCATGGGAACAAGACTTGAGGTTACTATCCTATCCTAACTCCGAAGCATCTCAGACGCACGTTCGATTCGCCTAGATAATTCGTCGGACCTGCTTTTGGTCACTCGATGGAACGATCTCGACTTGTCCGTTTGGAAACGCCGTCTCGAAGGCATGATGTTTAAGATACCAGTCCAGGAAGACTGCGAGAGCGGCGACCTCGCTCATCGGCTGGTTCGTCACCGAAACATTCCAGTCTGCCAATTTGAAGACTTCTCCAGGCATCTTCTCGGACCCTACAACTACTAGAACATCTCCATTAGCATGATTGATTTCCTGAATAACGTCAGGCAGTCTCAATCCGTACGCGGTAAGGTGGACAACCTTTCCGCCCTCGTCCTTCCAATCTCGAATAGTCTTTCGCCATGGTTTTCCTGACTCGATTGAGAAGTCTCCGCCGAATCTCCTGGCCACTTCTCGAATAGTAGCTTCAACGGTCTTATCCTCCCTATCCGCTATTATGACGCCGTCAGCCCCGAGCGCACGTGCTGTGAGACAGACGTGGGTCGTTACTCTTGAATCCCTGAAGAACCTGTGCCCCATTCGGAGCACTACCAATCTCTCCATGAGGAAAGATGGTCCAGAGCCTAATACATTAAATTGGAGAAGCGCACAATATAGGGTGTTAACGAGGGATTTTTGGGAGTATGGGGTCTAATCATGATGATCTTGCACGACTGGCAAGCTTCTTCGGCGGCCAAGAAGCGCTCAGCGTAGTTCAAGCACTATCAGACGCGGGGACAACGACCGACGATATTATCGCGGTCAATGCGAACGTCAAACTGAACGCTGCCCGTAGGGTCCTCTACAAGCTCTACAACCACGCCCTAGTCACTGTTGTCCGGAGCAGGGACGAGAAGACAGGATGGTTCATCTAGCACTGGAAACTTCAACCAGACCAGCTAGACGCCTTCGTCCGAAGCAGGAAAAAGAAAGCTCTGGAAAAGATGCGGACACGCCTAGAATACGAGAAGGGCCACAGCTTCTTCATGTGCAAAGGCTGCCTCACGGTCAGGGTGACCTTTGAGGAAGCCATGGAGTCCGCCTTCCGGTGCAGTAGCTGCAACGGCCAACTAATCAGCGAAGACAACTCTCGGACAGTCCAGGTGCTTGAGGATCTCTCGCGAAAGCTAGAGTCAGAACTCCAGGAACGACC
>WNGN01001703.1_pt2 | contig 14605 bp, 3 predicted proteins | sample 5400561 | NCBI WGS metagenome assembly WNGN01 (sample SAMN13153379, study PRJNA577476) | soil metagenome | isolation source: 115 cm soil or saprolite under Garry oak tree replicate 2 | place: USA:California | collected 2016-06-15
GTCCACGTCCAGCAGCGGATCGATGCGGCGCTTCGCGGCCAGCAGGCCTTTGGACTCGTGTTGTTATCTTTCGTCGTGATCTTGCGGGAGGGGGTCGAGACGGCGCTGTTCGTGTTCGGCGCGGGAAGGCTCACATCGCCCCTCGAGGCAATCATCGGGGTGGCCGTGGGGTTGCTGGTGGCGGCGATTATTGGGATCGGCCTGATCCGTGTGTCCTGGCGGATCGATCTGAAGCGCTTCTTTCAGGTCACGAGCGTTTTCCTTGTCGTCATCGCGGCGGGCCTCTTCGCTCACGCGGTCCATGAACTACGAGAAGCGTTCAACTGGAGCCTCGGCTCAGGGACGCTCTATGACTTGACGAAGTCCTTTCCCGACGACGCGTCGAATGTTGCAGGGTATCTGCTGCGTGGCATCGTGGGCTACAGTGCGGCGCCGACCCTCTTGGAGAGCTCGGCGTATGTCGCGTACTGGATCGTGGTCGGCCTCGTGTATCTGGGAATCCGGTCGGGGAAAATCACCGCCGTCTCGGAGCCCCTGCGCCGGGCGTGGCGGGCCCTTTTCGGGCGGAAGACCCAACCACAAGCCGATCTCGAGTGAGCTGGACTCGGTCGCGTCCGGTGTACTGCGAGGCGCGCGTACCGGTTACGGGTTGATCTTGATGACCTTCGTCGGGCAGGCGGTCTCGCACGCCATGCAGTCGATGCAATCCGACTCCCGAATCATGTCGGACTTGTCGCATCGGTACTTATCCCACTCTTCGCCGCCCTTCTCAATGATCTTGTCATTCCCGGTGCCTTTCTTGCCGGGGGCGAGCAGCCATTCGAAGACGTCGACCGGGCAGACGTCCATGCAGACGCCGTCCGCGACGCAGCCATCGAAGTCGACGGCCACGTGGAGACCGTGAATTCCGAGTTTCGTTGGATACGGGGTCCCGTTGGCATCGAGCCGCTCGACGCCCTCGGCGTAGACTTTGTGGTCGAAGTGGGTCCCCGTCTCGGGGTATTCGTCCGGCTTGTTCATGAAGTCGGGGTCGATGGGTTTCGCCGCAAAGTCCACTTCACGCGACATCTAGTGCCTCCCTGGGCGGGGTCGCCCGGCCGTGATACAACGACCGGGCGAAGGGTTGTTATACACCCCCCCTTTTTGACCTTTCCGGTTTAACTTTCACCGCGTCGGTGCGGGCATGTTCTAACCTTATCTCGCCCTCGTTTTCTTCGGGTTTGGAAACCTATTTCGCCGAACCCAGCGTCTCCGTATCGTGGCAAAGAGTCTCGGACCTCGGACGCGCGCGGTCCACGGCCGCCGCGGGAAAAGGCGGGGTCCAATCGTCACGCCGATCTACGCGAGTTCGACCTGGGCTCTCGAGTCGGCGCACCAAGGCGCCGAGTTTGCGGTCGCGACGGCGCCCGCGGCATATTACACAAGGTGGGGCAATCCCACGCTGCGCGAGCTGGAGGAGACGCTCGCGGATCTCGAAGGCGGCGCCCGTGCCCTCGCGACGGGATCTGGGATGGGCGCGATTGCGTCAGCAATCCTGGCATCTGTGGCTTCCGGCGACCACGTCGTCGCGGGCGCGAGCCTGTACGCGGCCACCACGGAGATCTTCACCCGTCTCCTGCCACGGTTCGGTGTATCGACGAATTTCGTCGATCCGCGTCAGCCGGGGGCTTGGAAGGCGGCCGTGCGGAGCGACACCCGGTTGGTCTACATCGAGACTCCGGCGAACCCCACGATGATGATTACGGATCTCCGCGAAGCGGTCGACGCCGCGAAGTCCGTGCGAGCCACGACCCTTGCGGACAACACGTTTGCATCGCCGATCAACCAACGTCCCCTCGAGTTCGGGGTCGACGCGGCGCTCCACAGCGCGACGAAGTACCTCGGCGGCCACAGCGATGTCGTCGCGGGTGCAATTATCACGGCGACCCCTCGATTGTTCGACCGCATCTGGTTCACGTACAAGATGTTGGGTCCTGCGCTCGGCCCGTTTGAGGCATTCCTGGTTCGACGCGGAATCAAGACGCTCCCGATTCGCATGCAAGTCCAAGGCGCAAGCGCTCAGGCACTCGCCGAGTCCCTGGAAAGTGACCGGGCCGTGCGGGTGGTCCATTATCCCGGCCTCGCGTCGTTTCCTCAGCACGACCTCGCGCGCAAACAGATGTCCGGCTTCGGTGCGATGCTGAGCTTCGAGCTGAAGGGCGGCCATCGGGCGGGCAGGCGGTTCGTGGAGTCCGTGAAGGTGGCGACTCTCGCCGTGAGCCTCGGCGGGACGGAAACCCTGGTACAGCACCCCGCATCGATGACCCACGGGCCCCTCACGGAGGACGAGCGAAAGACGAGCGGGATCACCGAAGGCCTCGTGCGCGTGAGTGTCGGCCTCGAGGATACGGACGACCTGATCGAAGACTTCGATCAAGCGATTCGCAAGGCCGCGCGTTAAGTGCTCCGCGCAATCGGCCATCGCGTCGGTTCAGCCTCGTAGTCGATTAGGGGTTCACGCCGAGCTGGCTCGCGCGTGCACGGAGCTCCTCCTCCTTCTTCCGGAGCTTTTCCTCGCGGTCCAACAGGTCCATGGCCTTCTTCTGGATGATCTTCACCCGGTTCTCGACATCTTTCTTCCACTCTTCCATCGCCGCGGTTGTCGGGCCTCCCGCCTTTTCCGTCTCGGCGAGGCGCGCGCGAAGTCGGTCGACCTCAGCTTGTAGTTTCCCGAGCTTTGAATCGAGCGCGGCTTGCTCCGCCTCGAGGGCGCGTTCCTTCCCCTCGAGGATTTCTCCCCTGGTGTCGAGAGATTTCTCCTGTCCTTCGATGTTCGCCACCCGAGCGCGGATTTTCTCCTCTTGATCCAGCACGTCGAGCGCCTTCTTCTGGAGGAACCGGAGGTTCTTGTTGACCTCCGCCTGCATCGCGTCGGCCTGGGCGCGGACCTTGTCGGCCTCGCGCTTGGTCGCCTCCGTCTCTTCACGGGTCGTCTTCGCGGTCCGGCGATCCTCCTCGGTTGCACCTCGCTGGTCCTCGATTTCTTTGCGGAGCTTCTCGAGGCCTCGCATTCCATCTCGGACCTCGGCATCCCGGGTGTTGAGGTTCGCCTCTCGGGCCGCCAAGTTCTTCTCGGTGCCCTTCGCCGCCTCTTCGCGGGCGCGAAGGTCGCGCTCTTTCTTCGTGAGGTCTTCCATCAGGTTGTCCGCGCGCTGGAGTTCCGTCGCGAGGGCCTGCTCTCTCGTCGAGGCTTGCGTCATCTTTGCTTCGAGGGCGGCCGTCCGAGACTCGAAGTCCTTTTCACGCATTGTCAATTGATCCGAAGACGCGGCAATGCGCGTCGCCTCCTGGTCCAGGGCGGTCTTGCGGGAGTGCAATTCGGCTTGGAGGGCCGCGGACTCGCGCTCCGATGCCGCCTGTTTCGACTGCCGCGACTCGAGATTCTTGAGAGCGGTGGCGATTTCCATGTCCTTCACCGCCAACTTCTGGGAGGCATCCTGCAGCTGGGCGAGGTGTTCCTGTGCGTCGCGCTCCGCCTTCTCGGCTTCGAGCCGACGGTTCTCGAGGCGCGTATGTTGGGCTGCAAGGTCTGCTGTCTGCCGTTTCGCCGCCCGTTCGGCTTCTTCCGCGACCAGGGCCCGCCGTTGGGACTCCGCAACGAGCCGCTCCGCCTGCTGGGCCTGCTGCGCGGCCGCATCTCGCGTCGCTTCGAGTTGCTTCAGCTCCTCGGTTCGGCGGGCGGACCAGGTGGAGCGTTCGGATTCGAATGACTGACGGCCCCGGAGGAGCTCGTCTTCCTTTGTCTTGAGTTCCGCGAGCCGGGTCTCCGAGCGCCGCCACGCCGCCTCCGCTTCTGCGGACTTGGCCGATTGGGCCTTCGCTTCCGTGTCGAGCTTGGATTGCTGGAGTTCCAGCTGGGCGAGCGCCGCCCGTTGGCTGCGCTCTCGGCTCTCGAGTTCCTCCGATTTCTTCGCGAGCTCGGCGATGCGAGATTCGGACGTCGCGCTGAATTGGGCCTGCTGAGACCGCAAGCTCGTCTGGAGGGATTCCGATTCGCGGCGCTTCTCCGTCGCCTCGGCCTCGAACCGACGGACCGTCTGTTCGAGCTGCGCACCTCGCGCGTTGAGATCCTGCTCTCTGCGAATGAGCGCCATCGCCTGCGCGGACATCTCGGTCAGGTGGGCCTCGGCTTGGCGGTCCTTTGATTCGAGCTCCCGCCCGCGTGCCTCAAGCTCATGCTCCTCCGCTTGGAGTTCTGCCTCTCGCGCGGAGAGCGCCCGTTCTCGGACCGACATCTCCTTCGCCTTCGCGCCGAGGGTCTCCTGCAGGGCCGCCGAATCCCGTTCGACGCGCTCTCTCTCTCCACGCAGCTCTGCCTCTTTCGCCGCGACGGATTGTCGCATGCCCTCTATCTCGCTGCGGACACGCGCCGCCTCCGAATCGTAACGGTCTTTGAGCTGTGCGAGTTCGAGCTGTTGGGATTCGACCTGTTTCGCCGTCGCCTGGACGTCCGCCTTCTCCTGCTGGACGCGCAAGTCGGCCTGGCGAGACGCTTCCTCCGTCGCCGCGACCCGGCCCTCACGGTCCGCGAGTTCGCGGGCCTTGGCCTCGAGGGTTTGGGCTTTCACCTGAAGATTCGTCTCGGTCTCGCGGAGCTGTTCGGCCTGCATGACCCGCTCCTTCTCGAAATCGGCTTGTCTCGATCCAAACTCCGATTCGATTCGCTTCAGTCCTTCCGTCTGCTGTGTGAGTTCGATGGAGCGTTGCGCGGCCTCTTCTCGAAGGGCACGTTCCCGCGACTCGATCTCGAGGAATCGTTGTTCGGCCTCCTTCGCAACGCGCTCCGCGGTGGCCTTCATCTGAGCCGCGGACGACCCGGCCTCTTCGACGGCCTTCTCCCGGCGTTTGAGGTCCTCCTCGCTCCGGGCGATCCAATCCACGTCCGTCCGGACCTTTTCTTCCTTCTCCTCCACGTCGACCTCGCGGGCTTCGATCCGCATCACCCGATCCGCCCACGAGGCTCGGGCCGAGGCGGCCTCTTGCTCGAACGCGTCCCGCTGGCCCTTCAGGAGGGCTTGCTCGGACTCCAGGGTCGTCTGCCACGTCCGTCGTTCCTCCGCCGCTCTTGTTTCCTCGTCTCGCAGTCGAGCCGCTTCGACTTCCAGTTCCTTCGCGCGGTTCGCGAGGTCAGCCTTGCGAGCCTCGAGATCCCCGCGCAGCTTGTCCGCTTTCGCCGCCTCGATCTCCAGAGATTCGTCCTGGGCCGTCAGTTCCGCGACGCGACGCGCGTTTTCCTCCGCCTGGCCGCGGACCGCGTCCTCTTTCTCCCGGAGAGACTGTTCGCGGGCTTCGAGCTCGATTTCGCGGGAAAGGATGGCCTGGCTTTTTTCGGTCCGCTCCGCCTCGAACGTCTCCGTCTCCTGGGCCAATCGGAGTTGGCTCTCGCCCAACGTCTTCGCTTGGCTATCGAGGTCGTCCCCGCGTCGGCGCATTTCTTCGTCATACTGCGCACGGCGCTCCTCGAATTCTCGTCGGTCCGACTCGAACGCACCCCGCGCTTCCTCTAGGACCACTCGGTCCTCTTTGAGCGTCACTTCCCGCGCGCTCAGGTCCTCGGCTTGGGCAATGAGCGCCTGGGTCCTTCCCGTCAGCCGATTTTCATCGGTCTTCAGCTCCGCCTCCTGTTGGTCGAGCGCATTTGCTCGCTCCGCGAGTCGTGCTTCGTCGGGCGCGATTCGGGCCTCCCGCGCCGCGAGCTCTTTCGACAACTGGCCCATTGCGGCCTCGCTCTCTTCGACGGCGCTGACCCGGCTGTCAATCGAACGCTTGAACTCAAGGAGCTCTTTCTGATCCACCTCGAACTTCTGACGGCCGTTCGCTAGGTCTGCCTGATCCCGGCTCAGGGACTCCTCGCGCCGCCCGGCCTCGTCCAGCCTCTGATGCACCTCGGACGTTTCCGTCGCGAGGCGTTCCATCGCGTCTTGCAGGCGGGCCTCTCCTTGTCCAAGCGCGTCGTCTCGCTGCCGGAGAGTCGCTTCGAGCGCGGTCGCCCCCTCTTCTCGAATCCGGACCGCCTCGGACTTAGCGATGACCTCGGCCGCCTGCCCCTGGACTTCCTCGGTACGTCGGTCGATCGAGGTCCGGAGTTCTTCGACTTGTCGCACTTGCTCATCGACCGCCTTGCGGCCTTCCGCCAAGTCGTCCTCCCGTCGGCGGAGGTCCTGCTCTTTCGCCTCGAGCGATTCGGTGTCCGCGGCGATCTTTGTCTCTCGGGCTTCCGCTCGCTGGGTCATCGATTCGACCTCGGCTGCTCGCGTCTCGACTTCCGTCCGGCGTGCCTCGAGGCCTTCCATCTGCGTGGCGACACTGGCCTCTTGGGCCCGGGCATCTTCGAGGCGTTGTTTGACGGCGTCCTCGAACTTGTCCTGAATCTGGACCAGCATCTCACGCGCGAACTCGACGTGCTCGAGCGTGACCGGCCCGTAGGCGAGGAGCACGACCCCTAGTGCGTCCCCGCGGACGGTCTGGCCGTGGTACTTCGTGACCTTGATCGGCTTGTCGACCGCGTCCAAGATCCCAGCCTGCACCGCCTGGTCGTACGTGACCTGGCAGGCCGGGTCTAGGGTGAATTCCCTGAGCATTCTCCCGCTGTCGTCCACGAGGAAGGCCTTCGCGGGCCTCCAGCGCTGTCGTTGCGCGAACATTGCAACACCCAAAAGGATTCCAATGGGGAAGATCGCAAGCAGATAGGATGACTGCCACCACGGAGGCGGAATCGGGTTGTGCACGGTCACCTGCATGGTGGGGTCGGAGCCGAGCATCGTGAAGATCACCTGACCGGAACTGTTGACCGTTCCGGTTGCGAAGGACGAGCCGTCTTTCGTCACGGTGTACGGAATGGTCGCGGCATTTCCACCGATCGTCCACGTGATCGTCTGGGACGATTCGCTCGAGGTGTGGGTCCAGGCGTATGAGGAGCCTTGGGACCACTCGCTGAACCCCGCAATGGTGACTGAGGCGGTCGTATCGCTGTTCGTGACCGTGAGGTCGGTCACGTTGACGGAGCCGTCTGCAATCGTCCCGTTGACCGTCAGATTGTTGAATGCGATGCGGTGGTTCGTCATCGTCAATACGTTCGAGCTTGTCACGGTCAGGGTGTCCGCGCTCAGGTCGGTGGCGAGAGCGACGGTCCCGGCGATGGTCAGCGTGGAGAACCGCTGGCTCCCACCGAGGGTGATCGAGCCACTCACGCTGGTAAAGGTTACGGCGGAGCCGATCGACGTGAGGGTCGTCGCCGAGGAGGTGTCCCACGATCCTGCGATGGAGAGCGTGGATGCTCCGAGGTTCAGGACCGCCGGGCCATTGGAATTCAGATTGCCGTTGAAAACCGATGTGGAGCTCGTCAGCGTCAGTGCCCCGGACCAGGTGATGCTCGAGACGAAGGTCGTACTGATGCCAGGGCTCACGACGATGTCGTACAAAGTCTGCGTGACATTGACGGAGCCGCCGGAGAGGTTGACGACGACGGTCGACGTCCCGGCTGCGAATACGCCAGCGGCGGTGCTCAGCGAGCGCACCGTCAGGATGCTGGCGTTGGCCGTGAGCGCGCCACCAACGCCCACGGTCAGGGCATTCGCCATAATCGGGAGACTCGCGCCCGAGGTCGTTAACGAGGTCGTCCCGGAGCCACCTTGGATTGCGATGGTCTGGGCCACAAGGCCATCTGAGGCCATCGTGAACGTCGTGGTCGCGGAGCCGCTGTCAAACTCAACCGTGCTGAATTCGTCGCCGGCCAGGTTGGCCCCAGCGAACGTCATGATCTGGTCCGTCGTCGCGTTGAATGTGACCACGGCAGACCCTGCGGACCAAGACGCCGAGGTCGAGCCGTTCGTCCAATTCCCGGAGACGATCCAGTTTTCCGAACCAAACGCGATGTAAGACGACGCTGAAGAGACGTTCACGTTTCCTGCGATCGAGACCGACCCGGACGTCGAGGTGAGGTAGCCCCCCGCCAGCGTCAGATTGCCGCTCACCGTCAGCGGGTGCGCGCCTTTCGCGAGTCCGCCCGAGGAGATTGTGAGGGAGGAGACCGTCAACGGGGATGCCAACGAGACGCTCCCTGCGATGATCAAGGACGCGAGCACTTGAGCGGGCCCGAGCGCCATCGTTCCAGAGGCGGCGGTGAGGGTCACGGTGGACGAGCCGGCGGTGAATGCCGAGGACGCCCCGGAGGTGTCCCATGAACCCGACGCGGAAATAGAGCCGGTCGTGAGGGAAATGGAATTCGTCCCCGCGTCGTTCATCGTCACCCCGGAGACGACGATGGACGACGAGGTCCCGACCAGGCTTCCCCCTCCGGAGATCGTGAGGTTGGCGCCGCCCGTGAGGTCGTTCCCCGATGTGATGAGCGTGCCCGTCACCGACAGCGTGCCGCGCACGTCGATCGCGGTGTTTTGCGTGATCGTGCCGGAAATGACCAGGTTGCTGAATCCATTGGTCGCATCGAGGGTCGTGACACTCGCCGAGGTGCCCGACAGGGTAACCGTGCTCGTGCCCCGAGCGAACGTCGAACCGGCGCCGGACGTGTCCCATTGCCCACTTACGGTCCAAGACCCGCTCGTGAGGGTCAGCGTACCGGAAGCTCCGCCGGCCATCGTGACATCCACCACGGCGACGCTCGACGCGTTCGCGATGAGGACTCCCGCATTGCCGACCGTAAGGGATCCACCGGTCAGGGCGAGATTCGATGTCGCCAGCGTGGTCGTCGAACCCGCGGAATCTTGGATCACGAGGAGTCCACCCCACCGCAGGCCGTTCGCCGCCATCGAGAAGGTGATTGTCCCGCTGCCCGCCCCGGACTGGAACGTCACATTGTGGAATTCGTCGCCCGAAAGATTCGCAAAAGTCAGCGTCTGCGAGGACGAAGAATCGAAGATCACGAGGCCGGTTCCGGCGACCCAGTTCGTCGCGGTGCTGCCGTTGGACCAGGACCCTCTGAAGGTCCAGGTGCCGCTGCCCATCCGGAAGTAAGCCGACATGCTGGTGATGGACGCGTCGCCGGAGATGGCGACCAGGGACGCCGCGCCGGACCCGTCGAGGACCGCGGAACCCGAGAGGGTGAGCGTCCCGGTTGCCGTCAGGCCCGCGTTGGACGAGGTGCCAATCGAAATGACTCCCGCCGCATGGGTGATGTTGCCGCCGACAGCGAGATCGAACGACCCGATCGCGAGCGTCCCCGTCCACCCGGTCGAGTTGAGCGAAGATGCGGCGGCGTTCAGATCAATCGTGACGGTTCCGCCTCCGGAGTTCGCGTCGAAGAAGATTGCATTCGAGGAGCTCGGCACGGTGCATCCGTTCACCCCGCCCGACGAATCCGCCCAGTGGGCCGTCTGAGACCAGCTACCCGTCCCGCCGATCCAATATCGATTCCCCCCGCAAGGCGATGAAAGGCGGACGTCGACGACCGGGTCCGAGCCGAGCATCGTGAAGATGATCTGACCGAAACCGTTCACGAGCCCATTCGTGAAGTCCACGGCGTCCTTCGTCACATTGAATCGTTGCCCGCTCGTGTTCCCTCCGATCGTGAAGGTGATCGTCGAGGTCGCGACCGTAGATGAATGGGTCCACGTGTAGTCCGCGTCGATCGTCCACGTCGTGAACACGCTGATGGCCGTGAGATTCGTTCCATCGCTGTTCGTGACGGAGAAGTTCACGACGGTGATCGCTCCGTCGACGATGCTCCCGGTCCCGTTCTCCGACAAGGTGTTGAAGGCGATTGACTGGCCCGTCTTTGTTAGGACCGCGCCGTTATTCACCGTCAACGCGGCCGCGGCGGTCACCGGCGAGTTGATGGAAACGGTACCACCGATTGTGAGATTGTAGAACGTCTGGCCCGACGCGAGGCTAATCGTCTGAGAGGTCCCGGTGAAGGTCACGGTCGATGTGCCGGCGTTCAGAACCGAGCCTGCGCCCGTGCTGTCCCAAGAACCGCTTACCGTCCATGGGCCGGTCAGGGTGATCGTACCCGAAACCGCTCCGGTCATCGTGACGTTCGTGAACGTGGACGTCGAGGTGCCTGCCGCTAGGGTGCCACCGTCCGGGACGACGAGGTTCGAACCGCCCGTGATGTTGAACCCACCGGTGGTCAGCGTTCCGCTCACCGTCAAGGAATTGGACACATCGACGGCGGTTGACTGCGTGATCGTGCCCGAGACGGTGAGGTTGTAGAACCCGTTCGAAGGGTTGAGGATGGATACCGTCTGCCCGGCCCCGGTCAAGGCAATCGTCGATGTCCCCCTCGCGAACACCGAGCCTGCCCCGCTCGTGTTCCAGTTGCCGGAGACGGCCCACGAACCGGTCGTCAGCGTCAACGTGCCGCTCGCCCCTCCGATCATCGTCAACCCGGAGGCGGACACCGAGGAGGCGTTCGCCGCGAGGACTCCCGCATTGCCGACCGCGATGGCGCCTCCGATGAGTCCGACGTTGCCCGTGGCGAGCGTCGTCGTCCCGCCCCCGCCTTGAACCGAAAGGGTTCCGGACCAAGTCAGGGCGTTCGTCGTCATCATGAACGTGACCGTCGACGCGCCGCTGTTGAAGGTCACGTTATTGAACTCGGGTGCGTTCCCCGGGAGCGCCGCAAACGTCATCGTCTGTGCCGACGATGCGTTGAAGGCCACGGTCGCGGTTCCGCTTGACCAACTCACCGACGTGGAATTGTTCGTCCACGAGCCGCTCACGGTCCACGACTCGGAACCGAAGACGATATAGGACGCGGCAGCCGTAATTGATACATTGCCGGTGATGCTGACCACGCCGGAGGTGGAGGTGAGCGCCCCTCCCGACATCGTGAGTCCGGCGTTCGCGGTGAGCGCGTTCGCCCCTTTCGCGAGAGTGCCGCCCGAAACGGTCAGCAGGCCCGCCGTCGTGAGTTGGCTCTGGAGAGTCCGGGTGCCGCCGCTGACGGTGAGCGCGCCGAAGGAGGCGCTCCCTCCGATTCGCAGATTTCCCGTCGCTGAGAATGTAACCGTCGAACTCGTCGCTGTGAAGGTCGTGGCCGAAGACGTATCCCAGTTTCCCGAGCTCATCGTGATCGTCGCCGATGGGAACGTGAACGTCGCGGCGCCACTGGAGGTCAGGCTATTCGCTCCGAACGCGACCGTCCCGGCGTTCGTGAAGGCGAGCGTTCCGGTCCACGTGAGAGATCCCGTGAACGTCGTCGAAACCGAGGGACTGACAGTGAGATTGTTGACGGTCTGCGTGATGTTAATGGAGCCGCCCGATGCGTTCACCACGACGGTCGAGGCGCCGACCGTGAATGTCCCGAGGTGGGTGTCCATCGATGTGACCGTGATGGTGGACCCGTTGGCCGTGAGGGCGCCCCCCGCGTCCACGACCAACGTGACCGCGTTGATTGCAAGGTTTGACCCACTCGTGTTGAGCGTCGTCGTTCCGGCTCCGCCTGCGATCGTGAGCGTCCCGCCCACGTCGAGGCTGTTCGCGGCCATCGTGAAGGTGACCGTCGACGCGCCAGCGTTGAACGTGACGTTCCCGGCAAATTCCAGGGTCGGGTTGCCGAAGGTCATCGTTCGCGAGGCCGACGAGTTGAAGGTGATCGCGGCGGCGAAACTCCACGAGGCCGACGTCGAGGAGTTCGTCCACGACCCGGACGCGGTCCAAGAACCGCCGGCCGTCGACGTGATGTAGCCCGCGGCATTGTTGACGTTCACGTTCCCCGCGACGGAGACGATCGACGCATTCGCGCGGAGGATCCCACTCGCACCGCTGACGGTGAGTCCGCCGCCGATCGCGAGGCCATAGTTCGCGCCCGTCGTGTCGAGCGTACCACTGACCGTCACGAGCCCCGCCGTCGCGATGGCCGAGGCGGCCGAGACGGTGCCACTGACGGTGAGACCTGCGAACCCGTTCGACGCATTCTGGATCTTGACGGTCGTCCCCGCTCCGGTCATCGTCACGGTGCTGGCCCCGCCCGTGAATGTCGAGCCTGCGCCGGACGTGTCCCAGCTACCGGTGACGGTCCATGCGCCGGTGGTGAGCGTCAGCGTACCCGACGCACCGCCGGTCATCGTGACGTTCGATACACCCACCGCGGATGCGTTCGCCGTCAGAATGCCCCCGTTGCCGATGGTGAGGCCGCCGCCTGTGAGGGCCAGGTTGCTCGTCGCGAGGGTCGTCGCTCCGGCCCCACCCTGGACCGACAAGGTCCCCGACCAGATGAGGCGGTTCGTCGCCATCGAGAACGTGACGGTGGACGCGCCGCTGTTGAACGCGATGTCGTTGAACTCGGCGGCGGCTCCCGGGAGGACGGCGAAAGTCATCGTCTGGGAGGCCGATGAGTTGAACGTGATGGGAGACGCGAAACTCCAGGACGCGGACGTGGACGCGTTTGTCCAGGATCCGGAGACGGTCCACGAACCCGCGCCGCCGGACGTGATGTAGCCGCCCGCATTGTTCACGGAAACACTCCCGGCCACCGAGACGGTCGATCCGTTTGACCGGAGGACTCCTGCGGCACCGCTGACGGTCAAGCCGCCGCCGACGGACAGGCCGTAGTTAGTCGCGGTCGTGTCGAAGGTGCCGCTAACCGTCAGGAGGCCGGCGAGTGTGATCGCCGATGCCGCGGTGACGGTGCCACTGATCGTGAGTGCGCCGAAGCCGTTCGACGCGTTCAGAATCTTGACGGTCTTCGCGGCTCCGCTCATCGTGACGGTGCTTGAAGCCGCAGTGAAGACGGAGCCCGCTCCGGACGTGTCCCAGTTCCCTGCGACGGTCCATGAGCCCGCGGCCGTAATCGTCCCGGAGGTCCCGCCGGTCATCGTCACGTTGGTCACGCTCACGGCGGACGTGCCCGCGGTCAAGGTGGCACCGTTGTTGACGGTCAGGTTCCCTCCCGGGCCCGCCAACGCGAGGTTCGCGGTCGCAAGGGTCGCGTTGTTGTTGAGGGTCAACGTGCCTCCCCATCGGAGTCCGTTCGTTGCCATGGTGAACGTCGCGGCGGCCGTCGGACTGAACTGCACGTTGTTGAACTCCGAGACTCCCAAGTTGGCGAAGGTCATCGTTCGAGACGAGCCGGAATTGAAGACGACGGTGCCCGTTCCGGCGGACCACGATCCGCTCGTCGACGAGTTCGTCCATGAACCGCCGAAGTTCCAGGTCGTCGCGCCGAAGCCGAAGTACCCCGAGGCTGCGACGCTGACATTGCCGGTGATCGTCTTTGTGCCCGCCGCGCCCCCGGTGATTCCACCCGCCATGTTCGCTGCGAGGGTGGCCACGGTCAGCGTGAAGGTGCCGCTCGCGAGGACTGAGCCGGCATTCACCGTCAAGGTCCCGGAGACGTCCACGAGGCCGGTTTGGGTGACCGTTCCCGCCGCCGAGATGACGAGGTTGTTGAAGTTGTTGCTCGCGTTCAGAACGGCGATGTTGGCCACACCGCTCATCGTGACCGTGCTCGTCCCCTTCGTGAACACGGAGCCGGCTCCGCTCGTGTCCCAGTTGCCGGTGCTGGTGAACGAGCTGGTCGTGAGCGTGATTGTTCCGCTCGTTCCCCCGGTCATCGCCACGCTCGATACCGTGACCGTGGATGCGTTCGCGGTGAGGATGCCGCCGTTGCCGACGCTGAGTGCGCCGCCAGTCAGGCCGAGACTCGCCGTTGCGAGCGCCGTGGTCGAAGAACCGTCCGAGATTGTGAGCGTCCCGCCCCAGATTAGGGCCCTCGTTGCCATGGTGAACGTCTGGGCGGACGCGGCCGAGGAGGTGAACGAAACGTTGTTGAGCTCGATCCCGGGAAGATTCGCTCCGGCGAACGTCATCGTCCCGCCGGTCGCACTCGTGAACGTGACCGTGCCCGTCCCGGCGCTCCATGAGGCGGATGTCGAAGCGTTCGTCCAGGTCCCCGTGACGGTCCAGGTCGACGAACCCATGACGACGTAGCCGTTCGCGGCGCTGACGTTCACGTTGCCGTTGACCACGACGGCGGACCCATTCGCCGTCAGGCTTCCAAAGGTCGCAAGGGTGAGCGCGCCCGTCGTGATGCCGAGGTTCGACGCCGATGTCGTCAAGGTGGTCGGTCCCGTCGCCCCGCCGGTCGAGTTGCGAATCGTGAGGGTCGCTCCCATCCGGAGAGGGTTCGCCGCCATCGTGTAGGTGATGCTGGTGGTCACGGTGGCATCCAGCGTGAGATTGTTGAACTCGTTCGTCCCGCCGGCGAGTGCGGCGAATGTCAGCGTCCCGCTCGCGGCATTTCGGATCGTGACCGTGCTCGTCCCCGCGACCCACGAGGCGGAGGTGGAGAGATTCGTCCACAATCCGTTGATCGTCCACGCCGATGCGCCGAGATTGACGATCGTCCCGGCGGTCAGCATGACCACGTCTCCGTTGACGGCGAGGGTCGAATTCCGGGCCAGGAGGGTGCCTTGAATGGCGAACGGGCCGTTCACCGTCAGGGCCCAATTGGATGCGGTTGTATCGAGAGTGCCGGTGAAGTTCGTCATGTCGATGCTGGCGATCGTGGTCGCCGCGGCGAGAGTCGTGGTGCCCGTGGGGCTGGCGTTGAAGATGGCATTGTTCGTTGCTACCGGAGTGCAGCCGCACGCTGCCCCGCCGGACGTAT